>Ga0183260_10000762_pt1 | contig 27371 bp, 25 predicted proteins | sample AntDrymUQ4972206_2_FD_129768 | JGI IMG/M metagenome (GOLD analysis project Ga0183260, IMG submission 129768) | Polar desert sand microbial communities from Dry Valleys, Antarctica - metaG UQ497 (22.06) (version 2) (version 2) | ecosystem: Environmental > Terrestrial > Soil > Desert | place... | reverse complement strand
TGTCGCCCCGGCCGCGAGGAGCCCGCCCCTGACCATGAGGTCGCGGCGGCTCAGAGCGCTCCGCTCCAGCTCCTCGAACGTGTCGTGCTCACTCATGCTTCACCTCTCCTTCCGTTCGACCTGTCTGACGTGTCCAGGAATGGTTCCGCGCCACCGCGACGGCTAGTGGTCTGGCTCACCTCCTCTTACGGCGCCGTGCTCCGCATCGGGGAAGCCGAATGGGCCCCGCCCGCACGGCTCCCACCAACGGCAGTCCGACGCTCGCGGTCCGCTCGCGACGTCTCTTGAGACATCCTCGAGGTTGCACGGGCGCGATCCTCTCATGCGCCGCGTTCGCAAGCGAGACCGGATCGGGTTTCGCCGGTCGGAGACGCATCGACCTACCCGCGGGGTCCCGTGGGGTGCAGCCGCTCGTAGAGCGCGGAGCCGGCGATCCAGACTGCGTCGAGACCTGGGAGAATCAGCGCGGTGATTCCGCGCTACTACATCGTCGCGGAGCGTGACCACGAGCTCCAGAACCCCACTTCGAAGGAGAAGATCCTGCTCCTCGGCGAGCGAATTCGGCTCGGGCCAGGCTCTCGTGTGCTCGACATCGCCTCGGGGCGCGGTGGACCTGCGCTCGCGCTTGCGGGCACCTTCGAGTGCCAGGTCGACGGAATCGAGATTGCGCCCGAGTTCCACGCGACCGCCGTCGAACGAGCGGCATCGCGTTGCGTCGAGCACCTCGTCTCGTTCCGGCTCGGTGACGCTTCCGGCGAGAAGCTCCCACAAGAGAAGTACGACGCAGCGCTCTGCCTGGGCGCGAGCTTCGTCTACGGGGGCCTGGCGGACGCGGTCGAGGCGCTCGCGCCGGCAGTGAGGCCCGGCGGCCACATTGTGGTCGGCGAGCCCTTCTGGCGCCGCCTGCCGCTCCCCGACGACTACGAGCGTCGCGGCGATCCGTGGACGACTCTCGAGGATACGGTGAGGATCTTCGAGACCTCGGGGCTTCGGGTCGTCTCTGTGATCGCGTCGTCCGAGGACGATTGGGACCGCTACGAGACACTTCACTGGCGCGCCTGCGAGGAGTGGCTCGCTGCGAATCCGAGTGATTCGGATGCCGCGGATATCCGCGCTCAGCACGAGCGCTGGAAGCGCATCTATCTCCGACATGGCCGCGAGTACCTGGGCTGGGCGATCTTCGTCGGCTGGAAGCCAAAGCCCGATGGCGCACCCTGACCTCCCCGCCGAGCAGGCTTACCTCGATCACGCCTACGAGTGCCTCGACCGGATGCGCGAGGTGCTCGTCCGGTCGGCGTCCGCCGGAGCAACCGATGTTGCCGCCGAGGCGATCGAAGCCTGGGCGACTCGGCGGCTTCGCACGTACGAGGACGCAGATCGCGCCTTGTGCTTCGGCCGTCTCGACACGGATGGTGGAGAGGCTCCGCTCTATATCGGCCGCCGCTGGGTCGACGACGACGACGGGGTTGTCGTCGTCAACTGGCAGGCGCCCGCCGCGCGGCCGTTCTACACCGCCACTCCTGTGCAGCCACACGGGGTCACGCTTCGACGCCGCTTCCGGACCGAAGGCCGAACGCTCACCGGCATCAGCGACGAGGCTCTCGCCGGCTCGCTCGCCGATGCCGCGTCAGTAGTCGACGACTTCCTGCTCGAGGAGCTCGAGCGCACGCGCGACGACCGCATGCGCGACATCGTCGCGACGATCCAAGCTGACCAGTACGGGTTGATCGCTCGGGAGCCCGAGCCGCCGCTCGTCATCCAGGGCGGACCGGGCACCGGAAAGACCGCTGTCGGCCTCCATCGCGCCTCGTACCTCCTCTACGCCCACCGCTCGGCGCTCCGCCGAGTGCTCCTCGTGGGGCCGAGCCCCGTCTTCATGGATTACGTCTCACACGTGCTCCCTGCACTAGGCGAGGACAGCGTCGACCAGCGGGCCGTCGCCGAGCTCGTCGACGGTGTCGAGGTGACGAGATCCGATCCGCTGGACACGCAGCGGCTGAAGGCCGACGTGCGTCTCGCCGAGGTCGTGCGCCGAGCCGTCGAGCTCCGCTCGCAAGGCCGACCGCAGGAGCTCGTCGTCCGTCTCGAGGGGTACTTCGTCGGCGTCGAGGCGGACGAAGTGGTGGAGCTCGTCGCGGAGACACGCTCCGAGCTCGGCTTCTCCGCAGCAGCGCGCGAGCGGTTCCGAATGAGCGTTCTCCGCCGCTTCTACGTGGATTACGGCGAACGGCTCGGTGGCCTCGCGGTGAGGTCGTTCGAGGAGGTCGAGCGGAGCCTCCGCAGGAACGGATTGCTAACGAGGTTTCTGGATGCCGTTTGGCCCGCTCCGCGGCCGGAGCAGGTCATTCGCCAGCTGCTGACGTCGCGCGAGCGGCTCGCGGAGGCGGCCGACGGCGTTCTCGATGGCGACGAGCAGCGGCTCCTTCGGCGGGCGAAGAGCGGCTGGAGTGAAGCCGACCTCCCGCTTCTGGATGAAGCCAGAGCGCTGCTTCTGGGAGCACGGCGATACGGCCATGTGATCGTCGACGAGGCACAGGACCTAACGCCTATGCAGCTGCGGATGATCGGCCGTCGCGCGGCGGGAGCGTTCACCCTCCTCGGTGATGTCGCGCAGGCGACCGGGCCTGTTGCCTACCCCCGTTGGGAGGACCTGCTCGCGTACCTCCCAGGCGGCGAACGTGCCGGGATCGAAGAGCTCCGCCACGCCTATCGCGTGCCGCGCGAGATCATGGCCGTCGCGCTGCCATTGCTCGAGCACATCGCTCCGGACAGGGAGCCGCCGCTCGCGTACCGAGCGGGAGCGGAACCGCCACGAATCGTTCGCGGAGATCCACCTCTTGCTGCTGCCTACGAGGAGGCGGCCCGGCTGGCGGGTGCCGACGGCCTCCTTGCGTTGATCGTGCCCACCTCGCTACGTGGTGATCCCGACGAGTCCCCGGCGTTGTTCGACGACACCCGCATCTCGGTGCTCACGCCACGAGAGACGAAGGGCATGGAGTTCGACCACGTGATCGTCGTCGAGCCCGCTCTGATCGTGGACGAGGCGGCTTCGGGGCAGGGCCTGCGTGAGCTCTACGTTGCGCTCACGCGACCGACGACGACCCTCGTCGTCGTTCATGCTCGCGAGCTGCCCGCGGAGCTGGGAGCTCGCTGATCGCAAAGGCCGTGGCTGCATTGGTCATCTTGCGTGTTCGGTCTGCCGCAGCGACGACCGGGGCGTGGAACCTGTGTTTGACGAGATGTGACCAGTATCGTGAACGGCGTCTTCTACGCGAATGTGCAGCTCGAGGAGATCGCAGACGACATCAGGAGGATCCGATTACTACTCGAGGACGGAGATGAAGAAGAGGAAGAAGACGGTGGAGAGGGCCCTCCCGCCTGAGCACAGGGAAGGGTACGAGCGTTCGCAAAAGGATGCTGGCCGAGCGGATCGCGTACCACGAGGCCAGGATTGCCGCCCGCGAGCGCAGCGACGATCCGGAAGCGGCGACCGCGTAGTCAGGAAGCGAGCAGACGCCGCAGCACGTAGGGGAGGATCCCGCCGTGCCGCAGGTACTCGCGCTCGCGCGGCGTGTCCAGCCGCACCGTCGCACGGAACTCGGTGTCGTCGGCACGCACCGTCACCTCACGGGCCTCGCCGTTCGCGACGCCGGCGATCGAGAATTCCTCGCGACCGGTCAACCCGAGCGAGGAGAGGTTCTCCCCGGGCGGGAACTGGAGCGGGAGGATCCCCATCATCAGCAGGTTGGAGCGGTGAATCCGCTCGTAGCTCTCGGCGATGACAGCGCGCACCCCGAGCAGCTTCGGCCCCTTCGCCGCCCAGTCGCGCGACGAGCCCGACCCGTACTCCTTGCCCGCCAGCACGATCAGCGGCACTCCTTCGGCGCGATACCGCTCGGCGGTGTCGTAGATCGTCCCTTCCTCGCCCGAGGGCACATGGACGGTCCAGGTGCCTTCCGACCCACGAACGAGGAGGTTGCGCAGCCGGACGTTCGCGAAGGTGCCGCGCACCATCACCTCGTGGTTCCCACGCCGTGAGCCGTAGGAGTTGAACGCGCGCCGCTCGACACCGTGCTCGATCAAGTAGATGCCAGCGGGTGAGTCGAGCTTGATCGATCCGGCCGGCGAGATGTGGTCGGTCGTGACCGAGTCGCCGACCGACACGAGACAGCGCGCGCCGACGACATCTTCGACCATCTCCGGCTCCGCCGGCATCCCGTCGAAATACGTGGGCAGGCGCACGTAGGTCGAGTCGGTATCCCACGCGAAGAGCTCCCCCTCCGGTACGGGCAGCTCGCGCCAGGTGTCGTCGCCGGTGAACACGTCGGCATAGATCGCGCGAAACATCTCCTCGCCGATTGCCCCGGCGACCGTCTCCCGCACCTCCTCGGGCGAGGGCCAGAGGTCGGACAGGAACACGTCCTCGCCGTCTCTGCCCACTCCGATCGGCTCGGTCACGAGGTCGATGTCCATCCTTCCGGCGAGCGCGTAGGCAACCACCAGCGGCGGAGAGGCGAGGTAGTTCGCCTTGACCTCCGAATGGATCCGCGCCTCGAAGTTACGGTTCCCGGAGAGCACGGCGCACACCACGAGGTCGCCCTCGACGATGCCTTGCGATATCGGTTCTCGCAGCGGCCCCGAGTTTCCGATGCAGGTCGTGCAGCCGTAGCCGACCGTGTGGAAGCCGAGCTTCTCGAGGTACGGAGTCAGCCCGGACTTGTCGTAGTACTCGGTGACCACCTTCGACCCTGGAGCGAGGCTCGACTTCACCCACGGCTTACGCGTGAGTCCGCGCTCGACCGCCTTCTTCGCGAGGAGACCGGCGCCCACCATGACGGCCGGGTTCGACGTATTCGTGCACGACGTGATCGCGGCGATGACCACCGAGCCGTTCTCGAGCTCGAAGGTCTCGCCGTCGAGCTCGCAGAAGACGCCTCCAGGCGGGTTGGTGACGGGTGCTGTCAGGACCGGAACCGCGCCTTTCCCTTCGGGTTCGCTGGAGCCAGGGTCCACGGTTGCCGGCGGGTCGCTCGCAGGAAAGGACGCGGCAACGGCGGCATCCTGCGCGTTGCCGTAATCGATGCCGAACGTGGGCAGGGCATGGAGAAATGCCTCCTTCGCCCCACTGAGCGCAATCCGGTCTTGCGGCCGCCGCGGCCCGGCGAGAGAGGGCTCGACCGTGGAGAGATCGAGCTCGACCACCTGCGAGTAGGTCGGAGGCTCGTCAGGGTCGTGCCAGAGGCCGTTCTCCTTGCAGTAGGCCTCGACGAGAGCGACGCGTGCTTCCGGCCGCCCGGTCAGTTGCAGATAACGGATCGTCTCCGCGTCCACGGGAAAGAATCCGCAGGTCGCCCCGTACTCGGGCGACATGTTCCCGATGGTCGCGCGGTCGGCGAGCGGGAGCGTCTCCAGCCCGTGCCCGTAGTACTCGACGAACTTTCCGACGACTCCTGTCGCCCGCAGAATCTGCGTGACGGTCAGAACAAGGTCGGTCGCGGTCGCGCCTTCGGGCAGGGACCCCATGAGCCTGAAGCCCACGACCTGCGGAACGAGCATCGAGATCGCCTCGCCGAGCATCGCCGCCTCGGCCTCGATCCCGCCCACGCCCCAGCCGAGCACGCCGAGCCCGTTGACCATCGTCGTATGCGAATCGGTTCCGACGAGGGTGTCGGGGAACGCGACGCCGTCTCGGTCGTCGACGACGCGGGCGAGGAATTCGAGGTTGACTTGATGGACGATCCCGGTACTCGGGGGGACGACCTTGAAGTCGGAGAACGCACCCTGCCCCCAGCGGAGAAAAGCGTAGCGCTCGCGGTTTCGCTCGAACTCGAGCTCGGCGTTGCGCGTGATCGCGAGCCGCGTCGCGTACTCGTCCACCTGCACCGAGTGGTCGATCACGAGCTCGGCCGGGAGCTGTGGGTTGATCTTCTCGGGGTCGCCTCCGAGATCGTGCATCGCGTTACGCATCGCAGCCAGGTCGACGACAGCGGGCACTCCTGTGAAGTCCTGCAGCAACACGCGGCCCGGCGTGAACGAGATCTCCTGCGAGGGCTCGGCTGACGCGACCCAGCCGGCAACCGCCTCGACATCCTCTCCGGTGACGTTGACACCGTCTTCGTGGCGGAGGACGTTTTCGAGCAGGATCCGCAGGGTGTAGGGCAGGCGGTAAACGTCGAATCGTTCCTGAAGCGAGACGATCCGAAAGATCTCGACCTCGCGGTCGCCCACAGTGAGCCGAGCACGTGCTCCGAAGCTGTCGGGATGCGCCATTTCTCCCGATTCAATCAGCTTCGGGCGACCCAACCGCTCGAGCCCACGTTCCGTGAGGCTCGTCAGGCTCGGGTCGAAGTGGCGCGCGATGGCCTGCGCGTACGGGCGGCCCACGCGGAGCGCATACGCGGCGAAGCCCTCGTCCCGCAGTGGCGTCAGGTCTTCGGCATAGGGCTCGAGCACGTGCTCACGTCCGACGTGGCGGGCCGAGTTGAAGAAGGCGAGCCCCACTCCCGTCGACACCTCGAGGAGGCTTTTCTCCTCTCGGTCCGCCTCTCGCGCGAGTGCCGAGTACACGGCTGAGAGCTCAGACGGGCTGGGAAGTCCCCGCGCGTCTTCGCGCAGGTCGGTGAGCGTCTGCTTCAGCCCCTGCACCTCGAGGGGCGGGATGTCGATGAGCCGCGCAGTCGTTCCGCTCGCTCCCTCGAGCACTGCGAGCAGCTCGTCGACCGAGGCGAGCTCGGCCTCCCGTGCGATCACGCCCTCTTCCTTCAGCTCGTCGACGAGCGCATCGAGGTAGACACGGGTGCCGCGGGTCACGTCCGCCGCACCGGCCAGGAGCCAGAGCGGAGAGAAGCCGAACGCGAAGATCGAGCCGAGTTCGACGACGTTTCCGGCGCCCTTGCGGACAGCGAGTCTCCCTGGGGACTTCTCGAACTCGCCCTCGATCGCTCCTTGGGGGCGCTCGACGCCGCCCACGAGCTCGACGGTGATCCGAAGCAAATTCTTCGCGGTCGCCTCGTACAGCCGAGAGCTCCGGATGAGGCGAGGGAGGACGAGCTCGGCGGTCTCGTGGATCGCGCCGCCACCCGCCGCCGCGACCGCGCGCACCAGCCGCTCGGGAAGCGCGAGGATGTAGGCGACCGGTCTCGGGACTCTGCGGGTCACGGATACCATGATCGCCGATGGAGCCCGAGTCGATCCGAGTGATGCTGCAACAGGCGTTTCCGGAAGCCGTGGAGCTCTCGGTCGAGGATCGCACCGGCACGGGCGACCACTTCCAAGTCACGGTCGCCAGCCCGTCCTTCGACGGGTTGTCGCTTCTAGACCAGCACCGTCGCGTCAACGACGCCCTCGCGGCGTCGCTCGGCGACGGCTCGATTCACGAGCTCAGGATCAAGACGAAAGGAACCACATGAAGACTCTGAACGAGCAGATCGTCGAAGTGATCGACAAGGAGCCGGTCGTCCTCTTCATGAAGGGCACGCCGGAGATGATCATGTGCGGCAACTCCCAGCGGGCGTTGAGGGCACTCCATGCCGCTGGCGCTCCGGTCACGACCGTCGATGTTCTTCCCGACCCGCGCATCCGCCAAGAGCTCTCCACGCTGTCCGGCTGGCCGACGATCCCGCAGGTGTTCGTCAAGGGCGAGCTGATCGGCGGCGCGGACATCACCGAGGAGCTGCTCGCGTCCGGCGAGCTCGGGCAGAAGCTCGACGAGGCTCTCGGGACAGATCGCGAACAGAACGTCGGCGCGATTGCGCTCGAGCTGACCGGCTAGGCAAACGCTGCAGCTATGCGGTCGGCCAGCTCGCGGGAGATCGCGTGGTCACCTCGGTCGGTTCGCACGGTGACGGGTCCTGCGAAGGGCGCTTGCGCGACGACTTCGACGCCTGATCCGGGCACGAGCCCGAGCGCGGCGAGGTAGCGAAGCAGTTCCGGATCGCCGTCCGGGACACGTGACACCAAGGCGCGCTCGCCCGGCTCCAAGTCGACGAGCGTCCGGTCGCCGCCGGCCACTACCCGCAGCTCCCTGTCTGGGATGGGATCTCCGTGCGGGTCGTGGGTAGGGAAGCCGAGCTCGGCGTCGATCTTCGCCTCCAGCTCCTCCGAGAGCGCGTGCTCGAGCAGCTCGGCCTCGGCATGCACTTGGTCGAGCGAGAGGCCGAGCCGGTCGACGAGGTAGCGCTCGAGCAACCGGTGGTGGCGGAGGACCTCGAGGGCGCCAAGCCGGCCTTCCTCCGTCAGCGCTACCCCGCGATACGGAGCGCGCTCGACGAGACCGAGGTCGGCGAGCCGTTTCGCCATCGCCGTCGCAGAGGGGGCGCTGACGCCCATGCGCCCGGCGAGAGCGGATGTCGTGACCCGCTCGCCCGCCGATTCGAGCGCGTAGATGCCCTTCAGGTAGTCCTGGACGGCGACAGTCAGATCGGGGGCTTGAGTTCCCATCGCAGAAGTCTTAGGTTACACTGAGAATTGTATTTAGATATGACTAAAAAACCTTTTACCCGCCGCAAGTTGCTCGCCGCCGCCGCTCCACTGGCGGCGGTGCCGTTCGTCGGGAAACTTGCGTTCGACGGAGAAGCCGAGGCCGGTGGTTCGACGCACGCAAGCCACCTTCAGAAGGATGAGACAGCACGCGTCGTCGCGGGTCACGGGCCGGCGATGGGCCATGCGGCCATGATCGGCTCCGAGGTACCCGCTGTCGGCGGTCCTAACGATCTCGACGCGCTCCTCTATCCGCCGCCGGCGCTGCCGTCGAAGCCCGGACGCGTGCGGGACTACACGCTCATCGCGGAGGACAAGGATCTCGAGATCGCGCCCGGCATCTTCTTCCCGGCGTGGACGTACAACGGCACCGCCCCCGGCCCGGTCATCAGGGCGACCGAGGGTGACACCCTCCGCGTTCGTTTCCTGAACCGCGGGTCGCATCCGCACACGATCCACTTCCACGGGATCCATCCGGCGAACATGGACGGCGTTTTCGAGGTTGTGGAGATCGGAGGCGAGTTCACATACGAGTTCGAGGCTCGGCCGGCCGGCTTACACCTTTACCACTGCCACGCGACGCCCCTGAAGAAGCACATCCACAAGGGCCTCTACGGCGCCTTCATCATCGATCCGAAGGAGCCGCGACCGCCTGCGCAGGAGCTCGTCATGGTGATGAACGGGTTCGACACCGACGCCGACGGAGGGAACAACTTCTACACCGTGAACGGGCGCTCGTTCTACTACGCGCGTTACCCGATTCGCGTCAAACGCTCGGAGCTCGTGCGCATCTACCTCGCGAACCTGACCGAGTTCGACCTGATCAACTCGTTGCACCTGCACGCGGAGTTCTTCCGCTACCAGCCGACCGGGACCGGCGATTACTGGGAGTACACGGACACGATCATGCAGTGCCAGGGTCAGCGCGGCGTGCTCGAGATCCAGTTCGCGAACACGGGACGCTTCATGTTCCACGCGCATCAGTCGGAGTTCGCGGAGCTCGGCTGGATGGGCTTCTTCGAGGTCACCGAATAAATGGAAGCCGGCTCGGCCACGGCACGCGGGCCCATGGGCTGGCGGCTGTGGGCGGTTGTGCCGGTGCTGTTGCTCGCGATCGCCGTCGGCGTCGTCGTTACCAGCGGCTCCTCGCTCGTCGACCTCGTCGGCACGAACCCGCCGCCCGCGGACGAGTTCGACATTCGCCGGGTGGAGTTCAAGCCGAGCGAGATCCGCATTACGGTGCGGAACCCGCAGCCGGACGACCTGACCATCGCCAACGTGAACGTCGACGACGCGGTCGTCCCGTTCACCGTAGACGGGCCGATCGAGCTCGGACGCCTTCGCTCGAGCACGATCGTCGTCCCGTTCGACTGGGTCGAGAACGATCCGATCACGGTCGGCGTCACGAGCTCGACCGGGGTCGAGACGGTGAAGGAGATCCCCGCGGCGATCGCGACGCCAGAACCGGAACTCAGAGGATTTCTCGGCTACGCGATGATCGGCGCGCTCGTGGGAATCGTCCCGGTGGCGCTCGGACTGCTCTGGCTTCCGGCGCTGCGTCAGGCAAGCCCCGCCTGGCTCGCAGCGTTCATGGCGCTGACCGCGGGGCTGCTCGTGTTTCTGGGGCTCGAGGCGCTGAGCGAGGCCTTCGCGCTCCAGGCAGCTTTACCGTCGGCGCTCGGCGGCAGTGGGCTCGTCCTGCTCGGAGTGGCACTCAGCTTCCTGGGTATGACCGCGCTTTCCGGCCGGCTGAGCAGCGGAGGTACGGCGACCGGCTTCGCCCTCGCGCTTCTCGTCGCGATCGGGATCGGCATCCACAACCTTGGTGAGGGACTCGCCATCGGGGCCTCTTTTGCGCTCGGAGACCTGCAGCTGGGGACGTTCCTAATCGTCGGTTTCATGATCCACAACATCACCGAGGGTCTCGGTATCGCCGCGCCCGTGGCGAAGACCCGCGTGACCATTCTCGCGCTCATCGCGCTCGCGCTCATCGCCGGCGCGCCCGCGATTCTGGGCGCATGGATCGGCGGCTACACATCGAGCGACGTCCTGGGCGTCCTCTTCTTCGCGGTCGCCGCTGGCGCGGCCTTCCAAGTCGTGGTCGAGGTCGGTCGCTACGTCGCGCGCACCGCGCCCGGTGGTCTGCGCTCCGGCTATGCGATAGGCGGCTTTCTCGCTGGGATCACCGCGATGTACGCAACCGGCGTCCTCGTCGGCTGATCGACACCGCGCAATGGCTGCTTAACCGGCTCTAACCCTCGGTTCACCCCCTGAGGTCTATAACGGAGAGGCATGTCCCCCTCCTCGTTGCGACCGTATGTAGCGCTCGCCGCGACTGCCGCCTTCGGGGCTGCGGTCGCGGTGGGCGCAGTCGCACTGCTGGGCGGGCTCGAGGGATCGACGACAACCGTCGTGACCGAGAGGACTGCGCCTCCGAGCGCGCTCGCCGCACCTCCCGCGAGCGCGATGAGCGTCAACGAGATCTATGAGCGAACCGCGCCGGGCGTGGTCCAGATCACGTCGACCGCGAGACAGCAGATAGGCGCCGATCCTTTCCAGTTCGATCCTTCCGGAGATCCGCTTCCGCAAGCGCCGGAGGTGCCGGCACTGGGCTCGGGGTTCGTCATCGACAAGGCGGGGCACATCGTCACGAACTTCCACGTCGTCGAGAATGCCGACAAGATCCGCGTGAGCTTTTCGAACCGTGACACGGTCGAGGCCGAGCTCGTAGGAACGGACCCGTCGACGGACCTCGCTGTATTGCGAGTCGAGGCTGATGCCAGCGCCCTGACCCCACTTCCGCTCGGCGACTCGGATCGAGTGCGCGTGGGTGACCCCGTCGTCGCGGTCGGCAATCCGTTCGGCCTCGACCGCACCGCCACCGCGGGCATCGTGAGCGCGCTCCAGCGGTTGATCACTGCGCCCAACCAGTTCACCATCGACCACGTCATCCAGACCGACGCGCCGATCAACCGCGGCAACTCGGGCGGGCCGCTTCTCAACGCCCGCGGGGAGGTGATCGGGGTCAACACGCAGATCGAGACTGGTGGCATCGGCACGGGCAACGTCGGCATCGGCTTCGCGGTGCCATCGAATACCGTCGAAGACGTCGTGGCGCAGATCCTGCAGACCGGTCGCGTCGAGCACGCGTACCTGGGCATCGCGGGAACTGCGGTAACTCCCGACCTCGCGGAGACGTACAACCTTCCGGTCGATGTCGGGGTGCTCGTCGAGGACGTGCGTTCCGCGAGCGGCGCCGACAAGGCCGGCCTCGAGGCGGGCGACACGCAGGTCGTGGTCGCCGGCGAGACGTACGTCCTCGGTGGAGACATCATCGTCGCCGCAGACGGTGAGCAGATCTCCTCGATCGAGGAGCTACGCGATGCGATCGCCGCACGCAAGCCGGGCGACAAGATCAAGCTTCGGATCTATCGCGACGCCAAAAAGACGAGCGTGACGGTCACGCTCGGGCGGCAGCCTCCTTCTGCGCGTTAGCGCATCTGCCCTTACGCGGGCCACAGCTCCGTCGCTCTAACAGCCGAAGTCGGGGTTTGCCTCCAGCGCGTCGTCAGTGAGCCGGTAGCCCCGCTCGATCAGAACGCGCTTGCGCTCCTCCGGCCACGGCTCGTCTCCCCGAAATGTCGGATCGAGACCGCCGTCTCCCGGACTTGCCCGCACGATCAGGCTCGGCACCTGCCGGTCGTGCCGGAACGGAAAACGCGCGGACCGGAAGATGGTCTCGAGCTCGACTCGCAGCTGTCCCTGCCTGCGCTTCGGCGCCGCGGCAATCGCGGTCGAGATCACCTCGTCCCGCAGCCTCTGCAGCTCCGCGACCGACGTGTCTCTTTCGGCTGCTAGCCGCTCTTCGAGCACGGTGTTGCGAGCGATTGCAACCCGCATCAGCCGTACGATCATCTCCGCATAGTGAGCGGGCTCCCCGCGAGCCGCCCGTTCCTCGGCGAGCCGAACCTCCGCGAGGAGCGCGCGTACGGGCGGAACCGCTCTGAAGCGCTCGAGGCGCTCGCGCAGTCGCTCCAGAAATGCGGTGTCGGTCGGCCGATAGCTCGCGACGTAGCGGAATCCCGCGATCGCCCGCACCTCTGGGTTTCGGTACGCGTGCGCGACCGGAAAGTTGCGGACCCAGCCGCCGTCCGTTGCGATGACTCCTTCGATGCTGACGGGAAGCACGAGCCCGCCGACTGCGGCCGAGGCCAAGATCGCCTTCCCCATCGTCTCCGCGGAGGTGGAGCCCGCCGCGTAGACGAGCTCGAAATGACGCAAGTCGTCTTCGTCGAGGGGGACGCTCACGTCGGTCGCGATGACGATGAGCTCGATCTCCGACGCCACCACCGCCGATCCCAGGTCAGCTCCCCCGTCGACGCGCTCGGCGATCGTCTGGGGAAGCGCATAGTCGTGGAGGCCACCCGGAAACTGCCAGACGCGACGCGGCCGGAAAACGTCATCGGGTTGCAGGCCGAGCGCGAGCTCCTCGAGGTCGTCGAGCCGGTCGAGCGCAGCCATCGCTCCTGCGAGAGCGCCTGCGGAGGTCCCGTAGATCCAGCCCACTCGCGCCCAGACGGGGCTCTCACGAAGCCTTCTCAGGAAGCCGAGCTCGAGCAGTACGCCGTTGATCCCGCCCCCTGAGAGCACAATCGCGAGATCGCGTGAGGGAATTTCGGTCACCTGGCTATTGTGGCCACCGTGGACCCCGAGCCCCGGCGCGGCGCAGCTGTCCTCTCCGACCTCGATCTCGAATCCGACGAGGAGCTGTGGGACGACGACGATGACGCCGATCACAGCGGATGGTTCTGCGTGCGGACCGATCCGTTTCCCTGCCCTGCGCCGGGATGCTCTTTCGTGGCTGAGTTCATGACCGCCGCGCACCTGGTTCTCGTGTGGGAGGAGCGCGACGACCCGAATCTGCTCTGGCACGCGCAACGCGCGAAAGAGGTCAGCCGGAACCCCAGGATCGTCCCCTACGAGAACGGCTTCGGGCCGAGCGCCTCGTACTACGCCTGGGAGGCGGCCGGACGACCGGTTCACGGAGTGAAGGGGAAAGCCGCCCGCTAGCCGGTACTGGCGCGCAAGATCCCTGGAGCCGCCGCTTTCGCGGCCGGGGTAGGATCGTGCTCCGATGCCGACCGTCACCGAGACGCTCCACGTCAGCGGGATCCGTTGCGAGCGCTGCGTCAGCAGGCTTGCCGTCGCGCTCCAGGGTGTCGAAGGGCTCGACTCCGCGAACGCCAACCTCGTGGGAGACGTGACCCTGTCCTGGAACGCAGATCGCACCTCCAGGGATGAGATCCTGGCCGTGCTGTCCCGAGCAGGGTTCCGAGAAGCGGCACCCTCCGGGGAATAGACCAGTCCCGTGTCTCGTTGCAGCCCCCCGTAGAGAGAACGGTACGGTAGGCCTGTGAGCGAGGCCGACGCCGCCACCGAGGCGCAGCGGATCGCGACCGAAGCGCGTGATCGCGCTCGCTTCGAGGAAGAGGCGCTCGCGCTCGCGGACCAGGTCTACCGCGTGGCGAGACGGCTTGTCGGCTCTCGCGAGGAGGCGGAGGATCTGGTGCAGGAGACCTACGCAAGAGCCTTTCGGAGCTGGCGCTCTTTTACCCCAGGGACGAACATGCGTGCCTGGCTGCTCCGAATTCTCACGAACCTGAACGTCGATCGCGGTCGGCGCGTTCAGCGCACCCCGCAGACGCAGCCGCTCGAGGAGACGGACTACTACCTCGCAAACAAGCTGGCCTCGACCGCCGGCGAGGAGGCGCTCGAGCAGGAGCAGGTCGTCGAGCGGCTGTCGCAGGATTCCGTCGTGACGGCGCTCTCGGAGATCTCGCCCCAGTTCCGCGAGGTGGTCGTTCTCGTCGATATCGGCGACTTCACCTACGCGGACGCCGCGCAGATCCTCGATGTGCCGATTGGTACAGTCATGTCCCGTCTGCACCGTGGAAGGCGGGCCTTGAAACAAAAGCTCGCCGAGGAGGCGCTCACATGACGCTCGAGCCCTGCGATCGCTGCGAGGAGATTCTTCAAGACTTTCTCGACCGCACGCTCACGAACGAGGAGTGGGCCGAGGCCGAGACCCATCTCGGTGACTGTGACTATTGCCGCCGCCGCTACCGCTTCGAGGAGACGTTGCGCCGGTACGTGAAGCTGAGCGCGGTCGAGCGAATGCCGCCTGGCCTCATGGCGAAGCTCGAGCAGCTCCGCGGGCTCGACGCCACGGCCTAGCCCTCGTTCCAGTCCTCCGGCGTGTCGACGTCGCCGGGCGACCCGAGGTCGTCACAGGGAACGAGCCGGACAGCGACCTCTCTCAGGCCTTCCTCAGGTACCGCGTTCCAGTGTGTGCGACCGATGACAAGCGGGTGCCCGCGATCGCCGCGGTATGACGCGGCCACGATCCCTCCCTGTCGTCGCCACGAGTCGAGGACGCGCGCGATCGCGTCGGGAGACAGACCGGGGCCGTCTGCGAGGACGATGACCGCAGCGTCGATCGCTTCCGAGAGCACCTCGAGCCCGCAGCGGAGTGAAGCCCCCGCACCACGTTTCCACTGATCACAGGTGACGAGGCGACTCGAGATGCCTTGTAACAACTTGTAACTTGGCGGCTCGAGCTGGTACGCGCCTTGGACGATGACGATCTCGTCGATCGGAGACTTGGCGAGGCGGTCGAGCACGTGCGGAAGCAGGAGGCGCTGCTTGGGGGCGCCGAAGCGCGTCGCCTCACCGGCGGCGAGGACGACGGCGGCGATGCGGCCCACCTGGATGGCTAGCTCTCGGTGACGGTGACGCTCGTGATCACGACCGCCTGCGTTGGCCGCTCGTTGGCCTCGCCGAGGACGCCGATCCGCTCGACGGTGTCGAGGCCCTCGGTCACCTCGCCGACGATCGCGTAGTCGGCCGGCAGCCCTGCGTCCCCGCCGGTGACTACGAAGAACTGGCTGCCCGAGGTTCCCGCCGCCTCCACCTGGGACTTCGCCATCGCGACGACGCCTTTCACGTACTTGGAGCCGGCGGGTGGCGCGTCCACGGTCTTGTACCCGGGTCCGCCCGTGCCCGTCTGCGTGGGATCGCCACCCTGGATCACAAACCCGGGAACGATGCGGTGGAACACGGTGTCGTCGTAGAAGCCGCCGCGGGCGAGCGCGACCAGCGACGCCGCGGTGTTGGGCGCAAGGTCGGTGTCGAGCCCGACGGTGAAGGAGCCGCAGCTCGTCTCGAACACGAGTTCAAAGCTCGTCCCGGCAGCGAGCGGATCGGTCGGTGCGGTGAGCGTGCCGGACTCGCGGGGAGTCGGCGCCTCCACGCTCTCGCACTCATCGTTGCCCGACGCCGAGGGCTCGTCGTCCCCACCGCAGCCGGCGCCGAGGGTGAGAAGTGCGATCGCAAAGAGTGCCCGGCGCATCGCGTGCGATCCTATCCATCGTGGCCTTCACGAGATGCGCGTGGGCGTCGGGTGGGTCCGAGCTCATGCTCGCCTACCATGACGAGGAGTGGGGCGTGCCCTCCCACGACGACCATCACCTCTTCGAGCTCCTCACGCTCGAAGGCGCTCAGGCAGGTCTCTCGTGGAACACGATCTTGAACAAGCGCAAGGGATATCGCGAGGCATTCGCGGGCTTCGACCCCGAGGCGGTTGCCCGCTTCGGCCTGAAGGAGTTCGAGCGGCTCGTCGCGGATCCGGGAATCGTCCGAAACCGGCTCAAGATCGAGTCGACCGTGAGTAACGCCGCCCGGGTCCTCGAGGTACAGCAGCAGCTCGGGAGCTTCGGCAGCTACCTGTGGCGGCTCGTCGACGGCGAGCCGATAGTCGGGCGGTGGAGCGCCCTCGGGCAGCTCCCGGTGGAGACCGACGATTCGCGGGCGCTCTCGAAGGATCTCAAGAAGCGCGGGTTCCGATTCGTCGGTCCGACGGTCTGCTACGCGTTCATGCAGGCCGTCGGGCTGGTGAACGACCATACGAGCGACTGCTTCCGCTTTGGCGACCTCGCATCATGATCGCGCCGATCCGGTACGCACGAAGCGGCGACGTCAACATCGCCTATCAAGTCACGGGCGAAGGCCCCTTCGATCTCGTCCTCGTGCCGGGCTTCTTCTCGCATCTCGAGGTCGACTGGGAGTACCCGGCGCACGCCCACTTCCTCGAGCGGCTCGGGTCCTTCGCACGGTTGATCCGCTTCGATAAGCGTGGAACGGGGCTGTCCGACCGGACGGTCGGCCTGCCCGACTTCGAGACGCGCATCGACGATGTCCGAGCGGTGATGGATGCGGTCGAGAGTGAACAGGCCGCGCTTTTCGGCTACTCGGAAGGCGGACCCATGTGCGTCCTCTTCGCGGCTACGTATCCCGACCGAACCCGCGCGCTCGTCCTCTACGGGACGTATGCCAAACGCTCGGAGCCCGACGATGATTATCGGTGGGCGCCCACCCCCGAGGAGCGAGCGCGTGAAGCCCGCGAGCTCGAGGAGACGTGGGGCGAAAACGTCAATCTCTCGCAGATGGCTCCGAACGCCGATCCTGCGATGGCAGCGTGGTTCCAGCGACGCGGCCGTGCCGCGCTCAGTCCGTCCGGTGCGCGTGACCTCATCCTCATGAACTCGAAGGCCGATGTGCGTGATCTTCTCTCGAGCGTCCAGTGTCCGACCCTCGTCCTCCACCGCATGGGGGATCTCGACTCGAGCGTCGACGAGGGTCGGTACATCGCGGAGCGGATTCCCGGCGCCCGCTTCGTCGAGCTTGCAGGAGAGGATCACATCCCCTGGGACGACCCGGATCAGATCGTCGACGAAGTCGAGGAGTTCCTCACAGGAGCTCGCCCAACCCCTCTCTCCGATCGCGTGCTGGCCACGATCTTGTTCACCGACCTCGTCGGCTCGACCGGGCGTGCCCAGGAGCTCGGTGACGCGTCCTGGGCAGCTCTCCTCGCCCGGCACAACGAGGTCGTTCGCCGAGAGCTCGTCCGCTTCGCCGGTGAGGAGGTCGACATGGCCGGCGACGGCTTTTTCGCGGTCTTCGACGGTCCTGCTCGGGCGATTCGTTGCGCTCTCGAGGTCCGCGCGGGGCTGCATGTGCTCGGGCTCGACGTGCGAGCCGGTGTGCACACGGGTGAAGTCGAGCGTCGTGCCGGCGACAAGCCCCGCGGTATCGCCGTTCACGTGGCGGCTCGGATCATGTCGTCCGCAGACGCGGGCGAGGTGCTGGTGAGCTCGACAACGCGGGATCTGGTCGAAGGCTCTGGCCTCGAGTTCGAGGACTGGGGCGAGCACGAGCTGAAAGGGGTCGAGGGCCTGCGCAGGTTGTTCGTCGTTCGCTGAAGACCTGGCGGGACGAGGTCACCGAGCGAGTGAGAACCGGACAAGGCGCTTCGTGACGTCGGCAACCTCGAGCGTGACGTCGACTCGCTCGCCCAGCGGCAGATCGTCGCCCTCGCAGCGGGCGGTGACCGCGGGTTCCTTCAGCTGGACGGTGCCGCCGCCATCGTGCTCGTCGACATCGACGACGACCGCCTGGAATGTCTCACCGACGTTGGGCTCGAGCACCGCCGCCTCGACGGTCGAGACGATCCCCGACTCGTACTGCTGGGCGCGCCTGTTCGAAACGTCCATCGTCTCGGGCAACCCCGGCAGTGCGGAGCGCGCCCACTCCGGCATGTCAGCGCCGGCTGAAATCGCGACGCACGCCTCGCCGACGTAGCGGTCAACCAGGCGGCGCAGTGGCGCCGTCGTATGCGCGTACGTCGAGGCGACGCCTGCGTGAACGGCCTTGTCCGGCGGCTTGCCGTCGAAGGCGAGATACCCGGAGCCGCGGAGGAGGACGGTCGACTCGGAGACGAACGCGGCGTGCATCGCCACCCGTGGATCGAGCTCGCGCACGAGGTCGGCGTAGGACACGTCCTCGGGCCAGGGAATCTCGAGCGCCTTCGCCGTTCGCCGCAGGCGAGCAACCGCTCCCCGGTCGGCCTTCGGCAGCGTGCGCAGCACGCCGACTGCGGCGCCCAGCATGAGCTCGGCCGCGCCCATTCCGGTCATCAGCGAGATCTGCGCGTTCCAGCCTTCCACCGGGAGCGGAGCCCGATACCGGAGGGTGTAGCCGTTCGAGCCCCTTTGCACCTCCTGTTCCGGGATCGGGAGGGTAATGCCTCCTCGCCGGGTCTCGCGCTCCTGCCGAAGCGTGCCGACCTCGCGCAGGAGCTGGAGCGACTCTGGCGCGGTGCCATCGTCGAGCGAGCGCTGGACCCCCTCGTAGTCGAGCTTCTCGCGGCTGCGCACGAGAGCGCGGCGAACAGCGACCTCGACACCCTCGCCCGTCTCGTCGACCTCCATGTCCCAGACGAGCGCAGGTCGAGTCTCGTCGGGAAGCAGACTGCCGGCGCCCTCGGAGATCTGCGGTGGGTAGAGGCGGGCCTTGTCGTCCGGCGCGTACAGCGTCTGACCTCGCGCATGTGCCTCCCTGTCCATCGGCCCTCCGGGGGCGACGAACGCCCCGACGTCGGCAATCGCGTAGCGGACGCGGTAGCCGTTCCCGCGGCGCTCGAGGTGCATGGCCTGATCGAGGTCGAGCGACTCCGGGGGGTCGATCGTGACGAACGGAATCGCGGTCTGGTCTGCTTCTGGGAGCCGGGGTGAGCGGACGGACTCGTCGGCGTCGGCCAGGACGTCGGCCGGGAAGGCCGTCGGCACGCCGAGGTTCTTGCGCAGCTCAGCGAAGGCCGCAGCGATCTTGGCGTCGTCGGGCGCCGCGAGGCGGACACGACGCCGAGGCATTACGCGCGGGTGGTAACGGCGATCAGGTCGGCGAGGTTGACCAGCTGGATTGCGGCCCTCATCACGGTGACCCGGTCGTCTTCGGCGAGCTCGGGCGCATCCCGCCAGAGCTCGCCGGCTGTCGCCAGGAGCTCCTGGATCTGCCCGGACTCCGTGGGATGCCCATCGCGCTCGCGCGAGGCGTTCGCGGCGAGCCCGAGCGCGCCGATGGCATCCCGCTGGCGCAGCCACAGCATCGGCACCGCCATGGAGATGTACTGGTGGATGCGAGCGAAAGTCAGGGGCTGGACGAGCGATGCCCCGCCGCGAGGTTCCGTCAGCGTCGCCGGCGGCTCGCCATCGATGATCCCGCGTGCCGTTCCACCCAGCATTGCCCGTAGCCGGGCATCGTCGAAGCTGGCGAGACGTGCCGAGCGAATCGATACGAGCAGCGAGTTCGGCTGGCGGCCGTACGGGTAGTCGGACGCGTACACGATCTGCTCCGGCGACACCTGGCGGAAGAGATCGAGGAGGTCGAGCGCGCTCCAGACCGACGTGTCGAAGTACACACCGGGGATTCCGCCCAAGCGACCGGCGAGCGCCGCCATGTCGGCGATCCCCGCGTGCGCGATGATCAGGCGAACACCCTCGTTCCGGCGCACGAGCGTCTCCAGGTTCTCGGCGATCGGGGGAAGGCCGCGGCCTCCATGGATGAGGATCGGCACGCGACGCTCGACTGCGAGCTCGAACACCGGCCCGAGCCGCTCGTCGTCGAGCGCGAAGGCTTGGGCGCGGGGGTGGAGCTTGATTCCGCGCGCGCCGAGGTCCAACGCGCGCCGCGCTTCGTCGATCGGGCTGGCGGTCAGGTCGAGGCGGACGAACGGGATGAGCCGGCCTTCCGAGCGCGTGGCATGGACGAGGGTGCGATCGTTCGGAACGCAGAACCCAGGTTCTCGATCCGGCTCGTCGAGGCAGAAGACGAATGCCCCGCTGAACCCGAAGCGGTCGAGAAGCGTCGTGAGCTCCTCGTAGCGACCGCGCATCCCGTCGATGTCGTCCCCGAGGTGCGTGTGAACGTCGAAGAGGTAGGCGTCGGCCGGAAGCTCGGCCCGGAGCTCGGTTTCGTAGGTTTCGACGATCGCCCGTGCCCGCTCCAGCAGGGTCACGTGCTCGACACCTCGTGAGACCTCAGGGCTGCCCACACCCGCGGCGGCGTCATCGGCAACTCTCGGAGCCGGACCCCGGTGGCCGCTGCGACCGCGTTTGCGATCGCCGGCGCGGCGGCGATGACCGGCGCTTCCCCGATCCCCTTCGCACCGTAAGGCCCGTCAGGAGCGGGCACCTCAACGATGAGCGTGTCGATGTCCGGGACGCGCTCGGCGAGCGGGATCGCGTAGTCCATGAACGAGCTCGTGAGGAGCTGCCCGTTCTCGTCGTGCACCAGCTCCTCGAGGAGCGCCCAGCCGATGCCCTGGGCCACACCTCCACGCATCTGGCCCTCGACCAGAGCGGGATTGAGCGCTCGGCCGACGTCCTGGGCGATGACGTGGGCGAGCAGCTCGATCTCGCCGGTCTCCTTGTCGACCCGGACGTGTGCGAGGTGGGCCGCGACAGAGGGTGCGCCATTCGTCTGAGCCGAGCCGCCATGCCCCTCGATCGGCTCGTAACGGCCGCCGAAGCGGAGCGCCTTCGCGGAGATCTCCTCGACGGTGATCGAGTGATCGGGCGACCCCACCGCACGCACCACTCCGTCTACGACTTCGAGGTCGGCGGGTGCGATCTCGAGCTCCTCCGACGCGGCGGCGAGCAGCTTCTCGCGCGCTGACTCCGCAGCCTTTAGAACGGCCACACCGACGGTGTACGTGACCTTGGAGCCGCCGCTTGCGCCCGAGTAGGGGCCGGTGGCGGTGTCGGCAGCGACCACTCGCACCTGATCGGGGGAAAGACCGAACGTCTCCGCCGCGATCGCGGCGAAGCCTGTGTTGACTCCGCTCATGTCCACCGCGGACGTGACAATGGTCATCGTCCCGTCCTGGTTAACTCGGCAGACGGCCGCAGCGGGCTCGGTTCCGCCCGGCCAGTAGCCGGCGGCCACTCCGACGCCCTCGCCCTCGGGAAGCGAGTCGCGGTTCTGCCAGAGCGAATGCTCGCGGATGCGCTCGAGCACCTCGACCGCGCCCATGCGCGGGAAAGGTTTCCCGCTTACTCCCATGTCTGCCTCGACGACCGCGTTTCGCAGGCGCAGCTCGAGCGGGTCGAGCTCGAGCTCGACCGCGAGCTCGTCCATCAGCGTCTCGAGGGCGAAGGCGGCGGTCGGCGCCCCCGGGCCTCGGTATGCGCCGAACGTGAAGCGATTCGTCTGGACGCCGTAGCCGCGGAGGTCGTGGGCCTCCCAGCGGTACGGCCCAGCGACGAGGAGCGACGTGATGCCCTCGACCCCCCAGCCCGCATTCGAGCCGCGGTCGACGATCATCCGGGCGGTGATCGCGGTCAGCGTGCCGTCTTTTCGCGCGCCGATCTTGAGATGCGTCACCTGCGCGGACGCGGGATTCGTCGCCTGGAAGTCCTCGGCGCGCGTGAAGACGACCCGTACCGGCCGTCCGAGGGCGAGCGCCGCGCCCGCCGCCAACGGCTCCACCAGCGCGAACTTCCCCCCGAATGCACCGCCCAACGGCTCTGCGACGACGCGTATCCGCTCCAGTGGAAGCCCGAACGCGCGGGCCAGCTCACGTTGCGTCACGAAGGTGCCCTGCGTGCTGGTCGAAACGACGAGATCTCCGTTCGGCTCCAGCCAGGCCGTCGCGGTCTGAGGCTCGATGTACGCCTGGTAGACCCACGGCGTCCGGAAGGTCCCCGAGACCACGACGTCGCTCGTCTCGAGCAGTGCCGTCGCGTCGCCGAGATCGCGGTGAACCCGGTCGAGGACGTTCCCCGAGAGCTCCTCTTCCTCACCGTCCTCCTGACCCTTGTCTACTCCCGCATGGATCGACTCCATGTCGCCTCCGTCTTCGTCCTCCTGGGCGACGCGGGCAAGCGCGCGACCGGGCAGCATGGCGTCCTCGACGTCGACGACCGCCGGGAGCGGCTCGTACCCGACGATGACAGCCTCGACGGCATCCTCCGCGGTCGCCTCGCTCTCGGCGACGACCAGGGCAACCGGTTGCCCTGCGAAGACGACCTCGGTACGGGCGAGCGGCTCAGTTGTCCGGTCCGTTCCGGCTGCAGTCGTCGGGAGATCGTCGGCAGTCAGGATCGCGACGACCCCCGGTAGCGCAAGCGCTGCCTCGCGTTCGACTCGGCGAATCAGCGCGTGCGCCTCGGTCGAGAGAACGAGGCGAGCGTGGAGAAGCCCGTGGGTGTGCCCGTCGGCGGCGAAGCGGGTCGCGCCGGTCACCTTGTCGGGGGCGTCGACTCTCGGACGCGCGACTCCGATCACGCTCTCCGTCATCGTTCCTCCTCCATACGTCTGCGCGCGCGTTCGAGTGCGCGGGTGGCGACGATCCCAGCGACGTGCCGACGGTACTCGACGGGAGCAAAGCGGTCGCCGTAGACCTCTGCCTCCGCGAGCGCATCGAGCGGATCCGTATCGGCAGGCAGGAGGAAGGGGTGCGCACCGACGCCGGTCACGGCCACCCTCTGCTTCCCGTCTGGACTGACCCGGGCCGCCGCGCCCGCCAGCGCGAATCCCGAGGCAGGATGCTCGACCTTCGCGTATGCGGACGCCGAACCGTCGATCCGGGGAACGACGACCTCGGTGATCAGCTCTCCCGGGGCGAGCGCAGTCGTGAACGGGCCGAGGAAGAACTCCTCTGCGGAAACGGATCGTTCGTTGCCTGCAGTGCGCAGGATGAGCCGCGCGCCGAGCGCGAGCATGACGGCGGGCATGTCGGACGCGGGATCGGCGTGGGCGAGGCTTCCGCCCAGAGTGCCACGGTTACGAACCTGCAGGTCACCGATAACAGACGCGCACTCGGCGATCGCGGCGAGCGGCGGCCGATCCAGCTCCGGCGCGCTTTCGAGCTCGTCCCAGGTCGTGAGAGCGCCGAGACGTAGGTCGTTCTCGTCCATATGCACACCGCTGAGCTCGAGCCGGCCGATGTCGACCAGAACGCTCGGCCGGACGATCCGGAGCTTCATCACCGGAAGCAGCGACTGGCCGCCCGCGAGCGCCTTCGCATCCGGGCTGGCGAGTGCTTCTAGCGCTTCAGCGAGCGACGAGGGACGAACGTGCTCGACAGCGGCGGGGATCACGCTGCGTTCCCTTCGCGCAGGGTCGTCGCGGCCTCGCGCACTGAGTCCACGATCGATTGGTAGCCGGTGCAGCGGCAGAAGTTGCCACGTATGGCCCGGCGGATAGTCGCATCGTCGGGGTCCGGCTCTCGCGTCAGGAGATCGGAGGCGGTCAGGATCATTCCGGGTGTGCAAAATCCGCACTGAAGGCCGTGGTGCTCGACGAAGGCGCGTTGAATCGGGTGGAGCACGCCGTCCTTCGCAAGGCCCTCGATCGTCGTCACGTCGGCGTCCTCTGCCTGCACTGCGAGCATCGTGCAGCTCTTCATCGCCCGTCCGTCGACCAGCACGGTACACGCACCGCATTGACTCGTGTCGCAGCCGACGTGCGTGCCCGTGAGTCCGAGCCCGTCGCGGAGCGCCTGGACGAGGAGCGTCCGCGGCTCGACCTCGAGCGAGCGGGGCTCGCCGTTGACGATCAGCTCAAATCGCCGGGCCGCGGGCATGTGTCCAGTCTATGCAGGCGCGATCGGCCCACCTCGGCGGTTCGGCATCTGCAGGGAACGCGCTCTAGAATCGAGTTCCAGTGGAGGCCGTCGAGGTCGAAGAGATCACGCGCGTCTTCGAGCCGCGGCGGCGCAGCGGGACGCGCGTCGTCGCTCTCGACGAGGTGTCGCTGACCGTTCCGACGGGCGAGATCCACGGCCTCCTCGGCCCGAACGGAGCAGGCAAGACGACGTTGGTGAAGATCCTCTCGACGGTTCTCCTGCCGACGTCGGGGAAGGCACGCGTCCTCGGCCACGATGTCGTCAACGAGACGGAAGCCGTTCGCCCGCTCATAGGCATCGTGTTCGGCGGGGAGCGAGGGCTCTACTGGCGCCTCAGCGGGCGTCAGAACCTCGAGTATTGGGGGGCGCTCTACAAGCTCTCCTCGCGCGAGGCCAAGGAGCGGGCGCAGCAGCTGCTCGAGCGCGTCGGCATGGTCGACAAGGCCGACGAGCGGGTCGAGGAGTACTCCCGCGGCATGAAGCAGCGACTCCACCTGGCCCGCGGCCTCATGGGCGACGGCAAGGTGCTCTTCCTCGACGAGCCGACGACCGGCATGGATCCCCTCGCGGCGCGTGAGTTCCGGGCGCTGATCGGCGAGCTCCGTGACGAAGGCCGCACGATCCTGCTCGCCACGCACGACATGGTCGAGGCCGAGATGGTTTGCGACCGGGTCACGCTGATCGACCGTGGGAAGGTGATCGCGACGGAGTCGCCGCGGACACTGGGGCAGGTGCTCTCGCGCTTCCAGCGAATCGACGTCGAAGGGGTGCCTCTGACCGTACTCGACGAGATACGGGCGGTTCGCGGCGTGACGAGCGTGACGGCCGTCGATGGCGCCGGCACGCGGATCGAGGTCGACGAGGAGGGAGCGACGCAGCTCGTGCTGGAGCGCCTCGTGAGCGCGGGCGCGACCTCGGTGCGAACGAGCCTGCCGAGCCTCGAAGAGGTGTACGTGCAGCTCATCGGCGAGCGCGGGATGGAGATCTGACCCGTGCAAGGTCTCGTTGCGGGCTTTCGGCTGGAGCTCCATCTCGTGCGCGCGAACCCGGACGCGCTTATCCCGCTCGTGACGGCGCCGCTCTTCGCCATCATCTTCCTGGCGATCTTCCGTCAGAGCGGGCGCCCCGATCTCGAGTCGGATGCGCTCATGGCGCCGGTGCTCATGTCGCTCTGGTGGATTGCGCTCCTGCAGGCCGGGACGATGATCACCGGAGATCGCTGGCAGGCGGTTCTCGAGCCGATGATCGCCGCGCCGACAACCCTTGCTTCCGTGCTGCTCGGGAGGATTGCGGCCCTGATGTGTATCGGTCTCATCTCGTTCTTCGAGGTCTGGGCGGCCGGTTGGCTCTTCTTCGGCGTCTCGATCCCGTTCGAGCATCCGGGCGTGCTCGCCTTGACTCTTGTGGCGACGGCCTTTGCGATGGCCGGTGCGGCAGTGGCCTTCGCGGCGCTGTTCGTAATGACGCGGAACGCGTACACGTTCATCAACTCGGCCAGCTTCCCGTTCTACGTCCTCGGGGGCGTACTCGTCCCTGTTGCGTTCCTTCCAGGGTGGCTCCAGCCCGTCTCGAGCGTGATCTTCCTCTCTTGGAGCGCCGACCTGCTCCGCGCGAGCTTGCAGGAGCCGAGTGTGGACGACTTCTGGGTTCGGCTGGGCGTCGTGATCGTGCTCGGCGCGATGAGCTTCGTGATCGGGCGTGTGCTGCTTTTCCACATCCTGCGGAGGATGCGTGCGAACGGTGAGCTGGCGACGGCATGAGCGCAGCGACGACGGTCAACGTCATGCGCCACGCCTTCCATGCAGGGCTTGCTGACTACCGAGCGATCTTCACTTGGAGGAGTTGGCTCGCCGGGTGGTTCGTGCGCGTGCTCTTCCAGGTGTCGTTCTTCGCGTTGATCGGCGAGCGCTTGGGAGACGACGAGAAGACCTCCTACCTCCTCGTCGGCAACGCCATGCTGGTCGCCGGGCTGCTCGGGATCTTCTCGCTGAACATGACCTCGGCCGAGCGTTGGGCGGGGACGCTGCCCCTCCTCGTCGCAAGCCCCTCGAGCCCGATTCTCGTCTTCTCCGCGCGCGGTGCGTACCTCGTCGTCGACGGCGCCTTGAGCGCTATCGCTGCTTTGTTCGTCGCCGGGGCGATCTTCGAAATCGATCTGCCATGGCCACGAGTTCTCGCGGTCATTCCCATTACGCTCGTCATCGCACTCGCGTCCTACGGCTTCGGGACGTTCCTTGCTGGTGTCGTCTTCCGCTTCCGCAGCATCAACAGCCTCGTCGTCGTGACGACGTACGTCGTGCTGATGGCAGCGTGCGGGGTGAACGTGCCGCTTTCCTACTACCCCGAGCCGCTCGAGCTGCTCTCGCGCTTTCTCCCGCTGACGAATGGGCTGCTCGCGATCCGCGGGGTGTTCGACGGGTCACCGGCCGGCGAGATCGTCGGCAACGCCGCGCTCGAGCTGGCAGTCGGACTCGGCTGGATGACGGCTGCGCTCATGAGCTTCAACCGGCTTGCGTCGCGAGGCCGGCGCGACGGATCGCTCGACTTCGGGGCGTGAGCTAGGCGGCGAGAGCGGAGAGCTTGTCGCGCAGGTACGCGAGGTACGGCTGGGGGTCGATCGTGGACGAGCCGGTGAGCCGATCGATCGTCTCCTTGGGCGTGAGCTTGCGTCCGAGCGAGTAGAGGTTCTCGGTGAGCCATGCTGACAGCCCCTCGAGCTCGCCTGCCTCCATCTGCGCGTCGAGGTCGGGAATCGCGTCTCGCACGACCGACCAGATCTGGAGCGAGATCACGTTCCCGAGCGCGTAGGTCGGGAAGTAGCCGATCCCGCCGCTCGACCAGTGGACATCCTGGAGAACGCCTCGCGCGTCGTCGGGAACCTCGACGCCCAGGAGCTCTTGCATCCCTTCGCTCCATGCCTCCGGAACGTCCTTCGGGGCTAGCGTCTCCTCGATCAGTCGACGCTCGATGTTGAACCTGAGGATGATGTGCAGGCTGTACGTCGTCTCGTCGGCCTCCACGCGAAGCGGCCCCGGTTCGGCGCGATTGATCCCCGCCATGAAGGCATCGAGGTCGACGCTCGAGAGCTGCTCGGGGAACGTCTCCTGCAACGGCTCGTACCAGTGCGACCAGAAGGGACGGCTGCGGGCGACCAAGTTCTCCCACGTCCGGCTCTGTGACTCGTTCAGGCCATAGGACGGCGAACTCGCTAGCGGCGTCCGCTCGAGCGAGGAGGCGATGCCGTGCGCGTACAGGCCGTGTCCGGCTTCGTGCATCGTCGACCAGAACGAATCGAGCCCGGTCGGGTGGTACCTCGTGGTGAGCCGCACGTCGCGTGTGGCGAACGAGGTGCAGAACGGGTGAACGGTGG
>Ga0183260_10000761_pt1 | contig 27381 bp, 25 predicted proteins | sample AntDrymUQ4972206_2_FD_129768 | JGI IMG/M metagenome (GOLD analysis project Ga0183260, IMG submission 129768) | Polar desert sand microbial communities from Dry Valleys, Antarctica - metaG UQ497 (22.06) (version 2) (version 2) | ecosystem: Environmental > Terrestrial > Soil > Desert | place... | reverse complement strand
GGCGACTCCGAGGCTGACGGTGTCGAGCAGCAACCGGTCGCCAAGGGCGACGCTGACGCGATCCAGTCCGACGAGGGGGGCAGGTGGCACCGGGCCAGCCTGCCCGGTGTGCTCGCCGGCCGGCTATGCGGCCCCGCGTCAGGCGCCGGCAACAACCGCAGCGCCGGCCACGGGTCCGCACACCGTACGCATCTGCGCGCCGGTGAGCGCGGCAATCGCCACCGGCCACACGGCCGCGCTCACCGCCACAGCCTCGGCGCCGTCGCGCACCAGCAGCAGCACGGTGGGGCCGGAGCCGGACACCAGCCCGGCAGCGGCGCCGGCGGCGCGACCAGCGTTGAGGACGGCGGTGAGACCCGGTCGCAGCTCGAGCGCGGCCGGCTGCAGGTCGTTGTGCAGGACAGCGGCGAGCAGTCCGGTGTCGCCGGACCCGACGGCGGCGAGCAGCTCGTCGTCCACCGCCGGGGCCGGCAGCTCCCGGCCGGCCCGGATGGCATCGGTGCGCCCGTAGACCGCCGGCGTGGCCAGGCCCGGCGCCGACGAGACCAGCACCCAGGTGGTCGCTGTCGCCGTGGTGAGCGTCGCTACCCGCTCACCACGTCCGCTGCCGAGGGCGGTGCCGCCGAGCAGCGCGAACGGCACGTCGCTGCCGAGGCCGGCGCCCACCTCGAGCAGGCTCGCACTGTCGATCCCGAGCTCCCACAGCTCGGTGCACGCGACGAGCGTCGCGGCGGCATCGGCCGAGCCGCCGGCCAGGCCCGCCGCGACCGGGATGTCCTTGCGCACCCGCAGATGAACCCCCGACTGGACTCCGTAGCGCCGTCGCAGCGCGTCGGCGGCACGCACGCCCAGGTGATCGGCATTGTCGACCACGCCAGCGACCGGGCGGCCGGCGAGGTCCGTGGTCTCGACGCTGACCACCGCGTCCGGCCGCTGCGTGGCCAGCACCTCGTCGTGCAGGTCGATCGCCTGGTAGACCGTGGCCAGGTCGTGGAAGCCGTCTGGACGGCGCGGGCCGACGCGCAGCGCCAGGTTGACCTTGGCCGGCGCGCGTGCCAGCACGCTTGGTCGGCTCATCTGCGGGACCCGGCGAGTGCCTCGGCGATGCGGGCAAAGTCGGCGACGTGCAGGTCCTCGCCCCGACTCGACGGCGACACCCCCGCCGTCCGCAACGCCTGCTCGGCGGCCGGCGGGGAGCCGGCGAGACCGGCGAGCGCGGCGCGCAGCGTCTTGCGCCGCTGCGCGAACGCCGCATCCACCACCTCGAACACCTGCGTACGGGTGGCGGTCGTGTCCGGCGGGTCGGCCCGCTGCCAGGCGACGAGGCCGGAGTCGACGTTGGGCGCCGGCCAGAACACGGTCCGCCCGACGCGCCCCACCGCACGGACCGGGCCGTACCAGGCCGCCTTGACGCTGGGCACCCCGTAGGTTCGCGAGCCCGGACCGGCCACGAGCCGGTCGGCGACCTCGGCCTGGACGAGGACCAGACCGTGCCGCAAGGACGGCAACAACGCCCACAGGTGCAGCAGCACCGGGACCGCGACGTTGTAGGGCAGGTTGGCGACCACCGCGGTCGGCGCCGGCCCGGGCAGCTCGCGCACCCGCAGTGCGTCGGCATGGACGACGTCGAACCGATGGGCGAGGGCCGGGGCACGCGTCGCTACGGTCTGCGTGAGCGCGGCGGCAAAGGCCGGCTCGATCTCGACGCCCACGACGCGGCCGGTGCCACCGGTGCGGCCCAGCTCGGACAGCAGTGCCAGCGTGAGCGACCCCAGCCCTGGCCCGACCTCGAGCACGACGTCGTCCGGCTGTACCTCGGCCAGCCGGGCGATGCGACGCACGGTGTTGGGGTCGAGGACGAAGTTCTGCCCGCGCTGCTTGCTGGGTCGCACGCCGAGCTCGTCGACCATCCGGCGGATGTCGCCGGGGCCGAGCATCCTGACCCCCGCCGTCACACCGTCGTCCACGCGGCGAGGCTGCCACAGCACACCAACGCGGGCGCGCAGCGGGCCCGACCGCGGAAAAGAGCCCACGGGCCGAACCAGTCGTCGGCGGACGACCGGTGCGGCCCGTGGGCGGCTTGTGGTGCTGGTCTTACTGGTCTCGCGGGGTGCTTGACCTCAGGTGGGCAGACCCAGCGAGGCGGCGCAGGCCGGCCACGAGCCGTAGCTGCCGCCATTGGCGTCACGCACCGCGGTGGCGATGGCGATCTGCGTCTCACGGCTGGCCTCGTTCGGCATGCCGGTCCCGCCGTAGGCCTGCCAGGTCTCGATGGTGAACTGCAGGCCGCCGTAGTAGCCGTTGCCGGTGTTGATGGCCCAGTTGCCGCCGGACTCGCACTGCGCCAGCTGGTCCCAGACCGTGGAGCCACCGGTGTAGTCCGGGGTCGGCGCCGGCGCCGGCTCCGGCTCGGGCTCCGGGGCGGGGGCGGGGGACGGGGCGGGCGCCGGCTCCGGGGCGGGCGCCGGCTCCGGGGCGGGCGCCGGCTCCGGGGCGGGCGCCGGCTCGGGCTCCGGTGCAGGGCGCGTGGCCGTCCCCTGCACGACGACCGTGGGCACAGTCTCGACGACCATGGAACGGTCAACGACCTCGGTGCTGCGGACCTTGCCGTTGGCAAGGACCTGGCGCGTGATGATGCGCCGCCGACCGTCCTGGCCAGCCTGCGTGACCTTGTCCTGGTCGGAGTACATCTGGTCGGAGTAACGCACCCGAGTGCGGTTGTCGACGTGCTCCGCGCTCACCCGTCGACGCGTCTCGATGCGCGTGAGGGTGATGTCCATGTCGTCGCGGAGCTTGACGCCCGCGGCCGGCTTGAGCTCGTCGTTCTTGTCGACGGTCAACCTGAGCTCGTCGAGCACGTCGGCCACCCGCATGCCGGTGCTGGTGTGGCGCTGCTTGCCCTTGGCGGTCTTGACGACCACCTGCTTGGGAGTGAGCACGCTCAGCTCGATGCCGCCGCGGCCGATGGCGCTGCTGCGGCTCGCCGACAGGTCGGCGCCGAGGAAACGCTTGCCGACCTGCGACAGCGCTGAGCCGACGTCGGAGGCAGTCACCCAGTACGACGACTCGGCGCCGTCGACGGTGAGCGAGAGCTCGCGCGCAAAGCGGACCGCGATCCGCGACCCCTCGCTGATCGCGGCGTCGGGTGAGGGTGCGACCACGTCGCGGTCGCCGAGCTCGACACCCTCGTCGGCGAGCACGTCGCCCACGTCGGCGCCGAACGTCTTGACCTCGGTCTCCTTGCCATCCAGCGACACGGTGACGGTCTTGCTCATGGTTGCGTAGGCGAAGGTCCCGCCGACCAGGGCCAGCACGAGGGCCAGGCTGGTGGCGATGAACAGTGTCTTCTTGCGCACGGTGCTCCAGGGGCTAGCAATGTCCGGGCGCGAAACAGGGCAGCCTGCACCGGGGGTTCCGGCCATACATGCGTGATCCTCCGCCGTCTGGCGGCACCGAGGACCTGCTGAGGCTGCACCGGGGTCTTTCGCCACCCGCGGGCAAGGCGCCGACGATAACGAAAAGGTAACGGGGGGCCAAGTCAAACGCGCCGAACGTGACGAGAGCCACGTCCGGATTGGACGCTCACCCTTGTCACATGTCGTCCGTCGCAATCTCCCGCCCCACCGGGCCCGGCCGCGTCACCACCCACCGCCGTACGCCTCGTCGGTGGCTGCGTCGATCTCACGGCACACCCGTTCGAGGTCGACGTCGAGGACGCCGGCGATGGCTCGGACGGTGTGCGGCACGAGGTAGGAGGCGTTGGGGCGCCCCCGGTACGGCACCGCGGTCAGGTAGGGGGCGTCGGTCTCGACCAGCACCCGCCCGAGCGGTGTCACGCGCAGGGCCGCGCGCAACGGTTCAGCGTTGGCGAACGTCACCGTGCCGGCAAAGCTCAACCAGCAACCCCGCTCGAGGCACTCCCGGGCGAAGGTGGCGTCAGCGGAGAAGCAGTGCATGACGGTGCGCGCGGGGACTCCCTCGTCATCGAGCACCCGCAGCACGTCGGCGTGCGCGTCGCGGTCGTGGACGACCAGGGTCTTGTCCAGCCGGTGCGCCAACCGGATGTGGCTGCGAAACGACTCCTCCTGCGCGGCGCGGCCGTCCACGCCGGTTCGGAAGAAGTCCATCCCGGTCTCGCCCACTGCGCGTACACAGGGTGATGACCGGGCGAGCGTGTCGATCTCGGCAAGCGCCCGGCCGAGCTCGCCGGTTGCCGCCAGCCGCGGCGCCTCGTTGGGGTGCAGCGCCACTGCGGCGACGATCGGCTCGTGGCGCCGGGCGGTCTCCACCGCCCAGCGGGCGCCAGGCAGGTCGCACCCGATATGGACGATGCGAGGCACCCCGACCGCCGTTGACGCGGCGAGGGCGGCGTCGACGTCCAGCCAGCCACCGTTCTCGGCGGCGGCATCGGTCGGCCCGTCGGCGATGTCGAGGTGGCAGTGGTTGTCGACAACCGGGTACGGCAGCGGCTCCGGCGCTGGCGGGCGTGACCGGTTCCGGCGGCGCCCGGTCGTCTCCTCGGTGGCCGCGCGCGACCGGGTGGGTCCGGTGGTCATGCGTCGTGCTCGGCCGCGCCCTGCAGCCGGGCCAGCTCCTGGTCGATGACCGCGGGGTCGAGCTTGCCGAAGACCGGCGTCGGCGGGGCCACCGGCGTGCCGACAGCGATGGGGACCGAGGCCCACGCCGCCTGCTCGGAGTAGTCGCCGGTGATGACCGGGTAGCCACGGCCGCCGTCGAGGTCGTCGACCTCGCGGATCTCCGGGCCCGGTGACACCGACCCCGTCCGGCCGAGGGAGGCATGGATCTGCTGCGCGGTATGGGGCAGAAACGGCGCGAGCACCCGGTTGAGGTCGTCGACAGCCTGGGCGGCGACGTGCAGCACGGTCGCCATCCGGGCCGGATCGTCGTGCCTGAGCTTCCACGGAGCCTGCTGGGACAGGTAGACGTTGGCCTCGGTGGCCACCCGCATGGCCTCGCCGATCGCCTGCTTCTGCCGGTGCCGCTCGATCAGGCCACCGACGGTGCCGAACACCTGCTGTGACGCGTCGAGCATCGCCCGGTCGGCATCGTTCAGTGGGCCGGCCGCCGGGACCGAGCCGAGGTTCTTGGCGATCATCGAGACGGTTCGGTTGACGAGGTTGCCCCAGGTGCTCACGAGCTCGTCGTTGTTGCGCCGGACGAACTCCGCCCAAGTGAAGTCGGTGTCCTGGCTCTCCGGACCCGCCACCGCGATGAAGTAGCGCAACGCGTCGGCGTCGTAGCGCTCAAGGAAGTCGCGGACGTGGATCACCACCGAGCGGCTGGTGGAGAACTTGCGTCCCTCCATGGTGAGGAACTCGCTGCTCACCACCTCGGTGGGCAGGTTGAGCGTGCCCAGCGGGCCGGGCTGCCCGCCGCGGGCACCGCCGCCGTCGTAGGCGAGCAGCTCGGCCGGCCAGATCTGGGCGTGGAAGGTGATGTTGTCCTTACCCATGAAGTAGTACGACCGCGCCTCGGGGTCGTTCCACCAGGCACGCCAGGCGTCGGGCTCGCCGCGCCGGCGGGCCCACTCGACCGACGCGGACAGGTAGCCGATGACGGCGTCGAACCACACGTACAGCCGCTTGTTGGGATTGTCCTCCCAGCCGGGCAGCGGCACCGGGATGCCCCAGTCGATGTCCCGCGTCATCGCTCGCGGCCGGACGTCGTCCAGCAGGTTCTGGGAGAACTTGAGGACGTTGGGCCGCCAGTCGGTGCGGGTCTGCAGCCAACGGCCCAACGACTCGGCCAGGGCCGGTAGATCGAGGAAGAAGTGCTCGGTCTCGACGAACTTCGGCGTCTCACCGTTGATCCGGCTGACCGGATTCTTGAGTTCGATGGCGTCCAGCTGGTTGCCGCAGTTGTCGCACTGGTCCCCGCGCGCGCCGTCGTACCCGCAGATCGGGCAGGTGCCCTCGATGTAGCGGTCGGGCAGCGTGCGTCCGGTGCTCGGCGAGATCGCACCCATGGTGGTCTGCTCGATCAGGTAGCCGTTCTTGTGCACCGTGCGGAACATCTCCTGCGCGACGGCGGCGTGGTTGCGCGTGGTGGTGCGGGTGAACAGGTCGTAGGAGAGCCCGAGGGACTGCAGGTCCTCGACGATGTACCGGTTGTAGCGGTCTGCCAGAGCTCGCGGCGAGACGCCCTCGCGCTCGGCCTGCACGAGGATCGGCGTTCCGTGCTCGTCGGTTCCCGACACCATCAGGACGTCGTTGCCCGCCATCCGCATGTAGCGACTGAAGACATCGGACGGCACGCCGAAACCGGACACATGTCCGATGTGGCGCGGCCCGTTGGCGTACGGCCAGGCGACCGCGGACAAGACATGACGACTCACCCGGCGATCCTAGTTGCGACCGCCACCCCCTCCCCGCGATCCGCGGATTCTGGTCGCACGATCCGCGGATTCTGGTCGGCCGGTCCCCGTCGCGGGAGTCTGCTCAGCGGTGCACGGCCGCGTACACATCGCGCCGGCGCACACCGTGACGACGGGCCACCTCGGTGATCGCATCGCGGCGGCTCCGGCCCGACGCTTCCAGCGCGGCGACCGCCGCGACGAGGTCGGCCTCGCCCGGCGGGGCCGCAGCCGGCGCTCCCGCGACCACGAGGGTGACCTCACCCCGTACGCCGGCACCGGCCCACTGCGCGAGCTCGGACAGCGGGCCGCGGCGGACCTCCTCATGGGTCTTGGTGAGCTCGCGACACACCGCGGCCGGTCGCTCGGCCCCGAACGCCTCGGCCAGCGCCGCGAGGGTGGCAGCGGTGCGGTGCGGAGCCTCGAAGAACACCAGCGTCCGCCGCTCCTCGGCCACGTCGGCGAGCCGGCGTGCGCGCTCCCCCGCCTTGCGCGGCAGGAAACCCTCGAAGCAGAAGCGGTCGACCGGCAGACCGGACACCGCCAGCGCCGCGAGCACCGCCGACGGGCCGGGCACCACGCTGACCCGTACGCCCGCAGCCACCGCCGCGGTCACCAGCCGATAGCCGGGGTCGGAGACGCTGGGCATACCGGCGTCGGTCACCAACACCACCCGCTCGCCGGCGAGCAGTGCCTCGAGGAGCTCAGGAATGCGCTGGCGTTCGTTGCCCTCGAAGTACGACATCACCCGGCCGCCGGGCTGGATGCCCAGCGCGGTCGTGAGCCGGCGCAGCCGTCGGGTGTCCTCGGCCGCCACCACGCCGGCACCCGCCAGCTCCGCGGCCAACCGTGGCGGAGCGTCGCCCGCCTGCCCGATCGGTGTTGCGGCCAGCACGAGCACGCCGGCGAACTCGGTCACCGCACCATGCTGACGTACGCCTCGCGCGCCGGCAGCGCTCACCTACCCTCGTGGGGTGACGGCGACGCGGGGGGCCACGGCAGGCCACGCCGCAGCACCGACCGCCGACGCCGCTCGTCGTTCGCTCGGCCGGACGTCGACTGGCGGCTCTTACCCGACAGTGCACGAGCGTTTCAGCGCGGTGCTGACCCGAGCCTCGCCGTGGGCGGGCTGGCTTGGACCGCTGGCCGTGGCCGGGCTGGCACTGCTGCTGCGGCTGTGGCGGCTGGGCGATCCCGACGACATCACGTTCGACGAGACCTACTACGCCAAGGACGCGTGGTCGCTGGAGCAGTTCGGCTACGTGCGCAACTTCGTCGAGAAGGCCGATGGGCAGATCAACGCGGGCAGACTCGACGGCCTGATCGCCGATGGACCCGCGCAGATCGTGCATCCCGAGGTCGGCAAGTGGATGCTTGCTGCCGGCATCCGGCTGTTCGGGATGGATCCCTTCGGTTGGCGCTTCGCTGCCGCTGTGACCGGGGCGCTGACGGTGCTGGTGCTGTGCCGGCTCGTGCGCCGGCTGTCCGGCTCCACCCTGGTGGGTTGCGTGGCCGGGCTGCTGCTGTCGCTCGACGGGCTGCACCTGGTGATGTCGCGGACCGCGCTGCTCGACGTCTTCCTCGTGTTCTGGCTGGTGTGTGCGGTTGCCTGCCTGGTCGCCGACCGCGACTGGGGGCGGCGCCGTCTCCTGCGCCTGCACGAGCGGGGCGAGCCGACTCCCGGGGTTCCCGTACGCGGCTTCGGCCCGGTGCGGGGGATGCTGCTGCGCCCGTGGCGACTCGGCGCCGGGGTGTGCTTCGGCCTGGCGTGCGGCACCAAGTGGAACGGCGTCGCGGTGCTCGCTGCCTTCGGCCTGCTCACCTGGGCGTGGGACGCAGGCGCCCGTCGCGCGATCGGAGTCTCGTGGGCGTGGCTGCGCGCCGCCGTCGTCGACGCGGTGCCGGCGCTTTTCTCGCTGGTGGGCGTGGCGTTCGCCGTCTATGTCGCCAGCTGGGGCGGCTGGCTGGCCCACCACGACCTGATGGCGGACGCTTACGCGGAGCCGTACGAGTGGGGCGCCTACGCGACAGCCGAGCCGGACTCGGCGCTCGGCGAGACCGGCCAGGCACTGCACGACCTGTGGAACTACCACGAACAGGTCTGGCGCTTCCACACCGTCGATGTCGTCCGTACCACCCGCGACGACCCGCACCCCTACGAATCCGACCCGCGCGGCTGGCTGCTGGTCAACCGGCCGGTCGGAATCGATCTGCGCGGCGATGTGCCCGCCGGGGAGCAGGGCTGCACCGCCGTCGGCGACGACACCTGCCTGCGGCAGGTCCTGGCGCAGGGCAACCCCGTGCTCTGGTGGACCGGCGCGCTGGCGCTGCTGGCCTCGTTGTGGTGGTGGCTGGCGCGACGGGACTGGCGCTTCGGCGTACCTCTGGTCGGGGTGGCCGCGACGTGGCTGCCGTGGTTCGCCTTCGACGAACGGTCCATCTTCTTCTTCTACGCCGTGGCGGTCATCCCGTTCACGTGCGTGGCGCTAGCGCTGGTGCTCGGCAAGGTGCTCGGACGCGCCGACGCACCTCGGCTGCGACGAGCGGTCGGGGCGGGGGTCGTCGGTGCGGTGTTGGTGGGTGTGATCGCGGCCGCGATGTTCTTCTGGCCCATCTGGACCGACGAGCTCATCCCGCAGACCGACTGGCAACAGCGGATGTGGCTCAACCGCTGGGTCTAGCGAGGTTGCCGCTGGGCCGCCGTCGGTTGCTGCTCCCAGCCACGTAAACGTGGCGGCGTGACCCTTACGTGGCGCCGGCCCCCCGTAAAGGGTGGCCCGCCACGTAAACGTGGCGTGGGTCGTGGCGGCATAGCGGCCGCCACGGTGCCAGGTGGTGGAGCTGAGGGGATTCGAACCCCTGACCCCCTCGATGCGAACGAGGTGCGCTACCGGACTGCGCCACAGCCCCAGACCGGCCCGAGGGCATCGCCCTTGACCGGCGAGGAGGATATCAGTCGCGGGCTCAGTCACCGACCGCGCGGGCGTGCTCGGTCTCGGAGCGGGCGGGCGAGACCCCGCCCTCGGACTCGCGCGTCTGCTGGGCGTCTTCGGCGGTCAGACGTCCCGACGTCCAGGCGCCGGGGCCGCCGAGGTCGATCGTGCGCACACTGCGGGTTGCACGAGACTTGGAGACGTACGTAGGCAGCGTGACCGGCAGCGGGTCCCACAGGGAGCCGCCGTCAGCGGTGACGACTGCTGCTGCGACCACCTGCTCAACGGGCTCGCCAGCACCCTCGCCGGTCGGGGCAACGGCGTCGAGCCCCACGGTCGGGGCGTTGTCCGGTGCGTCGCCGACCGGCTCGGCCACACCGGCCCCGGCGTCGGTGCTGGTGACCGGGACGCTCGCCTGCTCGGCCTGGACGGCGGCCGCGAGCGAGCGCTCCCAGGTGCGCCCGCGGGCCCGGGCAACCTGCAAGCGGGCCAGCACCAGAAAGCCGACGACCAGCGACAACGGGGCAGCCAGCGCCCACCACGGGGCCAAGCCGAAGGCGCATACGCCGGCGGTGGCTGCGGTCAGCACCAGCAGCACGATCAGCACCCGGCGCCGGCGCCGCGCGGCCGCCCGTGCCGCAGCGCGAGCGGCACGGGCATCCACGGGCCGGGCGCGGGTGCTCCCCCCGGCGCGCACACGGCTGTCAGTCGGCTGCAACGACCGGGAGGGTGCCACCGGGCGCCGGTCGCCGGCACCCCGCCCGCGTGCAGGAGCGGAGTCGTCAGCGCGCCCCAGCACCCGCATCGCGGTGGAGAAGCGCTCGACCGAGCGGGCCCGGGACGCCTCGTCGTAGCGACGCAACGCCAACGGCACCAGATAGCACAGCCACAGCACGACGATGCCGCCGTAGATCACGCCCGTCAGACTCACGAGCACGACCGTACGGCCGCGACCGAGCACCTCCCGGCAGCGTGAGCGGTGTGTCGCCAGATCACTGCTGTGACGGGTGGGACGAACGCTGCAGCCGGGTGACGACGCCCTCCCGGACCTCCTCGCGGGTGACGGCAAACAGCAGATGGTCGCGCCACTGCCCATCGATGTGCAGATAGCGCGGCGCGGCACCCTCGCGGCGCAGCCCGAGCTTGTCGACGACTCGCAGGCTGGCAACGTTCTCGGGCCGGATGGCGACCTCGATGCGGTGCAGCCCCACGGTCCCGAGGCAGTGGTCGATGGCCATTGCGACAGCCATCGGCGTGATGCCGCGGCCGGCGTACTCGGCGTCTATCCAGTAGCCGATGCTCGCCGAGCGCGCCGACCCCCAGGTGATCGACGAGACCGTCACCTGTCCGATCAGGCGGTCATCCCAGGTGGTCGCGAACGGCAGGGTCCGGCCGGCCCGGGCCTGGCGGTTGAGCTCACGGGCCATCGCCCGGAACGACTGGGGTGCCCGCTCGACGCCCGGTGGCAAGGTCGCCTCCCACGCAGTGAGCCAGTCCCGGTTGCGCGCGCGCACCTCACGCCAGACGGCGGCGTCGGTGCGCGCCAGCGGGCGCAGCCCTATCCGGCCGCGGTTCAGGCTCACCGGCCAGCCACGCATGCTCACCGGTGGTCACCGCCGTGCAGCTGGTCGACAGCGTGGCGCAGCACGGGCTCGAGGACGGCAAGCCCGTCTCGTACGCCGCCGGTCGAGCCGGGCAGGTTCACCACGACCGTACGACCGGCAACCCCCGCCAGCCCGCGCGAGAGCACCGCGGTCGGTACCCCCTGCGCCACCCCTTGGGCGCGAATCGCCTCGGCCAGCCCCGGCAGCTCGCGGTCGAGCAGCAGCGCGGTCTGCTCGGGGGTGGCGTCGGTGGGGCTGATGCCGGTGCCGCCGGTGGTCACGATGACGTCAACGGCGTCGGCGAGCGCCGCCCGCATCGCCGCGCCGACCGGCTCGCCGTCGCCGACGACCGTGGGTTCACCGACCTCGAAGCCCCACGCCCGCAGCCGCTCCGCGATCAGCGGCCCACCGCTGTCGGCATAGACCCCGGCCGCGGCTCGGTTGGACGCCGTGACCACCGCGGCCCGCAGCCCCGACCCGTTCACGGCGGGTCCTCCCGCCGCCACGAGCCGCTGCGCCCACCGTCCTTGCTCTCGAGCCGGATGTTCTCGATGCACGCGCCGCGGTCGACGCCCTTGACCATGTCGATGACGGTGAGCGCCGCCACCGACACCGCGGTCAGCGCCTCCATCTCGACCCCGGTGCGGTCGGCGGTGCCGACCAGCGCCCGCACCGCAACCGCATCGTCGTCTACTCGGAGGTCCACCTCGACCCGGCTCACCGCGATGGGGTGGCACAGCGGGACCAGCATCGGGGTCTGCTTGGCCGCCATGATCCCGGCCACCCGGGCTATGCCCAGTGCGTCGCCCTTGGGCACACCCTCGCCGCGCAGCAGCCCGACCACCTCCGGTGACACCAGCACCCGCCCGGTGGCGACGGCGGTTCGGGCGGTGACCTCTTTGGCTGAGACGTCGACCATCCGCGCGGCGCCGGACTCGTCGAGGTGCGTCAGCCCCGACGGGGACCCGGCGTCAGGCTCGGCCATCACAGCTCCCGGTCGAGCACGAGCACCGACACCTGCTGGCCGTCGGCGACCGCCGTGGTGTCCTCGGGCACGACGATCAGCGCGTTGGCCCGCGCGAGCCCGCCGAGGAGGTGCGAGCCGGTGCCGCCGGCCGTACGCACGCTCGCCCCGTCATGGTCGATCGCAAACCGGGCCCGCAGGAACTGCCGTCGTCCCGGCACCGACCGCAGCGAGCCCTGGAGGGTCGCTTGCACCAGCGGGCGGCGCTCGGGCTGCTTTCCCATCATGCGGCGCAAGGCCGGCACGACGAACACCTCGAACGACACGTAGGCCGAGACCGGGTTGCCCGGCAGCGTGACGATCGGGGTCCGGTCCTCACCGATTCGCCCAATGCCCTGAGGCTTGCCCGGCTGCATGGCGACCTCGACGAAGCGCACCGTGCCCAGACGCGACAACACGTCCTTGACCACGTCGTAGACACCCTTGGACACTCCCCCGCTGGTCACGACCAGGTCGGCTCGCACCAGCTGGTCGGACAGCGCGTCGCTGAACGTACGCGGGTCGTCGCCGACGACACCGACGCGGTACGGGATGGCGCCGGCGGAGCGGACGGCCGCGGCGAGCAGGTAGCTGTTGGCGTCGTAGACCGAGTCGAAGCCGAGCGGCTGCCCGGGGTCACGGAGCTCGCTGCCGGTGGACAGCACCACCACTCGCGGTCTCGGTCGGGTCCGCACCCGGGCGATGCCCACGCCGGCGAGCAGGCCGATCTCGCGGGGCCCGACGACCGTGCCGGCGACCAGCAGGTCGTCGCCGGCGGTGACGTCGTCGCCGGCGAGCCGTACATGCTGCCCGGGCGTCGGGCTGGCGTAGATGCGCACCGCGGCGGCACCCGCGTCGGTCCACTCCACCGGCACGACGCAGTCGGCCCCGGCGGGCAGGGCAGCCCCGGTCATGATCCGCATCGACGTGCCCGGTGGCATGCCGAGCGGACCAGCCTGGCCGGCGGCGGACTCACCGACGACGGGCAGGTGGATCGGGCGGTCGTCCCGCGCCTCGGCAACATCGAGGTGCCGTACGGCATAGCCGTCCATCGCGGAGTTGGTGAACCGGGGCAGGTCGATCGGGGCGCGTACGGAGTCGACCAGCGACAGCCCCACCGCGTCCAGCAGCGGCTGCTCGTACGGCGTGAGCGGCTCCACCACGGCGAGCACCTCGCGGAGGTGCTCGTCGACCGACCGCAGCTCACCGCCTGGCGCTGCGGTGAACGGCGACGAGTGCCCGGCGCTGGGTTCGTTGGAGCCTTCGGAGGACATGGCCGACACCCTAATGTCGCCTCACCCGCCCGGGCGCATCACGACGCCGACAGCTGCTCGCCGTCGGCGACCGACCCGCCCGCCGGTCCCAGCGTGACGTCACCGACGACCCGCACGTCGGCGCCGAAGGTCCAGTCCCCCTCGACGGTCAAGCTGGTGGCCTCTGCCAGCGATGGGGGCCCGGCGGGGAAGTGGGCGTCGAAGCGCGGCAGCAGCGAGTAGTGCTGCTTGGCCAGGTCGACGTAGGGCACCGCGTCGGCGTGGAGGCGCAGCAACCCGTCGCCGTTGAGGTCATAGACGTCGGAGCGCATTAGCAGCAGGTCGTTGGTGGTCTTGACGGGCAGGAAGCGGCTGCGGTCGACCTCGATCGCGGCCGCGCCCTCAAACACCTCGACGGCGGCACCCATCGCGGACTCGACCTGCACCACGGCCGGCGTGGAGGAGTCCGACGGGTCGACGGTCTTGTCGTTGCGGATCAGCGGCAACCCGAGCACCCCGTCGCGCTCGGCGAGCGTGCGCGCCAGCGCCCGCAGGTCGAACCACAGGTTGTTGGTGTGGAAGAACGGGTGCCGCTCGATGTCGGCAGCCAGCGCGCTGTCTTCGGACCGGGTCTGCGCGGTCTCGCGCAGCACCAGCTGGCCGTCGCCGCGGCGGCGCACGAGGTGCCCGCCCTTGCGGTCGGCGGCGGTCCGGCGGCAGACCTCGGCGGCGTACGGGGCGCCGCTGGCCGCGAACCAGCCGGCGACCGTCGGGCTCGGCGAGGCACCGAGGTTGTCGGCGTTGGACACGCTGGCGTAGCGGTAGCCCGCCTCGATCAGCTGGCGCAGCAGACCAGAGGCGTCGAGTGCGGTGTAGAGGTCGCCGTGCCCCGGCGGGCACCACTCAAGCTGCGGCGCGTCGGGCCACTGCACGGGGGTGAGGTCGTCGGCGCGAAGCTTGGGCTCCCGGTTCTGCAGGAAGTCGGCCGGCAGTCCGTCGACGCCGAGCTCGGGGTGGCGCCGCAGTGCTGCCAGCGTGTCGTCGCGGGTGCGAAAGCTGTTCATGAACATCACCGGGAGTCGGCAGCCATGAGCCTGCCGGGTGGCCAGCACCTGCTGGGCGATCACATCGAGGAAAGTCCGGTCACCACGTACCGCCAGTAGCGACTTGGCGCGGTCCATCCCCATCGAGGTGCCGAGCCCGCCGTTCAGCTTGATGACCGCCGTCGACGCCAGCGCCTCGGCAGCCTGGTGCTCGCCGACCTCGAGGTCGGCGACTCGGGGGACGTCGGTGAGCGGCTCGACGTCGCTCTCGGCAATCATCCCGGTCGCCCCGGACTCGAGCTCGCGGTAGTAGTGGGCGAACACCTCGATGGCCTTGGGATGAACACCGCCGTCGGCCATCTTCTGCCGTGCCTGCTCGAGCCCTGCGTCACTCATGGCAATGACCCTATTGGCTGCCCGCGGGGCACGGCTGCCTACCGTTGGGGCCATGCCCGGCACCGTCTCCAAGCACGACCTTCGCCGCGCGGTTGCCGGTCGACGCCAGGCGCGGTCCGCGGCCGAGCGCGCCGAGGTCGCGCGGGATCTTGAGGCGCGGGTGCTGGCTCTGCCCGAGGTGAGTACTGCTCGCACGGTCGCGGCGTACGCGTCGTACCCGTCCGAGCCGGGGACGGCTCCGCTGCGTGCGGCGCTGCGTGGACGCGGCGTACGGGTGCTGCTGCCGGTGCTGCTGGCTGACGGCGACCTGGACTGGGTGGTGGACGGGGCCGCGCCGGAGCACCTCGGAAGCACCGCGATCATGCGCGCCGACGTGGTGCTGTGCCCCGCGACCGCCGTCACCGCGGCCGGTGCCCGGCTCGGCAAGGGCGGCGGCTCGTACGACCGCGCACTCGCCCGGCTACCACCCTCGGCGCTCGTGGTCGCGCTGGTGCATGACGACGAAGTCGTCGAGCACGTGCCGGTCGAGCCACACGACCAGCTCGTCGACGTGGTGGTCAGCCCCCGTCGGACGCTGCGGACGGGGCCGTACCGGGCGTGAGGAGCGGCGGTGCCGGATGCCCCCCGGGTGGTGAGGCACAATAGAGCGGTTGTGCGAGGAACGCCGTGGACGGCGCAGATGGCTCGCCGGCACCGACGAGGAGAGATCTGTGCCCACCTACCAGTACGTCTGCACCGACTGCGGGACCCCGCTCGAGGCGCAACAGTCGTTCAGCGACGCTGCGCTCACCGCTTGCCCGGCGTGTCAGGGCCGCCTGCGCAAGGTGTTCTCGGCCGTGGGCGTGGTGTTCAAGGGCTCGGGGTTCTACCGCAACGACAGCCGGGCTCCGCAGACGTCAGCCGAGTCGGGGTCGGCGGAGTCCGCCAGTGCGGCGGATCGGCCGGACACCTCGAGCAACGGCGACAAGCCCGACAGGCCCGACACCTCCGACAAGCCCGCCACGGGTAAGCCGGCCGAGTCCGGGTCCGGGACGGGGGGCAAGCAGACCGCCGGGGCCAGCTCGTCGACCGGGTCGTCTCGGCCCTCGTCGGCTGGCTCCGCACCCTGAGCAGATTGGCCGAGCGGGCCCGATGCGCTGTGGACAACGGCCCGGACCTGGCCAGATCGGACCTACCTTCTCGTCGTGTCGACTCCCCTCCGCTCCGGCGCCGGCGCTCCGACCTCTACCGGGCTGCGCTCGTCGTTGCAGCGCCGGCTTCGCCGCTCGGTGAGCCGGCACCGGACCGTGCTCGTCGCCGCGGTGCTGTCGGTCGGCGTGGTGGTGGCCGTCACTGCGGCCAGGCCGCCGCCGCCTGAGTCGGAGCTGGTTGCTGTGGCCGCGCACGACCTGGTCCCCGGCCGTCCGCTGACCGCCGCAGATGTGCGGGCGGTCCGCATCGATCCGTCCGCGGTGCCGGACGGCGCGTACGCACCTGCCGAGGTGCCACTCGGCCGACTGGTGGCCGCGCCGACCCGTCGTGGTGAGACGTTGACCGATGTGGCCGTGCTCGGGCCGGGGCTGGTCGGCGGGCTGCCGCGGGGTTCGGTGCTCGCCACGGTCACGGTGCGCGCTGTCGTCCCGGGTCTGCTGCAGGTCGGCGATGTGGTCTCGGTGGTTGCGACAGACCCGCGCGGTTCGGTCGCCAGCCAGGTCGTCGCTGAGGCGGCCACGGTGATGTGGGTTGCCGACGTCGGGGCCGTCGGGGACGCACCCGACCCCGGCGGCGGGGATGCCTCACGGCTGGTGGTGTCGGTGCCGGCGGCTGAGGCGCTGGAGCTCAGCGCCCTGTCGACCACACAGGTGTTGGACATCTTGGTGCCCGCGGCTGCGCCTCGCTAGCGTGCGCAGGGCATGACGGGCGCGTCCGCGTCGATGCGAGAGGAGTGCCGGTGCTCAAAGGTTTCAAGGAGTTCATGCTCCGCGGCAACATCATCGACCTCGCGGTCGCGGTCGTGATCGGCTCAGCTTCGTCGCACTCGTCGCGGCCTTCACCGAAGCCTTCATCAACCCGCTGCTGGCGCGGGTCGGCGGCACCGCCGTGGGCGCTGGTCTAGGCATCCAGCTGGGCAAGGAAGGCAACGACTCGACCTTCATCGACATCGGGATGTTCCTCACCGCCGTGGTCACGTTCGCCATCACCGCCGCTGTCGTCTACTTCGCCGTCGTGGTGCCCATGACCAAGGTCGCGGCCCGGCTGTCGGCGGCCGAGGAGATTCCGCCAGAGGTCCCGCCGGACCTGGCGCTGCTGACCGAGATCCGCGACCTGCTCAAGAGTCGGCAACCACCAAGCGGCACCTGACCGCGAGTTTCAGCCGTGGTGGGGTGGGACCTCACGGCGGATCTCGTCGTCTCGACCCGCCTCCGGTGGGCACTCCGACCAACCGTCACCGGTCTCGTCGCTCGACCCCACCGCCAGCGTCTCACCGAGCGCCTCGAGCCGCCGGCGCCGCTGGGCAGCGGCGTCGGGCTGGGCGTCGCGATGGTTGCCGGGCTGGGCTGGGGGGCGGCTCACGCCAGGTCCGGCAACAGTCCCTGCACCCAGTCGGGTGACAGCTCGCTGTGCTCGGGCTTCCACCCCGTGACGCTGGTGAACGCCGCCGAGCTGACCCGCTGTGAGCGCGTCAACAGCTCGAGTCGCTCGCCACCGAGGCGGACCATCGTGCGGGACAGGAACGAGGACCTGTCGCGGCCGACGGCGCCGGCGAGCATCTGGGCGAGGTCGCGGCGCCGGACGGGGATGGCACCGGCGTTGTAGATCCCGGACGGGGCGGTCAGTGTCGCCAGCACCGCGGTCCCGACGTCGTCGGCGTGGACGATGTGGGTCCAGCCGTCGGGCGGACCCACCCCGATCGGCTGCCCCGAACGGGCCCGGGCAAGCCGCCAACGGGTGTACTCGTCGTCACCCACGATGCCACCCAGGCGCAGCACGACGGCATCGCGGCTGCAGCCGGCGAAGTTCTGCGCATGTGTCTCGGCGAGCACCATCGGCTCAGCCGCTCGGTTGGTCACGACCGGGCTGCTCTCGTCTATCCAGTCCTCGGCGCCGTCGGCATAGACCACGCTGACCGACTCCTGCACCAGCCGGCGGACTCCCGCCGCGCGGGCCGCCTCGGCGACCAGTCGGGATCCCTCGGAGCGGATGCGGTCGTTGACGCGCCAGGCCCCGGGCCGCAACGTGGCATACCCCACGGGGATGTGCGTGGCCATGTTGCACACCGCCTCGCAGCCGGCGAACGCACCGACCAGCCCGTCGGGGTCGAAGAGTCCGCCGGAGACCGGGGTCGCCCCCATCGAGCGCAGCGCGTCCTCGCTGCCGGCGGACCGGGCCAGACCTGACACGTCGTGGCCGGCGGCGAGCAGCGCGGACACTGCCGAGCGACCCATCACACCGGTCGCACCGGTGACGAACACCTTCAACTGCGGTCTCCTTCGCGTCCCCCACGGACTCTCGGCCCCGCCCAGCCTGTCACGAACGGGTAACGGACCCCGGTGCACCCTACGCCCGCCGCAATGGCGCGGGAAGCAGCAGGCGCTATCAGATGGTCCGATGCGTCGGTCGGCTCCAGTGCAACGGGTGGAACCAGGGTTTGGCATCATCACAGACATGCGGAGCGATCTGTTCGACACCGACCACCACGAGCGCCAGACCGCCGAGCGGTGGGTCCTGCAGAGCAAGCGGATGCTGCGGGTCTCCCTAGGCGGTGACGTCCTGGCGTCCAAAGGCGCGATGGTCGCCTTCCAGGGGCGCGTGGAGTACCAGCACGAGAGCGCCGGCAGCCTCGGCAAGTTCGTGCGCAAGGCCCTGACCAGTGAGGACAACCCCCTCATGCGAGTCAGCGGGGAGGGCGAGGTCTTCTTCGCCCAGGACGCCAGCGAGATCTTCCTGATCCAGCTCGAGGGGGACGGCATCAGCATCAACGGCCGCAGCCTGCTGGCCTTCGACGCCACCGTGGACCACGACGTCCATCGCACCAAGGGCGCGGGCATCATGACCGGCGGGCTGTTCAACACCGTCGTCCAGGGCTCCGGCACCGTCGCCCTCGCCTGCGACGGTGAGCCCATGCTGCTCGACTGCTCGCAACAGCCGACGTACGTCGACACCCAGGCCGCGGTGTGCTGGTCGGCCAACCTGAGCCCCGATGTCGTCAGCAGCATGAACATGCGCTCGATGCTGCGCGGCGGCAGCGGCGAGGCGTTCCAGTACGCCTTCCACGGCCCAGGTTTTGTCGTCGTGCAGCCGTCGGAGGGCCCGACGGTGCCGCCGCACACGCACTGACACAGCCGCCGGACGAGCGCCCGGAATTATTCGAGATGCGCCCCGCGTTGAGCCCTGCGTACGTCTCTGACGAGACGAAACCGTTTCGTTTCGTTAACAGCAGGTGGGCGCCGGGTGAACAACTGATGCCGCGCGCCGGCCCGAGCAGGAGCCGCCCAGTGACCACGACGAGCAAGCGCCCGCGCGTCGAGGGTGATCGCGAGGCCGAGGTCCTCGATGCGGCCGTGCGCGTGCTCGCCGAAGTCGGCTACGACCGGCTCACGATGGACCACGTCGCGGCGGAAGCACGCGCGTCCAAGGCCACGCTGTACCGCCGGTGGTCGAGCAAGGCCGACCTGGTCGTCGATGCGGTTAGCCGCGCCAAGGGCCTGCCCGGGCCCGACCAACCCGACACCGGGACGTTGCGCGGCGACCTGCTCGCCCTCGCCTGCGGACCGGCCGGTCTGGCCGACCGGTTCCCGATGTCGGTGCTCGGTGGTCTCCTGACTGCGTTGCACAACGACCCCGAGCTGTCGACAGCCTGGCGTGAGCGCTTCCTCGCGCCGCGTATGGCCGTCACCCGGGCCGTGTTCGACCGAGCCGTTCGCCGCGGCGAGGTCGACGCCGACATTGACCTGGAGGTGCTGCACACCGTGTTGCCGAGCATGTGCGCCTTCCGCTCCACCGTCCTCGGCCACGTCGTCGACGAGTCGTTCGTCGCCGATGTCCTCGATCAGGTGGTGCTCCGCGCCGCCGCTCCGGCCGCCACCCCACCGCCGTCTCGAAGGAAGTCTCTTGAGCACTGAACCCACCACCCGGTCCGCCCACCCGCCCGAAGGCGTCCGCGGTGCCACCGCCGCTTCCGCCGACCACGGCCACCACCACCTCGGCCTCGCACTGGTGCTGATCAGCGCCGCGCAGTTGATGGTGGTGCTCGACGCCTCGGTCGTGAACATCGCGCTACCCCGGATCCAGGGCGACCTCGCCATCAGCGACGCCAACCTGACCTGGGTCGTCACCTCGTACGCGATCGCCTTCGGCGGACTACTTCTGCTCGGCGGCCGGATGGGCGACGTCATCGGCCGACGCAAGGTCTTCATGGCCGGCGTCCTCGTCTTCGCGGTCGCCTCGCTGCTCGGCGGTATCGCCCAGACCGAGTGGCAGCTACTGTCCGCCCGCGCCCTGCAGGGCGCGGGCGCCGCAGCCGCCTCGCCCACCGCACTTGCCCTGATCACCACGACGTTCCCCGCCGGCCCGCCGCGCAACCGGGCGTTCGCCGTCTATGCCGCCATGTCTGGCGCCGGAGCTGCCGTCGGCCTGATCGTCGGCGGCGCGCTCACCGAGGCGTCGTGGCGCTGGACGATGCTCATCAACGTGCCGATCGGCTTGTTCGTGGCGTTCCTCGCACCGCGGTTCCTCGCCGAGTCCAAGCCCCAACCCGGGCGTTGGGACCTGCCCGGAGCCGTGACCGCGACCCTCGGCCTGGTCGCGCTGGTCTACGGCTTCAACCACAAGGCGCAGGTCGATCCCACCTCCGGAGCGCCCGCAACGTGGACGGAGTTCTGGACGCTCGGGCCGATCGTCGCCGGCTTCGCCCTGCTCGTGGCGTTCTTCATCATCGAAGCCCGCACGCCGCACGCCTTGCTTCCGCTGCGTATCATCACCGACCGCACCCGGGCGGTGAGCTTCGCAGTCATGCTGATCGTGGGTGCCGCGATCTTCTCGATGTTCCTGTTCCTGTCGCTGTTCATCCAGCAGGTCCTCGGCTACAGCCCCCTCAAGGCCGGCGTGGCGTTCCTGCCGTTCACGGTCGGCATCATCGTGGCGGCCCAGGTCGCCTCGGCGCTCATCGCCCGCGTCGACCCGCGCTGGATCGCGGGCGCCGGCGGTGCCCTGTCGGTGCTGGCGATGTGGGGCTACGGCGGACTGGAGGCCGACTCCACGTACGTCAGTCACCTGCTGCCGTGGATCGTGGTCCAGGCGCTCGGGATGGGCCTGATCTTCGTGCCGCTGACGCTGACCGCGGTCAGCCGGGTCGAGCAAGCCGACTCCGGAGTCGGCTCGGCGGTGCTGAACACCGTGCAGCAGGTCGGCGGCGCCATCGGCATCGCGGTGCTCGGCACCGTGTTCGCCAACGGGATCTCCGAGAAGCTGGCCGAGCTGCAGGCTCAGGCCGGCGGGGCGCAGCCGACCGCGGAGCAGATGGAGCTCGGCGGGAGGGTCGCGCAGGCCTTCGGCACCACGCAGACCTTCGGCGTGGCGATCTGGATGATGGTGGCCGCCACCGTGATCACCGTCGTCGGGTTGTCCATCAAGCACCAGGACCTGGCCACCGACGTCACCCCCGGCGCTTCACCCGTCGCCTGACCCGCCCCCCTCACCGCGATCCGCGGATTGTGGTCGGCCGATCCGCGGATTGTGGCTGGCCGATCCGCGGATTCTGGTCGGCGCGTCAGTCGGACGGGCGGCCACGCAGCTGCTTGGTACGAGCGCGTCGTTGTTTGGCCTCGCGCCGCCGGCGCACCGACCCGCGCGTCGGCCGCGTCGCCCGGCGGGGTCTGGCAGGCGGCGCCAGTGCCTCGCCGAGGACGTCGACCAGACGCTGCTCGGCGGCGCGCCGGTTAGCGACCTGAGCTCGGTGTTCTTGGGCCGAGACGGTGAGCACGCCATCGACGAGCCGCCCGCCAAGCCGGGACAGCGCGCGCTCGCGCAGGGGCTCTGGCAGCGCCGTGCTCCCAGCGACATCGAATGACAGCTCAACCCGGCTGTCGGCGGTGTTGACGCCTTGCCCGCCAGGACCGCTCGAACGCGAGAACCGCCACCGCAACTCGAGCCGGGGGATCGACAGGCCGCGGACCAGGATCGACGAGGACATGGCCGGCTCGCTAGGGCCGCAGGATGGCGACGTCGCTGACCAGCTCCAGATGCTGGTGCATCGCCATCGCCGCGGCCTCGCCATCTCGCTGTCGGATCGCCGCCGCGATGGCACGGTGTCCTTCGAGCGAGTCATGCGGTCGACCCGGCTGGGACAGGGACTCGATACGGGTCTCCCTGATCAGGTCGCTGATCTCGGCCATGAGCCGGGCCAACAACGGCGAGTGGCCAGCCGCGGTCACCGCGGCGTGGAAGAGCTCGTCACCCTCGACACCTCGGCCACCGGCGTCGATGTCGCGCAGCATCACATCGAGCGCATCATCAATCCGTGTCATGTCGCCTCCGGTACGACGCTGCGCCGCCAGCGCGGCCAGCTTGGTCTCCAGCGCCTCCCGCGCCTCGATGATCTCCGGGATGCGCTGTGCGTGCGTACGGAGCGACTGCACGACCTTGGACGAGCCGACGGAGTCGACGAGGAACGCCCCGTCCCCGTGCCGCACCGCGACGATGCCGACGACCTCCATCGCCACCAGCGCCTGGCTCACCGTTGCGCGGCTAACCCCCAGGTCGGCGGCGAGCTCTCGCTCCGCCGGCAACCGGTCACCGACCTCGAGGCCGTTGGCAACCACCCATTCCAGGATCTGGCGGGTGACCTGCTCGTACAGGCGAGGTCTAACCACTGGTCTCAGACGGTCGACGGCAGCCATACACCCAGTCTATTGACATCTGGCTCAGTCCCCTATTGGCTAGTCCACTGATCCAGTAACTGTTGGCCGTCGGGCGCAGCGTCCGACCCAGTGCAAGGACTGCGGATGTCACTTACATCATCGCCCTCGTCACGCTGTTCGTGGTCGGCACGGTGCTGCCGATCAACATGGGGGCGCTTGCCTTCGTCGCCGCCTGGCTGGTCGGGATGAACTCCCTGGGCCTGGACGAGGAGATCACGAGGAGAGGTTCTACAAGCAGATCCTCGGCTACAGCGCGATCGTCGTCGCAGTCGGGCCGCTGCTCGTCTGGGCCGCAGTTGTCGCGCCCGGCTGGCTGTAGGACGTGAAGGCGAGCGACCACACCCAGGGCCCGCTGGCGGGCACCCTCGTCGTCGACCTGTCCCGCGCCCTGGCGGGACCGCACGCGACGATGATGCTCGGGGACCTCGGGGCGCGCGTCATCAAGGTCGAAGCCCCCGGGCGGGGCGACGACACCCGGGGCTGGGGTCCCCCTTTCGTCCAGCCGCCCGACGCCAACGACGACGCCGGGCGCCAGGAGTCGACGTACTTCTTGTCCGCGAACCGCAACAAGGAGTCGATCTCGCTCGACCTCAAGGCCGACCACGACCGCGAGACCCTGCTCGACCTCGTCCAGCGAGCCGACGTGCTGGTCGAGAACTTCCGCCCCGGAGTGCTCGACCGGCTCGGCCTCGGTGTGGCCACCCTGCACGAGGTCAACCCCGGGCTGGTCATCTTGTCCATCACCGGGTTCGGGCACGACGGGCCGGAAGGCGGGCGGGCCGGCTACGACCAGATCGCCCAGGCTGAGGCCGGCTTGATGTCGCTGACGGGGTCGGGTCCCGACGACCCGCAGAAGGTCGGCACGCCCATCTCCGACCTGCTCGCCGGGATGTACGGCGCCTACGGCGTCGTGGCCGCGCTCGTCGAACGCGGCCGGACCGGCTCCGGCACGGTCGTCCGCACCTCGCTGCTCGCGGCGACGGTCGGCGTGCACGCCTTTCAGTCGACCCGGTGGACCGTGGCCGGAGAGGTCGGGAGAGCACAAGGCAATCACCACGCATCGATCGCGCCGTACGGCCTGTTCGCGTGCGCCGACGGCTCGGTGCAGATCGCGGTGGGCAGCGAGAGCCTGTGGCGCCGTTTCTGTTCAGCCTTCGACATCGACCCGGCCACACCGGGGCTCGAGACCAACTCGCAGCGGGTGGCCCATCATCCTCAGCTGGTGCGGCTGGTGCAGAACGTCTTCTCCGGCTGGGCGGCCGGTGACCTGCTCGCGCGACTCAGCGAGGTCGGCATCCCGGCCGGCAAGGTGCGCAGCCTCGACGAGGTGTACTCCTGGGAGCAGACCCGCAGCCAAGGGCTGCTCATTGATGTCGAGCACGCCACCTTGGGCACCATCCAACTGGCCGGCCCCCCGCTGCGGTTCTTCGACACCGAGGGCGACGAGGTCACCAGGACGGCACACACGGCGCCACCGACACTCGACGCCGACGGCGACACGGTCCGGGGGTGGCTCGGACCGCACGAGGCACCGTGACACGACATCTCAGCGCGCATCACCTCATCGATCTGGTCCTCGACCCGGCCTCGTTCGTCTGCTGGGACCGACCGATCGACCTCGACGGTCAGGATGAGAAGTACGTCATCCAGCTCGAGGCGGCGCAACAGCGGGCGGGAACGAACGAGGCAGTAGTCACCGGCCGCGGGTCCATCCACGGCCACGAGGGTGCCGTCGTCCGCCCAGCTCGCTCCCGAGCGGTTCGCGCGGGGCCTGGTGGCCAACTGCGCGCAACAGTTGCGCGAGCTCATCGCCGCCCGAGCCCGATCAGCCGGGTAGGTGGCGCGAACCGGCCGAGCGGGGCCCGACCGCGGCGGCTCGGCTAACGCCCGCGGCCCCGGCCCCACCGGCGCAGGCGTTGGTCGGCAGCGATCTGGCGGACCACGTTGCGGCCGGGGATGCCGGTGACGCCGCCCCCGCCGTGCGTGGACGAACCGGCCTGGTAGAGCCCGGCAACAGGCGTGCGCAGATCCGCGAACCCCGCCGCCGGCCGAGCGTGGAACAGCTGCCCCGGCGTCAGCTCCCCGTGGAAGATGTTGCCGCCCACCAGGCCGTACTCCTGCTCCATCTCATGCGGACCGATGACGACCTTGTCGACGATGGAGTCGGTGAACCCTGGTGCGACCTGCTCCATCCGCGCCAGCACCCGGTCGGCGTACGCGGCGAGCGCGGCAGCGTCGGGTGAGGTGCTCCAGCCGTGCGGGACCCACTGGGTGAACATGCTCATCACGTGGTGGCCGGGCGGGGCCAACGAGTCGTCGAACACCGACGGGATGCAGATGTCCGCGAAGGGATGCCCGGCGGGCCGCCCGGCGACGGCATCCTGGAAGGCTCCCTCGACGTCGTCCAGGCTGTCAGCGAGCACGATCGTGCCGCCGTGCACCTGCGGGTCGAACTGCGGGTGGCTGGCGAAGGTCGGCAGCCGGTCCAGAGCCAGGTTGATCTTCACGGTGCCGCTCCGGGTCTTCCACGTCTCGATGTCATCGATAAAGTCCGCGGGCAGCTGGCTGCGTTCGAGCAGGCGCAGGAACGAGATCTGCGGATGCGCCGTCGTCACCACGATCGGGGCGTGGATCTCCTCCCCGCTGTGCAGGCGCACCCCGGTGGTGACGGGGCCGGATGCACCCGGCTGGGTGCAGATCTGAGCGACCGGGGCGGCGGTGCGTACCTCGGCGCCGAACGAACGCGCCGCGGCGGCCAGGGCCTGGGTGAGCCCGCCCATGCCCCCGCGGGGGAACCCCCACGCCCCGACCTGACCGTCGCCGAGATCGCCGATGTGGTGGTGAGCCATCACGTAGGCCGTGCCCGCCGACCGCGGACCGGCCCAGGTGCCGATCACCCCCGAGACCGCCAGCGCACCGCGCACGGCGTCGGACTCGAAGCGGTCCTCGACGAGGTCGGCGATGCTGGCGGTGAGCAGCCGGGTGAGGTCGACCGCAGCACGCTCGTCCACGCCGCGCAGCGATGCCAACAGCCTCGCCTGCCTGATCAGGTCAGCCGGCCGCCGCGAGCCGAGGCGTGGCGGCACCTGGCTCAGCAACGGTCCGAGGATGCCACCCAACCGGTCCAGCCATTCCTGCCAGCTGTCGTAGGCGTCGGCGTCGCGGGCCGAGAACGCCGCGATCTGCGACCGGCGAGCCACCGGGTCCTTGGGCAGCTGCAGGAAGCGGCCGTCTCGGCGTGGGGCGAAGTAGGGACCCTGGGGGTAGACGTGATAGCCGTGCTCGGTCAGCCGCAGCTCGCGGACCAGCGTCGGTGGCAGCAGGGAGACCACGTAGCTGAGCATCGTGACGGTGTAGTCGGGGCCGAACGGCTGTTCGCTCACCGCCGCGCCGCCCACGACGTCGCGGGCCTCGAGCACGAGCGTCGACATCTTGTCGCGGGCGAGGTACGCCCCCGCGACCAGGCCGTTGTGGCCCCCGCCGATCACCACCGCGTCGTACACGGCGTCCAGTGTCCTCCTCCGGCCAGAATCCGCGGATCGCCCGCCCTCCACCGGCTGAGCCGCCGAGTGGTGCCACCCCGGGCTGTTCATCGCTCGACAACCCCAGCTTGGCACCACTCGATGCGGATAAGCCGGCCAGAAAGGGTCAGGCCTGGCTGGAGGAGGCCCACAGATTGATGTCGGACTCCACGGCGTGCCGGTCGATCTCGCTGAGCTCGTCGGCGGTGAAGTCCAGCCGGTCCAGCGCCGCGACGTTCTGCTCGAGCTGGCGGGGGCTGCTGGCCCCGATCAGCACCGTGGTGACCCGCTCGTCGCGCAGCGCCCACGCCAGCGCCAGCTGCGCCAGCGACTGCCCGCGTGAAGCCGCGACGTCGTTGAGCGCGTGCACGTGGTCGAGGTTCTCCTTCGACAGCATCCCGGCAGCCAGTGACTTCTCCTGCGCGGCCCGCGAGTCGTCGGGCACCCCGTCGAGATAGCGATCGGTCAGCAGGCCCTGTGCCAGCGGGGAGAAGGCGATGCACCCCACCCCCTCGTCGGCCAGCACGTCGAGCAGGCCGTCGTCCTCGATCCAGCGGTTGAGCATCGAGTACGACGGCTGGTGGATCAGCAGCGGCGTCCCGAGCTCGCGCAGGATCGCGGCTGCCTCGCGGGTGCGCTGCGATCCGTACGAGGAGATGCCGACATAGCGCGCCTTGCCCTGGCGCACCGCGGTGTCCAGCGCCCCCATCGTCTCCTCCAGCGGGGTGTCGGGGTCGACGCGGTGGCTGTAGAAGATGTCGACGTGGTCCAGACCCATCCGGGTGAGTGACTGGTCGAGGCTGTCGAGCAGGTACTTGCGCGACCCGTGGTCGCCGTACGGCCCGGGCCACATGTCGTAGCCGGCCTTGGTCGAGATGACCAGCTCGTGCCGCAGCCGGGAGAAGTCCTCGCGGAACAGCCGGCCGAAGTTGGTCTCGGCGGCGCCGTACGGCGGGCCGTAGTTGTTGGCCAGGTCGAAGTGCGTCACGCCGAGGTCGAAGGCTCGGCGCAGGGTGGCCCGCTGGGTGGCGAGCGGCTTGTCGTCTCCGAAGTTGTGCCACAGCCCGAGCGACACCGCGGGCAGGTCAAGACCGCTGCGCCCGCAGCGGCGGTAGGTCATCGAGTCATAGCGGTCACCGGCAGGCACGAAGGCGTCGAGCACGTCCATGAGGCCGGAGTCTGCCCGACGGCTCCACGCCGGCATGCCGCGGTCCGGCGGTCGGACGACCAGAACCCGCGGATCGTGCGACCAGAACCCGCGGATCGTGCGACCAGAACCCGCGGATCGTGCGACCAGAACCCGCGGATCGTGCGGGAGCACCGATGCGGTTGAGCACGCTGCGCATCATCTGTACGG
>Ga0183260_10000760_pt1 | contig 27395 bp, 28 predicted proteins | sample AntDrymUQ4972206_2_FD_129768 | JGI IMG/M metagenome (GOLD analysis project Ga0183260, IMG submission 129768) | Polar desert sand microbial communities from Dry Valleys, Antarctica - metaG UQ497 (22.06) (version 2) (version 2) | ecosystem: Environmental > Terrestrial > Soil > Desert | place... | reverse complement strand
GAGTCGTCGTCCTTGGAGTCGTCGTCCTTGGAGTCGTCGTCCTTGGAGGCTGCGGACTCCTTGGAGTCGTCGTCAGAGTCGCCGTCATCTGAGGTGTCCTTCTCCTCTTGCTCCGCCTCCTGGCTGCTAGCGCTGGCGGCGTCTCCGCTCTCCGCGGCCGGGGTGTCGCTTGCCTCCGGGACGCCCTCTTCGGCAGCCACCGTTTCGACGGTGTCCACCTTCTCGGTGAAGGATGACTTGAACTCGTCGATTGCCTCACGAAGCCGGTTGTCGAGCTCCTCTTCGAGCTTGCCGCTCTCGCTGATGGCTTCTCCGATGTCGGAGTGGCGCGAGCGCATGTGGTCGAGCAAGCCTCGTTCGAAATCGGACACCGATTTGATCGGCAGGTCGTCCAAGAACCCGTTGGTGACGGCGAAGATGGAGATGACTTGATCCTCGATCGGATACGGCGTGTACTGCCGCTGCTTGAGGATCTCGACAACTCGGGCGCCCCGGTCGAGTTGGGCCTGCGATGCCTTGTCGAGATCGGAGCCGAACTCCGCGAAGGCCTCGAGCTCGCGGAACTGTGCGAGGTCGAGGCGCAGCCTCCCGGCGACCTTCTTCATCGCTTTCGTCTGCGCGTTGCCACCGACCCTCGACACCGAGATACCCACGTTGATCGCGGGCCTGACGCCCGAGAAGAAGAGGTCCGATTCGAGATAGATCTGACCGTCCGTGATCGAGATTACGTTCGTCGGGATGTAGGCGGAGACGTCCCCGCCCTTCGTCTCGATGAGGGGAAGGGCGGTCAGCGACCCTCCGCCGTTCTCGTCCGATAGCTTGGCGGCCCGCTCGAGCAGTCTCGAGTGGAGGTAGAAGACGTCGCCGGGATAAGCCTCGCGGCCCGGGGGCCGGCGGAGCAAAAGCGAAAGTTGCCGGTAGGCGATCGCCTGCTTGGAGAGGTCGTCGTACACGATCAGCGCGTGCTCGCCGTTCTCCATCCAGTCCTGTCCCATCGCGCAGCCCGAGTACGGGGCGAGGTACTGGAAGGGGGCGGGATCAGAAGCGGGTGCGTTGACTATGACCGTGTATTCGAGAGCGCCTGCTTCTTCGAGCGAAGCTACGACCTCGGCGACTGTCGATGCTTTCTGACCGATGGCGACGTAGATACACTTCACCTGATCGTCGCCGCCCCATTCCCCGCGCTGGTTGATGATGGCGTCGATGGCGATCGCGGTCTTTCCCGTCTGACGGTCGCCGATGATCAGCTGACGCTGTCCGCGCCCGATGGGGATCATCCCGTCGATGGCTTTGATGCCGGTCTGAAGAGGCTCGGTCACCGGCTGACGTGCGGTTACACCCGGGGCCTGAACCTCTAGGGGTCGTCGGGACTCCGACTTGATGGGGCCCTTGCCGTCCACCGGCTCGCCCAGAGCGTTCACCACGCGGCCGAGCATCCCGTCGCCGACGGGAACCGAGAGGATCTGGCCGGTCTGCTTGACCGGACTCCCCTCCTCGATATGGGCGGCCTCGCCGAGGATGACGCAGCCGATCTCGTCCTCCTCGAGGTTCATCGCTAACCCGACGACGCCGCCGGGGAACTCGAGCATCTCGTTCGCCATCGCGCCCGGTAGGCCGGAGACGCGTGCGATCCCGTCGCCCACCTCGTCGACTCGGCCAACCTCCTTACGTTCGAGGCTCGGCTTGAAGTCCGAGACGTGGCGGCGGAGGGCGGAAGAGATGTCCTCCGGTCTGATCGTGAGGTCGGTGTCTGCCACTAGCCGCTCACCTGCTCCTTCAGCTGCTCGAGACGGCGCCTGACGCTGCCGTCGATGACGGTGTCTCCGATCTTTGCGACGACCCCTCCGACGACGGATGGATCGACAAGAACCTTCACTTGCACTTTCTTGCCGGTTGCTTTGGATAGCGCGGTCGCCAACCCGTCTCGCTGCTTATCGTCCAGCGGGATCGCGGACCGGACCTCGGCGAGCACGGATTGGCGCGCTTCGGCAGCGAGATCGCTCAGTTCCGAGAGGATCGTCGGCAACTGTCGAGCCCTGCCCTGGGCGACGATGAAGGTAAGCAGACCAAGGGTGTGCTTCGACACCTTGTCCGACAGAAGCTCGTCCAGCACCTTGATGCGCTGAATCTGGTCGATGCTCTTATCGGACAGCGCCTGCTTCAACTCGTGGTTCGAATCGAGGAGCTTTCCGAAGCGATAGAGCTCGTCCTCTACCCGATCGAGTTCTCCCTCGGCTTGAACGACGCTGAAGAGGGCCTCCGCGTACCCATGGGTGAGCTGGTCAGCCATATTTTTATCGCCCGTTCCCGTTGCCGCTCATGCTCAAGACCTCTTTGATGTACGCGTCCACCATGTCGCGTTGACTAGCGTCATCGAGCGAACGGCCGACGACCTTCTCGGCGAGCTCGATAGACAGATCCGCGATCTGGCCCTGCAGTTCCTGGATCGTGCGCCGGCGCTCGGCCTCGATCTGCTCCTTGGCTTTGCCCACGACGCCCTCGGCGTCCTTCTCGGCCTTGGCGACGATGTCCTTGCGTACCTGCTCTGCCTGCTGCCGCGCCTCCTCGATCACCCGGTTCGCCTCGCTTCGGGCGTCCGCGAGTTGCTCCTTGTAGTCGCTCAGCATCTTCTTGGCTTCGTTCTTGTTTTTCTCCGCCTCTTCGAGCGAGTTCCGAACGGTCGACTCGCGCTCGCGCACGGTCTTCTCGATCCGGGGCCACACGAACTTTCCGAGCAGGATCGCCACCACTAGGAAGGCCAGCGCCCCGCCGATCAGCTCGGCGGCGGGAGGCAGCACGAGGTCGAGCCCGGTGCGAGCTTCCTCCGCTGCCGTGATCATCAAGTTGCTTCCCACTACGATCAGCTCCTGTCGATTAAAGGATGAAGGTGAGGACGAAACCGATCAGGGCGAGCGCCTCAATCAGCGCGAAGCCCAGGAACATCGTGGTACGAGTCGTCCCGGCGGTCTCCGGCTGACGAGCCATCGCCTGGATCGCATTCGAGAAGATGTTGCCGATGCCGATGCTGGCCCCGACGGCGGCAAGGCCGTAGACGAGTCCCTTGCCGATGGCGCCGAGACCCTCGGAAACGCTGCCGCTCTCCTGAGCCAAGATCATCAAATTCCTCATTCGTTCTCCTCCCCGTGCCTAAGCGGTCGCTAATTCGGTTTCGTATTGCGGTTCTCTGGCTTCGCTCTGATCGCGGGCGGGCTCAGCCGCGTGCTCTTCCTCGCCTCCGTGGCCGTGGAGAGATTCGCCGATGTAGAAAGCCGTCAGCGTGGTGAAGATGTAGGCCTGGATCGCGATCACCAGCAGCTCGAACACGATCAGGATGCACGCGACCAGGAACGTGACCACACTCAGTCCCTTGCCGAGGATGTTGCTGCCGAGCAACAGGCTCTCGGTGAACAAGAAGAAGACCGTCAGCAGAACGTGTCCTGCCATCATGTTGGCGAACAGCCGGATCGCCAGGGTCAGTGGCCGGATGACGAAGACGGAGAAGAACTCGATCGGCGTCAGGATGAAGTAGATCGGCCATGGCACGCCCGGGGGGAACAGCGTCTCTTTGAAGTAACTGAGTCCCTGATGCTTGATCCCGACGGCGTTGAACCAGATCCAGCTCAGCAGCGCCAGGATCGCCGGGATCGCCATGCGCGATGTCACGGGGAAGTTGATGCCGGGGACGATCTCGAGCAGGTTGCTGAAGAAGATGAAATAGAAGAAGGTCGCCAGTCCGGGAGCGTATTTCGCCCCCTCGGGGCCGATGACATCGATCGCGATGTTGTTCCGAACGAACAGGTACCCGACCTCGGTCACGTTCTGCAAGCCCTTGGGCACGAGACTCTTCTGCCGAACCCCAAGAAGGAAGAACCCGACCGTCATCAATGCGGCGAGGTACATGAGGAGTACTACACGGTTGATCTCGAACAGCGTTCCTTCGAACCAGATGGGTTCCCAGATGAACAAGTGGAAGACGTCAAGCTCCATGTATTCAGCTCCTCGTCTTGGGCACGGTGGCCATCGACTGTTTCTTCTCGGGATCGATCTTCAAGAAAGCGCTCGCAGCTTCCCAGACCACGACGCCGAGGTGGCTTCCGATCAGAACGATCCCCACCACCGTCAGCTCGATGTACTCGATGCCGCGCAGAACGAGGAGACCAACGACGACGAGACCCATCCCGGCAGCCAGCGCCGCTATCGCCCCGATCACCAGCAGATCTGGACGATTCTCGGCCAGGCCCCCGATGATGCGACCGGCGAGCCAGAGGTTAGCGAGGGTGAGAGCGATGCCGGCTGCTCCCGAGACGGCGTAGCGAGGACCTTCAGCGGCCAAGAGGATTCCGATCACGAGCGGAGCGAACAGGAGTCCTCGTCGGATCATCCGGCGCACCATCTCGAGTTCGATCAAGCTTTCCCTCTCCCTTGCGTGTGCACGTAGACATGCACTATGCCGCCTATCCAACCGACCACCCCGCCGGCCACCTGAGCCCACGGGGCCGTGTCCCACCAACCGTCGAGCAGTCGGCCGATGAACCAGAACAAGGCAACGGCCCCGGCGAACTCGAAGGCCAACGACATCGCCTTGCCGAAGTCGGCCGAGCCTCGGTACCTATCCGGAGGTTTGCTCACTGGTCTGGATCCGCCCCCTCTTCCAACCGTCCCGGCCCCATCGTCCTCGTCCGGGAGCCGTTGGCTCTCGAACGATGCAGGGGGCCGTGGAGGGCTGTCGAGCGGTCGAAGCCTAACCCAGCCTCCGCTTGTGAATTCTTTCACAAAGTCCCGGATACCTCAACCCGTCCCCTCGCGGGGTGGCATGTGGCTAGGTGCGACCGTCCAGCAGTTTGGTGAGGAGCGGAAAGAGCGTGTAGATGACGATCGCGGCCACGGCCACCGGGAGAGCGAAGATCACGCCCGAGCTGTCGAGGAAGCTGAACGCAAGTCCGGCCCCCGCGGCGAGCGCCGACCAGATGTACATCACGATGACGGCTTGACGATGCCCGTGGCCGAGGTCCATCAAGCGATGGTGGATGTGCTGCTTGTCCGCCAAGAAGACGTTCCGGCGTTTGCGCGCTCGCCGGACGATCGCCAGGAACGAGTCCGCGATCGGCAAGGCCAGAACGGCTAGCGGGATCAGCAACGGGAAGTACGCCAGGAAGACCGCCGAGCCCGAATTCGAAAGTGGGATAGACGGTGCGCTCCCGATGCCGGCGATAGTCGCTCCTCCCAGCGCGAGACCCAGGAGCATGCTGCCGGAGTCGCCCATGAAGATCTTCGCCGGATAGAAGTTGTGGCGGAGGAAGCCCAATGTTGCTCCGACGATGATGATCGCGAGCAGAGGAGCTGACGGCGTCAGGTAGCCACCGTTTTCAGCTATCTGATACGTGTAAACGAAGAACGAACTGGCTGCGATCGCGACGATTCCCGCCGCCAGCCCGTCGAGTCCGTCCACGAGGTTGATGGCGTTCATCATCGCCACCAGCCAGATGACGGTCACGAGCACCGAAACGTCGTCGCTTAGCGAGAGGGTCTGGGTCGGCAGCAGGAGGTAGTTCATCTTGACTCCGGACAGAAACAAGAGCCCGGCCGCGAAGGTCTGTCCTGCGAGCTTCACCGGCGCGGGGAGAGCGCGCGCGTCATCCACGGCCCCCAACGCGAAGATAACGAGTGCCCCGGCTGCGATCCCCATCGGCTCGGTCGTGGCGAATACCGTGTTGAACTCGGTGCCTGGGAGGAACCGGGCTACCACTCCCCCGCCGATCAACCCGAAGAAAAGCGCGAGGCCCCCCAGGGTTGGAGTGGGACGTGCGTGCACCTTGCGGTCGCTCGGCCGGTCGATGAGGTTCACTTTCACTGCGAACGCACGGACGACGGGCGTCATCACATAAGTGATCACAAACGCGGTGAACCCGACGACGAGATAGGCGCTCACGAGAGCCCTACTCCACGTCCGGATACGGCCGGAAACGCTCGGTAAGCTCCCGCACGCGCGCGCGGACCTCGTTCTTGGCGGACTCGGAATCGTCCTTGAGCGTCGTGGCTATGAGCCGGGCGACCTCCGAGGCTTCGGTCTCTTTCATGCCACACGTCGTGATCGCAGGGGTTCCCACACGGATACCGGAGGCAATGAACGGCTTCTCTGGGTCGTATGGGATCGCGTTCTTGTTCGCGGTGATGCCGACCTCGTCGAGCCGTGCCTCGGCCTCCTTGCCGGTGACGTTCACCGAACGAACATCCACGAGCATCAGGTGGTTCTCGGTTTTCCCCGAGACGATGCGAAGGCCCTCCCGACTGAAGGTCTGCGCCATGGCTGCCGCGTTGGCGACGACCTGCTTGGAGTAGGACCGGAAGTCCTCACTTTGGGCCTCCTTGAACGCAACCGCCTTCGCCGCGATCGAATGCATCATCGGGCCGCCCTGCCACCCGGGGAAGACGGCTTTGTCGATGGCCTTCGCGTGCTCTTCGCGGCACATGATCATGGCTCCCCTGGGTCCACGCAGGGTCTTGTGCGTCGTGCACGTAACGATGTCGGCGAACTCGACGGGATTGGGATGAACGCCACCGGCCACCAGCCCGATGAAGTGCGCTGCGTCAACGAGGAGCAATGCGCCAACTTCCTCAGCGATGGCTTTGAAGCGGGCGAAATCCCAGATCCGGCTGTAGGCCGAGTAGCCGGCGACGAGCATCTTCGGGCGCTCGCGGCGAGCCACATCCGCAACTTGGTCGTAGTCGATCGTCTCATCGTCCTTACTGACGCCATAGGAGACGACTTTGAACAGCTTGCCCGAAAAGCTGACCGGCGACCCATGGGTGAGGTGCCCTCCGTGAGCGAGCTCCATGCCCATGATCGTGTCGCCCGGTTCGAGGAAGGCGAAATATGCGGCCACGTTCGCTTGGGCACCTGCGTGGGGTTGAACGTTCACGTGGTCTGCGCCGAAGATCTGTTTCGCGCGCTCGATCGCCAGGTTCTCAACGATGTCTACGTACTCGCACCCGCCGTAATAACGACGCCCCGGGTATCCCTCGGCGTACTTGTTCGTCAAAGGGGTCCCCAAAGCAGCGAGGACCGCTGTTGAAGAGAAATTCTCCGAGGCGATCAGCTCGATCTTCGTGTTCTCGCGATGGACCTCGGCCATGATCGCCTCGGCCGCCTCCGGATCGATCTTCTCGACGGCCTGCCAGTCGGCCCATCCCGGATTGCTCATGTGCACTCCTCGTTCTCGATCTCGGATATCTGCCCGATCCTGCGCTGGTGACGCTCTCCTTCGAACCCGGTCGCCAAGAAGGTCCCTACGATCGCCTCGGCGAAAGTTGGGGCCACGATGCGCCCCCCAAGCGCAAGGACGTTCGCGTCGTTGTGCTTCCGGGCGAGCCGCGCCGTGAACTCATCGAGACAGAGGGCGGCCCGGACCCCGTGAACCTTGTTCGCGGCGATCTGCTCACCCTGGCCGCTGCCCCCCATGACGATGCCGAGATCCGCGTCCCCGCCGGTGACTGCTCGTCCGACGGCGGCACATATCGGAGGGTAATCGACCGGCTCCTCGGATCCGGTCCCCAGATCGATGACCTCGTGACCCTCGTCGATGAGGTATTTGGCGAGATGCGACTTGAGCAGATATCCAGCGTGATCCGAACCCAGGGCCACTCTCACGCCCGCATCCTATCCAGGCGGCCCCCCAACGGCGTTGCTATCCCTGCGGCTCGCCGCAGATGATCGCGACCAGGGCGTCGGTCCCCAGCCGGAGGTCACTCACGCATCGATCGTAGGCGCCGGCCGGAAGCCCGATCGGATCGTCCACGTCGAGGCTCCGGCGAGGCTCGGGGCGGGCCCCCTCCAGCAGGGCCTGGAGGCGATCCCCCGGGGAGTCGGCGACCGCGGCGCCTGCTCTCATCTCGATCTCGGGGATGGCCTTGATCATCACGAGCTTGCCCGCCGCCTCAGGGGCAACCTCGAGGATCTCGCGCACGTGGACGCTCGTCATCGCCACTACGAGATCCGCTTGGTTCACTTCGTCCGGGTCGAGGGGTCTCGTGCGATGAGCCGAGAGGTCGATGCCCCGCTCGCGGAGAGCGTTCACCGCCGACTCAGCGGCCCCGTACCCCGCCTCAGCCCAGGTTCCGGACGATGCGACCTCGACTCCGTCGCAATCTCTCCCGCTCAGCGCCTCGCGCATGAGCGACTCGGCCATGGGCGAACGACACAGGTTCCCGGTGCAAACCATCAGTACCTTCACGGACGGGACATTAGTCGCGCACCGGCCGGCTCCTGCGCCTGGAGCGAAATTGTTGTCGACACGGCAGGGGCAGGAGATGGCCGTGGCGGGGGTAACTTTGGGGCTATGACTTCTGCATGGGGGGAACTCGTCTCACGCCTCGAGGGGATCACGGATCTCGTCTCCGCCGTGAAGCTCTTCGAGTGGGACCAGGCATCGATCATGCCTGCCGCGGGAGGACCCGCCCGAGCCCGCGCGAGCTCCACGCTCGAGGGGCTCATCCACGAAAGGCTGACGGATCCCAAGATCGGCGACCTCCTCAGCCGGCTCGAAGAAGAAGCGGACGCTCTGGACGAGCAGCAGCGCGCGAGCGTCCGGGTGCTGAAGCGCGACTACGAGAAGGCTACGAAGGTCCCCGAGGAACTCGTCAAGGCCCTCGCCATCGCCCGGGGGAACGCGTACCAGGCTTGGGCTCAGGCGCGGCCTGCCGACGATTTCTCGATCCTTCAGCCCCAGCTCGAAACACTCATCGACCTCAAGAAACAAGAGGCGGATGCCCTCGGCTGGGAGGGTGAGCGCTATGACGCCCTGCTCGACCAATTCGAGCCCGGGATGAAAACGGCCGAGGTGCAGGTGATGTTCGATGAACTGGTCGACGGACTCAGGCCGATCGTCGATGCCGTGCTGGATGCCGTCGACGACCCTCCTGCGTTCCTGGCACGCGACTACGACGAGGACAAGCAGATGGAGTTCTGTCGCTGGCTCATCAAGCAGCTCGATTTCGACCTCGATCGGGGGCGGCTCGATACCTCGCCTCATCCATTCACCATCGCCATCGGCATCGGCGATGTGCGACAAACGACGCGCGCCGAAGCGAATGCTCTGATGACCTCCATCTACGCAACGATCCACGAGACCGGCCATGCTCTCTACGAGCAGGGCATACCGGATGAAACGCGGGATCTGCCGATCGGCACTTGCCCCTCGCTCGGGATACACGAATCGCAATCTCGCATGTGGGAGAACCAGGTCGGGCGCAGCCGCGCCTACACGGACTTCCTGCTCCCTCACCTTAAGGAGCGCTTCCCGGAGGAGCTCGGCATGGTCGATCTCGAGGAGTTCTACCGAGGGGTGAATCATCCGCGCCGGACGTTGATCCGCGTCACGGCAGACGAACTGACCTACAACCTGCATGTGGCCCTGCGATTCGAACTCGAGATCGCGATGTTCAGAGACGAGCTCGATGTCGCGGATCTGCCGGACGCATGGGATGCCGCGATGGAGAAGTACGTCGGCATCCGTCCCACCGATCATGCCGACGGCGTGCTCCAAGACATGCACTGGTCCATCTCGGCTCTCGGTTACTTCCCCACCTATACCCTGGGGACGATCTACTCGGCAGCATTCTTTGCACAAGCCGAGAAGGAGCTGGGGGATCTGTCGGACGAGCTTCGCGCTGGGGCCACAACCCGCCTGTTTGAATGGCTACGCGAGAAAGTGCACCGCCACGGCTACATGTACGACGCGAAGGATCTCGCGGAACAAGTCGTCGGCGGACCGGTAACGGCCACTGCCCTTCTGGACTATCTGCGATCCAAGTATGGAGAGCTCTACTCCGCGAGCATCTGAAGCAGGTCTTCTCCGCCCAGAGTGCCTTCTCGCAGGACCAATGGGTCATCCACGACCGAGATCACCGTCGACGGAATACCGTCGCAGACACCACCGTCCAGGTACGCGTCAACCGCTTCGCCGAAGACGGCGCGAGCACGAGCCGCCGTGGTGGCGGGCGCGGCACCCGATGCGTTCGCGCTGGTCACCGCCAGCGGACCCGTCAACCTCAAGAGCTTCAGCAGCGAGTCTGAGTCCGGCACCCTCACAGCGACGGTGCCTTTCTCGCCACCGCCCAGGTCGACCTCGAACCCGGTCGCGCGCCTGCAGACGATCGTCAGCGATCCCGGCCAGAATGCCTCCGCCAATCTCTGAGCTCTTGAGTCCAGGTGCGCGACCGCCTCTAGATCCGCGCGTGCGGCCGCCAGCACCGGGAGCGCCTTGTCGCGCGACCGTCCTTTAAGTTCGAACACGCGCTGCACAGGGCCGGCTCGTAGGGACGCGGCCAGACCGTAGACCGTGTCGGTCGGGATCACGGCGAGACCCCCCGAGGCCAGGACCAAGGCGACCGCACGCGGGTCGCTCACCCGCTCGGCCATCGACCGCTGGCGATGCGCTCTCGCCCGGTCAGGTCGCGCTCCACCGACACTTCGGTGAATCCACGATCCATCAGCAGCGCGCGCGCCAGATCGCCTTGAGACATCCCGATCTCCAGCACCATCCATCCCGCGGGCGCCAGCCAGTGGGGGCCCTCGGCTATCAATCGACGTAGGACCTCCGTGCCGCCGGCTCCAGCGAACAGGGATCGATGCGGCTCGTGGTCGACCACCTCGGGCGGCAGGGACCCCGCCTCGTCGGCGGCCACGTACGGCGGGTTGGCCACGACGACCTGGACGCGCCCTTTGAGGGCGTTGGCTAGTGCCGAAAGCAGGTCGCAAGCGATCAGGCACACCGGGAGCGCGAGGGAATCGATGTTTCGCCGCGCCCAGCGCGCCGCGTCCAGGGAGGCATCGGTTGCGATGACCGTGGCATCGGGCCTCTCCTTTGCGATCGACAGTGCGATAGCGCCCGAGCCCGTCCCCACGTCAACCACCAGTCCATCCGCCGGAAGCACATCCATCGCCTTCTGAGCAAGCAACTCGGTCTCGGGTCGGGGCACCATGACGCCCGGGCCGACGGACAGGTCCAAGTGGCGAAACCCGGCCATGCCCGTCACGTACTGAAGGGGCTCGCCCGTCCGACGGCGTGCGGCGAGCTCCTCGGCCAGACGGACCACTCCATCATCGAGCTCCTGGTTCGGTCCGGTCGTCGATCCGGCCTCGTCCACGGCGGCGTCGATTATCCATCGGGCCTCCCGGTCCGGAACGTCGAGTCCGGCCGATCGGAGCGAACGCGTGAGCTCGCGGATCAGATCGGAGCGCGTCGTCAGGCGGCCCCCTCCGCGGGGCCGGACAGATTGGCGGTCAAGGCATCGATCAGATCGTCGAGATCCCCCTCGAGGATCTCGGCCAGGCGATGGACCGTGTAACCGATGCGGTGATCGCTGACGCGGTTCTCGTGGAAGTTGTAGGTGCGGACGCGTTCGGAACGATCGGCCGTCCGAACCTGCGCCCGACGCTCGTCGGCCATCGCCTGCATCTGCTGCTCCTGCTTCGCTTGTAGCAGTCGCGCACGCAGGATCCTCATCGCTTTGACGCGGTTCTGGAGCTGTGACTTCTCGTCCTGGCATGCGACCTCGATCCCGGTCGGTAGATGCTTGATGCGCACGGCCGAGTCAGTCGTGTTGACCGACTGGCCACCCGGACCACTCGACCTGTAGACGTCGATCTTCAAGTCGTTCTGATCGATCTCGACATCGACCTCTTCGGCCTCCGGGAGCACGTTCACTGCGGCGGCCGATGTGTGGATGCGACCGCTCGACTCGGTCACCGGCACTCTCTGGACTCGGTGTACGCCCGCCTCGTACTTGAGTCGCGAGTAGGCCCTCTTCCCCTTCACCGAGAAGGTGGTCTCCTTGATGCCTCCGACGCCGGTTTCGTTGAGCGACAACACCTCGACCGTCCACCTCTTGTTCTCTGCGTAGCGCGAGTACATGCGGGAGAGCTCGGCGGCGAACAACCCTGCTTCGTCACCGCCGGACCCGGCGCGGATCTCCATGATCACGTCCCGTTCGTCGTTTGGGTCCTTCGGCGTCAGGGCCTCGTTCAGCTGGGTCCCGAGAGTCTCCAGGATGCGCTGCTGATCCGTGATCTCGCGCTCGAGGTACGTGCGTTCCTCGCCTTGAGAGCCGCTCAACATGCCGCGCGCCTCGTTCAGATCCGATTCCGCCTGCTTGTAAGTACGCCAGGCTTCAACCGTGGGTCGCAGTTCCGAGTGTTCCTTACCGAGCCGCTTCAGGTCATCGGAGCGCGTCGCGACCTGGGGGTCGGAGAGAGAACGTTCGACCTCCTCGAAACGAGCTTCCATCTCATCGAGACGCTTCTTGGGCGGCGCCATCACAGCATCACGTTGATCTCGTCCAGCACCCGTTCGCCCAGAACCGCATCTCCCCGTAGTTCAAGCCGGCCACGAGCGCGAGCCTGTTCGGGGGTCCAGCGCCCGCAGGTGAGACAGCAGAAGGTCTCGACATCGATGCCGAACCAAACGTCAGGGTCACTCGCGGAGGTCTCGATTGGGTGCGCTCGGCCACCCTCGACACCCACGGTCCGGATCACGACGGGTGGATCGCCCACCTCGAAGGAAACGATGGAGCCGTCGGATGCGGCGGCGCGTTTGCCGATCACGTAAGGCATGGCCAGCATCAGGCGTTCGGTCACGAACACCGGAACCGGCCCGTCGAGGTGGCCCGGCCGTCCTGCCCCTCGCCGTATGTCCTGCTCGTGCGTCCACGAATCCACGACCCTGGTGGCGAGAAGATCCCGCATCGTCCCCGGTCCCACCGGGGTCCAGGCATCGACTTGAAGATCCGCCTCCGTCCAACCGCTTATCTCGATCAGACGCTCTTCTGTCACGGCTCTGAACTCGTCGAGGACCTCCTGGGCAGAGTGGGACCGCCTGAAGTCGACCGCCACCTCGTTCACCGAGCCGAGTTCATTCTTTACATGGTCGCGCTCGCCGGGGTCGTGCTCGGGAAGAGGACGTCCCATGAAGAAGGACTCTGAACCGCAGAGATGAGCGACGACATCCTTCACGTTCCAGCCGGGGAGATCGGTCTCGGCGTTCCAGTCCTCGGGCTCGAACGAGCCACACAGCTCGTCGATCGATCTCCAGATGATGCCCAGATGCTCGGCCTCTGGCGCGGTCACCAGCGTCAGGCCACCGGTGCTTCGGGAGTCGCGCCGTCCCCTTGGTTGTCGATGTCCTGCGCAACCGCCTTCATCGCAGCTATGGCTACCTCGATCTGATCTAGCGAAGGAGGCTTGGTGGTGATCCGCTGCAGGGCCAACCCCGGAAGCATCGAGAGTTTGAAGAACCACGAGTCCTCGTTGCGCGACGCAAGCTTGATGACCTCGTACGAGAAGCCGGCGAGAAGGGGGATAGCCAAGAGACGCAAGCCGATGCGTGGGAACAACGCCGTGGGTCCGATGAGATCGATGATGAAGTGGGCGATGATCGTCAAGAACAACACGATGAACAGGAAGTTCGTCCCGCAGCGAACGTGAAGCGTCGAATAGTCACGGTCGATGGCAGCGGGATCGAGCTCATCCCCGTTCTCATAGGCATAGATGGTCTTGTGCTCGGCCCCGTGGTACTGGAATACGCGCCGGATGTCCTTGAACTGCCCGATCAGCAACAGGTAACCGACGAACATCGACAGACGTATGGCGCCCTCGATCAGATTCGAGACGAGCTTCCCGTCTGGAGAAACATCGATGAGGTTCTCGACCAACCTCGTTCCGAGCACCGGCAGCGCGATGAAGATCGCCGAGAACAAGATGATGGATGTTCCCATCGTGATCCCGAGCTGTTTGTCGGAAAGCTGGTCCTCTTCCTCGTCCAGAGCCTGATTCGCCGAGATCATCAGCGCCTTCATCCCGATCATCAGGGACTCGATGAGGACCAAGCATCCGCGCAGCAGGGGCCACTTCAGCCACCGGTGGCGCTGGGCGAGAGTTGGCAGGGGGTGTCGCTCGACCGCTATGGAGTCGTCTGGGCGGCGACACGCGACCGACCACGACGAGGGACCCCGCATCATGACTCCCTCCAATACGGCCTGCCCTCCAACGGAAGGCTTCGGGGGGGTCGTTCGTCCCACGGAGTACTACGCCTGTTGGGTTTCGGTGGTGGATTCCTCGGCCAAAGCCGGAGCCGGAGCCGCCTGGGCGCGCTTCGCGTACTTGCGCTGGAAGCGCTCGACCCGACCACCCGTGTCGACGAGCTTCTGCTTGCCCGTGTAGAAGGGATGACACTTGTTGCACAGCTCGACGTGCAACTCCTCTTTCACCGAGCGCGTCGTGAAGGTGTTCCCACACGAGCACGACACCTTTGTCTCGGTGTACTCGGGATGGATACCTTGCCTCATTCGTCGTCCTTTCGAATCCCGCCGTCGTCCTCGATCGCCTGTTGCTCCCGGCGTTCTCGAGCCCTCTCGTAAGCCCTGGCCCCGCGCACCATGACATAGAAGGTGAGGAAGAGGCCGCCTACGAGTCCGATGATAGTCAGCCATTCCGGCCAACCCAAACCGAATACCAATTATTCCCTCTTTATCTGCGCGATCGTCGAGACGATCGCTGCCTGTGCTCGCCTCTCCGCGAGGGTCGCGAGGGCCTAATCGCCCTTGACCGGGACCTTGGCTATCTCCCGCAGGAACTCGCCGTTGCCCCTGGTGGCCTTCATCTTGTCGATCAGGAGCTCGAGAGCGCCGCCACCCTCGAGGGCGTGCAGCACCCTACGGAGACGCCATACCAGCTGTAGCTCCTCGGGCGTGAGGAGCAACTCCTCTTTTCGGGTTCCGGAGGCGGAGATGTCGATCGCCGGGAAGATCCGCTTCTCGGACATCTTCCGGTCGAGCCGCAACTCCCAGTTACCCGTGCCCTTGAACTCCTCGAAGATGACCTCGTCCATACGAGATCCCGTCTCGACCAGAGCCGTTGCCAGGATGGTCAGCGAGCCGCCGTGCTCGATATTCCTGGCGGCACCGAAGAAACGCTTCGGTGGGTACAGAGCCGTGGAGTCGACGCCACCGGACAGGATCCTTCCCGATGCCGGAGTTGCCAGGTTGTACGACCTCGAGAGTCGCGTGATCCCGTCGAGAACGATCATCACGTCCTGGCCCATCTCGACGAGCCGCTTCGCACGCTCGAGCGTTAGTTCCGTGACCTGGATGTGGTCATCGGACGGACGGTCGAAGGTGGAGAAGACCACCTCGGCGCCGTCCACGCTCCGCTGCATGTCGGTTACCTCTTCGGGTCGCTCGTCTACGAGCAACACCACGAGATGCACTTCGGGATTGTTGGCTCGGACGGCATTCGCGATCTCTTTCAGAACGGTCGTTTTCCCGGCCTTCGGAGGACTCACGATCATCCCGCGCTGACCCTTACCGATCGGCGCGACCAGGTCGATGATGCGCGCGGTGATGTGGCGAGGGTCATCGTGCTGCTCGAGCGTCAACCGCTGCTGCGGGTACAGGGGCGTGAGGTCTGCGAAGCGGGGTCGGTTCTGAACCGCCTCGGGGTCCTCTCCATTGATCTTGTGTATCCGAAGTAGGGCCTGGTACTTCTCCGAGTCCTTCGGCGACCGCACGGAGCCGGTGATCTCGTCACCCTTGCGGAGCCTGAAGCGACGCACCTGCGATGCGGATACGTACACGTCCTTGTCGCCCGGCAAATATCCATGGGTCCGCAGGAACCCGTAGCCCTCCGGCAGGAGGTCGAGTATCCCGGTGCGAACCTCGGCGTTCGGATCTTCTTCGGCCTCGAGGTCCTCCCAGCTCTCTTCGCGCACGAAGTGCTGGCCGCCTCCCGGGCCGCCGCCGGGGCTGCCGCCGCGTCCGCGACGACGCCGGCGTCCACGCCCCTCACGCGGGTCGGCTTTCTCGCGGGGTCGTTGCTGCCGGCCGCCCTGCTGCTGAGGGCGGCGCCGCTGCTGTTGCTGCTGCGGTCGGTCGTCGGAGCGGCGATCGTCTACCGCATCCTGGTCCACGACTGCAGCCGCCCCGTTATCGGACGCGCCGTCGCTCGACCCCGTGACCTCTTCGACCGAAGGGGCGACCTCACGCTTGGGGGTCTTGGTTACAGCTTGGGCTGATGGAGCGCCGTTACTCCTGCGCCCACCGCCATTACCGGAGATAGCGTCGATGATCTCGGACTTCTTCAGTCCGGTGGTCTTTACGTCCATCGATTTGGCTATCGCCCTGAGCTCGGTGACTGCTTTTGATTCGAGTACCGAGCGGTCCATGTCGGACACCTTCTATGCCTCCTGCATCGAGGGTGGAAGCTCTCCCAGGTGGGGCTGAGCTGCCTCCCAGTCATCCAAGAATTTCTTTGCGCCTGCATCCGTCAGGGGGTGTGTGACCAACGACTCGAAAACCTTGGAGGGCATCGTCGCTATGTCCGCCCCTATGCGTGCGGCCTCGACCACATGCATGGGATGACGCAGGCTCGCCGCGAGGACGTGGCTCTGATAGCCCTGGACGGCGTAGATCTCGCAGATGTCGGACAGCGTTCTGAGGCTGTCCGTCGCGATGTCATCTAGTCTACCAAGAAAAGGCGACACGATGTACGCACCCGCTTCTGCGGCCAGGATGGCCTGGGAGGGCGAGAAGATCAGCGTCACGTTCACCTTGATCCCTTCGTCGGATAGACCCCGCGTCGCGGCGAGGCCCGCCTGCGTCATGGCGATCTTCACGACGGCGTTATCTGCGATCTGAGCGATCTCGTGCCCTTGACGGATCAGGAGCTCTGCATCGTCGATCGAGGTCGTCTCTATCGATACATCTCCATCGACGATGGAACAGATCTCCTTCACGAGAGGCAGGAATCCCTGCTCCTCTTTACCGATCAGAGAGGGATTCGTCGTCACGCCGCGCAGCACCCCCCAGCTCGCCGCGCTGCGGATCTCTTCGAGGTTCGCGCTGTCGAGTGAAAGCTTCACGAAGCAGCTCCTTTGATCATGTACGGGGGCCGACAACTTCGGCCGCCGCTTCCAATAACTTGTCCTGACGCGAAGCAACTTCGGTCCCCTGATCCGTCATCTCGAAGGCCTTCCGGATGACGTGGTCGATGACGTTAGTCAAGGTCGCGTCCAGGTCGATATGAGTGATGACTGGGACGCCGCGCATCCGAGCCGACGACAACATGTACTTCTGCAGCCTTCTGATCGCCTTGAAGTTGTTGAGATACCGCTCGCCGGGCCGCTGGCGCGACTCACGCGTCCGCCAGTAGAAGTGGCTGCGGTGCAGCTCCTCGTCCTCGACCGTCACCAACAAGGGCACGATGACCGCGTCCTTGTGCTCGACTCCCTCGAGGAACCCGGGCACCAGATGCGTTCCCTCGACGATGAGATCGGTCCCTTCGGCGATGGCGCGGTCGATCAACGCTTGAGCGCCGACGGCCACCGTCGAAGCCTGCTCCCTGAACCCGATGATCAACTTGTCTCCCGAGTGTGGGATCGGCTGACGAACCGCCTTGTCGGCTTCGAATGAAGAGGCATACAGGGTGGGGAACATCTCACGTGTGAAAGCGCTGCGGAGCACCTCGCGGACTGCATCCGTGGAGATGACCCGGGTGATGCCTAGGCGCGTCGCGAGCTGGGTGGCGATGGTGGACTTGCCCACGCCCGTAGCGCCACCGATCAAGATGATGAGCGGCGCGTCGAGATCCGCTACGGACTGCCACTTGATGAAGGCCTTGGCGTAATCGTCTCCGACTTCGCGCCGCAGAACCTCTAGCGTCAGGTCCTGCAACTCGTCCTCTGACACGGTTGCCACATCGCGAGCGATCAGTTCCTGCTCGACCATGTTGGCGATGCCGTAGGATTGGATCGGCCCCAGGCCCGTCACGGCGAGCGACGAGGCGGCCAGGCCTTTCGAGTAAGGAAGCCCATGTTCGTGCTCCGAGATCAGGATCCGCTTGCGGCGTTTCTCGTTCACGCAGCCGGCTCTCCGTAGCGCGCGTCGGCCAGATCCGCGGCCCGGACGACAGCAGAGGTCACGTCGTCCCCGTCGATGCCACATGGAGCGTTGTCCATGTACACAACCTCGAGCCCCCCATCCAGCGCCTTCCTCGTCGCGACGTCTATACCCGCCGCCTTAACCTCGCACAACAGAATGTCTGCGCCTCCTCCAAGTTCACCGATCTCCGCCTCCAACCGGGCCCTATCGGAGAGTGAATGAGTGATGCCGACCACCCTGCACCCATGAACCCGTTCGAGATGACTTGTGATCGACTCCGCCGCCTTCTCTGGAGCGGTCGTCGCTACAAACACGTCCGCCCCATCCACAGAAGCTGTCGGGGCCGGACGAAAAACGGTGCGAACAACCTGGATATCGCCCCCGGCTCCCTCTCCCTTTGTCTTCGGTCGAAAAGATCGCTGTATCGAAGAAACGATCGAAGAGATCCGGGAGGGCGAACCGAATGGGCTCTCACACATAGTAACGACCACGGTGTCGCAGAGCAACAATCGGTACAACCCCATGTACCCCACCAGGTATTCCTCGGGGATCGTCGCAGGAACCACCAGGATGGTCGCGTCGGCGTGGGCGGGGGGGATGGCCGACCCGGAACCCTCCAGTAACAGGAGGTCCCCGGGTAGATCGTTCGCCATCGCGATCCCCTGAGCGACATTGGAGTTCTCGACGGCCCCCGCCAAACCCCCTCCGCAGCGCCGACACCCGACCGTCGGCACGCGGGCCAGCAGCGCGTCCTCGATGTAGTCGGACGCCGCGTGCCTCCCGGAATCGGCCAGGGCCAGGAGCTGGGTGGGAGTCAGCGAGATCTCGTCGCCCCTCAATATCTCTGGTTCGGGAGGCCCTCCTCGACCCATGGCCACCACGATGGGGTGGCGCCCCTCATCCACTAGAGCTCTCGCTGCGAACCCGGCGACCGCGGTCTTGCCGGTTCGCTTCCCAGTCCCGATCACGGCGACCGAAGGTTTCTTCGCGAGGTGCGGGCGGGGCGGTGGGGAAAAGATGAAATCCGCGCCCTCGTAGGGGACGCCGTTGCTAAGGGCCACCCCCGCCAGGGCGTGGCGGCGACGGTAGTCCAGGACCGGTTCGTCCGACAGATCCAGAACCGCATCGGGCTGAAGCTTCATGAGTGAAGCTTCGAGGAGCCGGAGCGGGTCGGGCCCGCTCTCGACCGGCACACCGCCGAGCTGCGTGAGGCCGCCCGGGCCGATCTTCTCCACGCCACCCACCAGAACGCACCCCGCGACCGAATGGCCGGAGACCCTCAAGTCCGACAAAGCGGCCTCGATGACCGGTGGATAGTGCTCGCCGTCGACCACAACCAGATAACGGATGGAAACCCCCAGAAAACGGAACGGGTTAGATACGGGGCTGAAAGGGAAACCTAAAGCAGTCAGCTTCCCTCGCTTAACCCAAAGGGGGCAACAAACAATGCTCGGAAAGAACAAGGACACCTCGGCCACGGACCGGGACACGCACGTTCACACGCGCGATGTCGCCCGGGCTCGCGGCGGTGTTTCCTTCTGGTCGATCCTCACCGGGGTCGTTGTCGCGTACGGCGCGTTTCTTCTTATCTTCGCCATCGTCGCTGCTGCTACGGCGGCATCAGGAGTGGACGCGGACGCGGCGAGCGACGCAACCCGCGAGGTCGGTATCGGAGTAGCGATCGGAGCGGTCGTGACCTGGTTCCTCTCGTTTCTCTGGGGTGGCTACACCGCCGGGCGGATGGGACGTGGCGCGGGTGCGGTCAACGGACTGCTGGTCCCGGTCGTGTTCCTGCTCATCGGAGCGATCATCACGGCTCTTATCTCCGCTTTCGGCGAGACCGCCAACCTGCAGCTCCCGTTCACTGAGAACCAGCTCCCTATCCAGGGGAGTGAGCTCTACGACTACTCCATCGGGTTCGGTATCGCGACCCTCGTAGCGATGTTTCTGGGGGCGATCCTCGGCGGAATGATGGGGCAGCGGTGGCACACCAAGCTCGAGCGTCGAGCGGTTGATCATGAGGAATCCGTCGCCGAAGAGCACCGTCGAGAGGCCATCGTCGACCGCGAGGAGAACCCACGCGACACGAGGCTCGAGGAGGCCCGCCGCGACGCGGCCACCACTCGGACAGATTCGACCGACAAAGATGTCGATCTACGGGACCGCAGCGCCGAGGAGGCACGCCGCACCACGGCCGAGCAGCAGAGGAACCGCTAGCACCAGACCTAGAGAAACAGGTTCGAGCGAGAAGCCCGGGTCAGCCCGGGCTTCTTCGCGTCCGGATCACCGGGGCCTAGCCTTCGGTCGCGCCCGCCGATTCCCACTCGCTCACGAACACACGCCATCCTGCATCGCGCTCGCGGCAGACGCGGCGGACCTGTTCGGCCCTGGTTGCGGCTTCGGGGCGGGGGACGATGAGCAGCAGCGATGGGCCCGCGCCCGCGAGCGACACCGGCAAGCGCGCGGCGCGGAGCTCCTCGTGCACGGCGGCGGTCTCGGGCATCAGCGCGAGACGATGCGGCTCGTGGAGCCTGTCCGTCATCGCCTCGGCCAGGATGTCAGAACCTGCCCCCGAAGTCATCGCGCCAACCAACAGGGCGGCTCGCGAGGCGGTGAACTGCGCGTCCTCGAACGGCACTGCCGAGGGAAGTACCCGGCGCGCCTCCTCCGTCGGAAACCCCAACCGAGGCACCACGAGTATCGGTACCAGTCGTTCGCTGACGTTCAGCCGGAAATGTTGTAGCTCGTTCGTCGCACCTCGATAGCAGACGACCAAGCCGCCGAGTAGCGCGGGCATGACGTTGTCCGGATGCCCCTCCATAGAGGTGGCCAGTGCAACCATCTCGGCCTGCGGCACGGTTCGACCCGTAAGGGAACGCGCGGCAACCAGTCCGCCGACCGTAGCCGCCGCGGAGGATCCCAAACCGGAAGCAAGCGGGATCGGATTCTTCACGCGTACCGCGTAACCCGGGGGCCGGCGCGCGACGTGGTCGAAGAAGGCGTTCATCGACTTGATGACGAGATTGGTGTCGTCGGTCGGGAGGTGGTCCGCGCCCTCGCCCTCCAGCATCACTTCGATCGAGTCGCGGCGGGGTTCGATCTCGATCTCGAGGTGCATGCCGACCGCGGCCCCCAGCGCGTCGAATCCGGGCCCCAGGTTCGCGACCGTAGCCGGCACTCGAACTCGGACTGATGCCGTCATGTCTTTCCCCCTACCGTGGAGTTCCACGCGGACGGATCAATGGCATGCCGTGCCGGATGAAATCACGCCAGCTCCAACTTGGCCAGGATGGCTTCGACATTCGCCTCGACGATCTGGGGCCGTGGTCCGTCGCCGATAGCCGAGTCCGGATCCTTCAGGCCGTGCCCCGTCAAGACGCAGACGACTACCGCTCCCGATGGCACCGCCCCCGAGGCCTTGAGCTGCCGCAGGCCGGCGATCGACGCCGCCGAAGCGAGCTCGACGAAGAGGCCTTCGCGGGCCAGGGATCTGTACCCGAGGACGATCTCATCATCGGGTACGGAGCGGATCGCTCCCTCCGACTCCTCCGCTGCCTGCAGAGCGCCTTTCCACGAAGCTGGATTCCCGATCCGGATCGCCGTCGCGATCGTGTCGGGCTCATCCACAACCGCTCCCCTGACGATGGGACTCGCGCCCTCCGCCTGAAATCCATACATGATCGGTGTATCGCTTATCCAGTTCGCTCGTCGTGCTTCCGAGTAGCCCCTCCAGTAAGCGGTAATGTTCCCCGCGTTCCCGACGGGCATGACGTGAAGGTCCGGCGCGCGTCCCAACGCTTGAGCGATCTCGAATGCGGCGGTCTTCTGCCCCTCGATGCGAAAAGGGTTCACCGAGTTCACGAGGGTTACGGGATACCTGTCCGCCAACTCCCTGCTTAGTTCGAGCGCGCGGTCGAAATTCCCTTCGATCTCGAGCACGGTTGCACCATGCACGAGGGCTTGCGCCAACTTTCCCAAAGCCACGTTCCCGCGGGGGATGAGAACGCCACAGGTCAGGCCCCCGCGGGCCGCGTAGGCGGCGGCGGACGCGCTCGTGTTACCCGTCGACGCGCACAAGACTGCGTCCGACCCCTCCTCGAGCGCCTTGGAGATCGCGAGGGTCATACCCCGGTCCTTGAACGAGCCGGTTGGGTTCAGGCCCTCGTACTTGAGCCACACCTCGGCGTCGACCTCATTCGAGAGGCGCTCGGAGAAGATCAAGGGAGTGTCTCCCTCGTCGAGGGTCACCACCGGTGTGGCATCAGAGACCGGTAGGTGGTCGAAGTAGCGCCGGATGATCCCGCGCCGGCCGGCGATGTCGACGGCCACGTCAGGCCTCCGCCGTGCCGACGACTCGAAGACGCGAGTCGATGCTTCTGACGGAATCCAGCGTCTCGAGCTCCGCGAAGGTCTCGTCGTGCCGGCCCTCGGTGCCAACGTGTGTGATGAGCGCCAGCGTCGCTTCCTCGCCGATGCCCTCCTGTCTCACACTCGCGATCGATATCTCGTGAGCGGCGAAGACTCCCGCTACGGCGGCGAGGACGCCGGGTTGGTCCAGCACCGACAGGACCACGTAGTACCGGACGTTCGCCTCGTGCGGCGGTCTCATCTGCGCCTTGTCGCGATAGCAGGTGCATCCCGTTGCTCGACCACCGGTAGCGACGTTGCGAGCGATCTCGACGATGTCGCCGACCACTGCGGATGCCGTGGGACCTCCACCCGCCCCGCGCCCAAGGAACATGAGCTCGCCGGCCTCCGCCCCAACCACGAAGACGGCGTTGAAAACGTCACGGACGGCCGCCAGTGGATGAAGTCGCGGCAGCATGGCCGGGTTAACCCTCGCCGAGACTTGGCCTTCGCTTTCTTCGGCTACGGCGAGCAACTTGATCTCGTAACCGAGCTCGTGCGCTGCCGCGACATCCTCCGGCGTGACCTTGGAGATGCCCTCACGCTCCACGTCGCTAGCGACCACCCGGGCGTTGAAGGCAAGCGAAGCGAGGATCGCCAGCTTGGCTGCTGCGTCATGGCCCTCGATATCCGCCGATGGGTCGAGCTCCGGATAGCCGAGTCGTTCAGCCTCTCTGAGCGCGGCCTCGAACGTCTCGCCGGTCTCAGACATGCGCGTGAGGATGAAGTTCGTCGTGCCGTTGACGATCCCCATGACGCGGGTGACTCGGTCCCCCGCCAACGACTCCTTCATGGGGCGGATGATGGGGATCCCGCCCGCGACCGAGCCCTCGAACAGTAGATCGACCCCCGCCTGTTCAGCAGCGCCCATCACCTTCTCCCCTAGCGTCGAGAGGAGTTCCTTGTTGGCGGTCACGATGTGCTTACCCGACCGCGCAGCTTCGATGATCAGGTCGCGCGCGGGCTCGACACCCCCGATGGTCTCAACGATGACGTCGATCGTCGGGTCCTTCACCACACTCCACGCGTCGGCGGTCCAAACTTCGTCGGGTAGCTGCACTGTCCGCGGTTTCGACAGGTCGCGTACGGCGACCTTCGCCAGGTCGATCCGGACGCCAGCACGTTCCGACAAGGTCGCGGCCTGCTCGGTGAGCACGCGCGCGGTTGCACCGCCCACGATCCCGCAGCCGAGCAGCCCGACGCGGACGGCGTTGCGCCCGGTTGTCATGGAAGCCGCTCTAAACGCCCGGTGAAGATGAGCGTCACGCGGCCTCCGACCTGCACACGACCCTCGTCAGCTTTCAGGTAGATATGCGATGGCCTGCCCATCTCCACTCCCTGCATCATCTCGATCTCGATCTTGCCGAGCCGGTCCGCGAGGTAGACGCCGAGGGCGGCGGCGCCGGCTCCAGTAGCCGGATCTTCCGGTATCCCGAGTCCGGGGAAGAATCCCCGTGACCGCGCCCGGCCGGATCCTGCGGCGGTGAAGCAGTAGCCTCCTACCGTGCTGATCTCATCGAGCAGATGCCAGCGCGGCCGGCAGCGTTCGAGCACCTCGATGCTTCGCACGGGGATCAGAAGGGCCCGCATCCCCGCGTCCGCGAAGGCCGGCCGCAGGCGGCCGTTCATGCCGAGCTCTGTGGCTTCGAGCCCGATCTCGCCCGACTGCAGCCCGAATGCACGCTCGAGACGTTCGGGGGCGCGAATATCCAGATCTTCGAGGTCCGCTTCGGTGTCACCGTCCCGTTCTAGCCACAACAGATCGTCCATCACCGTGACCGTCGTGGACCCCGCCGGTGAGCGTTGGTTGATGCGGTCGCCGGTCAGCCGACCCAGCCGTCGCAGGACCCATGCCGTGCCGAGCGTCGGATGGCCGGCGAAGGGCAGTTCTTCTTCGGGAGTGAAGATGCGAACGTCGTAAGAATCGTCGCCCACCGAGGTAACGAACGACGTCTCCGACAGGTTCATCTCGCGCGCGATCGCCTGCATTTGTGGCGCCTCCAGGGTTCCCGCTTCGGGGAAGACCGCCAGGGGGTTGCCGCAATAGGTGCTGTCGGCGAAGACATCGACCTGAAGAAACTCCACGTTCACATCCTCTCGGGAGCGCCGACACCCAGAAGCCCCAGCGCATCCGCTAGCACAGCTTTCGTAGCGACACACAGAGCCGCTCGCGCGAGCGACAGCTCCCGGTCCTCGGTGACGACCCTGCAGTCACGATAGAAGGCCGTGAAGACCGCCGCTAGCTCTTCGGCGAATCGAGTGACCTTCTGAGGGGCGTAGGCGTGGGCCGCCTCGGGGACGACCTCCTCGTAGGACGCCAGCTTGCGCATCAGCGAGTCCTCGCTGGGATGCTCCCCCACCCGGTCGAGTGGCGAGGTGGCCGACGGCTCCAGCCCTTCTTCCCGCGCGCGTCGGAGGATCGAGGAGATACGAGCGTGCGCATACTGCACGTAGTACACGGGATTGTCGGGAGCCTGTTCCTTCACTGCATCGAGGTCGAACTCGAGCGGAGCCTCCAAAGAGCGGGTCTGGAAGGTGTAGCGGGCCGCATCCGCCCCCACGTCGTCCACGAGCTCGTCCAGGGTGACGATGTCGCCGGCGCGCTTCGATGACTTCACGGCCTGCCCGGCGCTCGTCAACGTCACATGGCCGCTCAACACGATCCGCACGGAGTCCCGGTCGAGTCCCTGGGCTTCGACCGCGCCGAACAATCGGGCCACGGAGCCGTGGTGATCCGGTCCCCACAGATAGATCAAGCGGTCGAAGCCACGGTTGAATTTGTCGACTACGTAGGCCACGTCACCGGCGAGATAGGTCGGTTCCCCATTCGAGCGCACGAGTACCCGGTCCTTGTCGTCGCCGAACCGCGAGGAACGGAACCAGATGGCCCCTTCCTTCTCGTAGGCGAGTTCGGCATCTTGCAACCGGACGATGGCAGCATCGACTTCGCCGGAGGCATGCAGGCGCGATTCCAGGAACCACACGTCGAAGCTCGTTCCGAAGGACTCAAGCGACGTGCGCATCCGGACAAGGGTTTCGTCGAGCGCCAGATCCTTGATCGTCGCGCGACGATCCCCATCGGGAAGCGAGACGAGACGATCCCCGATCTTGTCGGCGATCGCTCTGGCGAAGTCCGCCACGTAGTCGCCTTGATACCCCTCCTCCGGTAGCTCCGCATCGACGCCGAAACGCTGAAGGTAACGAGCCAGCACCGACGCCGCGAAGAGCTCCATCTGTCGCCCGGCATCGTTGACGTAGAACTCGCGGGTGACGTCATGGCCACACGCCTCGAGCAGGTTCGCCATCGAGTCACCCACCGCTGCGTGCCGGCCGCTCACCACGTTGATGGGGCCGGTCGGGTTGGCCGAGACGTATTCCACGTTGATCCTGGTTCCGTTCCCTTCGGTAGTGCGCCCGAACCCGGGTTGCTGAGCTCGACGAACGACATCGTGCAGCCACGCCGGGGACAGACGGAAATTGAGGAAGCCGGGTCCCGCGACCTCCACGGACTCGATCAGATCCGAGGGCGGGATCCGCTCGACGAGGGCTTGGGCGATCGACCGAGGGTTGTCCCCCGACCCCTTCGCCGCAGTCAGGGCGACGTTCGTCGACCAGTCGCCGTGCTCGCGTCGCTTGGGTCGCTCGAACGCGATCGTCTGCGTCGTGCCTTGGGGAAGGGTTCCGTCGCGTACGGCTGCGTCGAGGGCCGAACGCATCAGGTCGGAAAGCTGTTCAGTGACCATGGCTAAGCCTAATCAGCTAAGAGCCGTTCCACCACATCCAGCAGATCGCTTGGGTCGAATGGCTTGGTGAGGTAGTCGGCGACCCCCTGCTCCCTACCCTGCTCGATGTCCGACGCCTGGGCCTTCGCCGAGAGGAACACAACGGGGATGTGCTTGGTGCCATCGTTCGACTTCAGAGCCTGGACCGTCTGATACCCGTCCATGCGCGGCATCATGATGTCCAGGATGATCAGGTCCGGGAGCTGCGCCTGGGCAACCTCGTAGGCCTCTTCGCCGTGATTCGCGAGCAGGACGTCGTAGCCCTCCAGCTCGAGGTTGACCTGCAGGAGCCGCAAGATAACCGGGTCGTCGTCGCACACGAGGATGCGCTTTTCACTGGGGGCCATAGGTGCCAGATGGTACCCGTAACTATCGGCCCCACCGAGGTTTCAACCGGTCTCGGCCTGTTACTAAACCCCACTGACGGGTCGCGATGATGCTCTAGGGTGACGCGCTGGGCCCCCGTAGCTCAGGGGATAGAGCACACGCCTCCGGAGCGTGGGGCGCAGGTTCGAATCCTGCCGGGGGCACGCACAAAAGGGGTGTGCGGCCCATCAGGATGCGTTCGCTCGGGAACCAACGTCACCCTGATGGTTAGCTCACGCTTGGTCGGGTCGTAGCTCGCCTCGAAGTTGAGAGCCGCGAGCAGGTCCCGGAACTCGTTGTCGCTCACGAGTTCCCGATCCACTTCCAGAAGCGGCAGAGCGGCGTCGAGAGCCTCCGCCGACTCCGGGTCGGGGATTGGGCAGTCTCCTCCTCCGCGGCCTCCAACACCCGCTGCTTCTTCCCCTGATTCGAAGATGCCCAAGTGGCCATTGACGCTCGGGAGCGCGCTTACCGGCTGTTCCGGGAACGCGCCGACGCGGAGGGAGCCGCACGGACGGCTGCAGGTGTCGCCAACGACCTTCTGGCGTTCCGAGTTGACCCCGCCGTTGCTGCCGGAAGGCTACAGCGGGCTTGCCGCGGGCTCGAAGACCGGCCCGGCTCGCCCGAAATAGCTTGGCTCGACATAGTCGAGGTGGGCAGTCCGGCCACCGCGCGGTGGTCAAGGCTACCGATGGCATGATTGGGTCATGAGCGACCGCGAGGAGTTCCTCACCTGGGTTCGGTCGGTTCTCTGTGATGCAGAGGTGGCCATTCACAATGGTGACGCCGGACCGCGCCGTGCCATCTGGTCCCGCAACGACCCGGTGACCGTGCTCGGCGCCTGGAAGAACGCGAGCGGGCAGCAGGAGCTCGACGAGCTCTTCGCTCACCTCGCTGAGAGCTTCTCGGACT
>Ga0183260_10000758_pt1 | contig 27460 bp, 27 predicted proteins | sample AntDrymUQ4972206_2_FD_129768 | JGI IMG/M metagenome (GOLD analysis project Ga0183260, IMG submission 129768) | Polar desert sand microbial communities from Dry Valleys, Antarctica - metaG UQ497 (22.06) (version 2) (version 2) | ecosystem: Environmental > Terrestrial > Soil > Desert | place... | reverse complement strand
CCGACAGCGACCGGTGCGCCGGTCCCGGGGAGGCGGGGTAGCTCAGGCGGTCAGAGCACACGGCTCATAATCGTGGTGTCGCGGGTTCGAGTCCCGCCCCCGCTACAGCAGTCCACCGCAACACTACGTACCGGCAACAGAAGAGGCACCATGGCCAGGAGCACCGACGTCCGTCCCAAGATCACCATGGCTTGCACGGTGTGCAAGGAGCGCAACTACATCACCAAGAAGAACCGCCGCAACGACCCGGACCGGATGGATCTGAAGAAGTTCTGCCCCCGGTGCGGCAAGCACACCGAGCACCGAGAGACCCGTTGACCCGCTCGACGAGGCGACGGCGGACGACCCGGTGGCACTCGACGCCGACCTGACCGGTCGCAGCTACGACCTGAAGGCTCCCTACGACGTCAGCCGGATCGACATCGCCCGGTTCGCGGCGGCCGTCGGCGAGGCCGACCCCGTGCACACCGACGCCGCGGTTGCCCGGGAGCGGGGTCATCGCGATGTCCTGGCGCCAGTGACGTTCCCGATCGTGGTCGCGTCGGGGGCCATGCACCAGCTCTTGGCCGACCCGTCAGTCGAGATCGAGCTGCGCCACTTGGTCCACTCGGCGCAACGCTTCGAGTCCGCCAGGGCGATCTGTGCCGGCGACGTCTTGTCGGCCCGCCTGACCGTGGAGTCCGTACGACGGGCCGCCGGCACCAGTCTGATCGCCACCCGCACCGAGATCACGGATGCCGACGGTGCGCACGTGTGCACCTCGCACGCGACGCTGGCCCACCGCTCCCCCGACGGGACCGGCGGCTGATGGGCTCCCTGGCCAGAGGGGACCAGCTGCCCACCCAGACCTATCGCGTGACCCGGGCCGACCTGATCGCATATGCCGGCGCCAGTGACGACCACAACCCGATCCACTGGTCCGACCGGGTCGCCGCGTCCGTCGGGCTACCCGGCGTGATCGCCCACGGCATGTTCACGATGGCTCTCGGCGGGCGCGCACTGAGCACGTGGGCCGGCGACGCCGGCCGGGTGCGCGACTACGGGGTGCGGTTCACCCGCCCGGTCGTCGTGCCCGACGACGACGAGGGCGTCGAGGTCGTCGTCGACGGGGTCGTCGACGAGATCGTCGACGGCGCCGTCCGCGTCGACCTCACCGTGCGGTGCGGTGCCGTCACCGTGCTGGGACGCGCCCGCGCGAGCGTCAGCACCGATGCCTGACGCCCTGGCGGCGCTCACCACCTTGCGTCTCGGCGGCCCCGCCGGCGAGCTGGTCGAGGTCCACGACGAGCAGGAGCTGGTGGCCGCGGTCGCGTCCGGAGACGCCGCGGGCCGCCCGCCGCTGGTCGTCGCTGGCGGCAGCAACCTGGTGGTCGGCGACGACGGCGTCCCGGGCCGGGTCGTCCTCGTCCGCACCCGCGGCATCGTGGTCGAGACCAGGGACGGGGGCGGTGGGAACCGCGGCAATGCCGTCGTCCGCGTCGCGGCAGGCGAGAGCTGGGAGGCTCTGGTGCTCCGTGCCGTCCGCGAAGGCTGGGTGGGCATCGAGACCCTCGCGGGTATCCCCGGATCGGTCGGCGCGACCCCGGTCCAGAACGTCGGGGCGTACGGGCAGGACGTCGCGCAGACCATCGCCTGGGTGCGCGCCTGGGACCGCGCAGAGCGCAGGCAGCTGACTCTCGACAATGCCGACTGCGGTTTCGGCTACCGGACCAGCCGGTTCAAGGCTGAGCCGGGGCGCTTCCTCGTGCTCGAGGTGTGCTTCGAGCTGGCGTTCGGCGACCTGTCGGCGCCGGTCGCCTACGCCGAGCTCGCCCGGCGGCTGGGTTGTGAGCTGGCGGAGCGGCGACCGCTGGCCGAGGTGCGCGATGCAGTGCTCGCCCTGCGTAGTGCCAAGGGGATGGTGCTCGATTCCGCAGACCACGACACCTGGAGCGTGGGCTCGTTCTTCACCAACCCGGTGCTCACCGCGGAAACGGCCGCAACGCTTCCCGGACATGCACCCCGCTGGCCGCAATCCGACGGGCAGGTCAAGGTCAGCGCCGCCTGGCTGATCCGGCAGGCGGGGTTCGAGCCCGGACACGGGACCGGGCCGGCGCGGATCTCGACCAAGCACACCCTGGCCCTCACCAACCAGGGTGGCGCCGCTACCGATGACCTGCTGGCGCTCGCACGTGAGGTCCAGGGCGGGGTCCGCGCCCGGTTCGGAGTGACCTTGCACCCCGAGCCCGTGCTGGTCGGGTGCAGCCTCTGACCCAGCCCTCCCTCCCGCAATCGCGAGGGGAGGCAGTGGGTCACGGTGAGACAGCGAGCCAGGCGTCGACGCCGGCCAACAGCGCGGTCCGTACGTCGTCGGGGGCGAGCGACGCGCGCAGGGACATCCGGGCCAGCTCCGCCAACGTCTTGTCGGGCAGGTCATGGGCCGCACGGACGACGGCGTACTGGCTGGCAAGTCGGGATCCGAACAGCAGCGGGTCGTCGGCGCCGAGGGCCACCGGCACACCCGCATCGAGCAGAGTCGGCAGCGGCACCTCCTCCAGTGTCGAGTAGACGCCGAGCGACACGTTGGACACCGGACAGACCTCCAGCGTGACGCCGGACTCGACCACCATGGCCAACACGCCCGGATCCTCGACGCTGCGCACGCCGTGTCCCAGCCGGTCGGCTCGCAGCACCGCCAGCGCTGCCGCGACGCTCTCGGCACCCCGCAGCTCGCCGCCATGGGGAACGCTCGCGAGCCCGGCCGCTCGGGCGATGGCGAAGGCCCGGGCGAAGTCCTCGGTCTGGCCTCGGCGCTCGTCGTTGGACAGCCCGAACGCCACGACGCCGCGCCCGGCGTACTGCGCTGCCAGCCGGGCCAGCGTCCGCGCGTCCATCGGATGGCGGGTGCGGTTGGCGGCAATCACCACCGCCATCTTCAGCCCGCTCACGGCGCCAGCGTCGCGTACGGCGTCGAGGACGAGCTCGGTGAACGCGGTGACGCCGCCGAAGCGCCCGGCATAACCAGACGGGTCGACCTGGATCTCGGTCCAGCCGGCCCCGTCCGCCACGTCATCCTCGGCCGCCTCCCGGACCAGCCGGCGGACGTCGCCTTCCGTACGCAGCACCGACCGGGCAAGGTCATAGAGCCGCTGGAAGCGGAACCAGCCCTTCTCGTCGGCAGCCGAGAGCACCGGCGGCCAGTCCTCCTTGAGGGCGGCGGGCAGCCGGACACCATCGCGTTCGGCGAGCTCGACGAGGGTCTCGTGCCGCATCGACCCGGTGAAGTGCAGGTGCAGGTGCGCCTTGGGCAGGGCTCGCAGCGGACGCCGAGCCTGTGCCGACCCGGCTGGCCAGTCGCTCACCGCCCGATCGCCTCGCGGGCAGCAGACGCCAACCGGTCCCCGGACAGCACCCAGCCGGGGTGCCCGGCGCCCGGCCGCGATGCGGCCGAGATGTCGGGCCCGGTCACGCTGGGGATCGGGTTCCGAGCAGCCGCTGCAACCGGCCGACACCTTCGGCCAGGTCGTCGTCGCCGAGCGCATAGGACATGCGGACGTATCCGGGGCTGCCGAACGCCTCGCCGGGCACGAGCGCCACTTCGACCTGTTCGAGCACGATCTCGGCCAGCTCGGCCGACGATTGCGGCGTTCGCCCCCCGATGTCGCGACCCAGCACCCCCCGCACCGACGGGTAGGCATAGAAGGCGCCCTGCGGCATGGGACAGACGACACCGTCGATCTCGCGCAGCATGCCCACGATGGTGCGCCGGCGCCGGTCGAACGCGGCTCGCATCTCGGCAACCGTGGCGAGGTCACCCTCGAGGGCGGCGACCGCGGCTCGCTGCGAGACGTTGGCAACGTTGGAGGTGAGGTGTGACTGCAGGTTGGTGGCGGCCTTGACCACGTCGGCGGGACCGGCCAGCCAGCCCACCCGCCACCCGGTCATGGCATACGTCTTGGCCACCCCGTTGAGCACGACGCAGCGCTCGGCGAGCTCCGGTACGACCACCGGCATCGACGGTGCCACGGCTCCGTCGTAGACCAGGTGCTCGTAGATCTCGTCGGTCAGCACCCAGACGCCGCGCTCGAGGGCCCACCGTCCGATCGCCTCAACGGTGTCCCGGGGGAAGACGGCGCCGGTCGGGTTGGACGGGGAGCAGAACAGCAGCGCCTTGGTCCGCTCGGTCCGCGCCGCTTCGAGCTGGTCCACCGTCACCAGGTAGTCCTGCGACTCGTCAGCCAGCACCTCCACTGGCCTGCCGCCGGCCAGCCGGATCGCCTCGGGGTACGTCGTCCAGTACGGCGCCGGCAGCAGCACCTCGTCGCCTGCGTCGAGAAGGCTTGCGAACGCCTCGTAGACCGCCTGCTTGCCGCCGTTGGTGATGAGGACCTGCGTGTCGGTGAGCTCGAGGCCGGAGTCGCGGGCGGTCTTTGCGACGACCGCCGCCTTGAGCTCCGGGAGCCCGCCGGCGGGGGAGTAGCGGTGGTTGCGCGGGTCGGCGCACGCGTCGACCGCGGCCCGCACGATGTGCTCGGGCGTCGGGAAGTCGGGTTCGCCGGCGCCGAACCCGATCACGGGACGGCCAGCGGCCTTGAGCGCCTTGGCCTTGGCGTCGACGGCCAGGGTGGCCGACTCCGCGATGCCGCCGATCCGCGCGGAGATCCGGCGGGCGGCGGGCTCACCGGGCGTGGGCGAGGTGGCTGAGGAGAACTGGGCAGGCATTGGCCCATGGTGTCACCGCGGCAGCTCGGCGGACCATCCGACGCGGTGCGTGCCCGGGCGCACGGCGGTCGACGGTTCGACGCCACCGCCGCCACCGCGTAGGATTGAGCGTTGGTGGATCCAGCACCCTTGCGTCGGCGCGCCCGCGGACGGCCCCGGGTCCGCCACACAGGGCACTAGCTCAACTGGCAGAGCATCGGTCTCCAAAACCGAAGGTTGGGGGTTCGAGTCCCTCGTGCCCTGCGAGACGGTGACCGACCAGCAGACCTTGCGTACAGACCGACAAGCAAAGACCCAGCAACCAGGCAGGTGGCAGCGGTGAGCGACACCCGCTCGAGGACCCCGACGGCCAAGGACGGCGAGAGCCCCCGCACGCCACCGGGTCTGTTCGTCCGCCAGGTGGTCGCCGAGCTGCGCAAGGTGGTCTGGCCGACCCAGCAGCAGGTGGTGACGTACTTCTTCGTCGTCCTCGTGTTCGTCGCGGTGATGATGGCGTACGTCGCCGGGCTCGACTTCGGGCTCGGCAAGGCCATGTTCGCGGTCTTCGGCTGAGCGGCCCCACGCCGCGCGGCTGGCCGTGCCCCGGATACAGAAGCCTCGACAAGCAGAAGGTGGCGGAAACCCCGTGTCCCAGCCGTACGACGAGACGGTGCGAGAAGACCAGCGCGGTGGCGACGCCGCTGACACCACCGAGGGTGGCAGCGACGACAGTCTCGGGCAGGCCTACGACTCGGTCGACGCCGCTCTGCGCGACGAGGGCGAGACAGAGCGCCCCGACGACTTGCGCACCGGGCAGGACCAGGAGCTGCGAGAGGTCGAGGTCGACGCCGGCCTCGACGCCGCGGCCGACGACCTCGAGCGGCAGTCCGAGGTGGCAGCGCTGGCCGACGATGCGACCGCGGCCGATGTCGCCGCCGACCTGATGGCCGACGTCGAGGTGAGTGACGTGTCGGCCGACGACCTGGTCGCGAGCGGCGACAGTGCACTGGTTGACCCGGCCGCCGACCGCGCCGTCGAGCTGGCCGCTGACGACGCTGCCGGCGAGACAGCCGCCCTCGACGCCGCAGCCGACGCCGCCGACGTGGCAGCCGAGGAAGCAGCCGGTGAAGCCGACGAGCCGGTGGCTGACGTCGACGCCCCAGGTGACGCGCTGCAGGAGTTTCGTGACCTGCTGCACTCCCAGCCGGGTGACTGGTTCGTCGTGCATACCTACTCGGGCATGGAGAACCGGGTCAAGACGAACATCGAGAGCCGGATCGGCTCGCTGAACATGGAGGACTACATCTACGAGGTGACGGTCCCGACCGAGGAGGTCGCCGAGATCAAGAACGGCCAGCGCCGGATGGTCAAGCGCACCGTCCTGCCCGGATACGTCCTGGTACGGATGGACCTCACCGACGAGTCGTGGTCCGCCGTACGACACACGCCGTCGGTCACTGGCTTCGTCGGGCACAGTCACCAGCCGGTGCCGTTGAGCCTCGGTGAGGTCGAGTCGATGCTGGCCCCGGCGGTCGAGGCCCAGGCCGCGGCAATGGCCAGCGCGGCCGGCGGCCCGGCGCTGCCCAAGAAGGCGCCCAAGGTCGAGTTCGCCGACTTTTCTTCCGGCGACTCGGTGATGGTCGTCGACGGCCCGTTCGCGACCTTGCACGCCACCATCACCGAGATCAACGTCGATGCGCAGCGGGTCAAGGCGTTGGTCGAGATCTTCGGCCGCGAGACACCCGTCGAGCTCAGCTTCACCCAGATCCAGCGGGACTGACGCGACCTACCTGCCCCACCGACCGCAACGAGCAAGGAATGTCACCATGCCTCCCAAGAAGAAGAAGGTTGCTGCCCTGGTCAAGGTGCAGCTGCAAGCCGGCCAAGCCACTCCCGCGCCACCGGTGGGTACGGCCCTCGGCCCGCACGGCGTCAACATCATGGAGTTCTGCAAGGCATACAACGCCGCGACCGAAGCCATGCGCGGCAGCGTCATACCAGTCGAGATCACGATCTTCGAGGATCGCTCGTTCAGCTTTGTGACCAAGACCCAACCGGCTGCTGAGCTGATCAAGAAGGCCGCTGGCCTCGACAAGGGTTCGGCGGTGCCGCAGCGCGACAAGGTTGGCCGACTGACCCGAGACCAGGTGCGTGAGATCGCCATGACCAAGCAGCCTGACCTCAACGCCAACGACATCGAGGCAGCGATGAAGATCGTCGAGGGCACCGCCCGCTCGATGGGGGTCACCGTCGCTCGCTGACGCACGGCCCCGCAGGACCGAACCGGTGGCAGGGCAGCTGGCGCGCCCGTACGACCACACCCTGAGTTGACCCTGGAGAAAGGGAACCAGTCATGCAGCGCAGCAAGACCTACCGTGCGAGCGCGGAGCAGATCGACACGTCCACGGTGTACGCACCACTCGCGGCCGTCCGGCTGGCCAAGGCGGGCAGGCCCACGAAGTTCGACCAGACCGTCGACGTCTCGATGCGCCTCGGCGTGGACCCTCGCAAGGCCGACCAGATGGTTCGGGGCACGGTCAACCTGCCACACGGCACCGGCAAGACGGCGCGAGTGCTGGTGTTCGCGACGACAGACCGCGCGGAAGCAGCGCGCGAGGCGGGCGCTGACCACGTGGGGGCTGACGAGCTGGTCGACAAGGTCGCTGGCGGCTGGCTCGACTTCGACGCCGTGGTGGCAACGCCCGACATGATGGGCAAGGTCGGTCGGCTTGGGCGCGTCCTCGGGCCACGTGGCCTGATGCCGAACCCCAAGACCGGCACCGTGACCCCCGACGTCGCCAAGGCGGTCTCGGACATCAAGGGTGGCAAGATCGAGTTCCGCGTCGATCGGCACGCCAACCTGCACTTCATCATCGGCAAGGCGTCCTTTTCCGAGCAGCAGCTCGCTGAGAACTATGCGGCCGCGCTCGACGAGGTGCTCCGGCTCAAGCCGGCCAGCTCCAAGGGGCGCTACCTTCGCAAGGTCACCATGTCGACGACAATGGGCCCGGGCATCCCGGTCGATCCGGCTCGCACCCGCAACGTCGCGGCCGACGCCGACGCCTGAGCTCCGAGGGGGACGAAGCCGTGACAGTCGCCACCACTCGCACTGGGCTGGCAGCCACCACGCTGACGCTGGCTGTTGTCCTGGTCGGCTGCGGTGGCGACGCTGATACCTCTGCCGACTCGGGCACCGACGACCCGAGCGAGACGACTTCGGCCACCGAGGACGAGCCCACCGAGGACGAGCCCACCGAGGAGCCCGGCGGTGGCGGTTCGCCCGGAGCTGGCCTGACCGAGGCAGACTTCGCCGATCGGCTGGTCGACGCCCAGCTCGTGGCTGGCAGCACCCACGTCGAGGGCGAGTTCGGCGCCCAGGGCCAGCAGGTCTCGCTGGAGGGCGACCTGCAGCTCGCCGAGGAGACCGAGGACCTCGCGCTCGACATGTCGATCGCGCTGCCCGGTGTCGACGGGCTGTCCATGATCGCCGTCGACCAGACGATCTACCTCGACCTCGGCCAGCAGAGCGGTGGCAAGTACGTCGCGGTCGAGCTGGACGACCCGTCAAACCCCCTTGCCCAGCAGTTCGGCGGGCTGCTCGAGGCAGCCGACCCCGCCTCGACCCTGGAGGCCTTCGACAAGGCGCTCACCGGGCTGGACGAGGTCGGGAGCGAGACGGTCGACGGCGTGGACACCACCCGCTACCGCGCCGCGCTCGACACCGCAAAGCTGCTTGCCCAAGGTGGCGCCGGCGGGGCGCTGCCACCGGGCGCCGCGGCCCAGCTGCCCAAGACCTTCGTCTATGACGTCTGGATCGGCGCTGACGACCTGATTCGGCAGCTGAGCTTCGACATCCAGGGCACGAGCTCCACGCTGACGTTCAGCGACTGGGGAGAGCCGGTCGACGTCACCGCGCCACCCAAGTCCCAGATCGCGCAGGCCCCCCAGACCTGAACTGCCCCGTGCCTGACCGACCCCAGTCGATTTGGTCGCCGCCAGGGCGCTCCCGTAGGCTCACCGTGCCGAAGACCGCCGGTCGTCGTGGCTTGCCACGACCGAAGGCTCGCGCACAGCGAGCGGCCAGCGCAGGTGTGAACGAGACAGCCGGTCCTTCGTCGCTCGGAGGCCGCCCGCCCCGTGCGCTCCTGCGTCCGGGGCGTTGCCATGTCCGGGGCTGTTGGCGGTGAGATCCCCGTGCTGCCCACCTGGTGGCGCGAGGCCCGTACGAAAGGAGCGCCCATGGCACGCTCGGACAAGGCAGCCGCCGTCGCCGAGCTGAGCGAGAGCTTCTCGCAGTCGACCGGTGCGGTGCTGACCGAGTACCGCGGGCTCAGTGTGGCGCAGCTCAAGGAGCTGCGCCGCGTTCTTGGCGACGGAGCCACGTACGCCGTGGTAAAGAACACGCTCACCAAGATCGCCGCCAAGCGGGCCGGCATCTTTGAGTTCGATGAGCTGCTGGTCGGTCCGTCCGCCATCGCCTTCATCACCGGCGACCCGGTCGAGGCGGCCAGGGGACTGCGCGACTTTGCGCGAGCCAACCCGCCGCTGGTGATCAAGGGCGGAGTTCTCGACGGCCAGCCGCTGTCGGTCGCCCAGATCCAGCAGATGGCAGACCTGGAGTCGCGCGAGGTCCTGCTCGCCCGGTTGGCCGGAGCCTTGCAGGCCGGCCTGAGCAACGCGGCCAACCTGCTGAACGCGCCGCTCGCGCAGGCGGCGCGGGCGCTGGGCGCGCTGCAGGCCGAGCTGGACCAGGCTGAGCCGGCAGCGCCCACCGACTCCGCACCGGCCGAGGCTGAGGTCGCCTCGCTGCCACTGGAGGCCCCCAGCGATGCATCCCCCGCCGAGGCTCCTGCCGACCCGCTCTGACCCGCTCGTTCCCACCCACCAGGAAGGACCCGCCACCATGGCGAAGATCGACCAGGCTGACCTGCTCGACGCGTTCAAGCAGATGACGCTGCTCGAGCTCAGTGAGTTCGTGAAGCAGTTCGAAGAGACGTTCAACGTCACGGCCGCCGCTCCGGTGGCCGTCGCTGCCGCCCCGGGCGCCGCCGGCGCCGCCGGTGGGGCAGAGGCCGAAGAGGAGCAGGACGAGTTCGACGTCGTCCTCGAAGCGGCCGGAGAGAAGAAGATCCAGGTCATCAAGGAGGTGCGTGGACTCACCAGCCTCGGTCTCAAGGAGGCCAAGGAGCTGGTCGAGGCTGCGCCGAAGCCGGTCCTCGAAAAGGTGGCCAGGGACGTCGCCGACAAGGCCAAGGAGGCCCTCGAGGGGGCCGGCGCAACCGCCACCATCTCCTGAGCCCTCGCCGCGGGCACGTTCAGCGGGCGGGGGGTTCTTGACGGAGCTCCCGCCAGCGGTCATCCTCGTGGAGCGAGGTCAGCCCCGGAAGGTGCCGCGGCGAGAGTCGCTGGCTGCCGGGGCTGGCGACGGGTGCTGCGCGGGCTCGACAGGAGTCTTCCGAGGGGCTAGACTTCTCGTTTGCGCTGCCTCCCGTCCCCCTTGCCCTTGAACGGGGCGCTTTGGCGTGCGCTCGGGCCGGTCTGTGGCCCGCCGTGCAATTGACTCGCGAGCACTCGGAAGGACCACTGTTGGCCGCCTCGCGCACCGCCTCCCCCCGCACCACCAGCACCGCCACCAGCATCGATCGCTTGAACGCTTCGCCCCTCGCTCCCCGCCGAGTCTCCTTCGCCAAGATCGCCGAACCGCTCGAGATCCCCGAGCTGCTGTCCCTTCAGACGTCGTCGTTCTCGTGGCTGCTCGGCGACCACGCGTGGCAGACCCGAACCGATGAGGCGCTGGCCTCCGGGCGGCCCGACGTCTCCCGCAAGTTCGGGCTGGAGGAGATCTTCGAGGAGATCTCTCCCATCGAGGACTTCTCCGAGACGATGTCATTGTCTTTCGCCCAACCGCGCTTCGAGCCGCCGAAGTACTCCGTGGACGAGTGCAAGGAGAAGGACTTCACCTACGCCGCTCCGCTGTTCGTGACGGCGGAGTTCATGAACAACGAGACCGGCGAGATCAAGAGCCAGACCGTCTTCATGGGCGACTTCCCGCTGATGAGCGACAAGGGCACGTTCATCATCAACGGCACCGAGCGGGTCGTCGTGTCCCAGCTGGTCCGCTCACCCGGCGTCTACTTCGAGCGCTCGGCCGACAAGACCAGCGACAAGGACATCTATACGGCCAAGATCATCCCGTCCCGCGGTGCGTGGCTCGAGTTCGAGGTCGACAAGCGCGACCTGGTCGGCGTGCGCCTCGACCGCAAGCGCAAGCAGAACGTCACCGTCTTGCTCAAGGCGCTCGGCTGGACCGAGGCCCAGATCCTCGAGGAGTTCGGCCAGTACGAGTCGATCCGGCAGACGCTGGAGAAGGACCACACATCGGGCCAGGACGACGCGCTGCTCGACATCTACCGCAAGCTGCGGCCCGGTGAGCCGCCGACCCGCGAAGCCGCGCAGACGCTGCTCGACAACTACTACTTCAACTCCAAGCGCTACGACCTGGCCAAGGTCGGACGGCACAAGATCAACGCCAAGCTGGGCCTCGACGCCCCGTTCGACCAGCAGACGCTCACCGTCGACGACATCGCGGCCGCCATCCGCTACATCGTGGCGCTGCATGACGGCCAGACCGAGGTCGAGGGTCCGCAAGGTGCCGTCGTGGTCGAGGCAGACGACATCGACCACTTCGGAAACCGCCGGATGCGTACGGTCGGAGAGCTGATCCAGAACCAGCTCCGCACCGGGCTGGCCCGGATGGAGCGCGTGGTCCGCGAGCGGATGACAACCCAAGATGTCGAGGCGATCACGCCGCAGACGCTGATCAACATCCGCCCGGTCGTCGCGGCGCTGAAAGAGTTCTTCGGCACGTCGCAGCTCAGCCAGTTCATGGACCAGACGAACCCGATCGCCGGGCTGACCCACAAGCGCCGGCTGTCGGCGCTGGGCCCGGGTGGGCTGTCCCGCGAGCGCGCCGGCTACGAGGTCCGCGACGTGCACACGTCTCACTACGGCCGGATGTGTCCGATCGAGACACCCGAGGGCCCCAACATCGGCCTCATCGGCTCGCTGTCGACCTACGGCCGCATCAACGCCTTCGGGTTCGTCGAGACGCCTTATCGCAAGGTCGTGGGCGACGTCGTGACGGACGACGTCGACTACCTCACTGCCTCCGAAGAAGACCGCTTCGTCATCGCTCAGGCCAACGCCGCGCTCGCTGAGGACGGCCGGTTCGCCGACGACCAGGTGCTGGTCCGCCAGCGCGACGGTGAGGTGGGCCTCGTGCCGGGAGCCAACGTCGACTACATGGACGTGTCGCCGAGGCAGATGGTGTCGGTCGCGACCGCGCTGATCCCGTTCCTCGAGCACGACGACGCGAACCGGGCTCTGATGGGGTCCAACATGCAGCGCCAGGCCGTGCCGCTGATCCGCAGCCACGCCCCGCTGGTCGGTACCGGCATGGAGTTCCGCGCCGCGGTCGACGCCGGCGACGTCGTCATCGCCGAGCAGGCCGGTGTCGTCCGTGAGGTCAGCGCCGACCTGGTTGAGGTGCTGCAGGACGACGGCACGGTCCGCTCCTACCGGTTGGCCAAGTTCCGCCGCTCCAACCAGGGCACCTGCATCAACCAGCGTCCGCTGGTGGTCGAGGGCGCGCGCCTGGTCAAGGGGCAGCCGATCGCCGACGGCCCCTGCACCGACGAGGGCGAGATGGCGCTCGGCACCAACCTGCTGGTCGCCTTCATGCCCTGGCAGGGCCACAACTACGAGGACGCGATCATCTTGTCGCAGCGCCTCGTGCAAGAAGACGTCCTCACCTCGATCCACATCGAGGAGCACGAGGTGGACGCGCGCGACACCAAGCTCGGGCCGGAGGAGATCACCCGCGACATCCCCAACGTCAGCGAGGAGATGCTCGCCGACCTCGACGAGCGCGGGATCATCCGGATCGGCGCCGAGGTCGGCAACGGCGACATCCTCGTCGGCAAGGTCACGCCCAAGGGCGAGACCGAGCTCACGCCCGAGGAGCGGCTGTTGCGCGCGATTTTCGGTGAGAAGGCCCGCGAGGTGCGCGACACGTCGCTCAAGGTGCCGCACGGCGAGTCCGGCACCGTCATCGGAGTACGGGTGTTCGACCGCGAGGAGGCCGATGAGCTGCCTCCCGGCGTCAACCAGCTCGTCCGCGTCTACGTCGCGCAGAAGCGCAAGATCTCCGACGGCGACAAGCTGGCCGGTCGGCACGGCAACAAGGGTGTGATCTCCAAGATCCTCCCGGTCGAGGACATGCCCTTCATGTCCGACGGCACCCCGGTCGACATCATCTTGAATCCGCTTGGGGTGCCTGGCCGGATGAACATCGGCCAGGTGCTGGAGACGCACCTGGGATGGGTGGCCAACGCGGGCTGGCAGGTCGACGCCTCCACCGAGGAGTGGCAGCAGCGGTTGCACAAGATCGGTGCTGCCGAGTCGCCGCCGGGGACCAACGTCGCCACCCCGGTGTTCGACGGTGCCAAGGAGGACGAGATCTCCGGACTGCTGGCGGCGACCCGGCCCAACCGCGACGGCGAGCGCATGGTCGGCGGCAACGGCAAGGCGGTGCTCTTCGACGGCCGCAGCGGCGAGCTGCTGCCCGACCCGGTGGCGGTGGGCTACATGTACATGCTCAAGCTGCACCACCTGGTCGACGACAAGATCCACGCCCGCTCCACCGGTCCCTACTCGATGATCACGCAGCAGCCGCTGGGCGGTAAAGCCCAGTTCGGTGGCCAGCGGTTCGGTGAGATGGAGGTGTGGGCGCTGGAGGCATACGGCGCGTCCTACGCGCTGCAAGAGCTGCTGACGATCAAGTCCGACGACGTCCTGGGCCGGGTCAAGGTCTATGAGGCGATCGTCAAGGGTGAGAACGTCCCCGAGCCCGGCATCCCCGAGTCGTTCAAGGTGCTGGTCAAGGAGATGCAGTCGCTGTGCCTCAACGTGGAGGTGCTGTCGAGCGACGGCACCACGCTCGAGATGCGCGACACCGAGGACGACGTGTTCCGGGCAGCCGAGGAGCTCGGCATCGACCTATCCCGACGCGAGCCCAGCAGCGTCGAGGAGGTCTGACGACCCCACCCCGATGGGCCTCTTTCGGTATCTAAGACAAGGAACTGCACTGTGCTGGACGTGAACTTCTTCGACGAGCTGCGCATCGGCCTCGCAACGGCTGACGACATCCGTCAGTGGTCGCACGGCGAGGTCAAGAAGCCCGAGACCATCAACTACCGCACGCTCAAGCCCGAGCGGGACGGTCTGTTCTGCGAGAAGATCTTCGGCCCCACCCGGGACTGGGAGTGCTACTGCGGCAAGTACAAGCGCGTCCGCTTCAAGGGCATCATCTGTGAGCGCTGCGGCGTCGAGGTGACCCGGAGCAAGGTCCGCCGCGAGCGGATGGGTCACATCGAGCTCGCTGCGCCTGTGACCCACATCTGGTACTTCAAGGGCGTGCCGAGCCGACTCGGCTACCTGCTCGACCTCGCCCCGAAGGACCTCGAGAAGGTCATCTACTTCGCGGCGTACATGATCACACGTGTCGACGAGGACGCGCGGCACCGTGACCTGCCCTCGCTCGAGGCCAAGATCGACGTCGAGCGCCAGGGCATGGTTCAGCGCCGCGATGCCGACGTCGAGGCGCGGATGAAGAAGCTCGAAGAGGACCTGGCCGCGCTCGAGGCAGAGGGCGCCAAGGCCGACCAGCGGCGCAAGGTGCGCGACGGCGCCGAGCGCGAGCTCAAACAGCGCCGCGACCGCGGGCAGCGCGAGCTCGACCGGCTCGACGAGGTGTGGAACCGCTTCAAGAACCTCAAGGTCCAAGACCTCGAGGGCGACGAGGTGCTCTACCGCGAGATGACCTACCGCTTCGGTCAGTACTTCGAGGGCTACATGGGCGCCGAGGCGATCCAGAAGCGGTTGGAGAGCTTCGACCTCGAGGCGGAGGCCGCGCTGCTGCAGGACACCATCAAGAACGGCAAGGGTCAGCGCAAGACGCGGGCACTCAAGCGGCTCAAGGTGGTCTCGGCCTTCCGCGGGACCACGAACTCGCCGCGCGGCATGGTGCTCGACTGCGTCCCGGTCATCCCGCCCGACCTGCGCCCGATGGTGCAGCTCGACGGTGGTCGGTTCGCGACCAGTGACCTGAACGACCTGTACCGCAGGGTGATCAACCGCAACAACCGGCTGAAGCGTCTGCTCGACCTCGGCGCGCCAGAGATCATCGTCAACAACGAGAAGCGGATGCTGCAGGAGGCGGTCGACTCGCTGTTCGACAATGGCCGCCGGGGGCGGCCCGTCACCGGGCCGGGCAACCGGCCACTCAAGTCGTTGTCCGACATGCTCAAGGGCAAGCAGGGCCGGTTCCGCCAGAACCTGCTGGGCAAGCGGGTCGACTACTCGGGCCGGTCGGTGATCGTCGTGGGTCCGCAGCTGAAGCTGCACCAGTGCGGCCTGCCCAAGCAGATGGCGCTGGAGCTGTTCAAGCCGTTTGTGATGAAGCGGCTGGTCGACCTCAATCATGCGCAGAACATCAAGAGCGCCAAGCGCATGGTGGAGCGTGCCCGCCCGGTCGTCTGGGACGTTCTGGAGGAGGTCATCGCAGAGCATCCGGTGCTGCTCAACCGGGCCCCGACCCTGCACCGACTGGGCATCCAGGCGTTCGAGCCGCAGCTGATCGAGGGCAAGGCCATCCAGATCCACCCGCTGGTCTGCACCGCGTTCAACGCTGACTTCGACGGCGACCAGATGGCGGTGCACCTGCCACTGTCGGCGGAGGCGCAGGCTGAGGCACGCATCTTGATGCTGAGCACGAACAACATTCTCAAGCCTGCCGACGGCAGGCCGGTGACGATGCCGACGCAGGACATGGTGATCGGCATCTACTTCCTCACGATGGACAAGGACGACGAGCGAGGCGAGGGTCGCATGTTCGCGTCGGTCGCCGAGGCCTCGATGGCGTTCGAGCGCGCCGAGATCACCTTGCAGAGCAAGGTCAAGATCCGCTATCGCGACCTGGTCCCTCCGCCTGACGCGCCGCTGCCCGAGGGCTGGGAGCCCGGGCGGCCGATCCTGTTCGACACCACGCTCGGCCGGGCCTTGTTCAACGAGGTCCTTCCCGACGACTACGCCTTCGTCAACCACGAGGTCAGCAAGCGCCAGCTCGGGGTCATCGTCAACGACCTCGCCGAGCGCTACACCAAGGTCGACGTCGCCGCGGCGCTCGACGGGCTCAAGGATATCGGCTTCCACTGGGCCACCCGCTCGGGTGTCACGATCTCGATCGAGGACGTGGTCACGCCGCCGCGCAAGCAGGAGATCCTCGCTACCTACGAGGACCAGGCAGCCAAGGTGCAAAAGCAGTTCGACCGCGGTCTGATCACCGACGAGGAGCGCCGCCAGGAGCTGATCGAGATCTGGACCCAGGCCACGAGCGTGGTTGCCAAGGAGATGGAGAAGACCTTCACCAAGACCAACCCGATCGCCATGACGGTGCAGTCGGGCGCGCGCGGCAACATGATGCAGGTGCGCCAGATCGCGGCCATGCGCGGGTTGGTGGCCAACCCGCGGGGTGAGATCATCCCGCGGCCGATCAAGGCCAACTTCCGCGAGGGTCTGTCGGTGGTGGAGTACTTCATCTCCACCCACGGCGCCCGCAAGGGGCTGGCCGACACCGCGCTGCGGACGGCCGACTCGGGCTACCTGACCCGGCGGCTGGTCGACGTCAGCCAAGACGTCATCATCCGCGAGGACGACTGCGGCACCGAGCGCGGCCTGCCCAAGCAGATCGGGCAGCGACTCGACGGCGGCAAGATCGTGCCGGCAGACAACGTCGACACTTCGGCGTACGCCCGCTCGGCGGCGACCCAGATCGTCCACCCAGGCACCGGCGAGGTGCTGGTCGAGGCGGGTGGCGACATGGGAGACCCCAAGATCCTCGAGCTTGTCGAGGCGGGTATCGAGTCGGTTAAGGTCCGGTCGGTGCTCACCTGTGACGCCAAGACGGGCACCTGCGCCAAGTGCTACGGCAGGTCGCTCGCGACCGGCAAGCTCGTCGACATCGGGGAGGCCGTCGGCATCATCGCCGCACAGTCGATCGGCGAGCCCGGGACCCAGCTGACCATGCGCACCTTCCACACCGGCGGTGTGGCCGGCGACGACATCACGCACGGTCTGCCCCGAGTGGTCGAGCTGTTCGAGGCCCGCACCCCCAAAGGCAAGGCCCCCATCACCGAGAGCGCCGGCCGGGTTCGGCTCGACGACTCCGACAAGGCCCGCAAGATCATCGTCGTCCCCGACGACGGGGGCGAGGAGCAGGCCTACCCGATCAGCAAGCGGTCCCGCCTGCTGATCGAGGACGGCGACCACGTCGACGTCGGCCAGCAGTTCACGCACGGCACACCCGACCCACAGGACGTGCTGCGCATCCTCGGCGTCCGGATGGCGCAGGAGCACCTGGTCGACGAGGTCCAGGAGGTCTACCGAAGCCAGGGCGTGTCGATCCACGACAAGCACATCGAGATCATCGTGCGGCAGATGCTGCGGCGGGTCACCGTCATCGAGCAGGGGGTCGCCCAGCTGCTCACCGGCGACCTGGTCGACCGGGTGCGGTTCGAGGAGGAGAACCGACGCGTGGTGGCCGAGGGTGGCCAGCCTGCGTCGGGTCGCCCGGTGCTGATGGGCATCACCAAGGCGTCGTTGGCGACCGACTCGTGGCTGTCGGCGGCCTCGTTCCAGGAGACCACCCGGGTGCTCACCGACGCTGCCATCCATGGCAGGTCCGACTCGCTGATGGGTCTCAAGGAGAACGTGATCCTCGGCAAGCTGATCCCTGCCGGGACCGGCCTGGAGCGCTACCGCAACATTCGGGTCGAGCCGACCGAGGAGGCGCGCGCCGCGGCGTACTCGCTGACGGGGTACGAGAGCTACGACTACGACTTCGGTCAGCCCACGGGACAGTCGGTGGCGCTGGACGACTTCGGGTTCGGCAACTACCGCAACTAGCGCCCCGAAAGCCACCCGAGTTGTCACCGTCAGACCGGCCAGTAGCCCCGGCTGGCGGTGGCGACTCGTCTCCGGACGCAGCGGCGCCGGTGCGTCGGCAGCGGGTCGCCGCATACGCGCTCGTGCTCCGGCCCCTGGGAGGAGCCGGCGACGAGGAGGTGCTGCTCACCCAGCTGTCCGAGCGCACCACCCGACCGGGCGCCTGGACGTTGCCCGGTGGTGGCGTGCTGCACGGAGAGGACCCGCGCGGCGCGGTGTGTCGTGAGGTGCGAGAGGAGACCGGGCTCGCCGTCACCGTCGGCGCGCTGCTCGACGTGCACTCGCTGCACCTCGAGGGGGTGGCACCCGACGGCGTGCTGCAGGACTACCACGCGATCCGGTTGGTCTTCGATGCGGCTGTCTCGCCCGAGTCCCCTGACCCGTGGGTGCTCGAGCCGGAGGGCACCACCGCCGACGCTCGCTGGGTGCGAATCGCCGACCTCGAAGGCGGCCGGCTGCCGCACGTCGGCCTCGTGCCGTGGGCGCTGGAACGTCGCGGTCACAGCACCCCGAACGGGCTTTGACCGCCCACAGGCGCTCGGGGTAGCCTGAGTAGCCGTGCCTGGGCAGGCCCAGGCTTCACGTGTGCCGTCTTCCGTGTTCTGACACGCCCGACCTCGTGGGTCGCGCGTCGGCCGAGACGGCGCCCGCGTCACCCGCACTCCGATCTCGAAGGACGTAACTCCGGTGCCCACCATCCAGCAGCTGGTCCGCAAGGGCCGCCAGGACAAGGTGTCCAAGAGCAAGACGCCTGCCCTGAAGGGTTCGCCGCAGCGGCGCGGTGTGTGCACGCGCGTGTACACGACAACGCCCAAGAAGCCGAACTCTGCGCTGCGCAAGGTGGCGCGGGTGCGCCTGTCCAGCGGGATCGAGGTCACCGCCTACATCCCGGGCGTCGGCCACAACTTGCAGGAGCACTCGATGGTGCTCGTCCGCGGCGGACGCGTGAAGGACCTGCCCGGCGTCCGCTACAAGATCATTCGAGGATCGCTCGACACGCAGGGCGTCAAGAACCGCAAGCAGGCACGCAGCCGCTACGGCGCGAAGAAGGAGAAGAGCTGATGCCGCGCAAGGGTCCGCCCACGCCGCGCCCGGTCGTCACCGACCCGGTCTATGCCAGCCCGCTGGTGACCCAGCTGGTCAACAAGGTGCTCGAGGACGGCAAGAAGTCGGTGGCTCAGCGCATTGTCTATTCCGCCATGGAGGGCGCCAGGGACAAGTCCGGGGTCGAGCCGGTCGTCACCCTGAAGCGGGCGCTCGACAACGTCAAGCCGACCCTCGAGGTCAAGAGCCGTCGGGTCGGCGGCGCGACGTACCAGGTGCCGGTCGAGGTGCGCGCCGGTCGGTCCACCACGCTTGCCATGCGCTGGATCGTCAAGTACGCCGGCGAGCGCCGCGAGAAGACGATGGCCGAGCGACTGATGAACGAGCTGCTCGACGCCTCCAACGGTCTCGGCGGCAGCGTCAAGCGTCGCGAGGACACGCACAAGATGGCCGAGGCCAACAAGGCATTCGCCCACTACCGCTGGTGAGGGACCGGTGCCCCGTCACGACCTGACGGATCGCACCAGGGCTCCATCACCCATCAACTTCGTAAGGAAGACACCCACCGTGGCTGTCGACATCACGACCGACCTGGGCCGTGTCCGCAACATCGGGATCATGGCGCACATCGACGCCGGCAAGACGACGACGACCGAGCGCATCTTGTTCTATACCGGAATCAACTACAAGATCGGCGAGGTCCACGAGGGCGCCGCCACCATGGACTGGATGGAGCAGGAGCAGGAGCGCGGCATCACGATCACGTCGGCCGCGACGACCTGTGCCTGGAAGAACCACACCATCAACATCATCGACACACCCGGTCACGTCGACTTCACCGTCGAGGTCGAGCGCTCGCTGCGCGTCCTCGACGGGGCAGTCGCGGTGTTCGACGGTGTCGCCGGTGTGGAGCCACAGTCCGAGACGGTCTGGCGCCAGGCCGACCGGTACAAGGTGCCGAGGATCTGCTTCGTCAACAAGCTCGATCGCACTGGCGCCGAGTTCCACCGCTGCGTGGACATGATCCGCACCCGGCTGGCGGCAGTGCCGCTCGTCCTGCAGGTGCCGATCGGCACCGAGGCTGACTTCGTGGGGGTCATCGACCTCGTCGGAATGCGCGCGCTCACCTGGCGGGGCGAGACGTCCAAGGGCGAGGACTACGCGACCGAGGACATCCCCGCCAGCCACCTCGACGCGGCCCATGAGTGGCGCGACCGGCTGCTGGAGACGATCGCCGAGGCCGACGACGAGATGATGGAGCTGTATCTCGAAGGCGAGGAGCCCAAGACCGACGCGCTGCAGGCCGCTATCCGCCGGGCCACCCTGGCCAGCGCGCTGACGCCCGTGCTGTGCGGCACCGCCTTCAAGAACAAGGGCGTGCAGCCGCTGCTCGATGCCGTGGTGGCCTACCTGCCCTCGCCGATCGACGTGCCGGCCATCGCCGGGCACGCGGCAGCCGACGAGTCAGTCCTGGTCGAGCGCCTCCCCAACGAGGACGAGCCGTTCTCCGCGCTGGCGTTCAAGATCATGGCCGACCAGCACCTCGGCAAGCTGACGTACCTGCGGGTCTACTCCGGGCGCCTCGAGACGGGCACCCAGGTGCTCAATCCGACCAAGGGCCGCCGCGAGCGGGTCGGCAAGATCTATCGGATGCACGCCAACAAGCGCGAAGAGATCGCCAGCATCGGCGCTGGTCACATCGTCGCTGTGATGGGCCTCAAGGACACCACCACGGGCGAGACGCTGTGCGACGCCCGGGAGCCGGTCGTGCTCGAGTCGATGACGTTCCCGGCTCCGGTGATCTCGGTGGCCATCGAGCCGCGCACCAAGAGCGACCAGGAACGGCTCGGCATGGCCATCCAGCGGTTGTCGGAGGAGGACCCGACGTTCCAGGTCCGCACCGACGAGGAGACCGGCCAGACGATCATCGCCGGCATGGGCGAGCTGCACCTCGAGGTGCTGGTCGACCGGATGAAGCGCGAGTTCCGGGTCGAGGCAAACGTTGGCAAGCCGCAGGTGGCCTACCGCGAGACCATCAAGCGCGCGGTCGACAAGGTCGTCTACACGCACAAGAAGCAGACCGGCGGCTCCGGACAGTTCGCAAAGGTCATCATCGATGTCGAGCCGACCGGCGGCATGGGCGACGGAGGGTACGAGTTCGTCAACTCCGTCACCGGTGGCCGGATCCCCCGCGAGTACATCCCTGCGGTCGACGAGGGGGCCCAGGACGCGATGGAGTTCGGCGTGCTCGCCGGCTACCCGATGGTCGACATCAAGGTCACCCTCACCGACGGTCAGTACCACGACGTCGACTCGTCGGAGCTGGCGTTCAAGATCGCCGGCTCGATGGCCTTCAAGGACGCGGCTCGACGCGCCGACCCGGTGTTGCTCGAGCCCGTCTTCGCGGTCGAGGTCATCACGCCCGATGCCCACATGGGCGATGTCATCGGCGACCTCAACTCTCGTCGCGGCCACATCCAGGCCATGGACGAAGGGCCGGGGGGGTCGAAGGTCGTTCAGGCCCTCGTCCCGCTGTCCGAGATGTTCGGCTACGTCGGCGACCTGAGGTCCAAGACCTCCGGCCGCGCGTCGTACTCGATGCAGTTCGACTCCTACGCCGAGGTCCCCAAGACGGTGGCGGAAGAGATCATCAAGAAGGCCAGGGGCGAGTGATCACGTCAAGGTCCTAGGCTCACCTAGGACCAGGGCGCACGGCACCACGTACGGCAGCAGACAACCAGACCAGAAGAGGAGTCAGCAGTGGCTAAGGCGAAGTTCGAGCGGACGAAGCCCCACGTCAACATCGGCACCATCGGCCACATCGACCACGGCAAGACCACGCTGACCGCGGCGATCACCAAGGTGCTGCACGAGAAGTTTCCGAACCTCAACGAGGCATCGGCCTTCGACCAGATCGACAAGGCGCCGGAGGAGCGGCAGCGCGGGATCACGATCTCCATCGCGCACGTCGAGTACCAGACCGAGCAGCGCCACTACGCGCACGTCGACTGTCCCGGGCACGCCGACTACATCAAGAACATGATCACCGGCGCGGCGCAGATGGACGGCGCAATCCTGGTGGTCGCGGCCACCGACGGCCCCATGCCGCAGACCCGCGAGCACGTGCTGCTCGCGCGTCAGGTGGGCGTGCCGGCGATCGTGGTCGCGCTGAACAAGTGCGACATGGTCGACGACGACGAGATCCTCGAGCTCGTCGAGCTGGAGGTGCGTGAGCTCCTGAGCGAGTACGAGTTCCCCGGTGACGACACCCCCGTCGTCCAGGTCGCGGCCTTCCCGGCGCTCAACGGCGACGACAAGTGGGGTAAGTCGATCATGGAGCTGATGAACGCGGTCGACGAACACATCCCGCAGCCCGTGCGTGAGACCGAGAAGCCGTTCCTGATGCCCGTCGAGGACGTGTTCACGATCACCGGTCGCGGCACCGTCGTGACCGGCCGGATCGAGCGCGGCGTGGTCAAGATCAACGAGACCGTCGACATCGTGGGGATTCGCGAGACCAAGCAGACGACCACTGTCACCGGCGTCGAGATGTTCCGCAAGCTGCTCGACGAGGGCCAGGCCGGTGAGAACGTCGGCCTGCTGCTGCGCGGAACCAAGCGCGAGGACGTCGAGCGCGGCATGGTCATCATCAAGCCGGGCACCACCACGCCACACACCGAGTTCCAGGCGCAGGTCTACATCCTGAGCAAGGAGGAGGGCGGCCGCCACACGCCGTTCTTCGACAACTACCGGCCGCAGTTCTATTTCCGTACGACGGACGTGACCGGTGTCGTCCAGCTGCCCGAGGGCACCGAGATGGTCATGCCAGGTGACAACACCGACATGAAGGTCGACCTCATCCAGCCGATCGCCATGGAGGAGGGGCTGCGCTTCGCGATCCGCGAGGGCGGCCGCACCGTCGGCGCGGGCCGGGTGACCAAGATCGAGAAGTGACCCGACCACCTCCCCACCCCATCCGCTGAGCCTGACGTCTCACCGCAATTGTGCAGCGTGTCGGCGGCCGAACGTCAGGCTCAACGGCCGGGGGGGAGGCGCGGTACACGTGCTCTCCACTGCCATCACTCGCGCAACCTGTCGTACGCGTCCGCCACGTCAGCCTCCTCCCGGAGCCGGCCTCGCTGCTGAGCGGTTTGGCGCGCGTGCGAGTGGTCTGGCAGACTGTGCGGGTTGCTCCGGCGGGGACGCCTGGTGCAGCGCTGGCCACCGCGTGCGGTCGGTCGTGCGCCGCACGACAGGAGTCCCGGTCGCACCCGGCAGCCGCCGGGGCCCACCCCTACAAGTTTCGGGTACGGGTGCGCGCTTGGCAGCGAGCGCGACACACCCGACCTCGGGGGTCGCAAGCGTGGCCAGAGACACCGGCCCCGACCGACCCGCGGCCGACTACCCGGCACAGCCGACCAGAAGGAACGAGACGAGCACGTTATGGCGGGACAGAAGATCCGCATCAGGCTCAAGGCCTATGACCACGAGGTCATCGACTCGTCGGCGCGCAAGATCGTCGACACGGTGACGCGTACCGGCGCGCAGGTCGCCGGGCCAGTGCCGTTGCCGACGGAGAAGAACGTCTTTTGCGTCATCCGCTCGCCGCACAAGTACAAGGACAGCCGCGAGCACTTCGAGATGCGCACCCACAAGCGGCTGATCGACATCATCGACCCGACTCCCAAGACCGTCGACTCGCTGATGCGGCTCGACCTGCCCGCGGGTGTCGACATAGAGATCAAGCTCTGAGGACTGCAGAGGGATTCGACGACCCATGAGCACGCACACACGAACCGTCCGAGGTCTGCTGGGCACCAAGCTCGGCATGACCCAGACGTGGGACGCCGACAACCGCATCGTGCCGGTGACGGTCATCGCCGCGGGCACCAACGTGGTGACCCAGGTACGTAGGCCCGAGAGAGACGGTTACTCCGCGGTCCAGATTGGTTTCGGCGAGATCCCAGGCCGCAAGGTGAGCAAGCCGGAGGCCGGACATTTCGCCAAGGCGGGCACCACCCCGCGTCGCCATCTGGTGGAGATCCGCACGGACGACGCCGCCGACTACGAGCCCGGCCAGGAGCTGTCGCCCGGCATGTTCGCCACCGGCGACCAGGTCGACGTGAGCGCCACGAGCAAGGGCAAGGGCTTCGCCGGCGTCATGAAGCGGCACGGTTTCCACGGCGTCGGGGCCTCCCACGGCGCCCACCGCAACCACCGCAAGCCGGGTTCCATCGGCGGCTGCGCCACGCCGGGCCGGGTGTTCAAGGGTGTCCGGATGGCCGGTCGGATGGGTTCCGAGCCCGTCACGACGCTCAACCTGGCCGTGCACTCTGTCGACACCGACAAGGGCCTGCTGCTCCTCGTCGGCGCCGTGCCGGGGCCCAAGGGCGGTCTCGTGGTCGTACGAAACGCCGTCAAGGGCAAGGCCAGCGCTGCGGCGACGGGCGAGGGGGCGAGCGCATGACCAGCATCGACGTCCGGGACTCGACCGGCGACACGGCCGGCCGCGTCGACCTGCCCGCCGAGATCTTCGACGTGCAGGTCAACATCGCCTTGATCCACCAGGTGGTCGTAGCCCAGCAGGCCGCCGCCAGACGGGGTACGGCGTCGACCAAGACCCGCGGACAGGTTGCCGGAGGTGGGCGCAAGCCCTATCGCCAGAAGGGCACCGGCCGCGCCCGCCAGGGTTCGATCCGGGCGCCCCAGTTCACCGGCGGCGGCGTCGTGCACGGCCCGCAGCCCCGCTCCTACGACCAGCGGACGCCCAAGAAGATGAAGGCGGCCGCGTTGCGTGGCGCCCTGTCTGACCGCGCGCGCGGAGGGCGGGTGCACGTCATCGACGGGTTCGTCGACGGCGACGCCCCGTCCACCAAGTCGGCACTGGTCGCACTGCGGCACCTCACCGAACGGCCGCGGGTGCTGGTGGTGCTCACCCGGGCCGATCAGGTCAACTGGCTGAGCCTGCGCAACGACCGAGCCATCCACGTCGTCGCAGTCGACCAGCTGAACACCTACGACGTGCTGGTCAGCGACGACGTCGTGTTCACCAGGGCGGCATACGACGCGCTGCTCGACAAGCACCGAGTGGGCGAGAGCGGGAGCGAGGCCGACACATGAGCACGCTGCACAAGCAGGCCCGCGACGTCTTGATCGCCCCGGTCGTGAGCGAGAAGAGCTATGGCCTGCTCGACCAGAACAAGTACACCTTCCTGGTCCGCACGGACGCCAACAAGACCGAGATCAAGATCGCCGTCGAGCAGGTCTTCGGCGTCCACGTGACCGCGGTCAACACCGTCAACCGGATCGGCAAGCGCCGGCGAACTCGCGCGGGCTGGGGCTCTCGTCCGGCTACCAAGCGGGCCATCGTGAGCGTCACCGAGGGCCAGCGGATCGACTTCTTCGCCGGGCCCGGCGCGTGACCCGGCGAGGACGAGAGGACTGAGACGATGGCAATCCGCAAGTACAAGCCGACCACCCCAGGCCGTCGAGGCTCGTCGGTCGCCGACTTCGCCGAGGTCACCCGCCGGGCGCCCGAGAAGTCGCTGACCCGGCCCCTGCCCAAGAAGGGCGGTCGCAACAACCAGGGCCGCATCACCACACGGCACCAGGGCGGCGGCCACAAGCGTGCCTACCGGTTGATCGACTTCCGTCGCTACGACAAGGACGGCGTGCCGGCGACCGTCGCGCACATCGAGTACGACCCCAACCGCACCGCCCGGATCGCCCTGCTGCACTACGCCGACGGTGAGAAGCGCTACATCGTCGCCCCGCAGGGTCTGCGCCAGGGCACCACGGTGGAGGCGGGGGTGTCGGCCGACATCAAGGCAGGCAACAACCTGCCGCTGCGCAACATCCCGGTGGGCACCACGATCCACGCGATCGAGCTGCGTCCGGGCGGCGGCGCCAAGATGGGTCGCTCCGCGGGCGCGTCGGTACAGCTGGTGGCCAAGGAGGGCAACCGGGCTCAGCTGCGGCTGCCGTCCGGCGAGATGCGCTACGTCGACGTCCGCTGTCGCGCATCGGTCGGTGCCGTCGGCAACGCCGAGCAGTCCAACATCAGTTGGGGCAAGGCGGGCCGGATGCGCTGGAAGGGCAAGCGCCCCAGCGTGCGCGGTGTGGCCATGAACCCGGTCGACCACCCGCACGGTGGCGGCGAGGGCAAGACGTCCGGTGGCCGGCACCCAGTCTCGCCGTGGGGCAAGCCGGAGGGCCGTACGCGCAAGCGCAAAGCCAGCGACCAGTTGATCGTCCGCCGCCGCAAGTCCGGCAAGCGCTGAGGAAGGCCACCAACGATGCCGCGCAGCTTGAAGAAGGGTCCCTTCGTCGACGACCACCTGATCAAGAAGGTGGACACGCAGAACGATGCGGGGACCAAGTCCGTGATCAAGACCTGGTCGCGTCGCTCCATGATCGTGCCGGCCATGATCGGCCACACGATCGCGGTGCACGACGGCCGCAAGCACGTGCCGGTGTTCTTGACCGAGGCGATGGTCGGGCACAAGCTCGGCGAGTTCGCGCCCACCCGCACCTTCCGTGGGCACGACAAGGACGACCGCAAGAGCCGCCGCCGCTGATGCGTCGGATGACTCGTACGACTCGAGAGAGCCAGGACAGATGAGTGTTGCAGAGCGCAGGCGGGTGAGTGCCCGTCGCGACAGCCTGTTGGGCGACGAGCCCGGTGGGTTCGCGGTGGCCCGCTTCTGCCGGGTCACGCCGCAGAAGGCGCGGCGGATCGTCGACCTCGTACGCGGGCTGCCGGTCGAGGCCGCCCTGGCCCAGCTGCGGTTCGCGCCGCAGGCGGCCGCCGACGACGTCTACAAGACGTTGCAGAGCGCGGTTGCCAACGCCACCACCGGTGAAGGTCTCGCCCGCGACGGCCTGGTCGTGTCCAAGGCCAAGGTCGACGAAGGCCCGACGCTGAAACGGTTCCGCCCGCGAGCGCAGGGCCGCGCTTTCCGGATCACCAAGCGCACGAGCCACATCACCATCGTGGTCACGCCGCGCGTCGAGGGGCCGACCGGCACCTCGACGAAGACGAGGACGAAGGGAAGGACCCGCTAGTGGGTCAGAAGGTCAACCCGCACGGGTTCCGGCTCGGCATCTCCACCGACCACAAGAGTCGCTGGTACGCCGGCGACCTCTACCGCAGCTATGTCGGTGAGGACGTCAAGATCCGCCGGCTGTTGTCCAAGGGGATGGATCGGGCCGGGATCTCCAAGGTCGAGATCGAGCGCACCCGGGACCGGGTGCGCGTCGACATCCACACCGCCCGACCCGGGATCGTCATCGGTCGCCGCGGCGCTGAGGCCGAGCGGATCCGCGGCGATCTCGAGCAGCTCACCAACAAGCAGGTACAGCTGAACATCCTCGAGGTCAAGAATCCCGAGCTGGACGCCCAGCTGGTGGCGCAGGGAGTGGCGGAGCAGCTGTCAGGCCGGGTGCAGTTCCGGCGGGCGATGCGCAAGGCGCTGCAGACCACCATGCGCAGTGGAGCCCTCGGCGTGAAGGTGCAGTGCGCCGGCCGCCTCGGCGGCACCGAGATGTCGCGCTCGGAGTTCTATCGCGAGGGTCGGGTGCCGCTGCACACGTTGCGCGCCGACGTCGACTACGGCTTCTACGAGGCCAAGACCACCTTCGGCCGCATCGGCGTCAAGGTCTGGATCTACAAGGG
>Ga0183260_10000756_pt1 | contig 27476 bp, 25 predicted proteins | sample AntDrymUQ4972206_2_FD_129768 | JGI IMG/M metagenome (GOLD analysis project Ga0183260, IMG submission 129768) | Polar desert sand microbial communities from Dry Valleys, Antarctica - metaG UQ497 (22.06) (version 2) (version 2) | ecosystem: Environmental > Terrestrial > Soil > Desert | place... | reverse complement strand
TGGAGCATTAAATTACTTCACATCAAAATCAACAACTATTTTTTCCGTGGTGGGGTGTGACTGGCAGGTAAGAATAAATCCTGCTGCTACTTCATCTGGCTCTAAGCCCCAGTTTTCATCCATTATTATTTTTCCCTCCAACAATTTTGCTTTGCAAGTACAGCATACTCCTCCTTTACATGCATAAGGGAGATCAGCACCTTCTTTTAATGCAGCATCCAGAATGCTTTGACCGCCATAGGACAAATCAAAATCAAAAAGGATTCCATCAAGCTTCACACTCACTCTTGCCAGGGGACCAGAGTGATAAATTGCTGATTGCTGATTTCTGATTTCTGATTTCTTCCCTTGTCCGGGTATGGTAAATAATTCAAAATGAATTTTATTTGGGGACACATTATTTTCCTGCAAATAATCTCTTACTGAAAAGATCATTTCTTCTGGTCCGCATAGAAAAAATTCATCACAACTTTGCAGGCACATTAGTTTATCAAACAATTGTTCGCACTTGTTTTTGTCTATACGTCCATAATTTACAAGAGCATCCGTTCTTTCCCGGCTTAGTACATGATAAATTCTAAAACGATCAATGAATTTGTCTTTCAATGCTTCCAGAGCTTCTTTAAAAATTATATTGCTTTTTGTACGGTTTCCAAAAACAAGTGTAAAACTGCTATGGGGTTCTGTGAGCAATGTAGTTTTTATAATAGAAAGTATTGGAGTGATACCACTGCCTGCCGCAAAAGCAACATAATTTTTTCTTTGTGCGGGGTTTAATTCCGTATAAAATTTACCTACAGGCGGCATCACATCGAGGTGTGTGCCCACTGTCAATTCTTCATTGGCATAAGTCGAAAACAAACCACCTTCCACCTTTTTTATGGCTACACGCAATTCCCTCTCAAGAGGACTGCTACATATAGAATAATTCCGGCGCACCTCCTGACCATTAAGGTATGTGCGGATGGTCAGGCTCTGGCCTTGTTTGTATTGAAACACATCTTCCAATTCGGGGGGCACTTCAAATGTTACAGACAGACAATCTTCAGTTTCGCGAACTATTTTTTTTACCTGTAGTGTATGAAAATGGATCATTCGGGGTCAAAGGTATGGAGGAAGGTAGATGATGGTTGGCACTATGCAATGTAACTAGTACAGGGTATATCTGTCAAATTCCTTAGGTTTGCACGCCGAAAAAAAGGCAGGTCAAATAGTTAAGAAGTAATCTCTGTTATTGGCTTCATGTACCACTTGACTTTTTATAATTTTTTACTTTTAATTTTATTTATGTCTTTAATTGTTGTTGGTTCCATGGCTTTTGATGCAATCGAAACTCCTTTTGGTAAGAGTGATAAGATCATAGGCGGGGCTGCTACTTACATTGCCTGGAGTGCTTCAAATTTTACAAAACCTATTAAGCAAATTTCTGTAGTGGGTGGTGATTTTCCTGAAGAGGAGTTGACTGCGTTAAAAGCACGTGGTGTGGAATTGGAGGGGGTGCAAATTAAAAAAGATGAAAAATCTTTTTTCTGGAGTGGAAAATATCACATGGATATGAACACCAGAGACACCATCGAAACACAGTTGAATGTGCTTGAAAATTTTCAGCCGGTGGTACCGGAAAGTTACCAGGATTGTGAATTTTTAATGCTTGGAAATCTTGCGCCGGCCGTGCAGATGAGTGTAATTGACCAAATGAAAACACGTCCAAAACTGATTGTAATTGACACCATGAACTTTTGGATGGAAGTCGCTCTTGACGATCTGAAAAAATTGTTGAGTAAGGTAGATGTGTTAATGGTAAATGACAGCGAAGCCCGGGAATTGAGTATTGAGTATTCCCTGGTGAAGGCCGCCAAAAAGATCATGCAAATGGGCCCGAAATACCTGATCATCAAGAAAGGAGAGCACGGGGCTTTGCTGTTCCATGCGGACCAGGTTTTCTTTGCACCTGCACTGCCCCTCGAAGATGTATTTGACCCCACAGGAGCCGGAGATACTTTTGCCGGTGGTTTTATCGGTCACATTGCCCGTACAAAAGACATTTCGTTTGAAAACATGAAAACAGCAATCATCATTGGTTCTGCAATGGCTAGTTTTTGCGTGGAAAAATTTGGTACCGAGCGATTGAAAGAAATTACAAAGGAAGACATTGATATTCGCCTGCAACAGTTCCAGGATTTGGTGAACTTTGATATCGAACTTCGATAAAACAATTTATGGCGTGCCCCTTCGGGTCGGGCTATCCACTACAAGTCCTCGCTACACTGCGTTTCGCTGCGGGCTTTCCGTTGCTATCCCTCACGCGGGAGAGCATGAGATTTACAGAGCATCTTAATACACTGTTGGAGATTTCAGGAAAATACTGAAAAAAAATCATTTAGTTTTCATTGTCAGGCAACTCTCTTTGCATTATATGCATTTATAGATTGATTACAGCGTAATGGAATTACAACAACTGCTGAAGGAATGTAAAAAGAAAAGTGTTACGGCACAGAAATACCTGTTCGATCATTATGCCATATCCATGTTCCTTGTTTGCAGACGTTATGTAAAAAGCGATGAAACAGCAGAAGAAGTAATGATGAATGGCTTTCTAAAATTTTTCAATTCCCTTGACCAATTCAGGTATGTCAATGAACCGGCAACTGTTGGATGGTTGAAAAAGATAATGGTGAATGAGTGTTTGATGCAACTCCGCAGCCACAACAGTTATTTGCATGTAGCTGTAGATGATATACCGGAGTTTTTTTTGGATGAAGAAGTTATCGGTCGAATGAGTGCTGAGGAAATTCTAAAATCCATTACACAACTGCCGGTTGGTTATCGCACTGTGTTTAATTTATTTGAAATTGAAAATTACAGCCACAAAGAAATCGCTCAATTATTGGGCATTGCAGAGGGTACTTCTAAATCACAGTTGAACAAAGCCAAAAATTTACTGCAACAACTTTTGATAAAAAAAGATTCAGACTATGCCAACCGGAAAACAAAATAATTTAATAAAAAATAAGTTGAACTCTTTGACGGAGGTTCCCAATGACTTTCACTTTAGTTCTTTTACTGCGTGGCAAAAATTGGAGGCGCAATTACATAAAAAACGCCACCTGCAGACGACTAAGTTTTTCAGGACTGTAGCAGTTTGTATTTTGCTTTTTATTCTTTCCTGTTTTTTTTATTTCAACTTAACTAATGAACGCAATAGAAAAGCGGAAATAACACAAAAAGGCTCAGAACTACCAAAAGAGGTTTCACTTACTCAACTCCCAAAGGGCTTACAAACCTCATTAACCATTAAAGAAGCCAATCCTGTCATTAAAACAAAAAAAGAAGTTTTTATAAAACCAAAGCCAACAGTAATTGAGCCCGTGATCACAATTATTGATGTGGATAGCAATGTCGTTTTAGAAAAGAACATCAGTGAAAAAATACCTGCTGTTCAATCTTTATCTTCTGTAGCGATAGAAAATAAAGAACCGAAAAGACGGTTTAAGATTGCTCATATAAATGAATTAATTCAGGGGGGTAATTCTAATGATCTATCTGCAAAAAACGAAAAAAATACTTACGGATTTACACTGCGTAAGGATCTTTCCCTACACAGCGAAGATGAAAAAGAACAAAGAGTTTATCCCTCTGTTACCAAAACCAAAAGCATTTACAACATACTCAATTCGCATTAAAAAATAGTTATGAAGAAAATCATAGTGTTGATGCTTCTTGCAGGCATCACAGGCAATGCCTTTGCCCAGTATGACCGTACTGCCAATCTTATTCCTTCCACCAATACGGAAAGAATCTTTAATAATCCTGCGCCAGGTAAACTTCAAAAAAGGTTTGAGTTTTTACTGGGCAAGGGAAATAAAATGGTTCTGGAACTTACGAACATTAACCAAATAGATCAATTAGTGAATCCTGATTCACTTGTAAGCAAAGTATGGTCTGCATTGCAACCTTTTTACGATAGTTTGAGCAAGCCTTTAGTGAGCAGGCGTTTAGATTATGTTTATACAGGCGTGGATGAGAAAGTAAGGATTTCGGAATATGCCCAGCCTGCTGAAATATTCCGCATAAAAGACAATGACATCACTCAACTAAAAATGGAGCAGGATACATTAAGAATAAAACTCTATACAAAGGGAAATACGATAACAATCAAAAACCAATCAGGAAATACTTTTTTACTGCACCCTTACTTCATTATGCTTGTGCTCAATAACATCAGCGATGTAGCATCATTAAGCCCCGATGAACTTTCAAAAGGAATGGCCTTACTCAGGGATGACCTAAATAAAAATGAAAAAGTATTAAAAACCAAAGCTTCTTACAGAAGATATTATGCATTATACAATGCACAGACAGGAAAAAGAATTTCACCTGCTAAAGGAAATATTGCATGGGGAAAGCGCAACGAACTGATTCCTTTCATTCCCGTAGGTATGCAGTATGTTCGCGGGGAGTGGGTTCCTTCTACAGGAGTCGGTGGAGAATGGAAAACCACCAATGGCAATGCTACCCGTTATTTTCGGTTGTATTGGGAGCCTTTGTTCCATTTCAGTCGTAATGCAGACAATAAACTAACTACAGATGTTAATTCTTTTGTTGCTTTTAAATACACAGAAAATACAAAAGAGCCCACCTCAAAGAATCTCATTTTCGCTGTAAATTTTTCCGCCGGATACCTCATAGATCGTCAGGGCGAATTATTTGAAAAAAATACAATTAAATTTTCGCTGCCTGGTTTTCAAATGAAAAATGTTTTGCTTGAACCAGAATTTGTATTCAATAAACTTTTTAAAGATTTTAGTCCCTCATTGAAGCTCTCTTTGTATTTCGAATAAAGTGAAGCAGTCAATAGGAACTAATATTTCGAATAAAAAAAAGCCCGCACATAAAGCGCAGGCTCATTAAAATATAAATTGATCTTTTTTAATCCAATACCTTCAAACCACTCGCTACGAATTGTAATTCCTTATCGGAACCCACCTTCATATATACCATTTGTCAATTTGCTTTGCAGATCAGTAGATGTAATGGCTTCCCCTGTTTCAGCAGGAGCTGTACCATATACTACACCTTTAGCTGCAGACTTTATTTCATCGGCTTCCTGTGCACTTGCCATAAGTACTGATAAGAAAAGGAAAGAGAATAAGATAGACTTCATTTTAGAATAATTTGAGGAGACAAATATACTCAGGAAAGGAATCAGGAGTTAGTTAATGAAAGCCAAATTTTAAATGACTGGCGCTTTACTCATTCTATACAATGCACCCTAATATGTTTAGTTTATTATTACTAAAAATATTAGTTTTGCATACTTCTAAATATTAATAACAGACTTAGGCTAAAACCTTAATTTTAAGGCTTATCACGAAAATATTCAAATAGAAAAAATGTCAAATACGGAAAAACTGAAAGCACTGAAACTGACCATGGACAAAATTGATAAAGATTTTGGAAAGGGCAGTGTTATGTTGATGGGTGATAAAGGGGAGCAAACCCAGGAAGTGATCTCAACAGGTTCCATTGGTCTCGATTCTGCATTAGGTATAGGAGGTTTACCACGGGGCCGTGTAGTAGAAATTTACGGACCTGAAAGTTCCGGTAAGACAACTATTGCTACACATGTGATAGCAGAGGCACAAAAAAAAGGTGGCATGTGTGCATTCATTGATGCAGAGCATGCTTTCGACAGTGCTTACGCACAGAAGTTAGGTGTTGACATAGATAACCTTTTGATATCACAACCCGATTATGGAGAACAGGCGCTGGAGATTGCAGACAGACTTATACTTTCCGGGGCATTGGATGTTGTAGTTATTGACTCCGTTGCTGCATTGGTTCCCAAAAGTGAATTGGAGGGAGAAATGGGTGATAGCAAAATGGGTTTGCATGCACGGTTGATGTCGCAGGCATTGCGTAAACTGACTGCTACTATTTCTAAGACGAATACGATTTGCATTTTTATCAACCAGTTGCGTGAAAAGATCGGTGTGATGTTCGGTAATCCTGAAACCACCACCGGAGGAAATGCATTGAAATTTTATGCTTCAGTGAGGCTCGATATTAGGCGTATGACACAAATAAAAGACGGCGAAGAAGCAATAGGCAATCGGGTAAAAGTGAAAGTGGTGAAAAATAAAGTAGCGCCGCCTTTCCGGCAGGCGGAATTCGACATCATCTTTGGAGAAGGAGTTTCGAAGATTGGAGAAATTCTTGATATGGGTGTTGAGATGGGAATCGTGCAAAAAAGCGGAAGTTGGTTCAGCTATAATACAGATAAGCTTGGCCAGGGAAGAGAAGCGGTAAAAACTTTACTTCGCGATAATCAGGGACTTGCCGATGAAATAGAAGTGAAGATTCGGGAAAAGATAAAGGAATTACAGAACGCATAGATTGTAACAGAGGGCCGTTTGCAATAAAATGCATTTACGCAATATCCCAAACTTCATTACCTCTCAGCAGCTTATTCAGATCGGCTCCTTTTTTTGTTTTTGCTTCCTGCAATTGCATCGCCATCATATCTTCATAAGTAGGGCGAATGGCCTGGTAAAAAACACCAAAGCCGAAATAGAATTTTCGTTGGGCTAAATTGAAAGCAACTAATAAATATTTCGGAAGAGCGGAGGGGTAATGGAAACTATGATAATTATATAACCCAATTCAAGACATTTAGTCAAAATTTTTCTACAGTAAATGTTTAATTTTTCCCTGTTCTATTGTTTAAATTATTTTGGGTTATTTCTATATTCTTCAATAAGACTTCTTTTGATTACCTCAGGTTTCTTAAAGTGCTTTTTAAATAAATGATCTAATCCCGAAAATATCCGGTATTCTTTTACTCCTAAACACTGCGGATTATAAATTTCATAATATCTCGTATATATAGCTATATCTTTTTTGATTTTTGTAAGTTGATAAAAAGACCCATCCGATACATCTTCATGTTCACAGCCTTGCGTTATCTCTAATTCATTACGAAGTTTAAAAATCTTATTCTGACGTATATAAGTAGATATTTCAGTAAAATCAATTGTTGAGTCTTTAATTATTCTAGAAACGCCAGATGAGGAATCGTTTGGTAAAAGACCTAAAGGCATTAATTCTCTCAGCGTGAAACTTTCATTTATCCAATAGCCGCTTACCTTTTTATTATTTTTAAAAGATACAAAATAGGCAATGCCGCTTCCCCATGTGGAATATACTTCATAAACAATAAGTGAATCTGGTTGGGAAAGTTTTTTAATGAGTGAATTATAATATTTTAAAGGAGACACATTTGAAGCAATCTGTGAATAGGATATTGAAAAGCTTAAGAGAAAAACAATTAAGCCACACCCTCGTATAAAAGATAATTTCATTACTCTCTCATATAATAATAAGTAGTGGAAGTATAACAGGATCCTGAATCCACTGGCGCAGCTAAAGACAGGATTTCTGCTTCAGTTCCAGATGGCGAATCAATGTTTCTCTTTTCCTTTAATCTCGTTGTGACCTTTCCATTGACAAAAACCCAACCATTTATAAAATTCCATTATTACAGTCATCGGACAAAACAAATGACTTAACTTATATCCCACACCTCATTACCTCTTAACAGCTTATTAAGATCAGCTCCTTTTTTTGTTTTTGCTTCCTGCAATTGCATTGCCATCATATCTTCATAAGTAGGGCGAATGGCCTGGTAAAAAACACCAAAAGGTCTTGGTAAATGATCGTCTGCCTGCGGATTGTCAAACATCCTTGTCAGTATCTGTGCTTTGTAAATATCATTTTCATCATGCACCCAAAGATCATCCCTACTATGTCCTGCATTCAAATTCACTACCACAGGTGTAAACCCATCTAACTTTATCCCTTTGTCTTTATTTGCACCGAAAATGAGTGGAAGACCATTTTCGAGAAAAATAGCTTCATCTGCTTTTGAAGTTTTTTCGGTAAACATTTCGAAAGCACCGTCATTGAAAATATTGCAGTTCTGATAGATTTCTAAAAACGAAGTGCCGTGGTGTGCATGTGCACGTAACAGCATTGCCTGCAAATGTTTCACATCACGGTCCATACTGCGGGCTACGAAAGTGGCATCTGCGCCCAATACCAATGCGAGTGGATTAAAAGGATGATCAATGCTTCCGTATGGTGTTGATTTTGTAATTTTATTTTCCTCTGATGTAGGAGAATATTGCCCTTTTGTCAAACCATAGATCTGGTTGTTGAACAACAATACGTTCACATCAAAATTGCGTCGCATTAGGTGCATGGTATGGTTGCCGCCAATACTCAATCCATCACCATCACCGGTCACGATCCAAACACTTAAGTCAGGTCGTGCTGCTTTCAAACCACTTGCTACAGCGGTAGCACGGCCATGTATAGAGTGCATACCATATACATTCATGTAATAAGGAAAGCGGGATGAGCAGCCGATACCGGAGATGATCGCAAAATTTTCTCTTGGAATACCCAGCGTTGGGAATATCTTTTGCACCTGTGCCAAAATAGAATAATCGCCACATCCGGGGCACCAACGCACTTCCTGGTCAGTAGCAAAATCTTTTGCAGTGAGTAATGGTTTACTTAAAGTAGTTGTTTCCATTTATCAATATTTACAAGGTATCAGCATGCACCCTTTTTTCTTATAATAAGTTTCAATTAATAATAGAAAAGATAGTTGATTTAGAACCAACTGTATCTTATGACCAACTCATTTTAGAACTGCACTTATATTTCATTAGAATTAGGGGCTTATTCCTACGTACAAAAATACTATTTGATTCGTTGCTATTTTTTTGTCTGCCCTTTATTGTTTAAACTTTAATTAATTTGAGCAAAAATTAGCAGCATTTTGAAAAAGACCTGGCTTGTATTCCTTTGTGTTATTGCTTTTATCAGTATGTCTTTTGTGATTTCTTACGATGAACCACTTTTTAAAAATCTCAAGGTTTTACCCAAAAATATAAACAAGGAGCAACTTGATAGTGTCATGAAAAGCTTTACAGTGGCATTAGGTGTAAAATGCAATTATTGCCATATTCGTCTTGATGATGAACAAAAGACCTGGGACTTTGCATCTGATAAGCATGAGCACAAGAACATAGCCCGTGATATGATAAAAATGACAGTTAAGCTTAATAAAAAATATTTTGATATAAAGGATAGCAAATCGCTGACAGCGGATCTCGAAGTCACTTGTTACACCTGTCACAATGGGAAAGCACATCCTGCTAAATTTCCAACAGTTGCAGAACGACCGGCAGTTGATTCAACGAAAAGACAATAAATATGGATGCACAATATGATTTTGGCATGATTGGTTTAGGTGTAATGGGTAGTAACTTATTGCTAAACCTTGCGGATCACGGTTATGCAGTAATAGGCTTTGACCTGAAACCGGAAAGAGGGGAGGCGCTTGAAACTGCAGCCTCTGAAGGCACTGTAGTTAAGGGTGTTAATACACTTTCCGAAATGGTTTTGTCTCTGAAAAAACCAAGGAAAATTATGATGCTCGTACCGGCAGGCAAACCTGTTGATGATGTAATATCCAACCTGCTTCCACTGTTGGAAGACAATGACATTGTAATAGATGGTGGCAATTCATTTTATAAAGAAACAATGCATAGGATAAACTTTTTACAGGATAAGGGAATTCATTTTTTTGGCATGGGAGTTTCCGGTGGTGAGATGGGTGCCCGTACCGGCCCCAGTATGATGCCCGGTGGTGACAAAGAGGCCTACCAGTATTTAAAACCTTTATTAGAAGCAATTGCAGCAAAAGCAGGGGAAAAGCCTTGCGTGGCTTACATGGGCGCCGATGCTGCAGGCCATTATGTAAAAATGGTGCACAATGGAATTGAATACGCAATGATGCAAATGATCAGCGAAGCCTATGACATTTTGAGGCGTGGAGTGCAATGTACAAATCCGGAACTCCATGCCATTTTCAAGAAGTGGAATGAGGGTTCACTTAAATCTTTTTTGATAGAAATTACTACTGAAATTTTCAAAACAGGTGATTCTGCAACACCAGGCAATGAAGATTTTTTGGTGGATGCCATATTAGACCAGGCAGGTTCGAAAGGCACAGGAAAATGGACTGCGCAGGAGGCAATGAATTTACCCATGCCCATACCTACTATTGATATGGCCGTGTGTATGCGTGATCTATCAGTGTATAAAGCAGACCGCAAACAAGCAGCAGATCTTTATAAAACTGTAATACAACCGCTTTCAGTTTCCAAGGAAGCATTAGCTGCTGACCTGGAAGCATCTTTACATTTTTGTTTTATGATTGCTTATATACAAGGGTTAAATATGCTTGCCAAAGCTTCAGAAGATCTTAAGATGAATATTCCCTTGCCTTCTGTAATACAGGTATGGAAATCAGGTTGCATTATTCGTTCTTCAATGCTTGAAGTATTCGAAAAAGCCTATACTACAAATGCGTCGCAACCTAATCTTCTTCTTGACGCGGATGTTGCAACCGTATTGAAAAAGAATGAGCAAAATTTACGAAATATATTGGCTCTTTCTTTTGGTGCAAAAATCCCGGCAGCATCCATGAGCAGCGCACTTGCTTATTTTGACGCATTCTGCAGCGAAAGATTACCCGTTAATCTTATTCAGGCGCAAAGGGATTATTTCGGTGCTCATACATATAAAAGGATAGACCAGGAAGGAGTTTTCCATACAGAGTGGTATAGTGGGAATGAGTAGTTGATTACGTTTATTGTATTGTTGTAAGCGATACCTTTTAATTAAAAACCACGAAGTTGAAAACTTATCGAATGCTATATATTTTATTTAAAAAAATTTACGACAAATCCGACTTTACGAAAAAGTATAACACTTAACACTACGACGACTTATACATGTCAACGAATCAACCAGCCAACAGATCAATCCAAAGACCAACCATGCTATTCATCTTCGGTGGTAGTGGCGATCTTACTTATAGAAAATTAATACCTGCTCTTTATAATTTATACCTTGATGGCTATTTACCACTAAAATTCTCCATTATTGGAATTGGCCGCAATGCTTTTACCAATGCGGCTTACAGGGCACACTTAAAAAAAGGTGTCGAAGTTTTTTCAAGAAGAAAGGAAGAGATCAAATCAAGGTGGAAAGAGTTTTCTAATAATATAGAATATTATAAACTTGATCTCGAAAAAGAAAGCACTTATAAAACAATAGACAGCAAAATCAAAAAAACCGAAACGGATTGGAAAGAAAAAGTCAATGTGGTTTTTTATATGTCTGTGGCACCCCAACTTGCGCCTTTAATCGCTACTAAACTAAACGCAGCAAAGTTGTGTGATGACAGTAAACGCAGAAGGATGGTTTTTGAAAAACCCTTCGGACACGATTTGGAAAGCGCTTCACTCCTGAATGGATTGCTCTGCAAAATGTTTAAAGAAGAACAGATATACCGCATAGATCATTATCTCGGGAAAGAGACCATCCAAAATATTTTGGCCTTACGTTTTGCTAATGCATTGTTCGAGCCCGTATGGAACAGCAATTACATTGATCATGTACAAATAACAGCAGCCGAAAGTGTAAGCGTAGAAAACAGGGGCAGTTATTATGAACAAAGTGGCGCCCTGCGGGATATGATTCAAAACCATTTGTTGCAAATGCTCTGCATGGTAGCGATGGAAGCGCCCATATCTTTTCGAGCAGATGAAATAAGAAATAAAAAAGCTGATGTACTCAATGCCATACGTAAATTAAAAAATGACGAAGTACATCATCATGCAGTGCGGGGTCAATATGGAAGCGGGTGGCTGCAAAACAAGGAAATTCAAGAGTATAGGAATGAAAAAGGCGTATCACCGGAATCGGGTGTAGAGACATTTGTTGCATTGAAATTCTATGTGGACAACTGGCGTTGGAAAGATGTACCTTTTTATTTGCGCACCGGAAAAGCGCTGAACAAAAAAGAAACAATCATTACTATACAATTCAAGCCCGCACCTGATTATGCATTCCCGGATGAAGCAGGACAAACCTGGCGATCAAACAGGCTTACCATCAGCATTCAGCCACACATGGACATCAGGCTTCGATTTCAGGCAAAAAAACCCGGACCGGAAATGGTACTTCAACCTGTGGACATGACATTTGATTATGATTCAGAAAAAGAACAACCGGAAGCCTATGAAACCTTATTGGAAGATGTGATAGAAGGGAATGCCACTTTATTTATGCGTGGAGATCAGGTAGAAACCGCATGGGAAGTAATAAAACCAATAATGGATGTTTGGCAGGCAAAGGCACCTGTTGACTTTCCTAATTATTCTCCGGGATCGTGGGGACCGGAAGATGCAGAAGCACTGATAGCAAAAGACGGACACTCATGGGTGACACTTCCAATAGCAGAAGCAATAAAAAAATAAAGTAGTTGTATTCAATAAAAAAATCAAGTTAAGACTGGGTGACGATTTGAATACATTCTCAAGATTAATTGGCATTTAAACATTAGGCACGTTTTTTTATACCTTATCAGTACAAATTTAAATTTAAAAAATATGCAATGGCGAGGTGGCAGACAAAGTTCGAATGTAGATGACCGCAGAGGAGTAACCGGAGGACAGGTAGCAGTTGGCGGAGGTATTATAGGAGTTATTGTACTTGTTCTTAATTTATTAATGGGTGGAGAGATAGACCCATCCCAAATACCTCAGGGTCCAGGTGTACAAAGCAGCCAGCCCCTAAGCCCGGAGCAACAAGCGGCAGATGAAGAGCGGGCAGGATTTGTAAAAACCGTATTGGCATATACAGAAGATGTATGGAATGAACAGTTTTCTAAAAGTGGCCAGAATTATGCTGAACCACGCCTTACACTTTTTAGAGATGCTGTACAATCAGGTTGTGGAAATGCCAGTGCTTTGTCTGGACCTTTTTATTGTCCGGCAGATCAAAAATTATATATTGACCTTTCTTTTTACAATGATCTTCAAAACAAGTTTGGAGCGCCAGGTGATTTTGCGATGGCTTATGTAGTAGCACACGAAGTAGGGCATCATATACAAACCATGATGGGCACATCAGAAAAAATGGCAAGGTTACGAGGAACTGTTAGTCAGGAGGAGTACAACCAATATTCTGTACGGATGGAATTGCAGGCAGATTTTCTCGCCGGCGTATGGGCGCATTATATGAAAGGCAAAAAGATCAATGGCCAACCTGTTTTAGAAATTGGCGATATAGACGAAGCCATGAATGCTGCGAATGCTATTGGAGATGACAGGTTAACACAAGGACGTGTATCACCTGAATCCTTTACACATGGCACATCCGCACAGCGTATGTATTGGTTTAAAAAAGGATATGATACAGGTGACATAAACCAGGGGGATACATTCAAAGCAAATAGCCTTGAATAATTCTTTTATGTCTTTATAAACTTTTGTATTTCTTCCAATATTGTTCGGTCATTGCTTAAACGGGGTACCTTATGCTGGCCCCCTAATTTGCCTTTGTCCCGCAACCAATTGTCAAAAGTATTTTGAGGTAATGCCTGTACAATAGGCATTCGTAAGGCAATATCCTTATACCGCTTAGCTTCGTAATCGCTGTTATTTTTTTTTAAAGCATCATCCAGTTCTATAATAAATGCCGGCAAGCTCGGGGGAGGTTTTACAAACTCAATCAGCCATTCATGTGCACCATTTTGATCATCTGAAAAATAAACCGGCGCTGCTGTGTAATCTTTTACCGAAGCTCCTGTAATGGCACATGCTTCTGCAATAGCATTATCAGAATTATCAATAATTAATTCTTCACCGAATGCATTTATAAAGTGCTTCAGCCTGCCTGACACTTTTATCCGGAAAGGTTTTAGCGAGGTAAAAGAAATAGTATCTCCCAGCAAGTAACGCCACAGTCCGCCATTGGTAGTAATTACAGGTGCATAGTTTTTTCCAACCTCCACTTCATTAAGTTGCAGCGTATGCGGAAATTCTTTCCCCCATTCTTCTACTGGCATAAATTCAAAAAAAATCCCGTGTTCGCACATGAGCAACATACCTTCCGCAGTAATATCATCCTGTGCGGCAAAAAAACCTTCTGAAGCATTATACATTTCCAGGTAATGAATTGGGGCACCAATCATTTTTTCAAAATGCGCTTTGTAAGGTACGAAGGACACGCCTCCATGCAAATAAAGCTCCAGGTGCGGCCACACTTCAATGATTGTTTTCTTACCTGTGATCTCAAGAATACGTTTCAGCAACACGATAAGCCATGTGGGTACACCGGCCATAGAAGTTACATTTTCATTAATGGTACAATGCGCCAGCTTTTCAATTTTTTCTTCCCATTCTTTCATGAGAATTACAGACATATCAGGAGTACGGATCCAATTGCTCCAGAAGGGAGAATTTTGAACAATTACTGCACTAAGATCACCGTATTGAATATTATCATTGAGTTGTGCTACCTGATGGCTTCCGCCAATCACTAATCCTTTTCCTGTTAACAGATCACTGTCAGGATGTGTGGCATAATAAAGACTCAATACATCCTTTGATGCGAGGTAGTGGTTATCTTTCAGGCTTTCATCGCTGATGGGAATAAACTTACTCTTATCACTTGTAGTGCCACTGCTCTTCGCAAACCAGGAAACCGGTGTGTTCCATAATAAATTATCCTCGCCCCGCATCATGCGCTCGATCATAGGCTTGAAGACTTCATATTCACTTACCGGCACCAGTTTTTTAAATTCTGACAAAGATTGAATAGATGAGAAATTGTATTTTCTCCCATACTCTGTGTATTGCCCCGCGGAGATGAGGTCTTGCCAAACTTTGTGTTGTACAGCAGTTGCATTTTTCATCCATTTTTCAACAGACCAAAGTCTTAATCGGGCAAATGTGGATATAGCAGGACTTAGCAATTTCATGTGCAGGCAGCAAAGTACAAAAGTAGTTCCGAAAAAAACGCAATGATGATTGTGTCTCAAATACTATCCGGCAAAGCATCCGGATTGATTTCCTGCAGTAAATAATCTTTTCTTTTTAACTCAAAATTTCTACCGAGATATAATTTTTTCACTTGTTCATCTTTGGCCAGTTCCTCAGCAGTACCATGTTTGAATATTTTTCCTTCTATCAATAAATAAGCACTGTCACAAATAGATAAGGTTTCTGTTACATTGTGATCAGTGATCAGAATACCAATATTCTTAAATTTTAGCCTGGCTACAATGGCTTGTATATCTTCCACTGCAATAGGGTCAATGCCTGCAAAAGGCTCATCTAATAAAATGAACTTTGGATCTACGGCTAATGCTCTTGCTATCTCTGTGCGGCGTCTTTCTCCACCGCTTAATACATCACCATTACTTTTCCGTACATGCTGCAAACGAAATTCTTTAAGTAATGATTCCAGTTTTTCCTTTTGTGTTTTCCTGGAAAGCCTGGTCATTTCAAGCACAGCCGAAATATTATCTTCTACAGTCAGCTTACGAAAGATGGAGGTTTCCTGTGGCAGGTAACCAATACCCAATTGTGCTCTTTTGTACATGGGCATTTTGGTAATGTTGGTTTCATTTAAAAAAACCTCTCCTTCATCAGGCTTTATCAAACCAACAACCATATAGAATGTAGTTGTTTTACCTGCTCCGTTCGGACCCAAAAGTCCAATGATCTGTCCTTGTCCCACTTCTACAGATACATGATTGACGACTGTCCGCGACCGGTATCTTTTCACAAGGTCGGTGGTATGAATCCTTAATTCCAAAATAAAATTGCTTTCGGTAAAAGTAAGATTTACCCCTATCCTCCCCACTTTTCTTCACCGCTTTTGTATTTAGTTAACGCTGTACTAAGTTTGCACTCTTTATGAAAGTTATAGATCACGTTAACCAAGCTAAATCCACGCTGGTTTCTTTTGAAATTTTACCTCCGCTGAAAGGCAAGGGCATTAATGCATTGTGGCAACACCTTGATCCGCTTATTGAATATAAACCTGCGTTCATCAATGTTACTTATCACCGCAGCGAGAGCATGTTCAAGCGCAAGCTGGACGGCACTTTTGATAAAGTGGAAGTAAGAAAGCGTCCTGGAACAGTAGGTATTTGTGCTGCTATTATGAACCGGTACAAAGTGGATGCGGTTGCACACCTTATCTGTGGCGGGTTTAGCAAACAGGAAACAGAAGATGCCTTGATAGACTTAAATTTTTTAGGTATTGATAATGTATTGGTGCTTCGTGGCGATGCCCCAAAGAATGAAACTTTTTTCGAACCGGAACCCGGCGGTCATATGTATGCGATTGAATTGATGGGCCAGGTGATCAATATGAATAATGGAATATATATTGAAGAAGACCTGAAGAATGCCGTAAAAACATCTTTTTGCATAGGTGTTGCAGGTTATCCTGAAAAGCATTTCGAATCACCCAACATGCAGACTGATATTAATTTCTTAAAATCCAAAGTAGATAGAGGTGCAGAGTACATCACTACGCAAATGTTTTTCGACAATAAAAAATATTTTGAGTTCGTAAAAATTTGCCGCGAAGCAGGTATTACTGTTCCAATTATTCCGGGTTTAAAACCACTTAGCACAAAGAAACAGTTAACCGTAATCCCACGCACTTTTCATGTAGATATACCTGAACAACTATCCAATGAAATATTAAAATGTAAGAATGATGCGGATGTGGAAATAGTGGGTACAGAATGGTTGCTGCAACAATCCAAAGAATTGAAAGAAGCCGGTATACCTGTATTGCATTATTATACATTAGGCAAGCACCACATGGTGACCAGTGTAGTAAAAGAAATCGTTTGATCTATTTTTTGGTAAGTGATGTAAGAGCTTTTTGATTTATGCTCACCGGATATTTCCTTTTCAATTCTGCTAACCATTCTTTTTCAACTAAGGCTTGGTAATCGTTAATCACTAAACTCTTAGCTTCAGTAAAATTTTTAAGACCACCTGCAGGATGCATTTTTAAAATATAAGCGAATGATGCCGTGTTGTCCGTACTATTTACCTGCAATGAAGTGAATTTGCCTGCATTCAAAATTGTATTCGAACCAATTGGAATCTGGTTCAGTTCGAATCGGTTAATATCTGTCATCACTTTTCCTTCAAATGCTGCAACCAGCGATTTCCAATTTTGTGGGTTCTTTTCTATTTCGGATTTCAGAGCTTTAGCAGTTATGGTATCATTTACATAAAAAATTATTGCATCTGCACTTTTAGCCCATGCATATTGATCTTTATGCTGCCGGTAATATTTTTCAAGTGCTGCTGTATCTGTTTGTCTGCCCCATACTTTACGTTGCATGATTTCGAAAAACAAATTACCATCACGGAATTCTTCTAACTGGGCTTTGAATTCTGGATTGTAATGTTCGAGATTGGCCTGGTAATATTCCTGTGCAGCATAAGTTAAGTAGTCATCCCAAACCTGTGTAAATGATTTTAAACCCTGCCCATCATTTTTAAAATGGTTCGCACGTGCAAAACTTATCCAGTCATTTGCAGTAAATGTATTTTTACCAATGCTTAATAATTTTGTGTCGCCTGTGATCTTGAAGGATTGCCCTTTTTTTTGGTCTAATGCACTATCGGTAAAAGACTGCAATTCATTTTGAGCAAATGCTCCTTTTTTATAACCTGCATTTTTTAAAATTTTTTTTGTCAGATCATCTTTTGTGGTATGCATCCGGTCACTTGCTTCTACTTTGTCGCGAAGTTTCTGTATAGCTTCTTTCTTTTGCTTATTAAAATTCACAGGTACTTGTCCGTTTTTTTTTACAATATGCCAGCCATGCGTTGTCTGGAAAGGTTTACTTACTTTACCAATAGGTAATTTGATGAGTGCGTTTTCAAAAGTTGCATCATATTCACCAACACTTATTTCCTGCATTAGTCCCATAGAAGCTGCGGAGATCACGTCATTGCTGAATCTTGTAGCCAGTGTACCGAAGTCAGCACCTTTATCTACCAATAAGTATAAAGAGTCTGCTAATTGTTTCGATGCTTTCATTACATCTTCACCGGCGCCTGGTGGGAAAGCCAATAAAATTTGTGAAGCTTTAATTTTACCTACAGCTTTTCTTTCTCCTTCATTTTTAAAAATATGATAACCCACTCCGGAAGGGTATAGCCGTGATAGTTTTCCAACGGGTGTAGTATATGCGAGTGTTTCCAATTCATAAGGCAGTGTAAACACCGTGATATAGCCAATGGCACCACCATTCGTTTTCACGGACGGATCAGTGGAATATTCTTTTGCAATTGTAGCGAATGAATTGCCGCCCATTAATTTTTTATATGCTTCTGTGGCTTTAGTAGTTGCAGCAACCGTATCATTTGCCAACGGAATGAAGATGTGTGCAAGCAAAATGTCTTTGTGTGATCTTAAAAATGCTTCATCCACAAGTTTTTGAGTAGATTCTTTATCATTGAGATAATTAGGCAAAATTTGCGTACGAAGGCTTTGAAGATCTGCAACCAATTGGGGCAGTGTATCATATCCAAGAGACCTTGCCTCTTTGATCTTCAGCCGCGAACCAATATAGAGATCGAGATAGTTTTTTAAATCGCTGGCATCGTTGCGGGCAGTTATATTGTTTTTATTATAAGCTTTTAAAAATTCTGAAGCACTGATCTTTTCATTTCCAATTGTGAATAATGTTTGGGCAAAATTAGTCAGGCAAAACAAGCAGAGACAAAGGCTCAGCAGCAAGATTTTTTTCATAAGCTGTCCCATTAGAGTTTTTTCTCCCTGGTAGAAATAATATCATCTAACTGTTGCTCTGTTAGTTTTTTGGCAATGATTCTTTTATCCTTATCCAGCAAGTACAAAGTAGGAAAACTTTGCACGTCAAACAACTGTGAATAGCCGGGAATGCCTGCCTCTGTTCTCTTTTTTTCTTCTTCCCTTGAATAATAGACATGCGTCCAGTCTTGCAGTTTGTGTTGTACAATGAATGAGGTCCAGTCCACTCTTTTTGCATCTGTTTCTTTAGCAAGACCATATAACTGTACACCCTGTGCTTTCCATTTAGCTCTGTAAAAACTATCAATGCGGGGCAATACTTCTTTACAATGTCCGCAACTGGGATCCCAGATCACCAATACTGTATATGGAGCTTTGATACTGTATAAAGTTTTTATTTTTCCACTGCTATCTGTCAGTACTACATCAGATGCCGGTGAACCTGTGATATTTGCCATTAAACTATAGGCCCTGTCAGTTATCAATTTCTTTCCTTGTTCAGAAAGCCAGGGATAAGTTTTTTGTGAAAAGTATTTTTCGAAGAGGTGTACAAATACAGCATCTTCCCACATGTATTTTTGATTGAGATATCGGTTCAAAAATTTAAGCAAAAGAAAACGTTGCATCTCTTCGCTGGCGCTTGCATAACTCAGCATCCAGTCTATTTCTTTGATAACGGAATCTGCAGAAGGATAGACGAGTCGTTCAAAATATTTATCAATGCGGGGTTCAAAAAAAGGAGTACGTGCAAGCCTGTCGTCCCAAAAATTTACTCCATCCCAGTAATGGTTTTTAAAATATTTATACGCAAACAGAGAATCGCTTTTTAAACGTGGATCGTTCTGAGTTATTTCGGGTTCACGCATTCCTTTCAACAAGGTTGATAATAATCCATCAGGATCGCTTTTGATTATGTTAAGTCTGTATGTTTTGATGGAGGTATTGACAGCATCCATCTGCGCATTCAGCCGGGAAGAATCTTTACGGTTGCTGCTGCGTAATTTTTGTAATGAATCAAGCGCCCTTCCATTCCGGATCATGAAATCCTGGTAAGCAATAAACTGATCATTTTCGGGTGAGTTTTTATAAATAATTTTTTTTACAATAGTTGCGGTATCTGCAACGATGCTGAATTTTTGATTTTTACCAATAAGCACTTCGAAACTGCGGCCCCTGTCTGGGAAGCCTACCATGTATATGCCCCCGCCTAACTTTTTTGAGCCCTTAAAACTACCCTCACTTTTTTCATCCAGTTTTACTGAATCTATAATAGGCATTTGTTTACCAAAATAATGACCGAGGTAGATGTATTGATTTTTAAAAGGTTTGAGTGTAATTTTTATCTCATAGCCTTCCTGAGCAAAGAGCAGAAATGTAAACAGGCATAAGAGAGCGGTAGCAAAAAACTTTTTCATAGATATAGTAAGTCGTAAAAATAATAGAAAACAGTTGTACCAATAGTTAAAGAGATGAAAATGGAAAATGCTTCAGCTCAAAGTATGAATCGTGCACATGTACATGTAGCTTAACAGTATTCTTAAACTTTAATGCTAATTGACAAATGCGAAAGCAAACCCATTATTTTTACAAGCTGTGAGTAGAAGTAAAAACATTGTACTGCAAAATGTATTGGTAGAAGATTATGCGGCAGAGGGAAAATCGCTGGCGAAAGTAGATGGAAAGGTAATATTTATAGAGGGTGCAGTGCCCGGCGATGTAGTGGACTTGCGGCTTACAAAAAGCAAAAAAGACTGGGGCGAAGGACATCCCATTCATTTTCAAACATATTCTAAGGAAAGAGTAGATCCATTCTGTCAGCATTTTGGTGTGTGCGGCGGTTGCCAGTGGCAAATGTTGCCTTACGAAAAACAATTAGCATACAAACAAAAGCAGGTTTATGACAACCTAACCCGCATTGGCAAGATTGACCTCCCCGCTTTTTCACCAATAATAGGTGCACCTGAAGATAAATTTTACCGCAATAAACTTGAGTATTCATTTAGTACAAAAGAGTATTTTCCGGCCCCCCCAACCCCCCAAAGAGGGGATTTAGCAAGCGCACAGCCTTTACTTTCCAGAGAAACTTCTTATGCAGGCAACTATCATAATTTCGAAACAGACTTGCAGCAAACTCCAGGCATTGTACATAGGGGGGCTCTTGGTTTTCATCCTAAAGGATTTTTTGATAAAATAGTTGACATTAAAAAATGTTGGTTGCAAATTGATTTGACCAATGCCATACGAAATGCAATCCGCCGGTATGCATTTGAAGAAAATATATCTTTCTATGATATCAGGGGGCATCGCGGCATACTGCGAACAATGCAAGTACGCATTTGCACTACAGGTGAGGTAATGGTCAATATAGTATTTGGCGATGATGATGAAAAAAAAAGAATGGCACTGCTTCAATATCTAAAAGAATTATTTCCGCAGATCACAACTTTGCTATTTACCATTAATCCTAAAAAAAATGATTCGATGCATGACCTTGAGCCACAAGTATATTGGGGCAAAGGATATGTATTAGAGCAATTAGAAGAACTCCGTTTTAAGATCGGACCTAAATCTTTTTTTCAAACCAACACCAAACAGGCAGAAAGGCTCTATAAAGTGACAAGATCTTTTGCAGAGCTTGATGGCAATCAAACACTGTATGACCTGTACTGCGGCACAGGCAGCATAGGTATATTCTGCAGTAAGGGCGCTAAAAAAATTATTGGTGTAGAAGTGATTGAAGCAGCAATCCGGGATGCAAAGGAAAATGCATTATTAAATGGCATTGAGCATGCATCATTTATTCATGGCGATGTGATAGATGTATGTAATGATGAATTATTTTCAATTCATGGAAAACCAGATGTAATTATTACCGATCCTCCCCGGGCAGGTATGCATACGCAACTGGTAGAAAAGATATTGGAAATTTCAGCTCCCATACTTGTGTATGTAAGTTGTAATCCGGCAACGCAGGCAAGAGATCTTTCTTTGCTGGATACTAAATACACGGTATCTAAAGTGCAACCCGTTGATATGTTCCCGCACACACACCACATTGAAAACATTGTGCAAGCCAAATTAAAATAAAAGATTGATGAGTGCATTCCGAAGTTACAGACCCGATTCTTTGCCCCCTATTGTTAAAAACCTTATCATTATCAATGTACTGGTATTTATAGCGCAGGCTGTTTTAGATCCACGTATAGGTCTTACAAACTACTTAATGCTATGGCCTTTCCAACACCCTGAGTTTGCACCTTACCAGATAGCAACGCACATGTTTGCACATGCACCGCTACCCATGATCTTTCATATTGTATTTAATATGTTTGGATTGTGGATGTTTGGCAGGGTACTGGAAAATGTTTGGGGTCCAAAACGTTTTCTCCTATTTTATATATTGTGTGGGGTCGGCGCTGCACTTCTCCATTTAGGCATACAATATTTCAGATGGGAGCAAGCGGAACAATTGTATGCAGCAGGCAATGTTGCGGAAGCACAAAATATCGTTAACAGATTAGGACCCGCGTTAGGTGCATCGGGCGCCATTATGGGAATATTTGCTGCTTTTGCTTACTTATTTCCAAACACGGAAATGTTTATTATGTTAATTCCTTTTCCCATCAAAGCGAAGTGGGCAGTATTGGGCATGGCAGCTTATGATATTTTTGGTGGCGTAGCCAAATTCAGTGGTGATAATGTAGCGCACTTTGCCCACCTCGGCGGTGCACTTACGGGTTTTATCATAGTGTTAATTTGGAATAAATTAGATAAAAAGCGATTCTATTAGCAATTAGTAATCGTAATTTTAAATTAACTAATGAGCTATTATCAACAAAGTAAAAGAAGAATAAGCGGCATAGGTGAAGACGGCAATTCCCTGATGATGCTGATCGTTGTCCTGTTAACCATATTCATCATATTTACTTTGATAAAGGTGGTGTATTACTTCAGTTTTGGTCCAGAAGGTTTAACGCTTTACAACAATCAAGTGCTGGACTGGGTTTCATTGCCCGCTCATATACCCACGCTGCTTACCCGTCCCTGGACTTTGCTCACTCATTTCTTTATGCACGATGGTGTTTGGCACCTCATTACTAATCTTCTCTGGCTTTGGGGCTTTGGACATATTCTGCAAGACCTTTTGAATAATCGTACTGTAGTGCCCATTTTTTTATATGGTGCATTTGCCGGTGCTGTAGCTTATATTATTTTTTATAATCTGATACCAACTCTGAATGCGAATATTGAATCATCATCGGCCATTGGAGCTTCAGCAGGTGTAATGGCCATAGCGATCGCAACCACGGTGCTTGCACCAAACTTTCGTATTTTTCCATTGATCAATGGGGGCATACCGTTGTGGGTAGTTACCCTCATATTTGTAATCATTGACCTGGCAACTATTCCTTACAATAATCCTGGCGGGCATATAGCGCATCTTGCCGGTGCCGGTATGGGTTTTCTTTTTATGGTGATGTTCAAGAAAGGCAGCGATTGGAGTGGTTGGATCAATTCTTTTTTTGATTGGGTAAATAATTTATTTAATCCTGACAAACCAAAGCGAGGGAGAACAATGAAGTCGCAGGTATTTTATAAAACCGGTACTGTAGTTCCATTCAAGGTCACTAAAAGTAATGTGACGCAGCAACGTGTAGATGAAATCCTTGATAAGATCCATCAGAAAGGGTATAACGCTTTGACCGTAGAAGAAAAAGAAATATTGAAACGTGCGGGTGAAGAAAAGTGATCGCTTGTATGACTTATCAAAATAGTTACCGTCTTTTTTTATTTTCAAATTCCCGCTTCTATTGTCTAAACACTTAAATACTTAGAAGTATTAATATCCATCTGTAATGGCCTCACCTTAAATTGCATCATGGCTGCCCGATATAAAAGTTTTGCCAAACGCTTTGTAGTATTCCTGAATATTCTTGCTTCTATTATTTTTTTATTGGCATGCCTGGCACCCTATCTCAATCCTTCCACATGGTGGTTTATTAACTTATTGGCTCTTGGTTTTGGCGGTCTGTTTATTGTTCTGATCCTGTTTATTCTATTTTGGATTTTTGCAAAACCCAAATACATACTCATTTCCCTTATACCATTATTGATAGGTTGGAAAAGCATATCTGTTTTTTTTGCGCTCAATAGCAGAAGCGCATTTACTTCCAATAAACCTAATGATGTATTGCGTGTGGCAAGCTGGAATGTAGCCCGATTTATTGAATGGCGGCGCAATAATAACAAGGGAAGTCAGACAAGATTGAAAATGCTGGATCTTATTAAAAAGCAAAATGCAGACGTTGTGCTTTTACAGGAGTTTTTTCATTCTACCGATTCCATTTATCATGATAATCTCAATTACATAATTGATAATTTACGCTATCCATATTACTATTTTTCATGGGAAGGTGATGGATACAAGCAGTGGGTAGGACAGGCGATTTTTTCGAGACACCCGATCATTGATTCAGGCATTATACATTATCCCCGGCCGGGCATGCCGGAGTCACTCATAGAATCTGACATTGTTTTTAATAAGGATACAATTCGTTTGTACACTACACACCTGCAATCGGTGCAATTCAGAAAAGATGACTACCGTAGAATAGAAGAAATAAAGAGTCAAAAAGACAGCCTTATTGAAAATTCGAAAAATATTTTTTCAAAATTAAAACGGGCTGTTATTTACCGGTCACGACAGGCCGACATTACAAAAGAGATTACTTCCAACAGTCCGTATCCCTATATTTTTTCGGGGGACTTAAATGACGTACCTAATTCATATACTTATTTTACGATAAGGAATAAGCTACAGGACGCATTTTTACAAAAAGGTTTTGGTCTCGGAAGAACCTATTCCGGAATAGCGCCCACTTTAAGGATTGATTATATATTAGCTACAGATGAATTTTCTGTAGAACAGTTTAACAGGATCATCAATAATTATTCTGATCATTATTTATTGGTGGCAGATTTTAAATTAAAAAAATAATGGGCTATCTTAGCATTATGATCGTACAGGTTCACGCATATTGTTGTTGCTGCTAACCTCCCTTGCTGCCCACTCTTTACCGATCACTTTTCAATTCTTTTTATGACCATCTTAAAAATTTATAACTCCAATACAAGAGATAAAGAAATATTTAAATCCATTGTAGATGGACATGTGGGCATGTATGTATGCGGCCCAACTGTGAGTGGTGAAAGCCACTTAGGGCATGCACGACCCTATATCACTTTCGATGTGGTGTACCGATATTTATTACACCTCGGTTACAAAGTAAGGTACGTACGCAATGTTACGGATGCCGGACATTTTGAAGAAGAGGGCAGAGAGGCTATTGATAAAATATCAACAAAAGCGCAGATAGAAAAGCTTGAACCTATGGAGCTGGTGCAGAAGTATACCAACCTTTTTCGTTGGGCTATGGATAAATTCAATACCCTTCCCCCATCAATAGAACCAACAGCTACAGGACATATTGTGGAGCAAATTAATATGATCCAGGACATAATAAAGGCAGGTTATGGTTATGAAAAAGGGGGTAGTGTATATTTTGATGTAAAGAAATATGCTTCCACACATGATTATGGAAAGCTGAGTGGAAGAGTAGTTGAAGACCTCTTGCATGCAGCCTCACGTACTGATGCAAACCGTACACTCGAAGGGCAGGATGAAAAAAGGGACCAGGCTGATTTTGCGCTTTGGAAAGCCGCTCCGACCGAACACATTATGCGCTGGAACAGCCCATGGGGCGAGGGTTTCCCCGGGTGGCATATTGAGTGCTCCGCAATGGCTACTAAATATTTGGGTGCACAATTCGATATTCATGGTGGTGGTATGGACTTGCTGTTTCCACATCATGAAAGTGAAATAGCACAAAGTACTATTTGCAATGGGGTTGCACCTGTACGTTACTGGATGCATAATAATATGATCACGCTGAACGGACGTAAAATGGGAAAGAGCTACAATAATGTAATAAAACTTACAGAATTATTCAGCGGCGATCATCCCCTGCTGGAAAAAGCATATTCTCCAATGACGATCCGTTTTTTTATTTTGCAAACACATTACAGAAGCACACTCGACTTTAGTAACGAAGCACTTTTTGCTGCTGAGAAAGGTTTGAAGCGTTTGATGGATGCATATGAATGGCTGCAGAGATCGGATGACAGATGGCGGATGACAGATGATGGAAGGGAGAGTGCAGATGATGGACGACAGATGATAGATGATAAAAGAGAGAACACAGGTGATGGACGACAGATGACAGATGATAGAAGAGAGAATACAGGTGATGGAGGGGGGATAACAGATTATAGTATGGAAACTGCAGATCAAAAAGTATTGCGGTTGCTGAATGAATTTGAAGAATTTATTAATGATGATTTCGGTACAGCGAGAGTATTGGCCAACATGTTTGAAATAGTGCCGGTGATCAATTCTATAAAAGATAAAAACATTTCTGCAGATGTGCTGAGCAGAGGCACTTTTCAATTGCTTCAGCGAAAAATGAAAACTTATGTAGAAGACATACTTGGGTTGAAAAGCGAAATAGGTGAAGAGGCTAAAAAAATCAATGGTGTAATGGAAGTGTTGATTGATTTACGCAAAGAGGCACGGTCACGAAAAGATTGGGTCTCTTCCGACAAGATACGGAATCAACTATCAGAATTGGGGATCATATTGAAAGATGAAAAGGATGGAAATATGAGTTGGAATGTCGCATAGATTTAGCTCTTTAAAAGCAAAAAGTAAATGGATTATATCTCCCATCTTTCAAAAGATCAAAAACTTGCAAAGGTTATCTCCATGCAGGATCCTCTTAAGTTACGGACCCGAAAAAACATTTGCCTTCGGCTTTGTGCATCTATTATGAGTCAACAGCTTTCTACAAAAGTGGCTGCTGTTATATTCAAACGTTTCTTAGAGTTATATGGCAATAAGGAACCGACCCCGCAACAAATTGTTGATACACCTTTTGATAAATTAAGAGCTATCGGCTTATCCAATGCAAAAACTTTGTACGTATTGAACGTTGCACATTTTGCTATTGAGCATAAGCTGGATGATAAACAGTTTAAAAAAAAGCAGAATGAAGAAGTCGTCGAATTGCTTACGCAAATAAAAGGGGTAGGAAAATGGACGGTGGAAATGTTGCTGATGTTTACACTGGGAAGAGCTGATGTATTTGCAGTAGATGATTACGGGATACAATCCGCAATGAAAAAATTGTATAAACTCGACGACAGCAATAAAAAAGATTTCAAAGACGCCATGCTCAGGATTTCAAAAAAATGGTCTCCGTACAGAACCTATGCCTGCATGCATCTGTGGCAATGGAAAGATGAAAAATAATGTATGAATATTCTGGTGACAGAGTTAGAAAAATCAATGCATAAATTAGATTATGCCCTTACCGATGAACAGTACATTGATTTGAAAGCCGAGATAGAAACATACGTCGCATCCATCATGCAAACTGATGTGCCGGCCCTCGTGCAATTGCTCTATAAAATAGATGTTGATGAGCAAAGTGTTGCTCTTTTATTTTCCACGGACAACGTCGCTGCAACATCCAAGGAGATAAGCAAGCTTATTGTACAAAGGCAACTGAAAAAAGCGGGGATAAAAAAATTATATTCGGATATTAATAATATAGAAGATGATGAGCGTTGGTGATTTAGAAAACTATTTTTTTTATCAAATAAACATAGACTTACAC
>Ga0183260_10000755_pt1 | contig 27478 bp, 22 predicted proteins | sample AntDrymUQ4972206_2_FD_129768 | JGI IMG/M metagenome (GOLD analysis project Ga0183260, IMG submission 129768) | Polar desert sand microbial communities from Dry Valleys, Antarctica - metaG UQ497 (22.06) (version 2) (version 2) | ecosystem: Environmental > Terrestrial > Soil > Desert | place... | reverse complement strand
GAGTCAAACGGTTGCGTGACCGCCAGACCAATTCCGGGCACCCATCCATATTTCATTCCGCGCAGGACGGCCGGGATTGACGTGAACGTCGACTCGATGATCACCCCGCCGACCTGATTAGCCGGCTCTTTCAGCGGCCCCGCGGCCAAATCAATCGCAAGTGCGCCGCCGAGACTGTGTCCGTAGATAAAACGGCGCGCTGGATCGGGCTCGCGCCGCTTTAATTCCTCCAGCGCTACGCGGGCATCTTCATAAGCGGTTTCTTCCGAGGGTAGCAACTCGGTGCTCTTGCCAAATCCTCGATAGTCCACCGCCAACACGTTGAAACCAAAATCGATCCAGCGTGACATGCGAAACACGCTGCCATTCAAGTTCCAACGGGCGCCGTGCAGATAAAGCACCGTCGGCGCAGGTTTGGCCGATGCGTGCGGCACATACCAGAAGTGAAGATGCTGGCCATTGGCCAACTTGATTTCGTATTCCTCGGTGCCGGGCAATGGGTCGGAAAACCAGCGAGGGTTATCTCTAACTGGATTGAAGATCGCCTGGCGCTGCCATTCATCGAGCGAAGCGCAGCCGGCGGCGCCGCCTCCAAGTGTCAGCGCGCCTAACATCAAAGTGAGCGGACGAGTCAGAAAACGTTGCACGATGGTTGGACGATAAGCTCGGCGGAGAGTTCTCGCCATCGAGCGTGCGGACTACTGTGCGGCGAGTGGTCACGCTTATTTCGGGCCCGATTTTTTCTTGGTCTTGGCAGCGCTGGCCAGTTGGCGTTTGCTTAAGCCCAGCATCGTCCCGCGACAGTTCTTGGAGCCGCATCGGCACTCGTAGTTCTTCTTAAGCGCAGCGGTCAGGCGCTCTTCGATCGTCAGCGAATAGTCGTAGTTGAGCTCTTCACCGGCACGAATATCGCGCAGCGCTTGAATGAAAAGCCTGCCATCGTCAGTCTCTTCGGTTTCGCAGTTCGGATCGCACGAGTGATTAATCCATCGGGCTGCATTGCCCCCGACGCCGGCGTCGATTACCGTTTTTTGATCGTCAAGTGAAAAGAAAAAGGTATGGAATGGATCATCAGGATCCGATGGCGGACGTCGATCGGCCTCTTTCCACGGAATGCGCTCGCCCTTGTATTCGATGATGTTCTCGCCAGCTTTCAGACGGCGCGCCGCGTAAACGCCGCGTCCATGGATGCGTGAGTTCTTGACGACGATGCGTGGTTTGCGTTGCGTTGACATAGATCCAATTAAAGAGAGCAGAGTGACCGGGTGTTCAGTCCAATCCAATCATTCGACGAAGCTCGTTGATCGGACGCGATTTCAATATATCGAACAGGTTATTGAACTGATCGGTCCAAAGCGAGAACTCCGGCTTCGGCTCGATGGGTTCGGCCACTTCCACCAGTTGTTCGGCGTCAAATGTCGTGGCGGAGCGCGCAAGCAACACCCAGTCGGTGGTCGACCCGGAACTGCCATCTGCCGGTGTGTCGGTTATCAGTCTCGCGGTCAGTCCTAATGCTTGCGCGATATTGGCGAGCACGGGCTTCAGGTCGAGGAAGCGATTCGAAATATGCACAGCCAGAATGCCGTTGGGTTGCAGGTGCTGGAAGTAGAGCTGCACCGCCTCGCGCGTGATCAGGTGCACCGGAATCGAGTCGCTGGAAAATGCGTCAATCGCGAGCACGTCGTAGCCTTGCGGCTGCCCTGACGCCAGCTCGCGCTCCATCGAAGATCGCGCGTCGCCGATCACATATTCGATCTTCGATGGCGACGCGCTCAGATATGAAAACTGTGTCTTTGCGAGCGCCAGTACGTCGGGGTCGAGCTCGTAGAAGCGCACCAGGTCGCCCCCTCGTCCGTAAGCGGACAGTGTTCCGACTCCAAGACCCACAAAGCCTAACTTGACTGAGTCCTGGTTGTGCTGTCTGGCTTCAATGGCGCGGCCGACGCCAGACGACCGCGCGTAGTAAGTGCCCGGTTCAAGCCGCTTGGGACTGATTGTCAGCTGTTCGCCGTGCAGGATCACACCGTGCAACAACCGGCGGACCTGAAGGTCGCCTTCGCCCTGTTCCTTGACGCGCAGCGTGCCGTAGAAATTGCGATGCATATACACCGCTTCCTCGCGCAGAAAGCCGATGTACTCGCTGCCAAACCAGCCGGCGGCGAGCGTGGCGACGACCGCTGGGCCGACCAGCCAGCGCGTCTTGCGCGCAACGAAAACCGCAAGCGATGCCAGCAGCACAAGTGCGACCGGTAATTCGAAGTAGGTCGGAAAAACACGCGGCGCCACAAGGCCCACCAGCAAGCCGCCCAAAGCACCGCCGAGCGAAATCGTCAGGTAAAAGTGTGTCAAATAGCGAGGTACGGGTTTACTGAGCGCCAGCTCTCCGTTGCAAAAAAATGCAGCCATCATCATGCCAACCGTATACAGCGGAACCGCGAGGCTTACGTCGAGCACGCCGCGGTTCGCCGAGAGCCCTGCTGCCATCGCAACCAGCAGCAGCAAGGTCGGAAAAAGAAACCAGCTTCGCTGGTACCAGCCGCGGCCGCCACGGCCCTCGAATGCGACGACGAACGTCAGCAGGTAAAGCGATAGTGGCAACACCCACAGGAAGGGCACGGTCGCAATGTTTTGCGTGATGTGGCTGGTCGTTGCAAGCAGCAGCACTGAGCCCAGCGCGGCGAATGCGAGCCACAGTGCGTAATCCCTGATGCCAGGTCGTGGGCCGCGTGTTTCATCGGCCACCGCAGTTGTGACAGGTACGGATCGATCCGCAGATTGCGCTGCCGCCAAAGCAGAGGCGGCGCACGCGATTGCAAAGATTGCGTACGCAACACTCCACGCGACCGATTGCGCGTGCGCGGTGGAAAACGGCTCGATGGCAAACGGAAATGCAAGCAGTCCAACCAACGATCCGAAGTTTGAAAGCGCGAACAGTCGATAGACGGTCTTTTCGGGAAAGCGCGGTGCGACCCACTTTTGCAATAGCGGGCCGGTGGCCGATAGCAGGAAGTAAGGCAGGCCAATTGTTGCAACGAGCAGCGCGACGATGCGGATCGCGGCATCCGCGCCGGCGAGCGGTTTTAGCGCTTCACTCGGGATGATCGGTAGAAATAGCAGGCTCAACGCCAGCAGCCCGATATGCAGATACGCCTGATGGGTGGACTTCAAATAGCGTGTCGTCAGGTGCGAATAGGTGTACCCCGCTAGCAAAACGACCTGAAAGAACACCAGACACGTGGTCCAAACCGCGGAACTTCCGCCAAACCACGGAAGGATTTGCTTGGCGATGATCGGCTGCACCAGGAACAGTAGAAACGCCGAAAGCAAAATCGTGGAAGCAAAAAGGGGCATCAGCGCGATAAGCAATTCGAAGTAGCGCGGCGACTGAAAGCGAGTCACTCCGCGCGAAGGGCGGCGATTGTCGCATGCAAGTATTGCCGCTACGCCGTCCAAGGGAATTGCTAGCCAAATTGCCCAAGTGGCGTGCAAGCCCTGCTTTTCGGGGTTCTGCCGATTCAAGCGCAGCCTTGAAAGCGCCGAAAATCAGTGATGGACGGCTCCCATTTACGGCCCGCAGACAGCCTCTACGACGAGGTGTCGAGCGAGGGCGTGGCGCTCGATGACCTCCGGCTGGGCTGGAGGCCGATCGTTGGCCGTGACAGGCGCATCCTGGGCGTCAGGATCGAGGTCGCCGCAGCGCCGGGGACAGAAACCGCCGCGGCCTCCGCAGTCGGTGCTGTGATTTCAGCGCTTGCCGATCAGACGTCGCTGTTGCCGCGCGGGGTGGCCGTACTTGCCATGGGACCATCGTCGCTGGAATCCGACATCGCAATAGTGCGTGACTGGAACAAGAAGGCCGCCGGCAAAAGCGGTCTGATGCTGGAAGTGTCCTGGGAGGCGCTGACAAACCGTCAGTTGGAAGCGATCTCAGTGGCGCACCGCGATGGTGTGCGGTTTGTGCTGCGTCAATCGACCAAAGCTCCACCCCGGGATTGGCAACACATGTTTGCAGCGGTGGTCGCCGGCAACGACAAGGCGCGTGGACACGACGGAACGCCGCCATTGTGGGTGCGAGATGTTCACACGCGGGCGGAAGTTGACGCCGCGCTGGTGCGCGGCGCGCACGCAACGATCGGGTGGCCCCTCGATGAGCCCACCGTGGAGCCGTCGGCGGGCCTGGAGCCGACACGACGCGCGGTGCTCGACATCGTGAGATTGATTCAGAGCGACGCCGATGTGATCGCTCTCGAGCGGGCGTTCAAAAATGAGCCGAGCCTCGCGCTGATGCTGCTGTCGGTTATCAACGGGCCCGCATTTGCCTCCGGGACGTCGCACACGTCGCCGATCACATCGATCCGGCATGCCATCATGGTGCTCGGCTACAAACGGCTGGTGCGCTGGCTGTTATTGCTCCTTGGCGTGTCATCTTCGCAAACGCGATCGATGCCGCTGATTTACATGGCCGTGCAGCGCGGCTTTTTCCTCGAAGCGCTGGCCACTCAGGTCAACGGCATGCGCGATGACCTGTTCACCGTCGGCGCCTTTTCGTTACTGCAGCAAATTACCGGACATTCGCACGAGCGGCTGTTCGCCTCGGCGGCGTTGCCGCGGCCGGTGCTGGATGCGGTGCGCGCGCATCAAGGTCCCTATGGCGTCTACCTGGCCCTGGCGGAAGTCATCGAGCGCGGCGATGCAATCGGTTCGGAGCGCGCCGCTCAGCTCGTCGGTGTTTCGATGGGTCGGATCAATGCGGCATTGCTGGCATCGCTCGCAGCGGCCGACGCCATCACGATGAATGGTTAATCGATCCGCGCGCCGCTGCGCCTGATCACCGGCTGCCATCGCGCTTGTTCTGCGCGGATAAAGGCGCCGAACGATTCGGTTGAGCCACCCGCGATTTGCCATCCAGAAGCTTCGATCCGCGTCGTGACGTCCGGCGCCACCAGCACCGCGTTGATCTCGCGGTTCAGCGATTCGATCACTGAGCGTGCTGTAGCGGCCGGTGCAACAAATCCATTCCACGCGATCGCTTCGAACCCCGGGAAACCGCTTTCATGAATCGTGGGTAAGTCGCGCAGCCCGGCCCATCGCTGGCGGCTGGTGACCGCCAGCAGCCTTACGCGTCCTGACTGAACAATGGGTAACAGCGTGGTGGGGTTCGACATCACAACGTGCACATCACCCGCGGCAACGGCCTGCACAGCTGGCGGAGCGCCGTTGTACGGAATGTGGACCATGAACAGGCCAGCCTCGGTCTTTAGCAATTCCATCGACAGATGTGAGGCGCTTCCATTGCCGACCGACGCGTAGTTCAGCTTCCCTGGATTCCGGCGCGCATAGGCCAGGAATTCCGTGAACGATTTGACCGGTAGTGCGGCGTTGACCGCGAGAACATTCGGTGCGGTGCCCACCAAAACGATCGGAGCAAGATCTTTTATTGGGTCATACGGCAACTTCGCATACAGAAACGGCGCCGTTGCGAGCGGGCCGGTAAATGACAGCCCGATTGTTGATCCATCGGCCGCCGCTTTGGCAATCTCGTTGGTGCCAACAGTGCCGCCCGCGGCGGGCCGGTTTTCAACCAGCACGGCGTGGCCCATCCGCTCGCGCATTTTGTCGGCGACTACGCGGCCCAGCACATCGATCGAGGAGCCGGGCGGCGCCGTCAGAATGATTCTCAGCGTCCGGCTTGAGGAAAGCTGCGCGATCGTGGAATCGGAAAGCGACGCCACCGCCGCGCCCAGCAGGCAGCGGCGTCTTTCGTCAATCGTCTGGCGCAGTTTTGTCACGCGTCGGGTTAGTTAGGCGCGTTTCACACTGAGCCGTGCCGTCGTTAGCGACTCAACCTTAACGTCGGGCTGCAGGCTTTCTAGCGCCTGCGGATCGGACGGCCTTCGCTGCGGGCTTGCGACCAACAATGGCAGGCGCAGCTTCGTCAGACGCGCGCTTAGGTGCGGGCCTACGCGATTTCTTTGCGGGCAGCGTCACTGCCGGCGCGCGGGGGCCGCGGCCACGAGCCTTGCTGGCCTTCGCGGCAGGAACTTCAGTCGCACTTCCATTGATGGGTGCGGCGCCTGTCGATGCCACCGGCACGGCCGATTTCCCCGCCTTCGGCGGCCGCGGTTCGAACTCGAAACCGGTGGTGCCGTCAGGCTTCCTGACAAGGAACGCCGAAAATTTTCGGCGCGTTCGATTCGATACAAAGCCGCGCATCACATCAGTTCGCCCGTCGACAAGAAGCTTCGCCATCTGCGTCGAATCAATTGGCTGCTGAAGAATGACTTTGCCCGAGCGGAAGTCGCATTTTTTCTCCGCACCGACACTGTTTTGGCATAGGTACGACATCGGTTGCTCGAACACGCCGCCCCCGCACTTGGGGCACCGCCCCACCGGTGATAGCGCCGAGAAGTCGATCGGCTCTCCCCCCTCGCCTTCGTTGCTTTGACCGAAGTCGAACTCGAGCTTCAGCTCCGGCGTGATCTTCAGAACCGCAGCAAACGGCCGCCCCATTTTGCTGATGAACCCCTGGAGCGGACCGATGGTTCGGTCGCGGAGCAACTGCTCGACTTCTTCTACCTCGAAGGTTCTGCTGCCCGGATGCTTGGGCAGTGAAAACTCGCATTTCGTGCACGCATAACGCCGATAGTTCTCTACGATCTTCTTGCCGCAATTCGGGCACGGTGTCGCGAGCGTTGCGGGATCATCGATCGGTACCGTCGTTGACTGATAACTCTTGGCGCGATCGACCACCTTCTTGGTCATCCCTGCGATCTCTTTCATGAACAGATCGCGCTTGAGTTGACCGTGCTCCATCAGCGAAAGCTTGTGCTCCCACTCGCCGGTCAGTTCGGGCGCCGTCAGCTCGGGCACATCAAGCCCCTTGAGCAGCGTGATCAGGTCAAATGCCTTGCGCGTGGGCCGCAAGTCCTTGCCGTCGCGCACCATGTAGCGCTGATCGATCAGACCCTCGATGATGGTGGAGCGCGTCGCTGGAGTGCCGAGTCCCTTGCCCACCATGGCGGCCCGCAGGTCATCGTCCTCCATCAGCTTGCCGGCACCTTCCATCGCCGACAGCAGCGTGGCTTCCGTGTAGCGCGCAGGCGGTCGAGTGGCCAGTGCGACCGATTGCACTTCCTGGGTCTGTACCTGCTGGCCTTGCTCGATCTTCGGCAGCGAGCCTTGCTCTTCCACTGCTTCGCGTCCGTAGATCGCGAGCCAGCCGGGCTCGACCAGCACTTTGCCCTCGGTCTTGAACGAATGCCCCTCGACCTCGGTGATGCGCGTGGTCACCAGATACTCGGCCGCGGGGAAAAAGATCGACAGGAAGCGCTTGACGACGAGGTCGTACAACTTCGCTTCGACCTCGGACAATTGCTTCGGCACCTGCAGGGTCGGGATGATCGCGAAGTGGTCGGATATCTTGGCGTTGTCGAATACGCGTTTGTTGGGCTTGACCCATCCTTGCCTGACGATTTTCTTTGCGAACTCGCGGTACGGCCCCACGCCGCCCAGCGCATCCATCGTCTTGCGGACTGTCGGAACATAGTCCTCCGGCAATGCGCGCGAATCGGTCCGCGGATACGTCAAAACCTTGTGCCGCTCATACAGCGCCTGCGCGATCGATAACGTCGTTTTGGCTGAAAACCCGAATTTCGAATTTGCTTCGCGTTGCAAAGAGGTCAGGTCGAACAGCAGCGGTGCTAGCTGGGTACTTGGCTTCGCTTCCTCGGTCGCGATACCGGTCTTGCCGCGACACGCATCGGCGATCGCAGCCGCGCTGCTCTCGTCCCACACGCGCTCCGCGCGCGCATCAACGTCTTCCGCTTTCTTGAACTTGGGGTCGAACCAGCGGCCGTCGTACGGTCCGGCGACTGCGCCGAACGTCGCACGCACCTCCCAATAGTTGCGCGCCACGAATTTTCGAATCTTGTCTTCGCGCTCGACGACGATCGCCAGCGTGGGCGTCTGCACGCGCCCCACCGTCGTCAGATAAAAGCCGCCTTCCTTGCTGTTAAATGCGGTCATCGCGCGTGTGCCGTTGATGCCCACGAGCCAGTCAGCTTCTGACCGGCTGCGCGCAGCGTCGGCAAGCGGCATCATTTCGTCGTCGCTCCGCAACCGCTCGAACGCTTCGCGGATTGCCGCCGGTGTCATCGACTGCAGCCACAGCCGGAGCACCGGTTGCCTGGCCTTTGCGGCCTGCACGATGTAGCGAAAAATTAGCTCGCCTTCACGCCCGGCGTCGCAGGCGTTGATGAGCGCACCGACGTCCTTGCGCTTGAGCAACCGCATCAACACCTTGAGCCGCGCCTCGCTGCGCGCAATCGGCGCCAGATCGAAATGCGGTGGAATCACGGGCAGGTGGGTAAAGGTCCACTTGCCGCGCTTGACGTCGTAAGCCTCGGGTGCACGCAGTTCGAGCAGGTGGCCTACGGCTGATGACAGCACGTATTGGTCATTCTCAAAGTAATCCTGATGCTTGGTGAACTCGCCAAGCGAGCGCGCGATATCCGCAGCCACAGACGGCTTCTCGGCGATGATCAGGGTTTTCGACATGAATGGATGAGCCGCCTAAAACGAGCAGGCGCCTAGCTTGGTCCTTTTTTAGGATAACAACTAAATAGACTGCGACGAAGGGCGGCGGCCCTTTGCCTTCCCCAATAGCCGTACCGAGTCAGAGGGTGTGCCGGTTAAAAACCCCTAGTGGAGGGGGCGATCGTCTCCGGCACCGAGCAGTTCCTCCAGCAGCAAGATGTCGATATCAGCCTGCTGGCTCCACAGCACCATGAGTACGATGACTTTCAGCATTTCAAGCGAAATAGGCGCCTCATCGGTCGCGAGCGCGCGCTCGATCACGATTTCGCGCTGCGTGGGCGTCAGCTGCGCGGCCTGCTCAAGGAAGCTGAGAAAGCCGACCGCTTTGATCCCAAGCCGCTCGAACTCGCTTGCTGCATAGACTCGAAAGGCACGCTCACTTTCCGGCCCTACAGCGATCGACTCAGAGGTGATCAACTGCAGTCCCGACAGCCAAACCAGAGCGTCGGAGATCTCATCGTCGTCGAACCCGGCGTCAGTAAGGCGTTTCGACAGCGAGTCCGAGTCCGGGCACGCGTGCAGCGCGCCATAGTTTTCGTACAGATAGACAAGTACGTCGAACACGTTCTTCGCAATCTATGCGACCGCTGTCGCGATGTAAAGGGTGTTAGTCGGATTAACGCAACCTTTGGTATCGGTTACCCGGTAGACGCTCAACATATTGTGCCAATTCGAGTTCGAGCAGTGCACCGACGAGTTCGCCTGCTTCGCGGTTGCTGTGTTGGACCAACTGGTCCAGGTCAATCGGGTCGTGGCCGAGCAGCTGCAGAACGTCCGCGTGTGCGGCAGGCTCCGGTGGCGCAGTTGATTCGGCGCTGGTCTTACCGGCGAGGCCCAGTTCTTCCAGCACATCGTTGGCCGACTCGACCAGTTTGGCGCCATCGCGGATCAGGCGATGGCAGCCTTTGGACAGCGGCGCATGAATCGAGCCGGGAACCGCGAAGACATCGCGCCCACAGTCGGCGGCTAGACGCGCGGTGATAAGTGAGCCCGATCGCAACGCGGCCTCGACCACGAGCACGCCTCGCGTCATGCCCGCAATGATTCGGTTGCGACGCGGAAAATTGTGTGCGATGGCCGGTGTGCATAGGGCAAATTCCGAAATCACGAGGCCGCGCTTACGTACATCGAGCGTCAAACGGCGATTGCTCGCGGGGTAGATCACATCAACCCCAGTTCCAACCACGCCAATGGTTGATGCGGCGCTATCGGATGCCAGCGCACCGCTGTGCGCTGCGGCGTCGATCCCCAGCGCAAGTCCACTGACGATCGTGACGCCCGACTGCGCCAGGGCACGCGCAAATCCATGCGCATTTTCAGTGCCTTGCCGGGTGGCGTTTCGGCTGCCCACAATCGCAACGGCAGGACGATTCAATAGCTCGACGCGACCGATGGCGAATAGCACCGGCGGCGGGTCAGCGGTTGTCAGCAGGATTTGCGGATAGCTCGCGTCGGCCAGCGTGACGAAGGTGTGATCCTCGGCCGCTCCCAGCCACTTTTCCGTTGCTTCAATCGCGAGCCGCACTTCTTCGCCGGGAGGTTGCGCCAGGATGCGCGCCAGCGGCTCGGGCACGGTACGCAACAACGCCGAGAGGCCTGCTTCGAAAATAGCATCGGGTAGGCCAAAGGTTCCGAGCAGTTGGCGCGCTGTGCGCGGGCCGAGCCCGGGCGACAGGATCAGACGCAACCAGGCGGCGCGCTCGGCCGCCTGCATCGAGTTGTAACGAAGAGGCGCGGGGCGCTACTGCGGGGCGCGGTTGGTGCCCGAGGCTTGACGTAATGGCTTGTCAGCCTCGGCTTCAGGCGCAGGCTGCGTGGTCAGGTCTAGGCTGTCGGTTGGGTTTGAAGCGCGGTCGCCCACTTCGACAGGGCGCGTACCACGTTGAATCAGCGCATACGAAATGCCGGGGAAGGCCCGGAAAACGAAGGCAAGCCCGATCTGTTCGTCCGGCAGCTTGATGAATTCGCGCTTACTCGCAGTGCGGTCAAGCTTCGTCTCGCCGGTTCGCAACAACTGCAACACATCGCCGATAGAAACCCCTTCCTCAGTGCCACGGCTCAGCGTGACGATTTGACCGCCGCCGGCGTAACGCACGCCGTCGTAGATCGCGATGACGCGCGCGTCGATCGGCGAGGCTGGCCGCTTGGGCATATATGTAATGAGTTCCTGACGCTCGACCGGCAGCAGGCGGTCACCCACCCCAATCTCCTGCTTGCTGGAATCGATGCGCATCTTGGCGATTTCTCCGCCGCCGACCTTGTTGGCGGTGCCGAGATAAAAGGCCTCATAGGCAATGGGGTTCTTGCGAACTTTATCGTCAGGGTCATACAGCGGCCGCAATGGGCGAAATACGTTGTAGTTGACGATAATGTCGTCCTGTATCCCGCGCGCATAGGCGTCATCGCCGCGACCGACGAAGACGCGTCCTTCCTGGGTAGCCACGATGCGCGGCGTATCCGCCAACCCATTGGCGTCGAGCACCAGAGGTTGCGACAAAAACGGAGCGATCAGATTGGTCGGAATTGCAGAAATCGCTGCGCGGTCTCCGGTCATTTCCCGGATACGCGGCTCCAGGCGGCCACTACCCGGCTCACCCTCCGCCAAACCCAACATGGCGCGGCCACCGGTCTTGGTCAGCACCAGTACCTGTCCCGGATAGATCAAGTGTGGGTTTCTGATTTGCGTCTTGTTGAGGCCCCACAGCTCGGGCCAGCGCCAGGGGCTCACTAGATACATGCGAGAGAGATCCCAAAGCGTGTCGCCACTTTTGACGGTGTAGCGATCGGGCGCCGTCGGGGCAAGGGCTGCCAGCGGCACCCCGGCCTGTGCAACTTGATCAGCGGTGCTGCGCTGTTGCGGTGTGACAGGCAACCGCGAGGCAGGCGTGGAATCCTGGGCGGTCGCGTTGCCAGCCAACATGGCAATGGCACTTATCGCGGTCGCCAGAAAGCCGGTTTTAACGTTCGTCATGCAAGCTCCTGTCACGCTTATCGATCACAACCGCCGGAGTCAACTGAAAAGACAGTGGACGCGCCCAGCGGATCACCCAACAGACGAAACCCGCCGGCAAACCCAGCGTGTTTGTAGTCTTTGCCTGCTTCGGAATATGAGGATATCTAATAACGCACCGCAAATTTTGAAGGTAATGCATTGATATAGCAACGGATACCAGGACCGTTCGATCCCGACTAGGCGCGATGCCATTGGTCGGACCCGTACCATCCGGTCGCGCAAGTTTGGCGCAGTCGCCGATTGGCAGGCGCTTGAAAAGCACGCAAAGACAGGCCAAATAAGGCAGATTGAAAACGATAGGCTCGGAAAGTGTCGGCATGGCGCGTGCGACGCCCGTTGGGTAGGCTGGAGGCAGCGTGGCATTACTGAACATCATTGAATACCCCGATCCGCGGCTTAAAACCGTGGCGCGGCCAGTCACGCGTTTCGATCAACGCCTGACGACGCTGATTGAAGATATGGCACAGACAATGTACGCAGCTCCCGGGGTGGGTCTGGCGGCGACCCAGGTCGATGTGCATGAAAGGCTAGTGGTCCTGGACATTTCCGAAACCAAAGACCAGCTGCACGTATTCATCAATCCAGAGATAGTGTGGGCATCGGAAGAAACGCTGGAGTGCGAAGAGGGTTGTCTATCAGTCCCGGGCGTCTACGACGCCGTCACCCGGCCCGCAAAAGTGCGCGTGCGGTCGCAACAAGCTGATGGCTCTGCCTACGAAGTCGAGTGTGAGGGTTTGCTGTCTGTATGCGTGCAACACGAGATGGATCACTTGGACGGCAAGGTGTTCGTCGAGTACCTGTCAGTGCTGAAACAGAGCCGCATCAAGACCCGTTTCAAGAAGCGCAAAGTCAAGGCCGCCTGACGTTCTGCGCTGTGCGGCGATTGGCGCCGGATTTATGACGCTTCGTCACTGAGGAGCTTTGCAGCAGCCCGCCAGCGGCTACATTCCACTCCGACTATTAGCGGCGGCAAATGGCAATGTTGAGCGTGTCGGTGGTGCGCCAGTCGTGGCGTAGTTGGTTGTCATTTTCGACCGAGCCGTGCGGGCCCACCTGGCTGCAGGTCTTATGGACACTGCTGTTCAGCACCGCGATCGCCGTGGTGTTGACGCTGATCAGCTGGGCGTTCTCAGCACGCAGTGATCCGGGGCGAATTCTTGCCTGGAACTTTGTAATTGCTCAAAGTATCGGTTTCACGATTTATGCGCTGTTCGAAGTCGGCGCATTTGTGATCGGCCGCGCGCGGATTGAGGCTTTTTCGACGCGCAACCGGGTTATGTTCTTTGCCGGCATCCCAATTGTCGGCTGCATCATCGGTTACTGGATCGGCCTAAGCCTGCTCGGCGTCGACGTAGCCCGCATCGTTCAGGGCGCGCCCCGCGTTTTGGTCGCGATCATCACGGTGTCGATCATCTTCTCGACCTTCTGGTATCGCTACATGGCCGGCAAGACGCGTCTGGCACGCGCCGAAGCCGAGCACGAGCGCGAGCGCGCCAGGTCGGTCGAACTGCAGCGTCAGGCGATCGATGCCCAGCTCCGATCACTGCAGGCGCAAATTGAGCCGCACTTTCTGTTCAACACGCTTGCCAACGTGGTGTGTCTGATCGATGCCGCACCCGACAAGGCCCGGCTGATGCTCGAGCGTTTGATCGAGTTGCTGCGCGCGTCGCTGACCGCGAGCCGCAGCGAGCGCACAACGCTTGGCCAGGAAGCCGCGCTGATCGCTGCCTATCTGGACATTTTGGGCATCAGGATGGGAAAACGTCTTTCGTACACGGTCGATGTACCGGCGGAGTTGCGCGAGGCACGCATTCCCCCGCTATCTTTGCAGCCGCTGGTCGAAAACTCGATTAAGCACGGACTCGAACCCAAGCTCGAAGGAGGCAGCGTGCGCGTGGTCGCCCGCGCTGCAAACGGTTCGCTACAGCTCGATGTTGAAGACGATGGGCTGGGCTTCAACCCCCAGTCCACCGCTGGGGTCGGCCTTTCGAACCTGCGCGAGCGAATGGCGTCGCTATATGGAGAAGAGGCCAAACTGGTGGTGCAAGAACTCGCTCGCGGAACGCGTGTGACGATAACGATTCCTCTTTCATCCTGAACATTTAGATACCGATGAGGGCGATCATTGCTGACGATGAGGCGCACTTGGCGCGTTATCTGCGCGACAAGTTGTCAAGGCTGTGGCCCGAGCTGGAGATCGTTGCAACCGCTGACAGTGGTCCAACTGCCGCCGCTGCTATTGCCGAGCACGCTCCCGATATTGCGTTTCTGGACATTCGGATGCCAGGCGCGACGGGTCTACAGGTGGCAGAACAAATTGCGGGCAACACCCAGGTGGTATTCGTCACCGCATACGACCAGTATGCCGTCGATGCATTCGAGCGCGACGCCGTCGATTATCTGTTGAAGCCGGTCACCGATGAGCGGCTGCAACGAACGGTCGATAAGCTTCGCAAAAGCAATGTGGCTACGCGCACGCTTGCGCGCGATCTCGGTCCGCTGTTACAGCAGCTTTCGCAGCACCTTTCGCAGCAACCGAGCACACGAGCGGAAACGCAGCACCTGCGCTGGATTCGGGCCACCAAGGGCTCGGCCGATGGCGAAATTACGCAGCAGATTCCGGTGGCCGATGTGTTGTACTTTCAAGCCGACGACAAGTACACCTGCGTGTTCGCGCGTGACGGCTCTGCGATTAGCGAATGGCTGATCCGCGTACCGCTGTCCGAGCTTGTTGAGCAATTGAAGCGCGACGACTTCGCGCAGATCCATCGCTCCGTAATCGTCAATCTGAACGCCGTCGTGTCCACCCGCCGGGACCTGGCCGGCAAGCTCTACGTTCGAATGCGTGACACCAACCGCGAGCTGCCGGTTGCGCGGCAGTACGTGCACCTGTTTCGTCAGATGTAAAGAACCCGTACATCGCCTCTAGAATGGGTCGATGAGAATCGTCTTTGCCGGCACGCCGGACTTCGCGGCGGTCGCTCTGGACGCCATCGTCGCCGCGGCTCCTGGCGCTGGTTGGACGGTGCCGCTGGTGCTAACGCAGCCCGATCGTCCCGCGGGCCGGGGCCTGAAACTCGCAGCTAGCGCAGTCAAGCAGCAAGCGATTGCGCATGGGATTGCCATTGAAACTCCTGAGTCCCTGCGCAAGGGCGATGCTGCGCAGACGGCGCGCGAGCGCTTGCGCGCGGCCGACGCCGACGTGCTTGTGGTTGCTGCCTACGGATTGATTCTTCCGCCCGACGTACTTGACATCCCGCGCGGACTGCCCGGCTACTGGACACCCAAGCTTTCCGCGTTGAACATCCACGCGTCGCTGCTGCCGCGCTGGCGTGGCGCGGCACCGATTGCGCGTGCGATCGAAGCGGGCGACCACGAAACTGGCATCACGATCATGCAGATGGAGGCTGGCCTCGACACCGGGCCGATGCTGTTAGCCGAGAAAGTATTGATCGACGCTGATGCCACGTGCGGAACGCTGACCTCTGCGCTCGCGCGCGTCGGCGCACGATTGATCGTCGACGCGTTGCGAAACATCGATCAGCTGGTTGCAATCCCGCAAGGCGCAGGCGCCACGTATGCAACCAAGCTGAGCAAAGCCGAAGCATGGCTGGACTGGTCGGCGTCCGCACATAAGCTCGCGCGCAAAGTGCGTGCGTTCGATCCATTTCCGGTGGCCACGAGCGTGCTTAACGGCGCCCCCATCAGGCTGTGGGGCGTCGAGGCCATCGCCGGCGACAACGTTGCACGCGCCGAAGAAGTCGGCGTTGTTAGCGCGGCTGACAGCTCAGGGGTCCTGGTCGCTTGCGGCTGCGGAGAGTTGCTGCTGACCGAACTGCAAAGGCCGGGTGGCAAGCGTGTCGGCGCGCGCGAATTTTTGTCCGGGTTTCCAGTCAAGCCGGGCGACCGTTTCGTCAGCCCCGTAGCGGTCGTGGCGGAGTGAATGCGGTTGCGTCGCCGCCGTTGGCCGAGGTATTGCATTACGCAGCCGAGGCGTGGCAGCACTTTCGTGGCGGCCGGTCGCTCGACCGCGCGCTAGCCGCTGCGCTCGCTGACCGCCCCGATTTGCGCCCGGCGGTACAGGACGCCACCTACAGAGCAGTGCGGCATCTGGCGGCCAGCGAGCGCCTGGTCGAGCGGCTGGCTGCGCGGCCTCCGGCCGCTGAAGTCGCTGCACTGCTGGCGGTTGCGCTCGCGCAATTGCAAACGGATAACTATGCGGACTACGCGGTGGTCGACCAGGCTGTCAGCTCAGCGCGGAATTCATTGCCGACGCGCAGGGCGGCCGGTTTCGTCAATGCACTGCTGCGCAATTTTCTGCGTCAGCGCGCCACGTTGTTGAGCGAGCTGCAGCTCGATGACACGGTGCGCTACAACTTGCCGCATTGGTGGATCGAGCGGCTGCAGCGAGCGTATCCGACCGACTGGACATCGGTCGCCGAATACCAACGGCAGCCTCCGCCGCTGGTGCTGCGAGTCAATGTGTCGCGCCTTCCGACAGAACGCTATCTGGCAAATCTCAATGCGGCCGGTATGGATGCGACGCGAGTGGGCGAGCAGGCCGTCTGGCTGCACGACGCTCGCCCCGTTGCAGCAATTCCCGGCTTCGGCGAAGGTGAGGTGTCCGTCCAGGACGCAGGGGCTCAGCTTGCTGCGGTCTGGCTCGACGCGCGAGCGGGGATGCAAGTGCTCGATGCATGCGCAGCGCCGGGCGGCAAGACGGCGCACCTGGCCGAACTTGGGGCGACCGTCACGGCACTGGAGATCGACGCGATTCGCGCGATGCGGATTGAGGAGAATCTCCGCCGCGGCGGGCTGACGGCTCGCCTAATTATCGGCGACGCGCTGCGGCCCGAGTCATGGCAGTCGCAGATCGAAGACATTGCAAAAACGGAGGCAGGTGCCGCGCTGTTTGACCGCATTCTGGTCGATGCACCGTGCACCGCGTCTGGCATCGTCAGACGGCATCCCGACATCCCGTGGCTACGCCGATCCGCTGATGTTGCGCAATTGACAAAGGTACAGCGCGAATTGCTTCACGCGTTATGGCCGCTGTTAAAAGTGGGTGGTAGGCTGCTTTACGTCGTCTGTTCGCTGTTCCCGGAGGAGGGGCGCGAACAAGTTGATCGTTTCGTCGGGCGGCACTGCGAGGCGCGTCGTGTGCCATTGCCGGCTGCGCAACTCCTGCCGACGGTGGCGCGTGCCCCTGCGTGGCAGTCCGGCCTGCCGACACTTCACGACGGCTTTTTCTACGCGCTACTCGAAAAGACCGGATGACATCACTTGCGACGGCTAGGCACTGGTTCACACGGATAACGGGGCCGCTGCTCCTGATCGCCGTGATGTTCTTCGCCACGCCTTCTGTCGCAACGGCGCAGGACCGGATCGGCGTAATGGCGGCTGCGCTCGAGCCAGCGCGGGATAACGGCGATGCGCTGCTGCTCAACGCAACGTTTGAGTTTGAACTGCCGCAGGCGCTGGAAGAAGCGGTCCAGAAGGGAATCGCTCTGTACTTCAACATCGAGTTCGAGCTGTTTCGAAAGCGCTGGTACTGGCTCGATCGGCGGGTTGCGGCCAGTACGCTCACCTACCGATTGTCTTACAGCCCGCTGACGCGGCAGTATCGGCTGGGGCGCGGCGGGTTGTCGCAATCCTTCGAATCCCTCGAAGAAGCGTTGTCGCTACTAAAGAGCGTTCGTAACTGGAAGGTTGCGGAAAAAGGCGTCGTATTGCCAAGGGAAGAATACGATGCGCAGGTTCGCATGCGGCTCGATGTTAATCAACTGCCGAAACCGTTTCAGGTCAACGCGATTACCAGTCGCGAGTGGACGTTGGCGTCCGACTGGCGCCAGGTTCCGGTAACCGCCGAAGTGGTTCGCTAAGCCCCGTCGATGCCGCGCGCGCTTCGATACGGACTGCTCGCCGCGCTCGCTGTAGGCGGCGTACTGCTGTTTCTGCTGGCGTCGGCTAGCAGCAACACGGCGTTCTTTGAGCGCAACTACCCGGTTCTGCTTGGCATCAATGGTGTGATCGCGGGCCTGCTGTTCGTGCTCGTCGTAGCGCTGATCCGGCGGCTCGTCAAGCGTCTGCGCGCCAAGAAGTTCGGCGCGCGGATGATGATGCGGTTCACTGTCGCTTTCGCATTGATGGGCGTGTTGCCCGGCGTGCTGATTTACATTGTGTCGACGCAATTTTTGTCGCGATCGATCGAGTCGTGGTTCGACGTTCGCGTCGAACGCGCGCTGGACTCCGGATTGACGCTCGGCCGCGCGGCGCTCGACAACTTGAAAGACGACGTTAGCGCCAAGGCACGTAGCTGGGCACTCGAGTTGTCGGATGCGCCGCATTCCGCGCAGCTTGCGCTTCTGAACCGACTGCGCGAGCAGGGTGGTATCCAAGATGCCTTGTTGATCACAGCCAATGGGCAGGTAGTGGGAACAAGCGGCTCGCAGTTGGGCGAGCTGATACCCGAAGTTCCTTCTGCGGTCGAGCTGCGACAGGCGCGCGCGCGCCTTATTTTCGCCACGATCGAGGGTGAGGCAGGCGCGATCGAGCCACGTTACGGTCTGCGCGCCCGGGTGATTGTCCCGATACCTGTTGTTGGGGCTCTGCGCCCCGCGAATTCAAGTTCCGCCGTACCCGGTCTGCAGGACGAACTCAAGTCCGGGCGAGGCTCTATCTTCGGAAGCATGGTGCCGACGACGGAAGTGCGCTTGCTTCAACTGATTCAACCGGTACCCCAGTCGATCGCTGCCAACGCCGAAGCGCTGCAGAACGGGTACCGCGAGTATCAGGAATTATCGCTCGCACGTCAGGGATTGCAGACCATCTACGGATTGACGTTGACGCTGACGCTGCTGCTGTCGATTTTCGCGGCCATTGCATCGAGCGTGCTGCTCGCCAGTTCGATGACGGCGCCACTGCTGCAAGTTGCCGAGGGGACCAAGGCGGTGGCAGAAGGTAACTACCGACAGGTGCGCGAGTTTCCAGGCAATGACGAGTTGAATCTACTGACGCAGTCGTTCAACGCAATGACGCGGCAGCTGACCGAAGCGCGCGATCAGGTCGAAACCAAGCAGCGCGAAGTCGAGAACGCCAAGACCTACCTCGAGCGCGTGTTGGCAAATCTATCGGCTGGCGTGATCGTGCTCGATAAGGACTTTCGTCTGGTGACTGCTAATAATGGAGCGTCTCGAATTTTGGGGCACCTACTTCTGCAGCAAGCCGATCGTCCGCTGCACGAGATCGATTCCGCGTTGGCCACCGCGTTAAGCACTGCCTTTGCTGATCATGCGTTGACCGCCTCGCCAAAGGATTCGTGGCAGCAACAGGTCGAGGTCAAGCGCGCAGCGAACGCGGAAGAAGGATCAAGCAATCAGGCCAAGAGAGCGGCCACCGCCGGAGAGCCGCTGATGTTATTGACGCGCGGTTCACGCCTGCCGCTCGACAATGGTCTCGGTTACGTCGTCGTGTTCGACGACATTACGCAGATCATTTCGGCACAGCGCGCGCTGGCGTGGGGCGAAGTCGCGCGCCGTCTGGCGCACGAGATAAAAAATCCACTGACACCGATTCAGCTCGCGGCCGAGCGATTGCAGATGAAGCTGATTGAAAAACTATCGGTTCCCGACGCCGATGTCTTAAAGCGTGGAACATCGACTATCGTCAATCAGGTGGCTGCGATGAAGCGGATGGTCGATGATTTTCGCGATTACGCTCGCGTGCCACCGGCTCGGTTGTCTCCGTTGGCGCTCAACACCCTCGTCGAAGAAGTCGCGTCACTTTATGGCGCCGAGGTCAGCGGCGGTGCTATCGAGCTTTCCTTGCGTTCGGGCTTGCCGTTGATCGAAGGGGATGCCACGCAGCTGCGTCAGGTTATTCATAATCTTGTGGCCAATGCACAGGATGCACTGCTCGGGCGCAGTGATGCCCGCATCTTTGTCCGCACCGAGCTGGTTGAAATCGAGGAAGCGAATACCAAGGCGCGCGCCGTGCGGCTCGCGGTCGAAGACAACGGACCGGGCTTTCCGCCAAACATACTGCGCCGCGCGTTCGAACCGTATGTCACAAGCAAGTCGAGTGGTACCGGTCTGGGCCTGGCGATGGTCAAGAAGATCGTCGACGAGCATGGAGCGCGCATCGAGGTGGTCAATCGCGGCAGTGCGGCCGTCGGCGGCGCCAGCGGCGCCATCGTTACCATTGTATTTCGTCGCCTTGCCGCGGTTGCGGTGGCGCCCGCGCTCCACGCAGCTTGACCACGCAAATTGGTGAAATCCTGCGCGGCGTAAGCTTGCACGTCGTTTGCAATTAATTTATTGGCTATGGCTAACATCCTCGTCGTTGACGACGAAATCGGCATCCGCGAACTCTTGTCAGAAATATTGGCTGACGAGGGCCACGTTGTCGTGACTGCCGAGAACGCCTCGGCAGCGCGCAGTGCGCGTTTGCGCGAAGAGCTCGATTTGATCTTGCTGGATATTTGGATGCCTGACACCGACGGCGTCACGCTTCTGAAGGAATGGGCCTCTACCGGTCAATTGACGATGCCGGTAATCATGATGTCGGGTCATGCGACCATCGATACCGCAGTGGAAGCGACCCGGTTTGGTGCAATGGAATTTCTGGAGAAACCGATAGCCATGACGCGTTTGCTTACCGCCGTACGATCGGGGCTCGAACGTGGGCGGCTCATGCGAAACGTGCGCATTTCCGCACCGGTTGCGCCAGTGGCGGTCGAGACAGCCGCACCGCTGGCAATGCAAGGCGCAATCCACGATGGGGGTGATGCCCGCCGTGCGGAGCCCACGCCTGCTACTGAGAACAACGGCGTTGCGCTCGATCAGCCGCTGCGGGAGGCGCGCGACCAGTTTGAGCGCGTGTATTTCGAGTATCACCTCGCGCGCGAAAATTACAGCATGACGCGCGTTGCGGACCGCGCTGGCCTCGAACGTACACATCTTTACCGCAAGTTGAAGCAGCTCGGCATCGAGCTGGCGCGCGGCCTGCGCCGGACCGAACGCACTGCGGACGAACCGGTGACGGCGCTCGACGTGCCGCTGGCACGGTCCGAGTCAGCGGTCTACTCGCAGCGCAACCACGAGTACGACGACTGAACACCGGTTGCGTTAGGCGTCGCCGCCTGCCGCTTTAATGAAGATCATCATCGTCGGCGCAGGCAGGGTTGGCTCTTCGGTTGCCGAGGCACTGGTGTCCGAGGCGAACGACATCACAGTGATCGACACTGACGGCGCTCGCGTAGCGGAACTGCAGAACCGTTTCGATCTGCGCGGATTGGTTGGCAATGCGGCGCTGCCGTCAACGCTCGCGGCTGGCGGTGCCGGCGATGCCGACATCCTGATCGCGGTGACCGCTTTCGATGAGACCAATCTGGTTGCCTGCAAGATCGCCGCGGATCTCTACAACATTCCGACGCGCATTGCGCGCGTACGCAATGCCGAGCTGCAGCAGCATCCGAAGCTGACGGGAGAGGGCGGCTTCGGTGCGACGCATGTGATCTTTCCCGAGCAGACCGTCACCGACTATCTGCTGAAGCTGGTTGATTTTCCCGAAGCGCTACAGGTGCTCGAATTCGCCGACGGCCGCGCCAGTTTGATTGTGGTGCGCGCTTTCGCCGGCGGGCCGCTTGTTTCGCAGCCGATTAAAGAGTTGCGCCGTCACATCCCGAACGTCGACACACGCATCGTTGCGTTGTTCCGCGAAGACGCCAGCGTGCGGGTCGATGGCGACACGATGATCCTGCCCGGCGACGAAGTTTTCTTTCTGGCCGCTTCACGTAACGTGCGCGCCGTGATGAATGAGCTGCGCCGGATGGACAAGCCGGTGCGCACCGTATTGATCGCAGGCGGCGGCAATATCGGGCTGCGTTTTGCACGCGCGCTCGCTACGGGCGAAGGGCTCGATGTCGCTCAGCGATGCAATGTGAAGATCATCGAGAGCAATAAGCGGCGCGCGGAACAGCTCGCGCAACAGCTCTCAGGCGCGCTGGTACTGCTGGGCGACGGCACCGATGAAGACCTCCTGCTGCAGGAAGGCGTGGCCGACGTTGACCTGTTCGTCGCGCTGACCAACGACGACGAAAACAACATCATGAGTTCGCTGCTTGCGAAAAAGCTTGGCGCACGGCGGGTGATTGCGTTGATCAACCGCAAGAGCTACGGCGATCTGATGCAGGGTGGACAGATCGACGTCGCCATATCGCCGTCATACGTCACGATGTCGGCCTTGCTGCGCTTTGCGCGGCGTGGCGACGTCGTCGTTGCGCACACGCTGCGCAGAGCCGCCGCTGAGGCGCTGGAGCTGATCGTGCATGGCGACGCCAGGAGCTCGCGCGTGATTGGCAAGACCATCCAGCAGATCGATTTGCCGCGCGGCGCAACGATTGGCGCCGTCGTGCGGGGCGAGGGTCAGGCTGGCCAGGTGTTAATGGGACACCACGACGTCGTGATCCAGCCGGAGGATCACCTGGTCGTGTTCGTCGAGAATAAGCGGATCATCCCGCGGGTAGAGAAAATCTTCAGCGTCGGTGTCGGCTTTCTCTAGCTGCGCCCTGCTTCCAAGACAAGCGGCGCGCCAGGGCGTCGGTTCAGGCCGTAGCGCCGGGATCCGAAAGCAGCGAATCCACGCTGCACGATGAAGGCCGCCCGCTACTTCTTGGACGTGAAGAAGTCGTACCCGGCGAGCGCCAGGCCGCCCAGCAGAATCAGGGTGATGTCGGCCTGCGGAAGCTTGTGCACATAGGGAGCGAAAAACGCCACCAGCAGCAACAGGCCGATGAAACCTGCCAGGATTTCAATCTTGGTCATGAACTCCCCGCTTGACGAACTCGTTTACCAGCCAGCGAACGGCCCTAAGGAAGCGCCCATCGTTATGCAGTGGTCCGGCCGCCTGTATCCCGAGGGGCAAGCCGCTGGAGAGTTGTAGCAGCGGCATCGACAGCGTGGGCAGGCCGGCGAAGCCCCACACCTTTTGCGGCGTCGAATCACCCGTCGATGCAAGCCCCGAGGGGGCGCCGCCGAATGCGGCCGGCGACAGGATTGCATCGTAATGCTGGAAGTACTCATCGAATGCGCATGACACGTGCGGCATCCGGTCCTTAGCCGTTAGGTAGGCGAGCACGGGAGTCTGCAGGCCGTGCTCGATCCGCTGTCGCAGCTCGTTGCTGAGCCGGGAACGGTGGTTGATGTATTCGCGTTGCATCGTAAAAGCCAACTCCGCCTCGGTGATCCGGTCGTGCCACTGCGCCGCCTGTTCCACCACGGCGGGGAGCTCAGCGGAGACTACGGCCCTCTGCATCAGTTCTACAAAAGCCTGATACGCCTCGCGCGCTTCATCGTCCACCTGATCCCACCACGGAGTGCGCACGAAGCAGAACTTCGGCTCCACCGGCGGCTCCGAAGCGCACAGTGAAGCAAGCTGACGCGGCGGCAACCCGAGCGATGCACGGTCCTGGCCGTCATCGCCCGACATGATCTCCGCGGCGAGCGCCAGGTCCTCCACGCAACGAGCAAAAATCCCGCCTTGATCGAGCGACGGGGATCGTTCAAAAACTCCCGTGCGCGGCAGCATGCCCATTGAAGGTTTGTAACCATAGACGCCGCAGAAGGAGGCTGCGCGGATCACGGAGCCGTTGCTTTGCGAGCCCAGTGCCAAGGGCACTACGCCGGCAGCCACCGCGGCGGCCGATCCGCTGGCCGCTCCGCCGGGTGTGTGATCCGGGTTGTGGGGGTTCAATGCGGGACCGGGCTGGTCACCGGCGAATTCGGTCGTGGCGGTCTTGCCGAAGACCACGGCGCCGGCATCGCGCAGGCGGCGCACCACAGCGGCGTCTGCGATGGCATAGCGCCCCTCATGAATCGGACTGCCGAACGCCGTCGGAAAGTCGACCGTGTCGAAAATGTCCTCGACGGCGATCGGCACGGCATACAGCCGACCCAGCGGCTCGCCGCGCGCGCGTTCGCCCTTCCGGTGGCTCGCCTGCAGGCTGATCACGCGCTCGTCGAGGCTGGCGAAGGGGTGGACGCGCCCCTGTACGCCGCGCGCATACGCCAGCTGCTGCTCGTAGAAGACCTCGAGGTCAGCTTGACCCGACGCGAGGTACTCGCGGTACTCCGCCGCCGTGAATTGCTGGATGACGTGTCCGCCCTGCATGCCGCTCACTTGATGTTCTTGAAAAAGTCGGGATTGACCACCGATTTGTCATCCGGGTCGTACGGAATATCCGCTGGTTGGCCGAAAATCGCGTCGGGCAGGTAGGTCACAAGCGCCGGGAAGATGTAGGTCAGCGCCAGCGTCAGGAGCACCATCGCGACGAACGGAAAGCATCCGCGGAAGATCGTCCAAAGTTCCACGTTCTTCGGCGCAATCCCCTTCAAGTAGTACGCCGACATCGCCATCGGCGGTGTCAGGAAGGAGGTCTGCAGGTTGATGGCGATTAGGATCCCGAACAGGATCGGGTCGACGCCAAACACTGGCAACAGGGGCAGGAAGATCGGAACGAAAATGATGATGATCTCGCTCCATTCGAGCGGCCAGCCAAGCAGGAAGATGATCAGCTGCGCGAGAATCAGGAACTGAAGCGTGCTCAAGTCCATACCCAGCAAAACCTCCTTGACCAGGTGCTCGCCGCCCAGGTATGAAAAGACCGAGGCGAAGGTGGCGGCGCCGACGAAGAGGAAACACACCATGGCCGACGTGCGGGCCGTCAGGTACACCGACTCTCGCAGGCGATTCCAGGAGAACGCCCGGTAGACGATGGCCAGGACGATGCCGCCCAGTGCGCCCATCGCGGCGGCTTCGCTCGGCGTGGCCAGGCCGAACAGGATCGAACCGAGCACCGCCATGATGAGCGCTGCCAGCGGAACGAACGCCTGCAGCATCAGCAGAATGCTCTGCACGAACGTGTAGTGCTTCAGGTCCTTGGGCTTCGGGCACAGCGCCGGGTTGATCACCGCGCGCGTGATGACATAGACCACATACAGGCCGGCAAGCAGGAAGCCCGGGATCAGCGCCGCCGCATACATCTTGACCACCGACACGCTCGCCGTGGCCGAATACACGATCAACAGGATCGACGGCGGGATCAGGATACCGAGCGTGCCGCCCGCCGCGATGACGCCGCTCGACAGCTTCTGGTCGTAGCCCGCCTTCAGCATCGACGGCAGCGCGATCAGTCCCATCAGGGTCACCACCGCTCCGACGATGCCGGTGGCGGTGGCGAACAGCGCGCACGTCACCAGCGCGGCGACCGCCATCGATCCGGGCAGGAACCGCAGTCCCACCTGCAGGCTGAGAAATAGCCGGTCCAGGATGTTCGATCGCTCGATGATGTACCCCATGAAGAGGAAGAGCGGAATCGAAATCAGAACGTCGTTGTTCATCACGCTGAACGTGTTCTGCGTGAACAGGTAGAAGATCCGGTTGTCCCAGAACTCCTCCCCCGGCGTGTAGTACGCGTAGTAGCCGAAACTGATTCCCATCGCCATCAGCGTGAAGGCGATCGGGAAGCCGAGGAAGATGACGAAGATGAACAGACCCAGCATCAGAATGGCGATGACCGGGTCGCTCATTTCTCTTCCTCCGCTTGATGCTGTTGAACCAGAACCTTCTCGAGTTCCTCGACGTCACCCGACCTGGGCGGCCAGCTGCCGGTTCGGATGCAGATCACACAGCGCATCACCTCGGCCACGCCGGCGATCAGCAACGTGATGCCGGCGGCGAAAATGAGCAGCTTCAGCGGCCACACCGGCACCCCAGCGGGGCTGTTTGCGCTCGACTCGAGGATGCGGGTTGCCTCGAAGGAGTAGCGGGCGCCGGTGAACACCATCGCGAAGATGGCGGGGAAGAAGAAGATGAAGTACAGCGTCAGGTCCACCTTGGCCTGGGTGCGCGGCTTCCACTTCCGATAAATAAAGTCGCCTCGCACGTGCGATCCGCGCGACAGCGCATAGGCGCCGGACATGATGAAAAGCGCTCCATAGAGCATGTAGCTCATATCGAACGCCCACACGGTCGGGCGGTTCAGCACGTATCGCATAAAGACCTCGTAGCAGGTGCTCGCGGTCAGCACCAGTACGCACCATGAAAAGGCGTGTCCGACCGCCTTGCTGAAGACATCGATCACCCTAATCCAGTTTTCCATGTTTTCCCGAATCCACGGTGTAAAAAAAGCTGCCGAGATGATCTCTCGGCAGCTTGGGACAAACGCAGTCTGCGTCTTAGGCCGGCAGTTTTACCTTGAACACGTGTTCGAAGGCCATCTTGTAGTCGGCTTCATTGGTGAAGTGGTAGAAGGCGACGCGGCGCGACCAGGCCTTGAAGGAGTCGTTGACCTCCTTGAACATGTCGACCTCCTTCTCGAGCTTCGCCGTCACCTTGTCCCACGCCGCGAGCTGACCCCTGTAGACGTCCTGGGTGGTACGCGAGACCTGAACCTTGTGCTTGACGATGAGCTCCTGCAGGTCCTTCGAGTACTGGTCAAACGCGAGCGCCAGGTTGGCCTGCGAGGCCGACTCGGCGCCGTACTTGAGGATCGCCTTCAGGTCGGGCGCCAGCGCGTTGAACTTGTCCTTGTTGAAGATGATCTCGAAGAACTCCTGGGCCTGGTGGAACGAGCCCATCGAGTAGTACTTCGCCACGTCCTGCGCACCGAAGCGCATGTCGGCCGTCGGGTTGTTGAACTCGAACGCGTCGATCACGCCGCGCTGCATGGCCGGCACGATCTCGCCGCCGGGCAGTTGCGCGACCGCCATGCCCATTTCCTGCATCAGGTCCGCCGCCAGGCCGATGGTCCGGTATTTGAAGCCCTTGAGCCCCGCTGCGGTCCGCGGCGCCGGGTTCTTGAACCATCCGAGCGGCTGCGACGGCATCGGCATGGCGAAGAAACCGACCACGTTCAGGTTAAGCTTGCCGACGAGCTTGTCCCACAGCTGCTGACCGCCGCCCGCGTAAATCCAGGCCAGGCCGATATCGGGCGTCGCGCCGTTTACCGGCCCGGTGCCGAACAGCGACGCCACCTTGGACTTGCCGTACCAGTAACCCGAAACGTGGTGTCCAGCGTCAAGCACGCCCTTGCTTACCGCGTCCATGATCTCGAAGGTCTTGACCACGGCACCCGTCGGCAGGTACTCGACGCGCATGCGCCCCCCAGCCATCTCGTTGACGCGGGTGACGTACTGCTGGGCCATGTCGGAAAAGACCTCGTTCGGGCCCCAGGCGCCCTGCATCTTGATGACGACCGGCGACTGCGCCACCGAGATCATGGGGAAGCCGGCCAAGGGCGCGGCGACGGCCGCTGTCGCAGCTTTCCCGAAGAAACGGCGGCGGCTTGCCGATGGTTCGGTACCGGAATCAGCCTTGGGGCTGGCTGCGTCGATGGTTTGCCGTTCTGTCATAGCGTCTCCTATTTCTGGTTAGTGGTAAGGGCATCGGCATGGCCCCAGAGAAATTTTCGGATCTTTTGTGTATGAATTATGGTGTTTAGCTTACCGGAAGGAAGTCGGCAACTCCCACAGGGATTGCCCGAGGGATTGCCCGAGCGGGGACTCAATCAATGGTGCCGTTCGCAGGGGAAAGGCGGATGCCGGGTCGACACGGAAGGGTACCGGCCGAAAACTCGGGCGCATAATGCCGCGCCCGTTCAGCGCGGCCCCCCGTCATGAACTCACTTGCCCGCTCGACGTTGCCCGTACTTCACGTCCTGGGCCACGTCGTGATCATATTCTCGGCAACGATGCTGGTGCCGTTGGCGTTTGCGGCAATCGGCGATGACGGCGCACAGCGGGCGTTCAATATTTCGCTGCTGGTGACTGCCGGCTGCGGCGTGGCGCTGATGTTCGCCACGCGCCGGTTTCG
>Ga0183260_10000754_pt1 | contig 27494 bp, 27 predicted proteins | sample AntDrymUQ4972206_2_FD_129768 | JGI IMG/M metagenome (GOLD analysis project Ga0183260, IMG submission 129768) | Polar desert sand microbial communities from Dry Valleys, Antarctica - metaG UQ497 (22.06) (version 2) (version 2) | ecosystem: Environmental > Terrestrial > Soil > Desert | place... | reverse complement strand
GCGCGGCGAGCTTGTTGTCGTTGGGCGGGATGATCGTCGCGAAGTGCTTGCGCACGAGGTCCTCGTGCTCGCGCAGCGCGGTGTCCATGTCCATGAAGATCACACCCTGCTTCTCGAGCGCCTCGTTGACCTGGTGGTAGACCACTTCGGACTCGTACTGCGCCCCGACTCCGGCGAGGAAGTTGCGCTCGGCCTCGGGGATCCCAAGCCGGTCGAAGGTCTTCTTGACGTCCGCAGGGACGTCATCCCACGAGCGCTCGGCGCGCTCGGACGCGCGCACGAAGTAGTGGATGTTGTCGAAGTCCACCTCGGCGAGCAGCGGCGAGCCCCACGTCGGCATGGGCCGCGCGAGGAAGTGGTCGAGCGCCTTGAGGCGGAACTCGCGCATCCACTGCGGCTCGCTCTTGAACTCGGAGATCTTCTCCACAAGCTCGCGGCTCAGCCCCTTGGGCGCCTTGTAGAGGTAGTTCTCGGCGTCGTGGAAGCCGAAGCGCTCCTCGTAGTCCGAGCCGATCGTCTTGAGACCGCGCTCTTCGTCGGTCAGGAGCTTGGTCGTCGTGTCTGTCGCGGCCATGTTCTAGTCAACCTCCAGCTTCACGATGTCGTTTTCCACCACGACCGGAAAGGTCTCCACCGGGACGTAGGCAGGCAGGGTCTTGGGAGCGCCGGAGCGCAGGTCGAAGAGCGAGCCGTGGCGCGGGCACTCGACGGTGCACGCCTCGGCGTCGAACGGGCCCTCGGCGAGCGGGCCGTCGTCGTGCGAGCAGCGGTCCTCAATCGCGAAGAGCTCGCCGCCGCAGTTGAAGATGCCGATCTCCTCGCCATCGTGCTCGATGATGCGCGAGCTGCCGGGCGGCAGCTCGGAGAGGGGGCAGATGTCGATCAGGGTGGCGGGTGGCATTTTCAATTCCGAGCGCGGGGATCGGATTTCCTTGAGTCTAGCTGCTGTGCCCCTCGTCGTCCCACGCGGCGGTGTGGCCGAGGCCGGCGCTCTTGACGACTTTGAGCGAGAGCAGCGCGCACTTCATCCGCGTGGCCGAGATGTCAATGCCCAGCAGCTCGAGGACGAAGTCCTTGTCGAGGCGGACCAGGTTGTCGGCGGGCATGCCGACCAACTCGTCGGAGAGCATGGAGGCCGAGGCCTGGCTGATCGCGCAGCCGTGGCCCGCGAAGGCGACGTCGGCGACCTTCCCGTCGTCGCCCAGCTTGAGCTGAACGCGCAGCTCGTCGCCGCAGAGCGGGTTGGTGTCCTCGAACTCGAGGTCGGCGTCTGGGAGCTCGCCCCAGTGGTGGGGGCGCTTGTAGTGCTCGAGGATGTACTCGCGGTAGAGCTGGTCGTCCATGGAAAGCGGCGCTGTCGGCTGGGGAGGCGGTGGCTCGGCGCGCAAGCGGACCGCTCCGGACGGCCTCAGACGGCGGCGCCCACCTCCTCCTTGATCCAGCCGTAGCCGCGCTTCTCGAGCTCGGTGACGAGCTCGGGGCCGCCCTGCTTGACGATCCGCCCGTCCCACATGACGTGGACGAAGCCCGGCTCGACGAGGTGCAGGATGCGCTGGTAGTGGGTGATGATGAGGATCCCGACCTCGGGGCCCGCGGCGGCGTTGACTCCGGTGGCGACCGTGCGCAGGGCGTCGATGTCCAGGCCCGAGTCGGTCTCGTCGAGGACCGCCATGAGCGGCTTGAGCAGCGCCATCTGGAGGATCTCCATGCGCTTCTTCTCGCCGCCGGAGAACCCGTCGTTGAGGTAGCGGTTGGAGAACTCCCGGGGAACCTGCATGAGCTCCATCGCCTCGGTGGCCGTGCGCCGGAAGTCCTTGAGGCTGATGGGCTCCTCCCCGCGCTCCTCGCGCTGGGCGTTGATGACCATCCGCAGGTACTTCGTGACGGTCACGCCCGGGATCGCGACGGGGTACTGGAAGGCCATGAAGAGGCCCATGCGCGCGCGCTTGTCGGTGGCGGCCTCGGTGACGTCCTCGCCCCTGAAGAAGATCTGGCCCTCGGTCACCTCGAGGTTCGGCTGGCCCATGATCACGTTGGCCAGCGTCGACTTCCCGGAGCCGTTGGGGCCCATCAGAGCGTGGATCTCGCCCTTGGAGACGGCGAGGTCGAGGCCCTTGAGGATCTGCTTCTCGCCGGCCGATACGTGCAGGTTGCGGATTTCGAGGTCAGCCATGGTCTCCTGGATGTAGGGGGGGAGCGCGCCGGCCACTACCGGGCGGCGCCGCTGACGAGGGGCGGCCGGAGCTCCTGCGCCCCGAAGTCGATGAGCTCTGCGAGCGTCGTTCCCTGCAGAGCGCGCGCGATGCCGCCCTGGACGCGCGTCCACAGGAGCTTGGTGGCGCAGGCGCGATAGGAGTCGTGCTCGTGGGAGCACAGCACCCTCTGGACGCCCTCGTCGGCGAAGCACTCCATCGGCACGATGACGCCTTCGAGCGCCTGGACGACCTCGTCCATGGTGATCGCCTCAGCCGGTCGGGCGAGCGAGTAGCCACCGTGCGCTCCGCGCGTGCTCGTCACGAGCTCTGCGGTCCGCAACTGCGCGACGATTCGCTCGAGGTAGGCGAGCGGGAGGCTCTCGCCGGCCGCGATCACGTTGAGCGACACCGGGCCCTCGCCCTGGCGCCGGCCGAGCTCGACCATCAACCGCACGCCGTACTCGGCCTTCGTCGAGAAGATCACGGACTAAATCCTACCAGCGCGGTCGGAGAACCTCGAGGGCGTCAGTCACCGTCCGCCGCGAAGCGCAGCAGCGAGGCGTCGACGAGCCACTCGACCGGCGCCAGGTCGTCGGTGTAGACGTCGCCGCCGCGCGGCGCGGGGCGCAGGCGGGCGGCGGAGGCGAGCGCGACCGGGGCAAGCTCTCGCGGCAGTCCTCGCGCCGCCGCTCGAAGCCGCGCGGGGCCCGCTCCCGCCGCGTCGCTCCCGGCGAGCAGCGTGTTGGTGGGCTCGACCGGATCGCGCAGGACGGTCGTAAAGCCGGCAGCGCGCATGCCCGCCGCGAGCACTCGCTCCAGCCGGTTTGAGCCCTCGGGGTGGCCGACGTTGACCACGACGGCGCCGCCGGGCGCCAGGCGCTCACGCGCCGCGGCGAAGAACTCGCGCGTGGCCAGGTAGAACGGGATGTAGGGCTGGCGGTAAGCATCGACGAAGATCGCGTCGAAGCGCCCGCGCTCCTGACGCTCCAGCCACGGCCTCGCGTCCTGCGAATAGGTCTTCAGCCGCGGCGCGCGCAGGTCGAAGAAGCGCCGCCCGATCTCGGTGAGCTTGCCGTCGATCTCGACCGCGTCGATCGCCGTGGGCGGGAAGAAGTGGCCGTAGGCGCGCGCGGTCGTCCCGCCCGCGTTGCCGAGAATCGCGATCCGGCGCGGCGCTCGCTTGTCGGCCGCGAAGGGCAGGACGAGGAAGCCGTCCCAGTAGTTGCCGGTCAGCCACTGGCCGGGCCGCCACTGCGAGTGCACCGCCTGGCCCTCGTTGAGCTCCAGGAACCGCTCGCCATCGGGCTCCTCGATCACGCGCGCGTACTGGTAGGGGGTCTCGGCCTCGTAGATCACGCGCTCCGAGTCGCTCGCCTTCACCGCGCCGACCGGAAGAGCGAGCAGCGCCGCCAAAGCGATGGGCGCGGCGAGCGCGGCGCGCCGCCTCAGGCCGGCGAGGGCGACTAGCGCGAGGGCCAGGGCGAAGGCAAGGAAGGTCCGCCGGGTCCCGACGAGCGGGATGAGCGCGAGCGCCGAGAGGAAGACGCCGACCAGCGAGCCCGCCGTGGAGATTGCGTAGAGCCGGCCCGCGACGGTGCCCGACTGCTCGACGCGCTCCAGGGAGAGCCTGATCGCGTATGGCGCCGCGGCGCCGAGCAGGAGCACCGGCACAGAGACGAGCACGAGCACGCCGAGGAGGGAGCCGACGAACGCGCCGGCCTGCACCCGGTCGAGCGCGTCGACGGCGAAGGTGAGGAACGGGTGGGCGACGAAGGGGACGGCCGCGAGCAGAAGGGCCGCGACGAGGACGATCCGGCACAGGCCACGCAGGGTCGGGTCGCGGTCGGCCAGGCGACCGCCGATCGCGTAGCCCGCCGACAGGGCCACGAGGACCGTCGCGATCGTGTTGGCCCAGATGATCGTCGAGGCGCCGAAGAACGGCGCCAGCAGCCGGGCCGCCGCGATCTCGGTGCCCAGCGACGCTGCGCCGACCACGAAGACGATGAGCGTCAGCAGGCGGGCGGGCGGCCTGGGCGGCTGGACCGCGCGCCCGCCCTCCCTCGGGCGGGCGGGGCCGCGATCCAGCGCGGGTGCCTCCGGTTCGCTGACGGCCACGCCGGCGAGCGTAGAGGTTCCGACCGGCCCGGCCGCTAGCTTCGCCACCCGTGACCACCGACGAGCTGGCTTCGCGCCCCGTGACCACCGACGAGCTTGTCGCGCTGGATCGCGAGCTCCTCTGGCACCCGTTCACCCAGCAGCGCGGGTGGGTGGAGGATGAGCCGCCAGTCGTGATCGATCGCGCGTCGGGAACGACCCTGTGGGACACCGAGGGCAACCCCTACATCGACGGCGTCTCCTCGCTGTGGTGCAACGTCCACGGCCACGGCCATCCGGCGCTCGACGCGGCGGTGCGCTCCCAGCTCGAGCACGTCGCCCACTCGACGATGCTCGGCCTCACCCACCAGCCGGCCATCGAGCTCGCCCGGCGGCTCGTGGCGCTCGCGCCGCCGGGGCTGGCGCGCGTCTTCTACTCCGACAGCGGATCCACCGCTGTGGAGGTCGCCCTGAAGATGGCCTTCCAGTGGTGGCAGCACCGCGGCGCACGGTCTCGGACCGGGTTCGTCTGCCTGCGCAACGCCTACCACGGCGACACCATCGGCGCGGTGTCGGTGGGGGGCATCGACCTCTTCCACTCGCTCTACCGCCCGCTGCTCTTCGACGCCTGGCAGGTCGAGCCCGGCGACCCCGACGACCTCGACCGGGTGCTCGCCGAGCACGGGGGCCGCATCGCGGCGGTGATCGTCGAACCGCTCGTGCAGGGCGCGGCGGGGATGCTCGTCCAGCCGCCGGGCTACCTGCGCGCGGTGCGCGAGCTCTGCGACGAGCACGGCGTGCTGCTCATCTGCGACGAGGTCGCCACCGGCTTCGGGCGGACGGGAACCATGTTCGCCTGCGAGCAGGAGGACGTCGCGCCGGACCTGCTGTGCGTCGCCAAGGGCCTTACCGGCGGCTATATGCCGCTTGCCGCCACGCTGGCCACGGAGCGGATCTACGAGGGCTTCCTGGGAGAGCACCACGAGCTCAAGGCCTTCTTCCACGGCCACACCTACACCGGCAACCCGCTCGCCTGCGCGGCGGCGATCGCGACGCTCGAGGTCTTCGAGCGCGAGGCGACGCTCACCCGGCTTAGCGGCAAGATCGAGCTGCTCGGAGCCTGGCTGGACCGGCTCATCGCGCCGCTCGACGCGGTCGCCGAGGTGCGCCGTTGCGGCTTCATGGTCGGCATCCAGCTCGCCGACTACCCGTTGTCTGCGCGCATGGGCCACCAGGTGACCCTTGCCGCGCGCAGCCGAGGGGCGATCGTCCGCCCGCTGGGCGACGTCGTCATCCTCATGCCGCCCCTGTCGATCGCCGAGGCCGAGCTGGAGCGACTCGTCTCGATCACGGCGGAGGCGATCGTCGAGGCGACGGCGCGCGCCGCGCTTCCGGCCGCGGCATAGCGGCTTGGCGTAGCGGACGCCACCAGCCGCGTCAACTGCGGGCAACGAAGGGGGAGTGTTCCGGCCGCGGCGTAGGGACCGGCCCGACACGCACCGCCGGCCGCATCGAAACGGCGGGCAACGAAGGGAAAGGGAAAGAACGTTGCTCTGGACACCGCTGGAGTAAGGCTGAAGGGTTTGGTGCCCTATGGACCCCCAAAAGCTTCAGTCGTCTCGCGGACGGGTGACGAGTGAAGGATTTGGTGCCCTATGGCATCCCAAAGGCTTCAGTCGTCTGGCCTAACGCGTTCGCTCCCTCCTTCTCCCTCGTCGATGCCGTTCGTCCCGCCGCCGCCGCCTCGCGGCTGGCCGGACGCCTACCCCTCGCCGCCGCCTCGCGGCTGGCCGGACGCCTACCCCCCGCCGCCGCCTCGCGGCTGGCCGGACGCCTACCCCTCGTAACGGGTGAAGTCGCGCTTGCGCGCGCCGCACACGGGGCAGAACCACGTATCGGGTATGTCGTCGAAGGCAGTGCCCGGCGGGATCCCCCCGTCGGGATCGCCGTCGTCGGGGTCGTAGATGAATCCGCAGGACTCGCAGATCCACTTCTGGGCGGTCGATGACTCCATCGGCCGGCAGCTTACCTCGGTAGTGTCGCCGCACGTGAAAGCGTCGCAGCCAGCGCGCCCGACGAGCGCGCCCCTCACCGTCGCGGTCACCGGACCGACCGGAGACATCGGCAAGCCGCTGATCCGTGCGCTCGAGCGCTCGCGCGAGGTCGGGCGCATCGTGGGCATGGCCCGCCGCGCCTTCGATCCCGAGAAGCACGGCTGGCGCAAGACGGAGTACCGGCGCGGCGACGTACTCGACCGCGACGCGGTCGACCGCCTCGTTCGCGACGCCGACGTCGTCGTGCACCTCGCGTTCATCATCATGGGCAACCCCGCCCAGGCGCAGCGAGTCAACCTGGAGGGCTCGCGCAACGTCTTCGAGGCGGCGTTCGAGAGTGGGGCGAAGCGACTCGTCTACGCGTCCTCGGTCGCCGCCTACGGGTTCCACGAGGCAAATCCCCAGCCGCTGACCGAGGACGTCGCAACGCGAGGAAGCGACGGCTTCTACTACTCGGCGCACAAGGCGGAGCTCGAGAAGGTGCTCGAGCGGCTCAGCGCCGGCGCTGGCACCGAGGTCTACCTCTACCGGCCGTGCATCGTCATGGGCCCCGACGCGCCGCTGCTCGTCGAGAGCATCCCCTACGTCCAGCTCTCCGAGCGGATGCCGGCGGTGCTGCGCCGGCTCTTCGACGTCGTGCCTGCGCTCAAGCCGATCCTGCCCGACCCCGGCATCCCGTTCCAGCTGGTCCACTACGACGACGTCGCCACCGCGATGCGGGCGGGCGTGCTCGGTCGCGGCGAGCCGGGCGCCTACAACCTCGCCGGCGAGGGGACACTGACCATGCGCGACCTCGCCGAGGAGATGGGCTGGTATGCCGTCTCGGTCCCCGAGCTGGCCGCCGACGCCGCCGCCGAGGTTGCGAGCCGCCTGCCCTTCCTCCCTCCCCAGGCGCGCTGGCTGGAGGCCTTCCGGGTCCCGGTGATCATGGACACCACGAAAGCGCGGCGAACGTTGCGCTGGAGACCGAAGCACGACGCGCGCGAGGTGCTCCGTCAAGCGATAGCCGGCTCGCAGACCGAGATCACCGGGCACTAGCGGCGGGTGGCAGGCTCAGCCCGTGACGGTGACCTCGCCCTTCATCCCGAGGCCCTTGTGCCCGTCGATCGGGCAATACATCTCGTAGGTGCCGGGCTTTGACAAGTCGACCTTCACCTTCGCCTGGGAACCAGGCTGGATCGCCGCGGTCTTCGCCTCGCCGCTCGGTCCCTCGATCTCGAGCGAGTGCACGACCTTGCCGTCGTTGGAGACGTCGAGCTCCACCACGCCGGCCTTGACGACCTTCGGATCGGCCGGCTTGAGCTTGTAGTCGGTCTCGGAGACCGCGACCTTGGCGACCGGCGCGCCGGTCGGCTGCGAGGTCTCCTCCTCGCCGGTCTTGGCGCTCCCCTCGTCCTTGTTGTCATCGCCGCAGGCTGCGAGGGCGAGGGCGAGGGCGAGAAACGCGGCGAGCGCGAACGGGCGGACGACTGGCATCGGGTAGGCCTCCTGGTCTGACATCGTTGGATTCACCGGGGTGCACGGGAGCGAGCCTGGCAAGGTTCGAGGTCCGCGCTCGCAGCTTTCACGTAACTTTTGTCTCCCCCGCCAGTTACTCTGTGCGGAAGGTCGCTCGTGGAAGCCTCCGCACTCCAAGCCCCGGCACGGCTCACCGGACTCTCGCTTTCGGCGCCGTTGCTGCGCCTCAGGTCCGACGAGCAGCTCGTCGCCCTGTTCCGGGCCGGCTCCGAAGAGGCATTCCGAGTCATTCACGACCGCTATCGCCAGCGGCTGTTCGCCTACACACGCCAGATGCTGTCGGGCTCGCGCCAGGACGCAGAGGACGCTCTCCAGGACGTCTTCATCCGGGCCCACGCCGCGCTGCTGGCCTCCGGCAAGCCCATCTCCCTGCGCGCGTGGCTCTACCGGGTCGCCCACAACCGCTGCATCGATCAGCTTCGCCGCCCCCAGGTCATCCCGCTCGAGGGCGTCGAGCTGAGGAGCTCCTCCCTCCCCGACCCCCTGGCGGAGGCCGAGCGCCGGGAGGACCTGCGCAGGCTCATCGCCGACGTCCGCCGGCTGCCCGACCAGCAGCGGTCCATGCTGCTCATGCGAGAGCTCGAGGGCGCGTCCTATTCAGACCTCGCCGACGCCCACGGGGTCACCGTCGCCGCGGTCAAGTCGCTGCTGGTTCGTGCGCGCATCGGCTTGGTGCGCGCCGCCGAGGCGCGCGACATCGCCTGCGTCGAGATCCGCTCGGACCTCGTCTCCGCTCACGAGCGCGGCGTGCGGGCGACCGGGCGCGCCCGGCGCCACCTCAAGGACTGCTCACCCTGCCTGGAGTACAAGACCTCGCTGCGCGCGACCCAACGCGAGCTGGCTTCGTTCGCACCCCCCTCGGGGCCGCTCTCACTCCTTGCCAAGCTCCTCGGCCTCGGGGCGGGGGGCTCGGGCGCGGCGGCGGGCTCGGGCGCCGCCGCGGGTGGCGGCGCAGCCGCCTCCGGCGGCGCGGTGGCAGGCGGCGGCGCTGTCGCCGCGACGGCCTGCAACGTCGTTGCGGTGGTCTGCTCGACCGTGGTCGCCGCAGGCGGCGCCGTCGAGGTCAACAGCAAGATCAAGGAGCGCGTCGGCGGGCGCGACGCCGCGGCGATGACGGTGTCGGCCACCCAGCGAACGCCCAGCACGAGTGCCGCCGCCGCCCCGCCCATCGAGCTTCCCCGCGAGCGCGCCGCCTCCGCCGATCAGCGCTCGGCGCCGGCCACGGAGCGCGAGAAGGCTGACGAGGCGAAGAGCAGCGCCAAGGAAAAGGCGCCGGTCGCGCCCGTACCGGCCGCGGCACCCGGAGACGTCAACTCTCCCGACGGCATCGCCGAGGACCCCGCCCCGGAGCCCGATCCGCTCGTCGCGCAGGGAGCCCCGGTCACCGTGGGCGCCGACGGCAAGGTCAACCTCGGCGTCAGCGGCAACCGCGCCGAGGATCCCGACGCGCCGGGCCACGACATCGTGGACCTTCCGTCCACTGGTTCGACAACCGCGCCGCTCCAGCAGCAGAGCGGCTTTACCGGCGTCGGGAGCGGATCGGGATCGACGCAGCCCTCGGGCTCGACTAAGGCGTCGAGCGGATCGAGCTCGACCGGCGGCTCCCGCTGAAGGGCCAGAGCGGCCCTACATGGCGCGCTCAGCGCGCGACGAGGCGGTAGACCGGGCCGTCGCCCGACACCGCGTAGAGGCGGCCGGAGGCGTCCTCCCCGAAGGAGGTGAGCGACGGGACCACCGGGCCGACCGAGCGGCGGCCGCGTGCGCTCGAGGGTGAGAGCTTGACGCTGTAGAGCCGACCCGCGCAGTAGTCACCGTACAGGTAGCGGCCCCGCAGCGCGGAGAGCCCGGGGTCATGGATGACGTAGCCGCCGGTGACCGAGCAGTTCCCCCCCTCGCGGCCGTAGAAGAGCTGGGGCGATACCGCGCCCGGCGCGGGCTCGTCGAAGTTGCGCAACCGGCCCTCGAACGGGCGCCATCCGAGATTCTTGCCGCGCCCCTTGCCCCGCTCGAAGAAGGTGACCTCCTCCTGGCGGTCCTGCCCGACGTCGCCGATGCTCAGGTCGCCGGTGCTGCGATCGAACGAGAAGCGCCATGGATTGCGTACGCCGTAGAGGTAGATCTCCGGTCGCGCTCCGCTGCGGCCGCGGAACGGATTCGAGCTCGGGACGGTGTAGGCGCGCCCGCCGCTCGCGCGCGGATCGATGCGGAGGATCTTCCCGAGCAGCGTGCCCAGGTCTTGGCCGTTGCCGCGCGACCCGTGCTGGTCGTCGCCCCCGCCGCCGTCGCCGAGCCCGACATACAGGAGATCGTCGGGGCCGAAGGTCACCAGGCCGCCGTTGTGGTTGGCCTCGGGCTGGTCGACCCCCAGGACGACGCGGGCGCTCGACGGATCGGCCTTGTCGGGCCCCGCGGCGCGGTACTCGACCACGCGCGTGTCGCCCGCCTCGTTGGTGTAGTCGACGTAGAAGAGCCCGATCGTAGCGTAATCCGGCGCGAAGGCCATCGACAGCAGCCCTTGCTCGCCGCAGCACGCGATCGCGCCGGAGACGTCGAGGAACGGCTCGGAACGCACCTTTCCGTTGCGCACGACGCGGATGCGCCCGGGTTGCTCGACGACGAAGACCCGGCTCTTGTCGCCGGGCGGCGCCGTCACGTAGAGCGGCTGGTCGAAGGAGCCGATGCGAGAGAGCGCCACCCCACCGGCGGACGGCCGGGCCCGCGGTGGGGGTCCCTGGTCATCGCCGCTGGTTGCGGGGCCATCCTGGTCACGCGGCGAAGTGGCGGGGGCGGCGCGGCCCTCGTCGGTCTCCGCGCTTCCGCACGCGCCAAGGCCGAAGAGGATCAGGGCAGCGAGGAGGAGCCAGGGACGGCGCATCCAGGCCCAGGATGGCACACCCGGTCGCGCCGGCCACCCCGTCTCGGCCGGCGCAGCGGAGAGCTGGCGCGTTGCCCTACCCGCAATCGGGTATCACTCCGCTGGGCACCGGACCATGAGCTGGGTCGGGGCTCCACTTCCCAAAGCGGGACGGCCGAGGCTGAGGTGGGGAGCCGGCGCCGGACTTCTTGCCTCACACGACCCGGAGGTCCCGCGTGGATGTCTTGCCGCCGTCAGCCCGCTCGATCGCTCTCAACGAGCAACTGGGCTCATTCCCCGAGCGCGAGCTCATCCGTCGCTGGCAGGTCCACCGCGACCGGCGGGCCCAGGAGGAGCTCGTCCGTCGCTTTCTGCCAGCCGCACGCCAGCTCGCGCGGCGCTACGCCCGCGCGCACGAGTCGATCGACGACCTCGCCCAAGCGGCGACGGTCGGCCTCATCGCAGCAATCGAGCGTTTTGACCTATCCCGACAGACGAGCCTGTCGACCTACGCCTTCCCCACGATGTCCGGGGAGCTCAAGCGCTACCTGAGAAACACCCGCTGGGCCGTTCACATGCCGCGCGGCATGCAGGAGCGCACGCTCGACGTTCGGAGCGCAAACGAGCGGCTGATCGCCTCGCTCGACCGCTCGCCGACCCCAGCCGAGCTCGGCGGCGCGCTGGGCCTGCCGGTCGAGGAGGTCTTAGAGGCACTGGTCGCCGAGGGCGCGCGGGACCCAGCGTCGTTGGAAGCCCCGCGCCACGACGAGGAGGAGGCCTCCTCCCTGGGTGAGACCGTCGGCTCGAGCGACGAGGGGTTCGAGCTCGTCGACGACCGCTCGGCCGTGATCGGCGCACTGAGAACGCTTCCCGAGCGTGAGCGGCGCATCATCGAGCTGCGCTTCGGATCGGAGATGACGCAGTCGGAGATCGCGCGTCACGTGGGGGTCTCGCAGATGCAGGTCTCGCGCCTGATGCGTCGCGCGATCGGGCGGATGCGGATCGTCGCCGCGGGCGACGACGCCGCCACGCTCGAAGAGGCCGGCGCAGCGTGAGATCGATCTGAGCCCGCTGCCGCCCGTCCGATGACGGGCGGCAGCGGTTCTCGGCCTCGTTTCGACCTCCCTGGAGGAGGACGACCCGCTGACGGGCCCCGCCACGCTGGCCCGTCCATACCCCGCCCGGATGCGCTCATTCGCTTACGTTCGACCGCGCGTGTCGCCGGGTCGCAGCTGCCAGGCAGTCTCCACTCGCCCTCCGGGCTCGCTCCGCCAGGCGCCGGCGCGATCCCGAGGCCTTCTTCCAGCTCGATTGTGTTGCGTGTGTTGGTGGGCATGACGCTCCTGTTCGTCCATGCCTACGCGAAGGAGTACCGGTTCTACCGATGGCCCGCCCGATCCACTGCAAGAATGGGCGGGTCGATGTCCCTGCTCCCGCACATCGACAAGACGGTGCTCCTCGTCCCCCCGCCGACCAACTCGCTTGAATACCTCGACATCGACAGCCCGCGAGGGCGCTTAACCGGGAGAGACATGGCTGACAACGACCCGCCCAAGCAGACCACAGCCCCGACAGATCTCACGGCGCCCCTGCCCGTCAGCGTGCCCGCAGACACCGATGAGCTAGACCTCGCGGCCCGGGAGGCGATGCCCGCCGACGATCCTCGCGCAGCGGAGTTCCCCGTTGTCCTGCGCGGGTATGACCGCGATGCCGTCGATGCTTACGTGGCGCGAGTTTCGGCGGCGATCGAAGAGCTGCAGGCGTCACGCTCGCCACAGGCGGCGGTCAGGCGCGCGTTGGATCGCGTCGGGGAGGAGACGGGCAGCATCCTTCGCCAGGCCCAAGAGACCGCCGAGCAGATGACGGCGCGCTCACGGGCCAAGGCCGACGAGCGCCTGCAGCGCGCTGAATCCGAAGCGCGCGAGCTGCGTACCGCCGCCGAGAAGCATGTCCGTGCGCTCGACAACGACACTGAGCGGATCTGGCAGGAACGCCAGCGCCTCATCGACGACACCCGCAAGCTCGCCGACACCCTGCTTGCAGTCGCCGACGACGCCGAGGAGCGCTTTCCACCAGAGCCAACGCCCACGCCCGCCAAACCCGTCAAGCCCACCAGCGACGAACAGATCAAGAAGCCGAGCGCTGCAGAATCCCCACCGGAGCCCGTGAAGGCAAGTGATCCTCCAGACCCAGGGCCCGCGAGTCCGAGACAAGAGAGCTGAGGCAGCCAACCGCGGGGGCGGCTCACGAGCGGAGAACCTCCGTGATCAACCTCTCGACCGCGACGGGCGTCTCGCCAATCGATACCGACGAGAGCCGATCGACGCAACCGTCAGCTGCATCGACTGGTGGCCCCTCCTGCAAATCCGCGCACGCTCAGGCGCTCGCTGATCACCGTAGCCTCATACAGCAGAGCGGCAAGACATTGGCGCGGCCTGGGTCCCGAGACCTGGGCGGTCCTCGAGCCCGAAAACACGACGACTGAAGGATTCGGTACCCGATGGGGCACCAAATCCTTCAGCGAGGCCACCATTCTCGCCCCAGGAGGTCGTGGCCCGAAAAGATGACCCACTCGTGACTGTTTGGACGACCAAGCGGAGCCAGGACGGGACAGAACAGACACAGAAAGTGTCGCACGGCTCGCAACCACTTCCAGCAGCTCAGGAGCCCTCCCCCCCTTCGTCGCCCACCGCCCGGGGCACCGGCGTCCGTTCGAGCGCGTTTCGGGAGCCCAGATGGCGCCTGGGGGCCGCCGCCTCAGTAAGGACGACACGCTGACAGGCGACAGCGTCGCTCAGTCCGACTGCTCGTCCTCCGACTCGTCCGGCGCTTCGGCGTCGCCGTCTGCGTCGGAGGCGGGGGACTCCGGCATCGCGGTGCCCATCGCGTGGAAGCCGCCGTCGACGTGGATGATCTCGCCGGTGATCGCGCGCGCCCAGTCCGAGAGGAGGAAGCAGATCGTCTGTGCCACGGGGACCGGGTCTTTCGTGTCCCACTCGAGCGGCGCCTGGCGGTTCCAGGCGTCGGCAAGCAACTCGAAGCCGGGGATGCCGCTCGCCGCGGCCGTCTTGATCGGCCCGGCGGACACCAGGTTGACGCGCACGCCGCGCGGCCCGAGATCGCGCGCCAAGTAGCGGCTGAGCGACTCGAGCGCCGCCTTGGCCACGCCCATCCAGTCGTAGACCGGCCAAGCGACTGATGCGTCGAAATCCAAGCCCACGATGCTGCCGCCCGGCTCGCCGTCGCCCTCCTCCATGAGCGGAAGGAGGGCGGCCGCCAGCGTCTTGAGCGAGAAGGCGCTGGTCTGGAACGCCGTCGTCGCGCTCTCGGGGCTCGCACGCAGTATGTCTCCGCCGAGCGCCTCCTCGGGCGCGAAGGCGATCGCGTGCAGCGCGCCGTCGATCCCTCCCCAGCGCTCGCGAAGGTCTGAGACCACGCCCTCGAAGTCCTCTTCCTTGTTGACGTCGAGCTCGAGCACGTCCGGGGTCTTGGGCAGGGTCTTGGCCGCCCGCTCGGTCATCCGGCGCGCGCGGCCGAAGCTCGTGAGCACCACCTCAGCTCCGGCTTCCTGCGCCTGCGCCGCGACGCTGTGGGCGATGCTGGTCTTGGTCATCACGCCCGTGACCAGGATGCGCTTGCCCTCGAGGATCACTGCGACACGGCTCCTTCCGGGTCGCGCGACGCCGACTCGCCGTCGGACGAGCCGTCCTCGGAGGCCTCCTCGTCGGTGTCCTCGTCCTGTTCCGAGGCCTCGCCTTGCGCCTCGCTGCGCCACACGGCCTGAATGCGCAACCGGGCCACCAGCTCGTCGTTCTGGTTGACGATCTTCCAGGCGCACGTGGCCAGCCCGAGCTCTTCGTCGAGCGGCTTGAGTTTCTCGATCTTCCCCTCGACGTGAATCGTGTCGCCGAACTTCACGGGCCGCTTGAAGACCACGTCGTCGAGCCGTCGCAGGGCCACAACCCGCTCGGGGTCGAAGGGGACCAGTCCGGCCGCGTAGGAGATGAGCAGCATCCCGTGGGCCACGCGCTCACCGAACTGGCTGGAGGCGGCCCACTCGGCGTCGGCGTGCTGGGGGTGCCAGTCGCCGGTCAGGGCGGAGAAGGAGACGACGTCGGCCTCGGTCACCGTCCGCGCCCTCGTGGTGAAGGAGTCGCCCTCGCTCAGCGCGTCGAAAGAGCGCGAGAAGAGGTCGTGTGCAGATGTGGGCATGGGCTCGGGAGCCTCCTAGAGTGGGATGTTCTTGGTGCCGCCGCTCGTGCGCCGGTTCGCCAGCATGCCGAGCGCCCATCTCAGGCGGGCCCGGGTGTCCTTCGGCTCGATGACCTCGTCGATGAAGCCCTCGGCCGCGGCGACCTGGGCGCGCAGGTGGTCCTCCGCGTACTCGGTGGCCAGGTCTTCGCGCAGCGAGTCATCGTCGTCGTCCTCGTGGTCGCCGTCGCCATCGTCGTCGGCTTCCGCCTCTGCCAACTTCTTGCGATGGATGATGCCCACCGCCTGGCCGGCGCCCATCACCCCGATCTCCGCCTCCGGCCAGGCGAAGGTGAAGTCGGCGCCCAGATCGCGGGAGTTCATCGTGATGTAGGCGCCGCCGAAAGCCTTGCGCAGCACCACGGTGACTCGCGGGACCGTCGACTCGGCGAAAGCGTGCAGAAGCTTGGCGCCGTGGCGGATGGCCCCGCCCTGCTCCTGGCGCGTGCCCGGGGTGAACCCCGGCGTGTCGACGAGCACGACCAGCGGCAGGCCGAAGGCATTACACAAGCGCACGAAGCGTGCGGCCTTCTGCGCTGCCTCGAAGTCGATCGTGCCGCCCAGGTACTTGGGCTGGTTGGCGAGCACCCCCACCGAGCGCCCACCGACGCGGCAGAAGGCCGTGACCACGTTGCGCGCCCATTTCGGCGAGGGCTCGAGCATCTTGCCCTCGTCGGCGATCGCGCCGATCACCTCGCGCACGTCGTAGACCTGCCGGTGCTCGCTCGGGATGGGCGCCGCAGGGTCCGCGTCGGGCGCGTCGGCCACCTCCCAGTCCGGCGAGGGCGCGTCGGCGCTGGAAGGCAGGTAGTCGAGGAGCTCGCGCACCTGGGCGATCGCGTCTTCGTCGTCCTCGGCCACCATGTGGCAGACGCCGTTGCGCTCGTGCACGCCCGGTCCGCCGAGGTCCTCCGCGGTGGCTTCCTCCCCGAGCGCGTCCTTGACCACCGCCGGGCCCGTGAGGAACATCCTCGCTTCCTCGGTCATGACCACGAAGTCGGTGAGCGCCGGCGAGTAGGAGCCCCCGCCGGCGGAGACGCCCGTGATGACCGATATCTGGGGAACCTTCCCCGAGAGGGCGACGTTGGCGAAGAAGATGCGGCCGTATCCGCCCAGCGCGGCAACCCCCTCCTGCATCCGCGCGCCGCCGGACTCGATGAACCCGACCACCGGCGCGCCGGCCTCGCCCGCGAGCTCCATGACCCGGACGATGGTGTCGGCGTGCGCCGCGCCGAGGGAGCCTCCCACGAAGCGCCGGTCCTGCGCGTAGCAGAAGACCGGCCGGCCGTCGACCTGCCCGGCCGCTCCCACCACGCCGTCCCCCGCGACGCTCTTCTCGCCGAGTCGCAGTGAGGTGACCTCGGAGCGGATCACCTGGACCGAGCCCTCGTCGCAGAGCAGCTCGATCCGCTCGAGCGGCGTGAGTTGCTCGCTTTCGCGCTCCGTGGTCGCCGTCAAGTCCTAAGCCCTCAGGCAGAGCACCGCGTTGTGGCCACCGAAGCCGAAGCCGTTGGAGATCGCAACGGCGCCGTCGTCGCCGTTGACGTCCTCGAGCGGGCGCGCCTCGGGCACGTAGTCGAGGTCCATGCCCTCGTCGCGCTCCTCCCAGCCAACTGTCGGCGGCGCCATGCGCTCCTTAAGCGCGATCAGGGTCAAGATCGCCTCGACGGCGCCCGCGGCGCCGAGCATATGCCCGATCACCGACTTGGTGGAGGAGACGGGCAGCTGCTTCGCCCGCTCTCCGAGCGCCTTAACGAGCGCCTCGGTCTCGGAGCGATCGTTGAGCTGCGTTGAGGTGCCGTGGGCGTTGACGTAGTCCAGGTCGTCCGGGGTCATCCCGGCGTCTTCGAGCGCTCGCTTGATCGCCCGCGTAGCGCCGTCGCCGGACGGGTCGGGCGCCGTGATGTGGTGGGCGTCGGAGCTGGCTCCGAAGCCGAGCACCTCGCCGAGCACCTCCTGGTCGCGCGCGGCGGCGCTCTCGGCCTCCTCGAGGACGAGCACTCCGGAGCCCTCGCCCATGATGAACCCGTCGCGGCGGGCATCGAACGGGCGCGAGATCCCGGAGGGCGAAATCGCGTGCATGTTGTCGAATGCGGCCTGGGCGAGCGAGCCCAGGGCCGCCTCGCTTCCTCCGGCCACGATCATGTCGGCGTCGCCCGCCTGGATCAGGCGCATGGCCGTGCCGATCGCGTCGGCGCCGGCCGCACAGGCCGAGGCCACGCTGTGGGAGGGGCCCAGCAATCCGTAGCGCATCGCGAGGTTGCCCGCCGCCGCGTTGGGCATCAGCATGGGCACCGCGAGCGGCGAGACGCCCTTGGGCCCCTTCTCGGCCAGGAGCTTCGAGTTCTTCTCGAGCGTGAGGATGCCCCCGATGCCGGTGGCGATGATGCAGCCCACGCGCTCCAGATCGACGGGAGCATCCTCGCCGTCTTCGAAGCCGGCCTGCTCGAGCGCCTCCTTCGCCGCCGCGATGGTCACCTGGGTGAAGCGGTCCGTTCGCCGGGCGTCCTTCTTGGAGAGATAGTCGGTCGGATCGAACTCATCGCAGCGGCCCTCGCCGTCCTCGAGCCCCGACTCGCCGGCGAGCCACCGATCGTAGCTGGTGCGGGCACCGACTCCGAGCGGAGTGACGGTGCCGATGCCCGTGACGACGACCCGACGGCTCATGATGCGCGCTTGACCACCAGGTCGACGACGTCGCCCACGGTCTTGAGCTTCTCGACGTCCTCGCCCTTGATCTCGACGCCGAACTCCTCCTCGATCACCTGGCCGACCTCGACCAAGTCGAGCGAGTCGACGTCGAGCGACTCGAGCGTCGCTTCCTTCTTGACGTCCTCGCGCTCCGGGCCGATCTCGGCAATCGCGTCGGCGATCTTCTCAAAGACCGCGTCTTCGCTTACTGTCTCTTCAGCCATTTTCCTTACCTCCGTCGTTTGCTGGTTCGCCCCGGTAGGGACACGGTCAAGCGGTCATGCCGCCGTCCACGGTCAGAATGGTGCCGGTGACATAGCTCGCCCCCTCGGAGGCGAGGAAGCGCACGCAGGCGGCGACGTCTTCGGGCGTCCCGGGCCGTTGCGCGGGCACCATCTTGAGCAGCGTGTCGGGAACGTCCTCGGTCAGCTCGGTCGCGATCAAGCCGGGGGCGATCGCGTTCACGGTGACCCCGCGGCGGGCCACCTCGGAGGCCACGGTCTTGGTGAAGCCCACGAGGCCTGCTTTCGAGGCGGCGTAGCCAGCCTGGCCGGGGTTGGCCTTCTGGCCCACGATCGAGGCCATGTTGATCACCCGGCCGAAGCGCGCCTTCATCATCGGACGCAGCGCGCGACGAGTCATCCGGAACGCGCCCGACAGGTTGGTGTCGAGAAGGCGCTGCCAGTCCTCGTCGTCGAACTGCACTGTGAGGCCGTCCCCGGTGGTGCCCGCGTTGTTGACCAGCACCAGCACCGTGCCGAAGCGCTCCTCGACCTCCTCGAACAGAGGGTCCGCCGCGCTCGGGTCGGAGACGTCGCCCTGCACGGCCACGGCGCTCCCGCCGTTGGAGTCGATGCGCTCGGCGATCTCCTTAGCGCCGTCCTCGTCGGAGCGGTAGTTCACGGCGACCGGCCACCCGGCGTCGGCGAGGGCGGCGGCGCTCGCGGCGCCGATCCCGCGCGATGCCCCGGTCACCAGCGCGCAGCCCTCACGCTCCATCGCTGCTCTCCGATCCGTCGCCGGCGTCGCCCGCGGCCCCGTCGAGGCCCCAGTCGACGATCACGGCGCCCCAGGTGAAGCCGGCGCCGAAGCCGGCCATGAGCACGCGTGAGCCGTCGACCAGCCGGCCGTCGGCCGCGGCCTCGGCGAGCGCGATCGGGATGGTCGCCGCCGACGTGTTGCCGTAGTTCTCGATGGCGTCGACCACGCGGTCGGAGGGAAGGTCGAGCTTCTCGCCAACGGCCTTGAGGATGCGCCGGTTGGCCTGGTGGTAGACGTAGAAGTCGATGCCGTCTATGTCGGTCTCCGCGAGCTCGAGCACCTGCTTGGTCACCTCGTCCAAGCGGCGCACGGCGTTCTGGAAGGTCTCGTGCCCCTTCATGCGGATCTTGGCCTCGTCGCGCTTGGCGTAGGTCAGATCGGCTTGGGCGCCGTCGGCCCCGAGCACCGGCATGCTGACGCGACCGGGCGGCTCGGTGGCGGTCATCACCACGGCTCCGGCGCCGTCGCCGAACAGCGCGGCGGTGCGCCTGTCGTCGTGGTCGAGGTAGCGATGCAGCGCATCCGCGCCGATCACCAGCACTCGCTCTGCCGCTCCTGACTCGATCTGACCGCGCGCCACGGCGACCGCGGAGACGAAGCCGGTGCACGCGGCGCCGATGTCGACCGCCCCGGCCCGGTGGGCGCCGAGCTTGTTCGCCACCAGCGGAGCTGCGTCCGGGGTGATCTCGTCTTTGCTCGTGGTCGCCACGAGAACCAGGTCCAGATCCTCGGCCTCGAGCTGCGCGCTTTCGAGCGCTGCGCTGCCCGCTTGCGCGGCGAGGTCCGAGAGGCGCTCGTCGGAAGTGAGCGCATGACGCCGGAGGATCCCCGTTCGCGTGACGATCCAGCTCTCCTCCACTCCCAGCCTCTCGGCGACCGCCGCGTTCTCGATCACCTGCTCGGGCACGGCCATGCCGATCGCGCCGATGGCGGCGCCCGCCACGGCGCGCTCGGAACCCAGGGCGCGTCGTCCCTCGACTGTGGTGTCAAGCATGCGCGCCCTCGAGCTTGTCTGCGACCAGCGCCTCGACGTCGTCGAGCGTCTTTTTCACCAGGGCGGTGAGGACCTTCCCCGGGCCCGCCTCCACGTAGCGCTCGACGCCCTCCTCGCGAAGGGCGAGCAGGACCTCGCGCCAGCGCACCGGGCTGGTGATCCCCTCGGCGAGGCGCCGCGGAATGTCGTCGAAGGGCTCCGCGGTCACGCCTGAGAACACGGGGACCGACGGCTCGGCGAACTCCACCTCGGCCAGCGCCTCGGCGAAGCTCTCCCGAGCCTCCGCTACGAGCGGCGAGTGGAAGGCGCCCGCGACGCTCAGCCGCACCGCGCGCACCCCGGCCTCCTTGGCGTCCTCGGCCGCGGCGTCGAGCTTGTCGCCGTCGCCGGAGACGACCACCTGGTCGGGAGCGTTGTCGTTGGCCACGCTCAAGTCGTGCTTGCTCGACAGCTCGTGCGCGAAGTCTGCGCCGTCGCCGCCGACCAGGGCCATCATTCCGCCGCCGCCCGCCTTCTCGGCGGCCGTTGCCATCAGCTCCCCGCGCAGTGCCACCAGGCGCAGCCCCTCGGCCGGGCTCACGCTGCCGGCGGCGGCGAGGGCCGCGAGCTCTCCCATGGAGTGGCCGGCGAAATACTTCAGGCCGCCCACCCCGATCTGAGAGAGCTGCGCCCAGCCAGCCATGCTGGCGCAGTAGATCGCGGGCTGGGCGAAGCGGGTGCTCTCGTCGGCGCGGGCGAAGGGGTCCTCGCCCCCCACCGCCTCGAGAGCCGCCTCGAGCAGCTCCGGAGCGTCGCGCTCGACGCGCTCTCGCATGTCGTCGGTCTGGCTGCCCTGTCCGGGGAACAGCACGGCGGTGTCTTTGTCAGGCATGCCTACAGACTTGCCGGCAGCGGCGCTGACTAGACCCTCTGCTGCCGGTTTTGCCCCCGAATGGGGGGAGCGCCGCGGGGTGGCGGGGGGTCAGGCGATGACCCCGAGGCGCTGGGCGCGCTGCACGGCCGCCGCGCGGTTGCGCACCTCGAGCTTGCGGTAGAGCGTGGTCGTGTACTCCTTCACCGTGTAGGGGGAGAGGTAGAGCTGCCCGGCGATCTCACGATTGGTGGCTCCGCCGGCGAGCAGCTCGAGAACCTCTCGCTCGCGACCGGAGAGGAGGGTTTGGGGCTGCTCTGATCGAGGCGCGAAGACGGTCATGCCCAGGCCGACCATCCGCACGGCCTTGGTGACGTCCTGCACCGCCCAGTCCTTGGACACGAAGCCTGAGGCGCCCGCCGCCTTCGCCGCGGTCGGCGAGATGCTGCCCACCCCCGAGATCAGGAGCACTCGCGTCCCCGGAGACGCGGCGCGCAGGGCCTGGCAGAGCTCTGCCCCTGATTCCTGGCCCACGAACAGGTCGACCAGGGCCACGTGTGGCTCGTAGCGCTTGGTAAGCGCGAGCGCCTGCTCGCCGTCGCTCGCGGCCAGGCAGCGCTCCACCCAGGACTGATGGCCCAGCACCTCCCGAAAGCCCCACTGGACGATGTCGTGGTCGTCGACCACGAGGATGCGCAGCCGGCGGCGCCCACTCATTCCGCCACCGGGGGAAGAACCAGGCGTAAGCGCCAATGGTCGGAGCCCTGGGCTCCGAACTCCAGGAGCCCGCCGCGCTGCACCGCCTCGAAGAACGCCAGCCGCAGGCCCATGCCGGTCCCCCGCGGGTCTCGGCGCACTCCGTCGTTGGAGACCTCGAGGGTGAACGCGCCGTCCTCGGAGCTGACGATGACGTCGACGCGGCTCGGGTCGGCGTGCTTGCCGGCATTGCGCAGCGCCTCCGCGAGCACCGATTGCGCCAGCGGCTCGCAGTCCCGGGGCACCTCCACGTCCTCCGGCCAGGTCACTCGTACCCCGAGGTCGCGATGGTGGTCGCTGAGCCGGTCGAGCTCCTCGCGCAAGCTCGTCGCCACCTCCGGCGGCTCGGGACCGACCGGCCGCTGGAGAGCCGTGCGCAGGTCGCCAAGCGCGGCCTGGATCTCGCTCGAGCACCGCGTCCACACCTCGGCGCGTGGCTCTCTGTCCGGGGCGAGCGCAAGCGAGACACCGAACAGCCGTTGCATGACGCGCTCGTGGACCTCGCCGGCCAGCGTGATCCTGTCTGTGAGCTCACGTGCGCGCTCCTGCTGGCGCGTGGCGATCCGCGCGCTGGCGGCAAGCGCAACCATCCTCCCCAGCAGCCACATCGCGTGGCGCTCCTCGTCGGAGAGGTGGAAGCGGCCCGCGCCGCGGTCGGCGAGGATCACCCCGAACCAGCGGCCCGCCGCCGCGACCGGGATGCACGTGAGCGTGGACACGGCGAACAGGCGGGCGTAGCGCTCGGGGATCTGGTGCTCAAGGTCCTCGGAGGTCTCGATCACCCGATCGGTGGTGAGCGCACGATGGGCGAGCGGCGTGTCCTCCAGCGTGCCGAAGACCTGGGAGAGCAGCTCCATGTCGATACCTCGCGAGCCGGCGGCGCGAACCCCCGCACGGGCTTCGTGGTACAGAAAGAACACGGCCCGCTCCATCGAGGTCATCCGGCACACCGCCTCGCAGACGCGGTCGTAGAAGTCGCGCGAGTGGTTCGGCGAGTCGACGTCCGAGAGCAGGTCGACCAGGACGTCGAGCGCCTCGAGGCGGGGGGCCGCAGCGGAAGCTGTCACGGATCGGAAACTACCCGGTTCCCCGCGTGGCGGCGGCGATGCCGGCGATCGTGGAGCTCGCTCTGCCTACTGGTCGCGAGCACCTCCCGACCGGCGGCGGCGTGGTCAGCCCGACCGGCGGCGAGCGTGGTGCCGGGGGTGTGCTGGGTTTCCCGCCCATATGGCGGATAAGTCGGCACACCCCTCGCCCGCTGCGCTCGGCGGGCGCTGCTCAGCGTTTGGGGGCGGGCGCCGGCTGAGCGACGGCCGAGGGAGGCGAGGGCGGCGGCGGCGAGACCCCGCCGCCCTGGCTTCCCGACGCGGCCGGGAAGGGCACGAACGCCTCGTCGCGCAGCATTGCGAGGTCGGAGGTCTTCAGCCCGACCGCCGAGAGCGTGAACAGCCGGTCGCCCATGACCAGCGTGCGGGTTACGGGTGGCGCGTAGTCGTCGCCCTGGACCGCCTCGTGGGAGACGCGTCCGACTTCGTCGATGCCCTCGCGGCGCACGCGGAAGCCGATCGCGCCGGAAAAGCCGGAGCCCGAGCCTCCGTCGCGCTTGCTGAAGACCTGCACGGGCAGGACGGCCAGCGAGGTCTTGGGCCAGAACAGAAACGCCCGGTGGTCGTACTCGACGTCCGAGGACGAGGAGGAGCCCAGCGCCCGCTGCGCGATGCGCACCGGCTTGCTCAAGTCCGAGACGTCGAAGAGCGAGAGCTGCGCTCCCGCCGTCTGGCCCTCCTCGGTCGCGTCCTGCCCGATCCCGAGCAGCATCCCGTCGCCGACGGGATGCAGGTAGGCGGAGTAGCCGAGGATCTTCAGCTCTCCCACCACCTTGGGGGCGGCCGGCACAGAGAGGTCGAGCGTGTAGAGCGGGTCGACCTGCCGGAAGGTCACGACGAAGGCGGTGTCGTCGATGAAGCGCACCGCGAAGATCCGCTCCCCGCGGCCCAGCCCCCCTACCCTCCCGAGCTGCGCGAGCGCGCCCGAGCGCTCCTCGAGCGTGGTGACGTAGCTCTCGCTCTCGCGCTGCTGGCGATTGCCCCACCAGGGCGGGGTGTCGGTGCTGGCCACCCGCAGGACGCCCTTGTACTCCGACAGCGAGAACTGGTTGAGCACCGAGCCCGTCACCTCGCCGCTGGAGCGGTACTCGGTCTTGCCCGGGACCGAGATGTCGAGCTTGTGGACGGACGTCGTCAGCGGTGGCGGCTCCTGATCGGGCGAGGCCGGGAGCGGGAGCCAGCGCTGGGTGGCCACGTAGAGGCCGGTCGTCGAGGCGTAGACCGTCTGGGCGTCGGTCATGAGCCCGTCGACGTCGACCGCCGGCAGCCCCTTCTGCATGTCGATGGTCAGCACGGAGAGCATGTCGAGCCCCGAGTAGGTGCGCGGCCGGCGCACGGCTCGGCAGGCGGCGAGCTTGCGTCGCGTGCCCTTCCCGGCCACGCCCTTGCGAAGCGTTGCGCCCGGCAGCCAGCCCGACGCCGTCGCACGGGCGCCCGCGTCCCCCCGCAGGAGCGCGCGAGGAACCGAGGCGACGACCACCCGCGCGGTCGCCCCGTTGAGGCGGGCGCTGACGACGGATCCGTCGACCTCGAGCGTGCGCCGCACCCGCATGTCGCCGGGGTCTGAGACGTCGACCTCAGTCAGCCGGCTCGTCGGGTTCCAGTGGGGCGCGATGCTCGCCGGCCGCGCGGCCACCGGGCCGCCCCCGTCCACCGGCCCGCTGAACGCCGGCGCGCTTCCCGAGAGGACGAGCACCCGGTCGCCGAAGAGCAGCAGCTCGCCGCCGTAGCCGCCCATCTCCAGGCTCCCGAGCAGGCGCGGCTTCTCGGCGCGCCCGTCCACCGCAAGCAGCTTCCCGTTGGCCAGCGTGAAGATCCGGCTCCCGTCGCTCTTGATTACGTCGGGCTCGTCGATGCCCTCCTCTTGGACGTTCGTACGGGAGGAGTCGCTGTCTCCCGAGGCCGGCGCCGACGCGGGCGTCGGCGGCGAGGGCGGCGCGGCGCCCTCTGGCGCGCCCTGAGCGCCTGGCGCCCCCTGCGTCGCGGGCGCCGGGTCGGGCATCCCGACCGCGGGGGCCGCGCCGCCACGGCTCGCCTTGGCCGCGTAGCGCTGACCGTAGGCCACGAGCGACCTGCACGAGGAGAAGGTCTTGAGGCGGATCGTCTTGGACGAGCGCGCCTCGCCGACCCCGGGCAAGGCCCCCGCGATCACGATCGCCATGGCGAGCAAGAGCAAAGTGCGAGTTCGCACGAGGGAAGGGTACCGGGCTGGCCGACGGCGCGGCCGCGTAGGTGGTGGCGGCGGACCGCACTTGCTAGCGTAGGTGGCGTTCGGCCGGGTTTCGAGCCCGGCACAAGCAGTGTCAGCGCCCGCAGTCGTTGCCTGATGGCATCCTCCGGGATCGCAGCACAGCAACCCCGTGGAGGAAAGACATATGCCCACCGGAACCGTCAAGTGGTTCAGCGACGACAAGGGCTTCGGCTTCATCACGCCCGACGATTCGGGCAAGGACCTGTTCGTCCATCACTCCGGCATCGTGGCCGACGGCTACCGCTCGCTGCCCGAAGGCGCGAAGGTCTCCTACGAGTCCGAGGCCGGCCCGAAGGGCCCCAAGGCCGTCAACGTCCAGGTCGTCTGAGCCATGGCGGCGCGCACCACGCGCGAGCGTGAGGCGGAGCGACGCAAGGCAAAGCTCGAGCTCGTCGAGGAGCAGATCCGCGGCGGCTCGCTTGAGGTGCGCAAGATGACCGCCGAGGAGCGCGCCCGTTGGGGGCACGCTCCCGACAAAGAGCGACCCGGCCGCCGGCGCTCCCGCTGACGCGCCGAGGGAGGCTCAGCCGCCCTCGCGCGCCGCTCGGCCCCTTGGGAGGCTCAGCCGCCCTCGGCGTGCTTCTTGAGCCCTTCGGCGGCGCCGCCGACCAGGAAGTCGCGCACCTTGCTCTCCACCGGCCCGCGGAGGAGCATCCCGAGCATGCGGCCGGGGGCGGTGACGAGCGCGTAGGTCGCGCGGGTTCGCCCGCCGCCGAGGTCCTCGAAGGACCACGAGCCCTCCAGCGACTTCATGTCGCCCTCCTCCTGGACCCACTCGATGCGCTCGGGCGGGTGGAAGGAGAAGCGCAGCACCGCGCTGACCGACTTGACCTGCGCGTCTGACTCGGTCTCGACCAGCTCGGCCCGCCCTTCGCCGTCGCGCTCGAGCACCTCGACGTCCTTGAGCGAGCCCTGCCACTCAGGCGCGTTCTCGATGTCGGAGGCGATCTCGAAGCACCGCTCGATCGGGGCGTCGATCTCAACGGTGCGCTCGCCGGTAATCGTTCCCATGCGCGCTACCCTACCGCCGCGGAGCTTCATCGGGTGCGCGGGGCAGCCAGAAGCGCCCCCGGCGGGGCACTTCGGCGGCCGCGAGGGCCATTGGCCGGCGATGCTCGGCACAGGCGCCTGCTAGCGTCTCCGAGTGCGGGCAGCCTTTGCCCGCGAGGTTCTTGTCTCGAGCGCTCCAGCGATCCGGGTCAGTCGAATCTCCCGAATCGTTCGCGGCCGGCGTCTTCGCCGCCGCAGCAAGGAGTCTTGAATGTCTATGCAGTCCTTCGCCGATCTCGGCGTGTCAAACGCGGTGGTCGGCGCGCTCGACGCTCGCGGCATCGCCACCCCCTTCCCCGTCCAGCGCCTCGTCATCGGCGACGTGCTCGCCGGCCGCGACGTGCTGGTCAAGTCGCCCACCGGGTCGGGCAAGACGCTGGCCTTCGGCGTCCCGATGGTCGACCTCCTCAAGGCGGACGGCCCGCGACCGGCGGCCCTGATCCTCGCGCCGACCCGCGAGCTGGCCAGCCAGATCGTCGACGAGCTCTACACCGTCTGCCACGCCCGCGCGCTCTCGGTCGCCGCGGTCTACGGCGGCACGAGCATCGAGCGCCAGAGCCGCGCCGCGCGCAAGGCGCACATCCTCGTCGCCACTCCCGGCCGCCTCGAGGACCTGATCGCCCGCCGCGCCGTCTCGCTCGCGCAGGTGAAGATCCTCGTGCTCGACGAGGCCGACCGGATGCTCGACATGGGCTTCCGCCCTCCGGTCGACCGCATCGTCGCCCAGATCCCCGGCCGCCGCCAGACGCTGTTCTTCTCGGCCACCCTGCACGGCGAGGTCGGGCGGCTCGCCGACCGCTACACGACCGGCGCACGCCGACACGAGCACGCCGCCACCGAGCAGCAGCGCGGCGACGTCGAGCACCGCTTCGTGCCCGTGCGCCACGAAGCCAAGCTCGACGAGCTGGTACGCGAGCTCCAGAGCGCCCGCCCCGGCCGCACGCTGGTCTTCGTGCGCACCAAGCGCGGCGCGGACCGCCTGGTCAAGCGCCTCAACGCGCAGGGCCTGGCCGCAGTGGCGATGCACGGCGACAAGTCACAGTCCCAGCGCGAGAAGGCTCTTTCCCGCTTCGAGCAGGGCGGCGTCGAGACGTTGGTCGCCACCGACGTCGCCGCCCGCGGACTCGACGTCGAGGGCATCACCCACGTGATCAACTTCGACGCGCCAGAGGACCACGAGGGCTACGTCCACCGCGTCGGTCGCACCGGCCGCGCGGGCGCCACCGGGGTGGGGATCACCTTCGTCCTCGCCGACCAGGCCTCCGACGTCGAGAAGATCGCCGCCGCGCTGTCCCTCCAGTCCGAGTTCGGTCTGTCGGGGCTCGCGCTCGGGCCTCGTAAGCCGACGCCGAGCAATCGGCGCTCCTCCGCGTCGCGCGGCGCCCGCGCGACGCGCGACGCCCGCGCCCGCTCGCGCCCGCCGCGCCGCCGCTGAGGCCCGGCGCCTGATGCCCGTAGCCACCGCTGCGCCGCCGCTGAGGCCCGGCGCCTGATGCCCGTAGCGCCCGCCGCGCCGCCGCTGAGACCCGGCACCTGATGCCCGTAGCGCCCGCCGCGCCGCCGCTGAGACCCGGCACCTGATGCCCGTCGCCCGAGAGGACCTTCGCAACGTCGCGATCGTCGCCCACGTCGACCACGGCAAGACGACCCTGGTTGACGCCATGCTCTGGCAGTCCGGCGCCTTCCGTGCCAACCAGGACGTCGCCGACCGGGTCATGGACTCGATGGACCTCGAGCGCGAGAAGGGCATCACGATCCTCGCCAAGAACACCGCGGTCCGCCACCGCGG
>Ga0183260_10000753_pt1 | contig 27539 bp, 27 predicted proteins | sample AntDrymUQ4972206_2_FD_129768 | JGI IMG/M metagenome (GOLD analysis project Ga0183260, IMG submission 129768) | Polar desert sand microbial communities from Dry Valleys, Antarctica - metaG UQ497 (22.06) (version 2) (version 2) | ecosystem: Environmental > Terrestrial > Soil > Desert | place... | reverse complement strand
GCGCGCAGTACCGGATGGGGAAGTTACGGCGGATTCCCGAGCATGGGCGGTGGCGGTGGCTTCGGTGGCGGTGGTGGATTCGGCGGCGGCGGCTTTTCCGGCGGTGGTGGCATGAGCGCCGGTGGCGGCGCATCGGGGAGCTGGTGATGCGCTGGATTCGACACTTGTTCGCGCCACCGGTGCGCACGCGCTTCGAGGCGGCGTGCATGGAGCGGATCCGGTCCGCGATCGCGGCGAGTGAACGGCTGCATCGCGCGGAGATCTGCTTCGCCGTCGAGCGCTCTCTCTCCCTGGCTGACCTCGTCGCTGGCGTCGATTCGCGCGCGCGCGCGTCCGCCGTGTTCGCGCAGCTACGCGTGTGGGACACGGCAGCGAACAACGGTGTGCTGATCTACGTCCTGCTCGCCGAGCACGCCATCGAAATCCTGCCGGACCGCGACGCGAAGACGTGCATTCCCGCTGCCGAATGGCAGCGCGTCTGTGCGCGCGTCGCGCAAGGATTTGCCGAAGGCCGCCACGCAGATGCCATCGCGGCTGGGGTCGAGGCGCTCACCCCGCTGCTGGCGTTGCACTATCCCTGCGATGGAACCGGCTTCGATTACGGCACAGCGGGCCACGACGAGCTTCCCAACCGGCCGCGCATCCTTTGAAGCGGGTGCGAGACCGCCGCTAGGGCATAATCGCGCGTCGCTCGCGGCCATAAAGCACTACGCACCATGTCGTTTCTGCATACTCTCGACCCCGTCGCGGTCGAACTCGGCCCGCTCAAGGTGCACTGGTACGGAATCACGTACCTGCTCGCATTTGCTTCGTCGTGGTGGCTCGGCCGTCGGCGCGTGCGCGAGGGCCGGCTCGGCATCTCGCAGGATCAATTCTCCGACCTGCTGTTCTACGGCATGCTCGGTGTCATCTTCGGTGGCCGCCTCGGTTACATGCTTTTCTACGGTTGGGCGGAATGGACCCAGGACCCGCTGGCTTTGCTACGCGTGTGGGAAGGTGGCATGAGCTTTCACGGCGGGTTGCTCGGCGTGATGATTGCCATGTGGATCTGGTCGCGGAAAAATCGGGTTCATTTCTTCGACAACATGGATTTCGTGGCGCCGCTGATTCCGATCGGCCTCGGCTTCGGGCGCATGGGCAATTTCATCGGCGGGGAATTGTGGGGGCGGGTGACTTCCGTGCCGTGGGCATTCGTGTTCCCGAAGTCGCTCGAGATCGAGTCGCGCAGCATGGCGGAGCTCGCCGAGCTGCATGCGACGGGTGCACTCGAGCCCTTCGCGCGGCATCCGTCGCAGCTCTATCAGGCAGGGCTCGAAGGCATTCTGCTGTTTGCCCTGGTTTGGCGATTTTCGGCGAAACCGCGGCGACGCTACGCCGTGTCCGGGCTGTTTGCGCTCGCCTACGGACTCTCGCGGTTTGCAGTCGAATTCGTCCGGGAGCCCGACGAACACCTCGGTTTCCTGGCGTTCGACTGGTTGACGATGGGCATGCTGCTGTCGATTCCGCTCGTCGTCACGGGCCTGGTTCTGCTCGCGCTGTCGCTGCGCGCGCCGTATCCGCCGCGGCGCGCGACGCCCGGCGACGACGCGCTGCCCGAACGTGCGACTGCAATGCAACCTGACGCGCAAAGAACTCGCTGACGTGCGGGCCTATCTCGACCTGCTGAGGCACGTACTGGAACACGGCGCGATCAAGTCCGATCGCACCGGTACCGGCACGCGAAGCGTATTCGGGTACCAGCTGCGTTTCGATCTCGCCGCAGGCTTCCCGCTGGTCACGACCAAGCGCGTGCACTGGAAGTCCGTGGTGCACGAGCTGCTCTGGTTCCTGCGTGGCGACACCAACATCGCCTATCTGCGCGAACACGGCGTCGGTATCTGGAACGAGTGGGCCGATGCGGACGGCGAGCTCGGTCCGGTGTACGGCCGGCAGTGGCGCGCGTGGACCGCGGCGGACGGGACCGTGGTCGACCAGATGCAATGGCTGCTCGACGAAATCGCCCGCAATCCCGATTCGCGGCGGCTCGTCATCAGCGCCTGGAACGTCGCCGAACTCCCTGCGATGGCATTGCAGCCGTGCCATGCGCTGTTCCAGTTCTACGTTTCGCCAGCCGCCGAGCCGGGGGCGCGCCGCAGGCTCAGCTGTCAGCTTTACCAGCGATCCGCCGACGTGTTCCTCGGCGTGCCATTCAACATCGCGAGTTACGCCCTGCTGACGCATCTCGTCGCGCGGTCCTGCGACTTCGACGTCGGGTATTTCGTGCACACGTTCGGCGACGTGCACCTGTACTCCAATCATGTGGAGCAGGCGGAACTGCAACTGACGCGGGTTGAGCGACCGCTTCCGCGCCTGCGCCTGAACCCCGAAATACGTGATCTCTTCGCATTTGGTTTCGAGGACATCACGCTTCAAGCCTATGATCCGCATCCAGCCATCAAGGCTCCGGTGGCGGTGTGAGTGCTGGCGTATCGTGCGCTCCGCGAGTCGTGCTCATCGCTGCGCTCGATCGTCGGGGCGCGATCGGTCGCGACGGCACGCTGCCCTGGCATCTGCCGGACGACCTCAGGCGATTCAAACAGTTGACGCTGGGCAAGCCCGTGTTGATGGGACGCAAGACCGCGCAGGCAATCGGCCGCGCCCTGCCAGGTCGCACCAACCTCGTGATGACGCGAAGTCCTGTCACGGCCGTCGACGGAATGCACGTCGTCGCTTCGCTGCATGCAGCCATGGAACACGCGGACACGATAAAAGCCGGCGAGCTTTGCGTAATTGGCGGTGGCGAGATCTACGCGCTCGCGATGCCAGCCGCGACGCGACTTCATCTCACGCACGTGGATATGGAAGTCCAGCACGCCGACGCGTTCTTTCCGGACTTCGACGCAAGGATCTGGCGGGAAACCTCTCGGGAATACCATCGTGCGGACGCGCGCCACGCATTCGCGTTCGATTTCGTCGACTACGCTGCAGCGTAGATCAGGTTTGTTCCGGGCGCGTGCCGTCCGCCTTGCCGGGGACCTGCACGATGCGGGTCTCGGGACCGAGAGCGAGCGCGGTGAGCGGACCGCCCCAAACGCAGCCCGTGTCCAGTGCGCGGATCCCGAGTCCGATCACCAGTCCGAGTGCCGACCAGTGGCCGCACACCACCGGCACGTCGCGCGCGGCCTGGTCCGGAACTTCGAACCAGGGATACAGCCCTGCGGCTTGCGTACCTGGCTTGTCCTTCTGGTCGAAGGCAATGCGTCCGCGAGTGTCGCAGAAGCGCAGCCGCGTCATGACGTTGATGATGGCGCGCAGGCGATCGTTGCCGAGCAGACGCGGTGACCAGGCCGCCGGCCTGTTGCCGTAGAGCTGCTGCAAGATCTTGCGATAGCGCTTGCCACGCAGTGCCGTTTCGACTTCGCGCGCACGTTTCGCCGCGATGTCGAGCGTCCAGCGCGGCGCCAGCCCCGCGTGCACCATCGCGAAACCCAACTCGCGATCGAGGTGGAACAACGGCTGCCCCCGTAACCAATCGATGAGTTCGACACGATCGTCCGCGAACAGGACGCGCTGCAGGTCCGCGTTGACCTTGCGCTGTTCCTCTTCGCGTCGTTCCGAAATCGCGAGCAGCGACAGGTCGTGATTGCCTAGCACCACCACGCTGTGCGTGGCCAGCGACTTGACGAGCCGCAAGGTTTCCAGCGATTGCCCACCGCGATTGACGAGGTCGCCGCAGAACCAGAGGCGATCGCAAGCGGGATCGAACTTGATCCGTTCGAGCAACACCTGCAGCGGGTCGTAGCAACCTTGCAGGTCGCCGATCGCCCAAGTGGTCATGCGCGGGCCTCGAGTCGTTGGCGCAACAGGGTCTGGGTGCGCTCGCTCAATGCAGTGTGCGCGGAACCGAGAGCGTGAACTCGGGGATCGCCGCGACGAATCGCGTGCCGTCGTCGGCCACCATCTCGTAACTGCCGCGCATCGTCCCGACCGCGGTCTCGAGGACCGCACCGCTGGTGTACTCGAAGCCATCGCCCGGCCGCATCCAGGGTTGCTCGCCCACCACGCCGTCGCCGCGCACTTCCTCGACTCGACCATTGCCGTGGGTGATGATCCAGTGGCGCGTGAGCAACCGCGCCGCCATGTCGCCGTGGTTCTGCAGGGTGATGGTGTAGGCGAACACGAAACGGTTTTCCGCGGGCGCGGACTGATCGTCCAGGAATCGTGTGACGACCTGGACATGGATGTGATACGGATCGAATTGCGTCATGCGTCGATTGTCGGCATAGCGGCCTCGCGACTCAAGGGCGCGTCGGGGATTGGTTCATGTGCGACGCCACATCGCGTGCAAGCGCGAGCCACATCGCGACCGGCAGCGACTCTGCCCGTGCGCCGGGTTCGATGCCGAGCATCCGCAGCCGCGCATCGTCCACAACACCGGAGAGCGCGTTGTGAAGGGTCTTGCGGCGCTGCGCGAAGCCGGCGCGTACCACGCGGTCCAGCGCAGTGAAATCTATGTCGAGAATTTCCGCCGCCGGCAAGGGGACCAGACGCACGACCATTGATTCGACCTTGGGCGCGGGCCGGAACGCACCGGGCGGCACGTGGAGCAGGGGCTCCACCGTGCACCGCGCCTGCAGCATGACGCTCAAGCGACCAAAGGTCTTGCTGCCCGGCGGAGCCGCCATGCGTTCCACGACCTCGCGCTGCAGCATGAAGGTCATGTCGGCAATGGCGTCGGCGTGTGCCAGCGCGTGGAACAGCATCGGGGTGGAAATGTTGTACGGCAAGTTGCCGATGAGCCGCAACGGTCGCGGACCGATGAGGCCAAAGTCCACTTCGAGTGCGTCGGTTTCGATGAGCGTGAGGTTGCCGTGACGTGAAGCCTCCGAGCGCAGCCAGGCCGCCAGGTCCCGGTCGAGTTCGATTGCGGTCAGCGCACCCACGCGATCGAGCAGGGGAAAAGTCAGCGCGCCTTGACCGGGCCCGATTTCGACCAGCGTTTCACCGGGGCGCGGCGCGATCGCCGCCACGATCCGCGACACGACATCGGGATCGCACAGGAAATTCTGGCCGAAGCGCTTGCGCGCCTTGTGCTCGAACGGCTCGGTCATGCGTGCGTCCGCTCCCGTGCAGCGAGCTCGATCGCGAGGTTCACTGCGGCGAAGAGGCTGGAAGGGTCCGCGCGCCCCGCGGCCGCGCTGTCGAGCGCCACGCCGTGGTCTACGGAGGTGCGCACGAAAGGAAGTCCGAGCGTCACGTTCACCGCATGACCGAAGCCCACGTGCTTGAGCACAGGGAGCGCCTGGTCGTGATACATCGCGAGGATCGCGTCGAATCCCGCGAGGCGCGCAGGCACGAACGCCGTGTCGGCCGCCAGCGGACCGGCTACATCGATGCCCTGCGCGCGCAACAGCGCGATGGCCGGCGCGATGACATCGATTTCCTCGCGGCCGAGATGGCCGTTCTCGCCTGCGTGCGGATTGAGTCCCAGTACCGCGATGCGCGGGGCCGCGAGATCGAAGCGCTGGCGCAGGCCTTCGTGCAGCAGGCGACCCGCCTCGAAAACGCGTGCGACGGTGATCGCGGCGGGAACCTTTGCGAGCGGCAGGTGCGTGGTGACCAGCGCAACCCTCAGGGTGTCCGCGACCAGCAGCATGAGTGGCACCGCGTGACTGCGGTCGCCGAAGAACTCTGTGTGGCCGGTGAAAGCAACGCCTGCGTCGTTGATCACGCCCTTGTGAACCGGGGCGGTGACCACGCCATCGAACGAGCCGTCGAGGCACCCATCGCAGACCAGCGCAAGTGTGTCGATGACGAACGCGACATTGCCGGAATCGAGCCAACCCGGCAGCACGGGGTTACGCAAGGGCACCGACCGCACGGCCAGCGATCCGGCCACATGCTCGGCGGCCGTCATTCCAGGGACCAGTTCGATCACGCGCAGCGGCAGGCGCGCGCGCAACGCGGTGGCGCGCAACAGGCCTGCGTCGCAAAAAGCGGTCAATGCGGCCGTTACCGTCCGTTGTGCGAGGCGCACCAGCAATTCGGGTCCGACGCCCGCGGGTTCGCCGGCCGTCAGCGCCAGCCGAACGCTGTTTCCGGTCATCAGGCTATTGAGCGGCTCACTGCCGCGGCGCGTCGACACGCGTCGGCATGTTGTCCCCGATCGTGTCCTTGTCGTCGTCGGTTTCCACGGCGGCGGCCTCGGCATCCGACGTGATCTTGGTATCGGTGCGGATCGACGCGGACTTCTTCGGCCGTCCGGGCAGGTCGCCTTCGAGCCGGTTTTCGACGTAGGCTTCGCCGCGAAGCTGCCGCAGGAACGACGCATATTCCTCTTCGGACTTGCGCGCACGCACCGCATCGCGCGCCCGCGTCCGGGATGCTTCCTGAGTGCGATCGCGTTGCCGCTCGCCGAGCCGCTGCATCACGTGCCAACCCGCGTCAGTCTTGAAGGGTTCGGAGATTTCCTGGTCCTTGAGCGCGACAATCTTCTCGCTCACCACGGTTCCGTAAGCATCGGCGGGGAACCAATCCATGTCTCCGCCCAGTCCGCCTGTGGTCTTGTCGTCGGAGAATTCGCGCGCGAGCTTGGCGAAATCCTCGCCTTACCTGAGACGCTCGTACAGGTCGCGGATGGTCTTCTCGGCTTCCTCTTCGGTGACGAGCTCCGTCGATCGGACGAGCACGTGGCGCGCGTGATACTCCTGCGCCATCTCCTGTTCGCTGTCGCGTTGATCGACCAGCTTGAGCAGGTGGAACCCGCTCGGACCGCGCATCGGGCGCGACACTTCGCCTTTGGCGAGCGTTCCCACGGCGTCGGTGAACAATTCGGGCACTTCGTCGTAGCTGCGCCAGCCGAGGTCGCCGCCTTCCAGCGCCTGCGGGCCGTCCGAATACTTGATCGCGGTGGCCGCGAAGTCGGCGCCCCCGGCAATTTCGCGAGCGGCCGCTTCCAGCTTTGCCGCCGCCGCGGCCACCTGCTCTTCATTCGCGTTCTCGGGCAGGGATACCACGATGTGCGCGAGGCGCACCTCGCCGCCCTTGAGCGTGCCCGAAGCCAACAGGTTCTCGATTTCGGTATCGGTGACGTTGACTTGCGACTGCGTGTAGCGCTGGCGAAGGCGCTGCGTGAGCAGTTCGTCACGAAAGGCACGGCGGAACTCGTCCGGACTCAGGCCCTGCTGCTGCAGCGACGCGGCCATCTGTTCGACCGTGATGCCGTTCTGCTCCGCGAGGCGCGCCAGCGATTGCTGGAATTCGGCGTCGCTGATGCGGATGCCCGTGTCATTGGCACGCTGCACCTGCAACTGCAACGTGATCAGGCGCTGCAGGACCTGCTTCGCCAGCACGTCGCGCGGGGGCAATTGCCCGCCGGCGCCGTACTGCGCCTCGATGTTGGTGATGGCGCGGTCGAGTTCACTCTTGAGGATGACGTCGTCGTTAACCACCGCGACGATGCGGTCGAGACTGTCGTCGGACTCGGGGAGCAGGACCTGCGCGGGTGCGCGAGGCGCGGCGAGCAAGCCCAGTCCCATCATCAGCAGCGAAGCGAGGAGCGATCGATTCATGGCTACGGCGTTCTCTTGCAGGGCGCGGGTCCGAAGTCGGACAACGGGGATGGTGCGCAGTTCCGGCTGGAGGCCGGCGCTGGCGGCGGCGCTGTTGCCGCCAGGCTGCGCCGTCAACGACGAGCGTCAGCGATAGCCCAGAATAGCACGCGACAAAAAGTCCTCGGCGTCGCGACCGATCGATCCAAGCCCCTTGAGCTCGAGCTCGACGAAAATCGAATTGTTGCTGTCCCCCTCGAACGTCCGCACGTAGTGGCGTCCCAGGACCCGCACCGCGAAACAGCAGGACTGGTACTCGATGCCGCCAAAAGCTTCCAGCGTTCGCTGCTCGGGCAACGAATACAGCCAGCGGGCCACCAGATGCCAGCGCTCGCCTAGCGGGACCGCCACCGAACCGTCGAGCTGCTCGAGCAGGTCGCGGCGATAGCGATAGCTCAGGTTGGCGACGCTGCGCGCGCCGAAGCGGCGCTGCAGGCGGATCGAGGACAGATCGGTGCGATCCGTTTCGGGGTTCCACTGTTGGGACACCGCGACGCGCCAGCGATCGTCCAGCCGGATATCGAGTTCGCCGACGTAGGCCGATTGCGAGAAATCGCGTGGCGCGACACCGGGCAGCTGCACGCGCTGTTCGTCGAAATAGCGGATCTGACCGAGCGAGGCTCGCGCGATCTCGTCGCCGCTGTCGGCGTCGAACAACGACGTGGTCAACGCCGCCGTCAGCTGATTGGCGTCGGCCTGGCGGTCCGCGCCCGCAAATCGATTGGTGCGGAACAACTGTCCGAAACTGAAAGTCAGTTCCTGCGTGTCGAACAGCGGCAGGCGGTCCTGGTTGCGATACGGCACATACAGGTAATAAAGACGCGGTTCCAGCGTCTGCCGGAAGTTGCGGTCGAACCACGTGACGTTGCGTTCGAACAGCAGTCCCGCGTCGAGACTCGCGATCGGCGTGCTGCGTGTCGGAGTGTCCGCCAGCTGGTCGTCGAGTTCGTAGTTGGTCTGGCGCACCGCGAATTCCGGGCGCACGTACCAGCCGCTGCGCTCGATCGGGAATCGCACGTACGGCATCACGTCGATGCGCGTGCCTTCGATCGCGTTCTGCTTGCTGAAGACCGTGGCTTCGCTGCGCAGCCCCGCCACGAACCACGGCAGGAACGTCTTCTCCGCGTCGAAGGTCGCGCGCGGCAACCGGCGATAGGGCTCCGAGGCACGGGTCAGGCGTGGGTCGGTGACCTGGTAATCGTCGCCACCCACCGCAAAGTTCCACCAGTCGCCGCGGCCGCGGAAATAGGCATACGACGGCAGCAACGTGGTGGCGGCGCCGTGCAGGCTGTCGCCGAGATCCTCGAAGAAGCGGTCGTCGGAGACGCGGTTGAGGTTGGCAATGAGCTGGTAATTCGGGCCGAACGATCCGAAGTGCTCGAGGTGATAGCTGTAACGGTCGCGGCGCGCTTCGTCGTCGTCCGGCAGATAGGTGCCGGTGACGAGGCCGCGTTGCTGCGGGTAGAGGTAGCGGAACTCTCCGCCCAACTGGAGCCCGCGGTCCGTAATGATGCGCGGGTAGAGCGTGGCGTCGTAGTTGGGCGCAAGGTTGAAGTAGTACGGCAGGGTCAGGTCGAATCCCCCGTTGCTGCCGCTGCCAATTTGCGGATAGAGCAGGCCGCTCTTGCGTTCCTCGCGCAGCGGAAACGTGGCGTAGGGCAGATAGAGCAATGGCACGCCCTTGAAACGCAGAGTCAGATCCCGGCCAACGCCGAGGTTGCGCTCGTCGTTGGTGTCGATGCGCGACGCCTCGATTTCCCAGTCGCGAGACTGCGGGGGGCAGGTCGAGTAGTCGACGTTGAAGAAGCGCCGGCGATTGTCGTCGAGCACTTCGGCGCGGGAGGCCGTGCCATTCGCACCCGAATCGATGATGCGGTAGCGGACCTGGTCGAGTTGAGAGGTTCCCGCCTCGAGCTGGCTGCGTACGCGCGTGCCGCGCACGAACAGCCGCTCGTCGTGATAACGCACGTTGCCCTGCGCATCGACGGCGTCCTTGTCGCGGTCGTAATTCACCACGTCGGCCTGGATGCGCTGGTCCGCGCGCTCGATCTCGACGTCGCCCTCGAGCCGCAGTTGCTCGCGCGATTCGCCGGTAACGGTCGTCGCCTGGAGGTCGGTGGTGGCGGTCTCGCGCTCGCTGGTCTTGCCCGGACCGGGTCGATACTGGTCGAGCGCCGGATCCTTCAGGCACAGGCGGGCCGCACGCGCAGCCTCGAAATCGTCCGACGGCGCCTGCGCGAACGCCGTCGACGTCAGACCGAGGGAAACTGCAAGGGCAAGCACCAAGGGTCGCGGACGCAAAGGACGAAGCACAGGTGTTCCAGCGGCAAGTCAGCGCGTAAGCTTGCCGAAAACCCGCCGCCCCGGCAACGTAAACCGCTCGCAGGCGGGCGCGCCGCATGAAAACTCCGGCGCAGCGCCTAGACGGACGCGGTAAACAGCGCGGCGACGTGCGCGTGGGTGCACTCGCGCAGTGCGGTGAGGCTGTAGCCGCCTTCGAGCGCGGACACGATCCGGCCCGCGCAATGACGATCCGCGAGCGCGACCAGCTCCGTGGTCAGCCAGGCATAGTCGCCTGCCTCGAGGTTGAGGTTCGCCAGGGGATCGAGGCGATGAGCGTCGAAGCCGGCGGACACGAGGATCAGGTCGGGCGCGAAGGAGTTGATGGCAGGCAAACCGATGCCGCTCCAGGCCCGCGCGAATTCGCGCCCGCCGCTGCCGGGCGGCAGCGGCAAATTGACGATGTTGCCGACGCCTTGCTCGGACGCCGCACCGGTGCCAGGGTAGAGCGGCGACTGATGGCTCGACACATAGAGCACGCGGGGGTCGCTCGCGAAAATGTCCTGCGTGCCGTTGCCATGGTGGACATCGAAATCGATGATGGCGACGCGCTCGACCTCGGCGCGCGCGAGCGCGTGGGCCGCGCCCACCGCGACGCTGTTGAACAGGCAGAAGCCCATCGGCACGTGCGCGGTTGCGTGGTGTCCCGGCGGTCGTACCGCGCAAAACGCGCGGCGCGAGACCACATCGTCGGCGAATACCGAATCGATCGCGGCGACTACCGCGCCCGCCGCGCGCAGCGCAGCTTCGAGCGAACCGGGCGACATCGCCGTATCGGGGTCCAGCCGCACCGAGCCGTCGCGAGGCGAGGCATGGAAAATCGAGGCGACCATGGCCGAATCGTGCACACGCTCGAGTTGTTCGCGAGTCGCGAGCGGTGCCTGCTGGCGGCGCAGATTCGAGAAATCGGGCGACACAAGCGCATCGATAACCGCGGCAAGTCGCGCGGGGGACTCGGGATGACCGGGTCCCGGTTCGTGTGCAAGGCACGCGGCGTGCGTGAAGATCACGAAGCGAACTGCGCAGTCGAATGAATCAACCGCGTGGCCGACGCTCGTGCCGCCACAACACTTCGCTGGCGCCCGCTTCGCGGGCGAGCACGCGCGCAATCACGAACAACAAATCCGACAGCCGGTTGAGATAGCGGATCGCCTGCGGCCTGACTGCGTCGACGCGCGCGAGGCGCAAGGTCTCGCGCTCTGCGCGGCGGCACACGGTGCGCGCAAGGTGGCACGCCGCCGCGGCCGCGCTGCCGCCCGGCAGGATGAATTCCTTGAGCGTGGGCAGTGGCTCGTTGAACGCATCGAGGCGCCGCTCGAGTCTGGAAATATCGTCGTCCTCGATGGCGCTGGCGCCCGGAATGCACAGCTCGCCGCCGAGATCGAACAACTCGTGCTGCACTTCGACGAGGCATTCGCGTACCGCATCGGGCAGGGTGTCAGCGAGCACCACGCCGATCGCGCTGTTGAGTTCGTCGACAGTGCCGTAGGCTTCGACGCGCGGATGCTCCTTGTCGACGCGCGTGCCATCGCCGAGCCCGGTGGTTCCGTCATCCCCGGTGCGCGTGTAGATCTTCGACAGGCGGCTGCCCATGCGCAGGCGTCAGCTGGTGAGGGCCGGGGCGCGCAGTCCGGGCACGCGGCGCTGCAGCAACTCGTAGCCGCCGAACATGAGGGCCGCGTAGAAGAGCGTGCCGAGTACCGTCCACTTCAGGAAGGGCAAACCCGCCAAATAGCATGCGCCAAGGCTCGCGGTGCAGGCGGGATGCGCCACCACGTCGGTCGCCGTGAGCCACACGGCAAAGTTGGTGACCAGAAAAAACAACAGCGATCCCGCCAGCGAATAGCCCAGCACGCGCAAGGACTTGACGCGCCCGCGGAGGCCGAAGCCGAGCACCGCCGACAACGCGATGCAGGCATAGATCGCGAGGAAGTGCGCGCTTGCGAAGTATTCGAAGTAAAGCCCGCCCTGCATGAGACCCAGCAGCAGATCGGACAGGAACATGGCGGCCAGCGGTGCCAGCACGGCCCAGCCACGATTGAGGAAGTACGCGCCGCCGAACAAGGCGATCGCCTCGATCGGCGAAAAATTGGGCGGATGCGGGACCAGGCGCGAGATCGCCGCGGCCACGATTAGCGCGAAGAGCAGCAGCGCGCGCGCACGCGGAGAAAACGCGGGCGTTGGTGCGGCGGTGTTCTGAAAATCGGGCATGGACTTCTGCATGGGTGATCCAGAGTGTGCGGCGATAGCGCAAGTTTAGCCGAACGCCCGTGCGACGAAGGCCCCATGAACTCCGTGTGCGGTCCTATCATTCCCACATGACGGAATCGATGGCTTGTGACGTGGCGATTGTCGGCAGCGGACTGGTCGGCAGCGCGCTGGCCTGTGCACTGGACGGCTCGGGGCTGAGCGTCACGCTGATTGAAGCACAGGCCCCGCAATCGCCAGCTGGCGGTGTCGGCAACGCGCTCGATCGCCGCAACCTGGCGCTGGCGAAGCGCAGCGTCGAGACGCTGTCGCGCCTAGGCGTGTGGTCGCAGGCTGCCACCCAGTCGACGGCGATCCGGGATGTGCACGTCTCCCGGCGCGGCGATTTCGCCAAGCTCAGGCTTGCCGCAGGCGATCTTGGCCTGGAAGCGTTCGGACACACGGTGCCCGCTCCGGTGCTCGGCGAAGCACTGCAAACCCGCCTGGGCGCCTGCGCGCAGTTGCAGCGCCTGCAGCCTGCAACGCTCGCCGACTGGCATGAGGACGCATCCGAACTGCGCCTCGATATCGAGACCGCCGACGGAGACTGTTCTCTGACCGCGCGAGTGCTCGTCGCCGCTGATGGCACCGACTCGAAGACGCGCGAGCGCGCGGGCATCGGCGTGGCGCGGCACGACTACGCGCAGACCGCGATAGTCGGCAACGTGTCGCTCGACCGTGAGCATGGAGGACGCGCCTTCGAGCGCTTTCTCGACGACGGCCTCGTCGCGATGCTGCCGCTCGCGGGTCGCGCCTGCGGCTTCGTGTGGGCGATGCCCGCCGACCAGGCGCGGCTGGCGATGGATTGCGACGACACCGGATTCCTGGGGGGCCTGCAGGACGTGTTCGGTTCGCGCCTGGGCGCGTTCCGGCGGCTGGGCAAGCGACAGGCGTGGCCGCTGCGCGCCGTGACCGCGAACCAATTGACCGCGCCACGACTGGTGCTGGTTGGAAACGCCGCTCAAACCGTGCACCCCGTGGGCGCGCAGGGCTTCAATCTGGGACTGCGTGATGCGGTCACGCTGGCCGAAGTACTGGTCACTGCGCACAACGAGGTTCGCGACATCGGATGTGTTGACACGCTGGAGCGTTACGCGCGGCGCAGGCAGCCCGATCGCGAAGCGACGGTCGCGACCAGCGACGCGCTGGTCGCCCTGTTCGGTTCCTCGAACGGGATGTTGCGAATCGCGCGCAGCGCGGCGCTTGCGGCGGCGGAACGCATCCCGCTCCTCAAGCGGGGCCTCGCCCGTCGCGGGATGGGCTATCGAAGCGAAGGGGTACCGTGAGCCGCGGTGGAGTCGACGCCGTGATCGTCGGCGCGGGCGTGGTGGGCTGCGCCGCGGCACTGGCGCTCGCGGAAAGCGGCTGCGAGGTGCTGCTGGCGGATTCGCGATTGCCCGAGGCCTTCGTCCCCCGCACCGGTGAGGAATACGACCTGCGCGTGTTCGCGCTGGCGCACGGATCGCGACAGCTGCTCGAGAAGCTCGGCGTGTGGTCGCTACTGCCGCAGGCGCGCATCGCGCACTATCGCGGCATGCGGGTCTGGGACGAGCATGGCAGCGGGGAACTGGAATTCGACGCGAGCCTGATCGGCGAAGAAGCACTCGGGTTCATCGTCGAACAACGCGCCCTCCTCTCGGGCTTGATGACGCGGCTGCGCGCCTCGCCCCGTGTCGAGCTGCGAGCGGGCGCGGTGACGTCCATGGAAGCGGGCGCGCGCGAAGTCGAAGTGCGATTTCCCGACGGACACGAAGTGCGCGCGCAACTAGTCGTCGCGGCGGACGGAGCGCAGTCGGCGCTGCGCGCAGCCGCGGGCATCGCGGTCGCCGACGAGGACTACGCCCAGCGCGCCGTGGTCGCGCACGTGCGCACCGAGCGCGCTCACGATGAGGTCGCGTACCAGCGCTTCACGACCGGAGGTCCACTGGCCCTGCTGCCGCTCGCCGACGGGCGGGTGAGCATCGTCTGGTCGCAGCCGTCCGACGAGGCTTCGCGCATTCTGAGCCTCGACGACCACGTGTTCCTGGACGAACTCACCGCGGCCAGTGGCGGCAAACTCGGACGCTGCCTCACGACCACGGCACGCGCATCGTTTCCGCTGCGTCGTTGGCAGGCGCAATCGTTCGTCGGAGCGCGGCTGGCGCTGGCAGGCGACGCCGCGCACGGCGTGCATCCGCTCGCGGGTCAGGGACTCAACCTCGGCTTGCAGGACGTGGCCGCGTTGCACTCGTTGCTTGGCGAAGCACAGGCGCGCGGGGACGACATCGGCAACGCCGCGCTGCTGACGCGTTACGCCCGCGCGCGCCAGTCGGACAATGCGATCGCCGGTCACGCATTCGGCGCGCTCCAGCACCTGTTCGCGTCGCGCTCGCCGCTCATCTCCTTGGCGCGCGGATTCGGCATGAACCTCGTCAACCGCGCCACGCCGCTCAAGCGCCTGCTCGCCGAACACGCCAGCGCCATCTCCTGACTCGGTGGATTGCTCGGCAGTGCGCCCCTCTCCCGACGGGAGAGGGGTTGAGTGAGTGGCCGATCTTGCACGGACAGCGCGAGCCGCGCGAGACGAGCCCCTCTCCCGACGGGAGAGGGGCTAGGGTGAGGGGCCCTGCGCGCGGGGCGGCATCGATTCAGCCTGGCTCAAACCTGGCCGCTTCTTCAGTGCAGGGGTCATAACGCGTAGGATTGGAGCAACCCGAAACAGGCAATCGCCATGAGCCGCACGCTGTACAAAGTCGCGATCACGTTGTGGGTGCTGCTGTTGGCCGTGGCGATTCTGGTCGGTGGATTCGGGGCGATGCTGGACTTCAAGCTCGATCGCCAGCAATGGGGATGGTTGGTTTCGATCCTGGGCGGGGGCGGCCTGCTGTTGTTGCTGGCTGGCGGCATGCTCGACATGTGGGCTCGCCGCGACGCGCAGTAGGTTCGACTTTGATTCGTTCCGTTCGTGGTTCGACAGGCCTGTCCTGAGCCTGTCGAAGGGCTCGCCATGAACGGAAATTTACGCCGGGAGATGCCGCCAGCGCGGAGCGGTGCGAGTCAGCGCTCGCGTCGGTAGTTGACGCCGGCGCGCACTTCGGTGCCAACGACGGTTTCGAGCTCGAGCCACTCGCGCAGGAGGTAGCGCAGGCTGAAAACGGGTTCGCCCTTGATGCCCGAAATGCCATAGCTCAGGTAAAGGCGCGGTGACAGCCATCGTCCCATCGTGAAAGCCGCGGTCGACTCGCCGAGATCTCCGAGGCCCATGCGCGCGCCCAGTGATTTCGCCAGCAGGTCTCCGCTGGCCCCGCCCAGCGAGCCGGCGGCGTTGGCAATTTGTCCGGCGTCGGCGCTGCTCGCACTGCGCAGTGGCCGGCCGACGATGAGATAGGCGAGCGCGTCGGACTGGTCCATGGCAGGCGAGGAGTACACCTGCGAATCGGGCGCCTGCGCCGTTCCCGCGACCTTGATGCCGACCGTGACCGCACCGACGCGCTTGGTCGCGCGGATGTCGAGCCTCGGATTGTCGAGCGCAGAGCGATTGAAGATCACGCGGCCCCGATCGATGTCGAGTCGCTGACCGTAGGCGTCGTACTTGCCGAGCACTGACAGCGTCCCTTGCCCCGTGGTCTCGCGGCCGGGTCGATTGCGCACACGGACCTGGCCCGTGACGAGGCCGTCGAGCCCGAATCCTTCGAGAGCGACCTTGTCGCCTGCCACCACGGTGATGTCGCTCCAGACGGGCGAATCGGTTTGCTCGACGACGGGATCGTCGATTACCACCACGTCAGCGGAAGCCCCCCGTTCCGTTTCGATGCGCGACAGGTCGATGCGCGCGCGCGGCACCTGCACCGTACCGGTCACGTCGATACGCTCCGAAGTCGCCGTGATCGTCAGGTCCGGCGTCACGCGCAGCATGAGATCCGGACGATTCGCGGCAAGGAAATTGTCGCCAGTCACCTTGAGCCTGAGTTGCTCGCCCGCGGCGCCCGGCGCCCAACGACCTTCGAAGCGCGCGCTGCCGCCACGCCCGGACAGCACCGTGCCTTCAACGGCGAGGCTGCGATCCGCATTCGCGGTCAGGCGCACGTCACCCTTGCGCAAGCGCAGGTTGTACTCGGGAATTTCCACGTAGAACTTGCGCAGATGGCCTTGCCCTGAATAGCTCGGCGCACCGAGCGTGCCACCCAGCACGAAGCGTCCATTGAAGGTGCCACGCGGGTTTGCGATATCGGAGTTGAGCGCCTCGAGCCAGCTCAACTCGTCGAACTCGAGTGCGATATCGCCGGCTAGCGCGCTGCTTGCATTCGGTGCTGCGCCCGTCGATACGTTACCCGTGATCCGTCCGGATTCGTTGATGCCGCCGTTGATGCGCGCCCGCAAACCGCGGCCGTCCGCGTCGAAGTCGAGTCGCAGGTCGCGCACCGCGATCTCGATTGGTTCGAGGTCGCGGCGAACCACGATGCGCCCATCCGAAAGACTGGCATTGCCGCTGCCGCTCAACGCCCCGCCCGCCGTGCGCGCCAGTGTGCCCTGGCTGGACAGCTCGGCGTCGATCTCGAAAGCCGCGACCCCGGCCAGTTCCAGTGCCCGTGCGATGATCGCGCTCGGCAACCGGTCGACTCGCCAGCGCGCGGCGAGTTCGCCGCGCTTCGCAAAGTCGAGATCCACGCACGCTTCGCGGTCGCCCGCGCTCACGCAAACGCCGGGCTCGTCCATGCTCAGCGAATCGCTGCTCGCCTCCAGCGCCACGGATCGCTGCAACGTCCACCGCTCGAGATCGCGTGGCGCCAGTTCGAGTGACAGCAGACGACCTTGCCACAGCTTGTTCGCAAACCCGCCTTCGGCGCGCGCCGTCACGTCGAGCTCGCTGCCGTCGAGCGCAAGCGTCGCGCTGTGCTTCGACGCGGTCCCCCTGGCGTCGACGTCGAGCCGGTCGACGCGCAATCGGTCCAGCATCAGCGAAGTCGCCGACAAGGTGAGATGGCCTGGACTCGAACCGCGGGGCGCGCGTGCATCGAGTTCAAGTGCACCGATGGTCAGTTTGGCGACCACGACATCCGAGGCCGTCACGTGCCCGTCGATCGACGGCGGCGAACCCTCGATGTCGAGCACCAGATCCCCGACGATGCGTCCGCGCGCATTGGGCAGCAGGTCGGCGAGCGAGCGCACGTCGAGCTTGAGCGCGACGCGTGAGTCGTCGAGGCGCGCCTTGTCGAATTCAACGCGGCTCTGGCCGCTGCGCAGCGACCCGTCGCCCGCGAAGCGGGCGTCTTCGCCGAATTCGATGTGTGCTTCGCCCGCGATGCTGCGGTCCCGCAGCGTGCCGCCGAGCTTGCTGACGAGCAGTGTGCCGACCGGCTGGGTCTTGCCACGCTTGCCGTCGAAGGCGACGGTGGCGTCGATCGCCCCCGGCCATGCGGGCAAGAAGATCGCCGGATCGAAATTTTTCGCCGAGCCGCGCAAACGCCACGGCGCGTCGGCGATCAATCCCACTTCGCCGCTCAGCGCGAGTGCGCCTTGCGAGCTGTCGACGCGTACGGAGTCCACCAGCACGCGTCGCGGGTTGCCACGCAACTTCGCCTCGATCGCGGCTGAGAGCCGCTCGCGCGTCGCGGTCACTCTCGCATCGGCCGACCAGCCATCGAGCCAGCCGCGCAGCGCTGCGCGGCCGTCGAGCACGGTCGGTGGACCCTGCGAATCCTCGCCTTGCGGAAGAGGCAATCGCACGATCGCAAGCTCCAGGTCCGCGTCGGGCCGCTTGCCGCCACGCGCCACCTTGCCCGACAGGCGAACACGCGCATCCCGCGCAGGGAGGGCCAGTTCGAGCGCATCGATGAACACCGTGGCCGGCGTGCTGCGCAACCGCCCCTCGCTCAACGAGAACGGCTCGCCGGCGTAGTTCCCGTTGCCAGCGACGCGCGCAGTGAAACCACGCCCGCCACCGCGCAGATCGAGTGCGATCCTGGTCGGCACTCCGCCTGTCAGCGCCGAACTCAGGACCTGCTCTGGCACGCGCAGGCGGGCCTCCCAGCGCGGATCCTGATGCGTTCCGGCGAGGAGCGCGGTGACCTCGGCACGCAGCGGCGCGGTCACGGCGACCCCGAGTCCCGTGCCGGACGGATGCTTGCGCGTCGCAAGCGCTGCGCGCCACGGAATGCCATCCGACTCCCAGGCCATCGTGCCGTGGCCTTGGATCGCGAGCAGATTGGCAAGATTGATGTCGCCCTTGAACGCGATGCGACCTTGCGGCGCGGTAACCACCAGTCGTTCCAGCCGCACATGCGTTCCGATCCACGTGCCCGCGAACGCCAGCGTGTCGAGTTCGATGGGTTCCTCGGCCAGGCCCACGATGGTGAAGTCCTTCGCCATCACCTCGTCAAGCTTGAGGCGCAACGGCAATTCGAGGGTGGCCGGTTCCTTGTCCGGATTGCGCGCAGGCCAAAGCTTGAGTGTGCCGCCATCGACGAAGATCCGATCAACGTCGAGACGTCGCGCCAGCAGTGGCATCACGCGCAGGTCAACCTCGAGCCGCTCCGCATCGAGCCGCACGCCGTCGTCGTCGAAACGAAATCCGCCCATGCGCAGGCCGCCGAGCACACTGCCGTCGAGATTGCGGACCGTAAGCGTGGCGGGCATCGCCGCGTCGGCACGCGCGAGCAGGAAGCGCGCGCCGCTGGAAGTCGTCAGCGACCAGATCGCGACCAGCAGCAACAATGTGGCCACGGCCGCGAACGATTGCAGCATGCGGCGCCGCGCAACCGAGCCCTTCACAGGTCTGGACCCACGACCAGATGGATCTGCAGTCCGCCGTCGAGGTCGCCGCGCCTCACCGGATAGGCCAGATCGAGCCGAACCAGGCCGATCGGCGAACGCCAACGCGCGCCCACGCCCGCCGCGATCTTCGCATCGAAAGTGTCATTGAATGCGTCGCCGGCATCGACGAACACCGCAGCGCTCCACTCGCGGAACACGTCGAACTCGTACTCGGCACTGACTGCAACCAGGTGCCGCCCGCCGATCACGGCGCCGCTTTCGTCGAGCTCGCCGATGCTCTGGTAATCGAAGCCGCGAATGTTGCGATCGCCGCCCCCGAAGAACCGCAATTCGGGTGGCAGGCTGTTGAAGTCGCGCACCTGGGTCGTGCCGGCCGCGCCGCGGAACAGCGCGCGCGCCTTGTCGCCGATGGGCATGATCCAGCGCGCATCGCCATAGAACTGCAGGAAACGCGTGCCGCCCGCGAACTCGAGCGGCGAGCCGCGGATCGCGAGATCGAGCGACCAGCCCTTGCGCGGAAACAGGATGTCGTCGGTTTCCTTGCGCTGCAGGCGCAACTCCGGGTAGAGGAGGCTGCTCTGAGCGGCGGTGGTACCGATGGTGAAGTCGCTGCGCAGATACTTCAGCGCGACGATGCGCGTCCAGTCGCGCCACAGTCGCGCGTCGCTCACGGCTGCCGAAAACACGTCGGAGCGCGTGTCCTCGAATTCGCTTTGCGCGTAGCCAGCGCCAAACGCGAGCTGCCGCTGATCGCGCCCGGGCCGTGGTATCCGATACTCGGCCAGGATGCCCTGCAGGCGCTGACTGAACTGGGCTTCGGCGTGCAGCTTGTGGCCGAAAGCGTTGACGTAGCGCCGGTCGATCGCACCGCGCACGCCCGCGCCCGAGTCCGTGCCGATCGAGACGCCCGCTGTGTAGAGCGTGCGTTTGTTCGGCGTGACCTTGACGGTGATCGGCACGACGTGATCGACCGCCGCTTCGACGTCGGGATTGACGTCGATGATGTCGAAGTATTCCGAGCCGGTCATGCGCTGTTGCATCTCGATGAGCTTTCGCGCCGAGTACGGATCGCCCGGCTCGAAGGTCACGAAGCGCTGCATGACTCCTTCATGGAGGTGCGCACCCTCGAACTCGGCATTGCCGAAGCGGTAGCGCACACCCGAATCCCAGAGCAGCACAATGCGCGCAGTACGCTCAGCGCGGCTGACTTCGACATCGTGCTGTTCGAGCTCCGCATCGAAGTAACCGCGTTCACGCAGTGCTGCGAGCACCAGGTTCTTGTTGCGCTCGTAGATGCGGTGATCGAACGTGTCGCCCTCGAGCGTGGCGAGCTGCTTGAGCAACTCGGTGACGCCCGGATCTTTCTCGCCAGGACCGACGACTGACAACTCGACGGCCGTGATCTTCACGGGCGGCCCAGTCGCCACGGTCAGGTCGACGATCCACAGCTTGCCTTCGCGCCGGGAGTCCATTTCGGTGGTCGAAGCGTAGAAGCCGAAAGTTTCGAGGGCCTGCCCGACTTGCTTGGGCGTGCGCTTCAGCAGCGATTCGAGCTGCGCGTCGGTTACCTTCTTGCGACGCGCGTATTGCGTGAGGTCGATGCTGCGCCGCACGGCGGTGGTTTGCGCTGCATCGAGTCCGCTGATGTTGACGCGGATGGCCTCGGCACGAACGAGGCCCGCCGCCAACAGGAATGTCGCGGCCCACAGCACGCGCTTCCAGGAACTCGAGGGTTGGGCGGCGCAGTTGGCGCGGGTCATGCCCGCATGTTAACGACCGTGAGTGAACGCGAAATCACTCGCGACTCCGGAGCCGTCAGCCAGGGCTCCTGCCACGCAGGTAGCCAAAGATCGCGGCAATGAGCGCGAGCACGCCCAGCGCCGTCATCGGCACCCACACCTGAGGTTGTCGCAGCGCCCCCGAGTCGATCGGCGCGCCGCTCGCGAAAAGCATCGAGAGGCCCGAGCCCAGCGCCACGTAGACGAACACCGCCGGCAATATGCCGATCACACTGGTGGCGACGAACATCAAGGGACGGCATCCCAGCCATGCCAGCGCGATGCTGGCCGCTCCAAACGGGAATACGGGCACCAGGCGCAGAAACAACGCGAAAGACACTGGCGCGCGATCGAACGTCGCGCGCGATTTTTCAACCCACTGGGGCGCGCGACCGGCGCCACCCAGGAACAGCCGCCTGGCCGTGCCGTACAGGATGGTGCCGCCAACCGCATTGCCGAACAGTCCGATGAGTGCGCCTGGAAAGGTGCCGAACAAGGCTCCGCCCGCAATCAACAACACGACGCCGCCCGGCAGTCCGCTCGACACCATCAGCGTGAGTGCGAGCGCGAGCGCTCCACCCGTGACCCACGGTCGTCGCCCCGCCCACTCGAGCAGTTGCGCGTACTCCCGCTGCAGCACTTCGATGCGCAGCAAATCCGTAACGCCAGCGAGCACGAGCACCAGCGCGAACACAAGGATCACGAGCGCAGGCCACGCGCGTCGCCACCACGACATGGCCGGCGGCAGGGTCCCCGTATCGACCGTGGGCAATGGGCCGACCTTGCTCAAATGTGTTTCGACTTCCGGCCACGGATCTTTCATGCGTGAAGTGTAGGCGCTCGCCGCCAGGAAGCCCTCACTTCAACCTTGCTCGCCCCTGAGGCTGCGGACTGCTTCCATGAAGGCAACCGGATCGCGCGGCGGAAAATAGACGCAGTCCTTGCCGAAGCGGATCGCGTAGTGACCGAGCGACGAAAGTGAAGGGGTCATTTCGCGCGCAGGGAAGAGCGGCCACAGCCAGCCGCGTCGGACGACTTCGGAGCGCGACACTTCCTCGACCGCGGTGATGGAAGACCACGGCAGGAATTTCGGCGTGCCGAGGAGCCGTGAAAATTCGATGCCTCGGGGCGACAACTCGAGGTGCGAGACCAGGAAGCAGGCGTAGATGAGGTAAGCCAACATCGAGGCGAAGACGGCCAGCACCATGCCGTCCGAGAGCCAAAACCCGATGGCACCGGGCAGCACGAAGAGCACCAGTGTCTGGAAAATACCCACGACGAGCGCAACAAGGGCGTCCGTGAGGTCGCGCGGCAGGACCTGCGGCCTGAAAATCGCATCATTCACGGCACATGACACTCGATGTCGGTGGTCGTCGCGTGCTCGGATCCCGGCAGCTGCCATGGCAGGTCTTGATCACTGTTGGCCTCTCACCTCCGGTTCCACCGGAGCCCGCGCGACGCATTGGAGAGGCCGACGAGTCCATTGGCGAACGTTTTCACAGGTGCTGATCGAGAAGCACCGGGTTTCCATCGGGATCGATGGCAATCAGGCTCGCCGGACCTGTCGTCGTCTCGTCGGCTTCGGTTGCGAGCGCGATGCCCTTGGCTTTCAAACGGCGCTGCAGTTCACGGATGTCGGTGAAGCCATCGACCGGTTGCGCGTTGCTGTCCCAGCCCGGATTGAAGGTCAGCATATTCTTCTCGAACATGCCCTGGAACAAGCCGATGATGTGATCGCCGTTCTTGAGGATGAGCCAGTTCTGGGCGGCGTTGCCGCCGAAGACCGTGAAGCCGAACGCTTCGTAGAACGCCCTCGATGTCTCGAGGTCCTTGACCGCAAGGCTGATGGAAAACGCGCCGAGCTTCATGGTTGCTCCTTCGGACGGAAAGCCACGGGAGCGACATGATGCCGCGCCCCGTGGCCGATCGCGAGTGGGCTGGCCCGTGCTTGCTTGCGCCAACGAGACAACATGAAGGGATGGCTGCAAAGGAACTGCGCCACATCCTGCACGGCCACGCCGGCGAGTCCGCTCAACCGCACTGCGGTAGCCTTGAACTCGCGGCTGTACCGATAGATCGTTCTGAGTCTGGGGTTGCCATTGGACCTCCTGAAATTGTTGGCTCGGGGTGTCCACTAAAGCAAAGGAACTATCCTGTCCGCTGCAGCGACTAGTCGGGCGGCGCGGTTTCAGCGAGCGCGAGCACTTCGGACGACACAACGAAGTCCTGCCACGGGGCCTTGAATAGAACGTTGAGCGCATTACCGATAACATCGAGTCGCTCATCACCAGGCGGCCCAAGCAGACCGCATAGCACGGAACCGATAGCGACCTTCACTTGGATTCCGCAGCGAGCGTCGAGGCCCTGCCAAAGAGTCGTACCGGCCTCTTGAAACTTCCGCAGCCCTTCGATCACCACGCGCGCACGATCTGGCGGAAAGGTGAGTAACACGCCGTCGCCGAAAGTCTTGACGAACACCCCACCACCGGCGGTGACAGCTTCGGCGGCCAGGGCGTAGTACGCCGGAAGAATCGTAGACATCGCTGCGTCACCGGCAGTGGCGCAAGCCTTCGTTGAATCCGTCACGTGCGCCACCGCCAGAATGAGCCGTTCTTGATGAAGTGTCATGACCTTGGCGGCCTAACGCTTCAAGTTCAGCGGCGAGGGGCGCTGCACCGTACTTTCAGCATGCGTCGGAATCATGGGCGACCCTCGTCCGCTGCAACGCCTTGTAGGGCGGCCTTCGGCGGCGAAAATACTTTGCCCCAACAATCACACCAACAATCGCGGCCACCACACCCGCTGCCGCGAAACTGCGCCTTCCCCACATCCGGGCCAGTTCAGTTACGTTTCCATCCCCGGAAACCTTGCGAACCCGCATGTACGGGCCTACCGCCAGATCACCAAGAATCGCAAGCGGCATCCGCAAGTGCTCCAGAAGGAACAATCCATCGCGAGCCACGGCGATTCCCGTCGGCGTCCAAAGCGAACCCGTGCGTAGGACGGTACTCACCGCACCCGCGGGGGTGATCTTGAGAATGCGCCGATTGGCGTGGTCGGCGGCATAGACATCCCCATCCGCATCCACGGCAATTCCCAACAGGTCTTCGTCCCATTTGCGCTCGGTGAGCGGACCGGCACCGAGCGTGGTCACGGTTCCGTCCAGGGCCACCCGCCGGACGTACGGACCATCGGCTAGGTACAGAACTCCATTCGGTCCCCACGCCATCCCATCGATTCCCATGAACTTCGCCTTCAAGCCAGTTCCGTCCGCATGGCCCACCGTACTCCCTGCCAGCGTGGTGATCTCGCCCTCGGGGCTTCGTTTCAGGATCAGCATTTCCGGCGTTTGGGCGTTCGGTGCGTTGACCGAGTACATATTGCCCGCGCCATCCATGATGAACGACTGCAACCCGAGCGGAAATTTCTCGGTGGGTGAGATCACGTCGGTCAGGTGCCCGTTTGGGGTGAGCCGCCACACACTCCGAATAGGCAGGGTTAGATGAGGATTGGTTCCGTACACGTTGCCGGCTGAATCCAGAAAGAGCGCGTGCGAGTGCTTGCCAGGCGCGACTCGCTCGATTCTCCCCTGCTTGGAAATCCTCCAGATAATGTTCGCCGGGATATCGCCGAAGTAGACCCGGCCCGTCGCGTCCACAACGATGCCCCAGCCTTCGTGCGCCTCGGCACGCGATGTGGGGAGCACGCTGGCGGTAACGAACAGCAGCAAGAGGATTCGCAAAGTCCTATTCATGGCCTCGACATAATGAGAGTGAATACGGACGCGCAGGAGAGGTGCAGAAGCAGTCCGCCCAACGCCGCCCCACCGGCTGGCACAGTGGACTAGAACGTTTGAGCCTCAAGTTGCATGGCTCCGAAACAGTCCCGCGTGTACTCAAGCGCTTGCTCAGAATCAAATCTTTTGCATGAAAAAAGTACTGTTGCGAAAAATCTCCGCTCTGTCCATACGTAAAGAGATATGCCCGAATCGATGAGCGGAATGAACGCATCGAATCCAGCGTTGTCTGGCTTACCGTCGCCAGCGGGAGAATGGATGATAGGTGTGCCGTATGTCCGCAGGTTCAAGTGCGCGGCGACGCCGATTAAGAAACCCTCAACAACAGCTCGATCCATAGGGACGGAGAACAAACCCTCAATCAGCAACCTCTGTCTTGTGATGTCCGGAGCCAGATCACGCATTATTTGGTTCCTGTGGGACCCAACGCCGTGTTAAACCGCCGCCGCGTGGAGCACGACGGAGAGACGATGCAGTGATTTCGGTGGTGATCACTTCAGCAGAGCAAGCTGCGCCTACAAATAAAGTAGGCGGAGCCTCAGCGCTTGGCGAACCGGTAGTGCCCCACGATCCATTCGTTCCCCCCTGCGTATCCGAAGAGCTCGGCGCAAGCCATCCAGAACATGCGCCAGCGCTGGTTCCAGACAGCGGCCGCGTCGCCGTACGCCCCACGCAACACCTCCAGCACCTCGTCGCGCACGGCGTCCTGTCGCTCGAGCCAGAGTTCGGCGCTGCGCTGGTAGTGCCGGCCGGAGACCTGCCAATTGTCCTCGACGACGAAATGCTGCTGGAAGTTGAGCAGCGTCGAGAACGACGGCATCTGTCCGCCGGTGAAGAAGTAACGGCCCATCCAGTTGTCCTGGCCTTCGATCTCGAAGGGGTACTGCACGTTGCGATGGCAGAAAATGTGCACGAACAGTTTCGCTTGCGGCTTGAGCCAGTCCGCGACGCGTGCAAGGAGCGTCTCGTAGTTGCGCATGTGTTCGAACATCTCGATCGAGACGCAGCGGTCAAAGGTCGACTCGGGCAGCTCCAGCCGATTGATGTCTTCGGTGATGACGTGCACATTGGTCAGGCCACGCGCGCGGCAACGCGCTTCGATGAATTCGCGCTGGGGCCGCGAGTTCGATACCGCGGTGATCTTCGCCTGGGGGAACCGCTCTGCCATCCACAGCGTGAGCGAGCCCCAGCCGCAACCGAGCTCCAGGATCGCCTGGCCGTCGGCGAGCTCCGCGCGTTCGACGTACAGCGCGAGCATGGCCTCTTCGCCCTGAGCCAGGGTTTCGTCGCCGCGCGGGAACAGGCAGGACGAATACTTGAGGCGTGGCCCCAGGCACAGCTCGAAGAAGCGCGGTGGGAGCTCGTAGTGCTGCTCGTTTGCCGCGGCCGTTTCGATGGCAACCGCGCTCGCGCGCAGCATGCGCAACCCGTCGCGCAGGCGTTCGTGCGCGCCTTCGACGTCGTGCGCGCGTTCGTCGCGCAGGCGCTGTGCGCAGAGCCTGCGCATGCCATGGCGGATGAGCGCGTCCGGGAGGTGGCCGCGCTCGGCGAGTTCAATGAGGGTCATGCAACTCCTGGGGTGAAGGCCGTTTCGTTGGTGATTCGGGAGGATTGTTTCGGGCATACACAAACGGGAGGATGGTCTCGGGCATACACGTACGCTATTGGGTTCGGGCTAGGTCCGCGTCGTCTTGCGTGGCAGCGGGAAGAACTTCGAGACGCGCGCCTGGTATTCGCGATACGCGTTGCCCCGCGAGCGCAGCGAGGCGCGCTCGGCGAACGGCACGCCGCTCACGAAGTACACCAGCACGAACATGAGCACGGGGCCGAGCCATGCGAGCCACTGGATCGGTGATCCGATCGCGAGTAGTGCATAGGTGAACCAGTGCAGCCACTCGAAGAAATAGTTGGGATGACGCGAGTATTGCCAGAGGCCGACGTCGCAGACGCGGCCCTTGTTCGTGGGCGCTGCCCGAAACCGCGCCAGCTGCGCGTCTGCGATCGTTTCGCCGCCAACCGCGACGACCCAGACGACGATCGCGGCGATTGTCCACGGGGTGAAGCCTTCGACCGGATTGGCGGCGCTCGCGAAGAAGGGCAGGGAACACACGACCACCAGGATGGCCTGGATCGCATACATGACGACGAACGCACGCTGGTTGCCATTGGTGCGCTCGCGCATCGAGGCGTAGCGGCTGTCCTCGGGCGCGCCGTAAAGTCGCCGGCCCAGGTGAGCCGCAAGCCGCAGTCCCCAGAGGCCGCCCAGCAGGGCGGTCAGCGCGCGCGGCACCATGGCACCTTCGCCGCTGGCGCCATACCAGACTGCGGCGGCTCCGGTCATCAATGCCCAGATCACATCCACCCAGCCCGCATTGAGCGTGCGTGTCTGGCGCAGCCACGCGAGCGACATCACCACCACGGCGGCAATTGCCACGACTCCGATCGGCGCGAGACTCATGCCGTCACCGGCGCGGCCAACGCAAGCTTTGCAAGTCGCCGCGCGAGCAGCACCAGCGCTCCGGTCGCGACGCCCCAGCTCACCGCGAGCCACGCAAGGGTCGCAGTCGGATTGCCCGCAAACTCGAGTGCATCCCACGCACGACCGGCGATGTAGTAACTGAAGGGCCCGGCAATGATTCCGAGCGCGATCGCCACGCCGAGGTGCTTTTGCAGATAGGTGAGCGAATGATTGAGCGTCCACGCGAACGCGAGCCACATGGCGAGGATCCACCAGGGCGCACCGAGCACGGCCGGCGCTCCATCGGCATAAACCAGCCAGCCGAGCCGGGCGAAACTGCCATCGAGCGCAATTCCGATGAGCAGGGCGGCGGCTCCCAGCATGAGGTCGCTCGATCGCGTAGCGGGAAACCACAACGCATGTGCCGCCAGCGCGACGAGCGGGATCAAACCCCACCACGCCGAGCCTTGCGCAGCGCCGGCGACGAAACCGAACCAGGCGAGCTGGAACAGCACCGCGTTGATCACCTTATGCACGATGCGGCTCCGAGGTGCGGCAGGAACTGCGCACGCCGGTTG
>Ga0183260_10000752_pt1 | contig 27539 bp, 22 predicted proteins | sample AntDrymUQ4972206_2_FD_129768 | JGI IMG/M metagenome (GOLD analysis project Ga0183260, IMG submission 129768) | Polar desert sand microbial communities from Dry Valleys, Antarctica - metaG UQ497 (22.06) (version 2) (version 2) | ecosystem: Environmental > Terrestrial > Soil > Desert | place... | reverse complement strand
GGATCGTGCAGCATGCGTTGCGTGGTGACGCTGCGCAGCCGGTGGGGGTGTGAGTCGGGGTTGGGGCGGGTGCTGGGTGTCGCGGGAGGCGGTCGGCGAGGTCTGCCGTGGGTCGCGGTGGGTGTTGAGCGCTGCTGGTGGGGTCTGCGGGCAGGGCGGTTCGCGGCGCGTGGCGCCGGTCTGCGAGAACGGTTGTCGTGCGGCCGTGCCCGGTGGTCAGGCGGGCGCGGGGAGCGCTCGGGCGCGCGCGAACGCGTCGACGAGCGCTTGCGCCCAGCGCCAGCGTGCGTTGATGTGCAGGACCGCGGAGCGGGCGTGGAAGGCCAGGCGCCCGGCGGCGTGCAGGAGTCGGTAGCGCAGGCGCTTGGGCTCTGCGCGCGCGAGTTCGCCGGTCAGCGTCAGGCGTTGGGTCCAGGCGATCAGGTCGTGGGCGATCAGGACGAGTGCAAGCCAGACGCGGTTGTGCTCAAAATCGCGGAACGGCAGGTTCCTGAGGCCGGTGTCTTTGTCGTTGCGGATGTGGTCTTCGCAGTGCGCGCGCTGGCGATGGCGACGCTCGAGAACCTGAATTTCGGGGTCGGGCTGATCGGTCAGCACGGCTTGGAAGCGATGGCCGTCGTGATCGCTGAAGGACAGTTGCGCGCCGGGATGCGCGCGTTCGCGCCTGACGATCACGCGCGACCCCGACGGCCACGATGCGAGATCGAGCAGGGCGGTGATCTCGGCGACCTGCCCGTTCGGGCGCTCGCTGCCGTCCGTCGCGAGTGCCCGAACCCACGCGTCTTCGGGCAGTCCGAGGATCGCGGCGCGGACCGCTTCGCTGAGCTCGTAGCCGACCGTGTAGTGCAGCCGGCCCTCTCGGCAGAAATCCAGCAGGTCATGTGTCGCGCCGGCCGTGTCCGCGCGCACGAGAATCTCGATGTCCTCGATGCGCTGGGCTGGGATCTGCTCGAGTGCTTGCTCGACGACCGCGATCTGATCAGCAGCGGTGTTCGAGCCCGCGCTGGCCGGGGCGCAGCATCCCGGCCAGCGCTTCGCCGGTCTCGTCGCAGTAGGCGAGCATCGGGTGAAAGCCGTAGCCGCCCTTGAACGTGCCGGCCGCGCCCTCCTTGTCCGAATGGGCTGTCAGCAGCGTCGCGTCGATCTCGATCGTGACTCGCTCTGGTGCTCCCGTGAGCTTCCAGACCTGCTCGCGCGCACGAGCATGCGCAGCGGCCAGCCCGTCCAGCAGCCCGGGCGTGGACGCGATCTGATCGATGACTCGAAACGCGGTCGAGTCCGACGCTACCGGCCCGAACAGCGCGTCCTGATCGCGCACCGCGCCCATGTCGGCGAGGCAGTCTCCGCCGTCAGCGAGCATCACCGCGAGGTCACCGACCACGCGGCCCGGATCGTGACCGGACCGCCGCTGCTTGAGGCCCGCCAGCCGCAGCGACAGCGCCTGCGTGAGCCCGCTCTTGTCCGCGATCTGCGCCAGCAACGCGCTGCCCGCGTGTGACACCAACCCTTCTCCATCCGCCCGAACTTCTACCGTGACGTTGCGGCCATCGCGCTGCACCTTCAAGGTGATCCTCCTGAGCTCGGTTCCGGGCCTTCGACAAGCCGAAGAATCCCTGCTCAACCGGACGTTCTGGCGCCCTGGCCCCGGCCAGGGCGCTCACCTTGCTGCAAGATCCGGGCTAACCCCTCGAACGAACCCCGACGATCCGGAAGGAGCCTGAGGTGAAGAAAGTTGCGATGACGGTGACGGTGACGGCGCTCGTGGTGCTGGGCGCCGTGTCGATGGCCGCGGCAGGAAGCCGCGACAGCAACCGGGATCGGATCCCGGACAAGTGGGAGAAGCGGTTCAGCCTGAGTCTCAAGGTCAAGCAGGCCGGCCGCGACCCGGACCGCGACGGCCGCACCAACCTCGGCGAGTTCCGGGCGGGCACCAGCCCGCTGGACAGCGACTCCGACGATGACGGCACGCGTGATGGCAAGGAGATCGCCGGCACGGTCAAGTCCTTCCACGGGACGACGCTGGTCATCGCGCTCTTCGGCGGCGGCAAGGTCGAGGGCAAGGTCACGCCGGCTACGCGCCTGAAGTGCGAGAACGAGGGCGACGATGATGACCGTCCAACGGCCACGTCGTCCGAGCGCGGCCGTGGCTCGTCGGGCGCCGACGACGGCAGCGAGGACCGCGGAGACGAGGACGGCGCCGACAAGGGCGAGGACGACGCCGACAACGAGGACGACGAGGGCAGCCGCCGCGACGGCGAGAACGGCGACCGGACCTGCCCCGCCGGCACGCTCAAGACGGGAGCGGTCGTCGAGGAGGCAGAGCTCGACGCGACCAGCACCGAGCTCGTCTTCGCGAAGGTCGAGCTCGAGGTCTGACTCCCCGTCCGAGCCCGCGTTGCTCGGCGCGGGTGAAAGGAAGACGCGAAGGCCCTGCGATGCGGGGCCTTCGCGTCGTTTCAGGGCGGTCAGTCGCCCCCTCAGAGCAAGGCGTAAGCGGCCTTTCCGGCCTATGATCTCTGCGTGGCACATGACCCCGACACCGCCACGGCGGGGTCTCCAGTCCCCACGAAGGTCTGCCGGTACTGCTCCGTCCAGTCGACGACGGCTTCCGAGAACTGCCCGGCCTGCGGACGCCCCTACGCACGTCGCGGATGGTCGGCCAGCCGCGCCGCCGTGCTCGCCGTGCCGGCCGCCGTCGCGGTCGCCGTCGTCGGCTACGCGCTGGTGAGCTCAGGCGACGACGACGCCAAGACCGCCCAGCCACGGCCCCTGCCGCGGACGCGAGACCCGAGGCCAACGTCATCACGCTCGGCCAAGCCCGCGCCATACCCCTCGGCTCGGGGTCTTTGCGACGACCCCGCCCTTCGAGCGCCCTGCGGACCTGCCCCCTTGCGGGCGCAGGAACTGCGCTTCTCTAGCTGGTCAGCAGTGTCCCGGACAGGACGCAGTCGCCCTGAGCGGTCCCGAAGGCCACCTGGTAGGTGAACGTCTCTACCGCGCCGGCAGCGGACGCGAACGACAGCGTACCCCCACCCGTGACAGCGGGCGGCACGAGCGACACGAAATCGTTCACGTCGAAGTCCGGGTCGTTGTTGTTGAACGCGATGTTCCCGGCCGCGACGCCGGAGACGTTGACGATGCCGTTGTCGGCGGTGGAGCGAGCGCTCGCGACGTTGCCGATGCAGTCGGCCTGGATACGCAGGCCATTCTCGTTGAGCACGTCGTGCAGCGCCGTGCCGGTGTCGCTTCGGTCGAGGATCACGCGAGCCTTGCCGGAGGGACCGGCGGGACCGGCGGGACCGGCGGGACCCGCGGGACCGCGCTTGCCGCGCTTGCCCGTCTTGCCGCGCTTGGCCTTAGCTGCGCTGGCGCTCGGATTGGCAACGGAGCCGGCCTGACTAGGCTCTCCCGAGCGCGGGCGACGACGTCTTCGCCTTCGTCGCCCGCTTGCCAGGCGGCTGAGCCAACGCGAGCGCCGAGCGAGCCCTCGAGCGCCGAGGCAAGCTCGGAGGCCGCGAGCTCTGCCGCAGACGGGTTGGCTCCGGGGCAGAGCAGCGCGAGGCGGCTGCCGCCGTGCCGCGCCGCCGTTCCACCGGTACGCACGGCGGCCTGCTGGAAGGCCTGCCCCGCACTCTGGATCGCGGTGTCGCCCGCCGCGTAACCATCTCGAGCGTTGATCGCAGCGATTCCCTCCAGCTCGGCGAAGATCACCCCAAAGGGGCGGTTCTGGACCGCGGCTCGCTGGGCCTCGGCGTGGGCCAGCTCGTGGAAGTGACGGCGAGTGGCGAGCAGCGTCAGGTTGTCGACCAGCGAGAAGGACCCGTAGCCCAGCAGCGGCTCGCCCTCACCCAGCAGGGCCTCGATCTCCGGGTCTGAGAGGGCCTCGGCGAGGGAGCTGTCGCCATCGGAGGGCGGGTTGCGGCGGACCTCGTCCACGAACCCGCGGACGACCTCGGCCTCGAACTGCGTTCCGGCGCAGCGCTCGAGCTCGGCGCAGGCGTCCTCCACCGAGAGCGCCCTTCGGTACGGGCGGTTGGAGATCATCGCGCTGAAGGAGTCGACGACCGCGATGATCCGCGCCTCGAGCGGGATCTGCTCGCCGGCCAGGCCGGAGGGGTAGCCGCCGCCGTCCCAGCGCTCGTGGTGATGGAGCACGCCGCGCGAGATCGGTTCGAGCGCGGGGACCTGCTGGACGAGCCGGTACCCGATGCGCGGATGCGTGTTGATGCGGCTTCGCTCCTCCGCGGTGAGCGCGCCGGGCTTGAGGAGGATCCGCTCGCTGATGCCGATCTTCCCCACGTCGTGCAGCAGCGACCCGAAGAGGAGCTCCTCGCGCCGCTTCTGGTCGAGCCCGAGCCGATCTGCCACCGCGAGCACGTAGCGCGAGACCTCCTCGGAGTGCCCGCGCAGGAAGGGATCCTTGACCTCGATGGCGTCGGCCAGCAGCCGGACCGTCGCCAGGTAGGAGCGCCGCAGCTCCCCGTGGAGCATGGAGTTCTCGAGCATCGCCCCGGCGTGGTCGCCCAGGGAGAGCAGCACCTCGTCCTCGTCCTCGTCGAAGCCGCCCGGCTTGTTGGCGCACAGGACCGCTCCCGAGAAGCGATCGCGCATGTAGATGGGGATCGCGACGAGGTTGTCGATCTCGCGGTCGGCGGCGGTGGCGTCCTCGCGCGAAGCCCAGTTGTCGTCGCGGACGGTGTGGTCGCGCTCGATGACCTCCTCGGCGAAGCGCTGGGCCAGGTGGCTGTTGGAGGGATCGGCGTCGAAGCCGTGGACGCTGACCATGTCGAGGTTGCCGTCGCCGTCGGAGTCCAAGCGGGAGAGGAGCAGGCCCTTCTCGGCGCCCACCAGCTCCAGGGCTATGCGAAGGACGAGATCGCGGATGTCGTCGTGCGCACCGAGCGCACCGCGCTCACGGTGCAACTGCCGGATCTGCACGCGCAGCTCACGGTTCCACTCGCGCTCGGCCGTGCGAGCGCGCTGGGTGCGCTCGCGCAGCTCGCGCTCCTTGCGAAGCTCGGCCTCGCCGGCGCGGCGTACCTCCTCGACCTCTCGGCTCGCCTGCTCGGCGCTCTGGCGCGCCTCGTCGCGCTCGCGCGTGACCGTGACCTGGTCGCGCTCACGGGAGGCCGCGTCGCGCTCCTGGACGACCTGATCGCGCTGCTGGACGACCTGATCGCGCTGCTGAGCCACTTGGTCGCGCTGTTGCATGACCCGATCGCGCTCCGCCTCGAGCGCGCGGGCCCGCTCCTCCGCCCCCACGCGATCCCTGGCGACGGCCCGCCGCGTCAGCCACCAGCCGGCCAGCACCGCCAGGCCGCCGAGGAGCGCGCCGGTCACCCACGGCAGCAGCGTCGCCCGGTCGCGGATGAGGGCGTCGGGGCCCGGGCCCGAGAGGGTGTCGGCGAGGTCGTAGCCGGTGAGAGCTCGGACCAGCAGGTAGACCAGAGTCCCGAGCATCGCCAGGGCACCGACGGCGACGAGGATGTCCCGGCTGCTCACGTCCTTGCGAGGCGGCACGGTTTGAGTCCTTTCCCGATTTGCGGGCGATCCAATCGCCCATCGGATGGCTAGGAGATAGCGATCATACGCTCGATGGGCACCCGGGCGCGAGCGGCGACGTCCTCTCCGACCTTCACGAGGTCGCGCCGGTCGCGCAGGGAGTCGCGCAGCTTGGCCAGCGTGATCATCTTCATGTACCGGCACACCGCTGCCTCGTTGGCCGCGATGAAGTCGGTGTCCGGCGCCGCCTCGCGCAGCCCGTGCAGCATGCCCGTCTCCGTCGCGACGACCGCCGTGCCGCCCCGAACAGACCTCGCGTAGTCGAGCATTCCGCCCGTCGAGAGCATGTGCACGCCCTCGGACTCCACGTCGCCCGCCGCGACGTACTCCATGACGCTCGTAGAGCATCCGCACTCCGGGTGGATGAGGAAGTCGGCGCCGGGGTGGGCGGCGCGGATCCGGGTGATGTCGGTCGGCCGGATGCCGGCGTGCACGTGGCACTCGCCGTCCCACACGTGCATTCCCACGCCCAGCGTCTTCTCCACGTAGGCGCCGAGGAACATGTCGGGGCCGAAGAGGATCTCCGTGTCAGAGCCGTGCTCGCGCAGGATGTGCTCGACGACCCCGACGGCGTTGGAGGACGTGCAGCAGTAGTCGGTCTCCGCCTTGACCGCGGCGGAGGTGTTCACGTACATGACCACCACGGCGCCCGGGTGCTCGGCCTTCCACGCCCGCAGCTGGTCGGCGGTGATCGAGTCGGCCAGCGAGCAGCCGGCGTCGGCGTCGGGGATGAGCACGGTCTTGTCCGGTGCCAGGATCGATGCCGTCTCGGCCATGAAGTGCACGCCGCAGAAGACGATGACCTCGGCATCCGTGGCGGCGGCCTGGCGCGAGAGCGCGAGCGAGTCCCCCACGAAGTCGGCCGCAGCCTGGATCTCGGGCACCTGGTAGTTGTGGGCGAGGATCACCGCGTTGCGCTGCGCGGCGAGCGCGCGGATCTCGCTCTGCAGGGACGAATGGTCCTCGAGCGAGAGGAGGGGTTCGCTCACCACGCCGTTTCTGAGGACCGGCAGAGTCTTCATCGGGGGACGTCTTCCAGGGTCAGGGAGAGATCGAGCGCCGGCGCGGAGTGCGTCAGCGCTCCGACCGAGATCCATTCTATTCCGGTCGTCGCAAAATCCCTCAGCGTCCCGGGGGTGATGCCCCCGCTCGCCTCGAGCGCAGCCCTGCCTCCCACCCGGGCGACCGCCTCGCGCAGCGCCTCGGGGGTGAAGTTGTCGAGCAGGAGCCGCTGCGCGCCGGCGTCGAGCGCCTCGTCTATCTCCGCCATGGAGCGGCACTCGACCTCGAGGGGAAGGTGGGGCGCCGCGGCGCGGGCGCGGCGCACCGCCTCGCCGATGCCGCCGGCCAGCGCCGCGTGGTTCTCCTTTATGAGGACCGCGTCGTAGAGGCCCGAGCGGTGGTTGGTCCCGCCGCCGGCGCGGACCGCGGCCTTCTCGAGCGCGCGCAGGCCCGGGCTGGTCTTGCGGGTGTCCAGGATGCGCGCGCCCGTTCCCCGCACCTCCCGGGCCGCGCGAGCGGTGGCCGTGGCAATGCCCGACAGGCGCCCGAGGAAGTTGAGCGCTGTGCGCTCCGCGGTGAGGATCGCGCGCGCTTGACCTTCGACGCGTAGGACCTCTCCCCCCTCGCGCCAGTGCCCCTCCTCCGCCCGGCGTTCTATTGCCACTTCGGGGTCCATGGCCCGGAAGGCCTCCTCCGCGACGTCGAGGCCGAAGATGACCCCGGGCGCCTTCTGCATGATGACCGCCCGAGCACGGGCGGTCTCCTCGACCGTGGCGGCGCTCGTGACGTCGCCCGAGCCGACGTCCTCGTCGAGCGCGCGCTCGACCAGCTCGCTCACCGCGACGAGCTCCTTCCTCATGAGCTCTGCCCGGCCGCCTTGAGGAGGTAGGCGCGCACGAAGCCGTCGAGGTCGCCGTCGAGCACGCGGTTGACGTCGCCGACCTCCTCGCCGGTCCGCAGGTCCTTGACCAGGGTGTAGGGGTGCAGCACGTAGGAGCGGATCTGCGAGCCGAAGTTCACGTCCTGCGCCTGGCCCTTCTCCCTGGCGATCTCCTCCTTGCGCCGGCGCTCCTCGAGCTCTACGAGCTTTGAGCGCAGCATGGCCATCGCCGTCTGCTTGTTGGCCGTCTGGGAGCGCTCGTTCTGACACTGGACGACGACCCCCGTCGGACGGTGGGTGATGCGCACGGCGGAGTCGGTCTTGTTGACGTGCTGGCCGCCGGCCCCGCTGGCACGGTAGGTGTCGACCTGGAGGTCGTCGTCCTCGATCGCAAGGTCGCCCGCCTCCTCGACGACGGGCGAGACCTCGACGCCCGCAAAGCTCGTCTGACGCCGGTGGGCGGCGTCGAAGGGCGAGAGGCGAACGAGCCGGTGCACGCCCTTCTCGGCGCCGAAGAGCCCGTAGGCGTTCTCGCCCTTCGCGCGGAAGGTCGCCGACTTGACGCCGGCCTCCTCACCCTCGCTGACCTCCAGGAGCTCGACGTCGAAGCCGCGCAGCTGCGCCCAGCGCATCTCCATGCGCAGGACCATCTCGGCCCAATCCTGGGCGTCCGTCCCCCCCGCGCCGGCGTTGACGGTCACCAGCGCGTCGCCGGCGTCGTAGGAGCCTCCGAACAGCCCTTCCTCCTCGAGCGAGCCGAGGCGCTCCTCGATCGAGGCGACCTGCTCGCTCAGCTCCTCCTGGAGGCTCTCGTCCTCCTCGGCGAGCTCGGCGAGCGCGGCGAGGTCGTCGACGTCGGCGCGCAGCGATCGGAAGCCCTCGAGCTTGCGCGACGCGCGAGCGTGCTCGGCCCCCACGCGGGCGGCCTCCTCCTGGTCATCCCAGAACCCCTGGACGCCCATTCGCTCCTCGAGCTCTGAGATGCGCCGCTCCAGACTTGCTGGGTCAAAGGTAGTCCGCAAGCAGGGACATCTGCTCGCGGATGGCGGCCAGCCGCTGCGGGAAGGGCTCGGAAGGGGGCGTCGTGACCATGCGCAGGAGGCTAGCGGGCCGTCCGCGGACACGACCACCCACGTCGAAACGGCCCTAGCGTTCCCAGTCCACCTCAGTTGACCGACGGGTCGGCCGGCATCCGGGCGACGAGCCTGTAGCGGCCGCCCTTGCGGTTGAGCACCTCGCTCCACAGCCTCTCGGGGTCCTCTGTGAACACCTCGTCAGGGCGGGGGCCCTCGACGACGATCCAGCCCTCGTCGTCTAACTCGACGTCGAGCTGGCCGGGACCCCACCCCGTGTGGCCGGCGAACACGCGCGTGCGGCGCACGTCGCGGGCGACCTCATCGAGGTCTGAGCCCGCCGGCACAAAGCCGACGTCGCCCAGGACGATCGACGCGGCGAGCACCGGGTCGTCGAACTCGGCGAGAACGATGACTCCGTTGGGCGCCACCGGGCCGCCGACGTGCACGTAGTCGTCGGGCTGGGCGAGAGCGGCGAGGTCCGGTGAGGCCTGCGCGACCGTCGTGCCCGAGGGCCGGTTGAGCACCATCCCCATCGCCCCTTCGCCGGTGTGCTCGGCCACCAGCACTACCGTGCGCTGGAAGTTCGGATCGAGGAGGTTGGGGGCTGCGACGAGCAGCTTCGCGCGGACGCCGCTAGGCGCCATGGCCTGGCGTGACCACGGCTGTCCAGGCGCTAGGCGCCATGGCTTGACGTAACCCGGCGTGTCGTGGCGCTAGGCGCCATGACACTTCTTGAACTTCTTCTCGCTCCCGCACCAGCACGGGTCGTTGCGCCCGATCTGCTCGTGCTCGTCGAGCTTTCGCTGCTCGACGTGGACCGGCACGAGCTCGTCCTCGTCCAGGATGCCGTCCTCGTAGGCCTCGGCGGCCTGATCGACCGGCCCGGCCGCGGCCTGCATGGCCAGCGCGCCCGATTGGGCCTGGGCGGGGCCGGAGTAGGAGACGCTCCCCGAGCGCGTCGAGGAGCCAGAGCGCGGCGTGTAGCGCTGGGGTGCGCCGTCCTCCTCCTCGACCTCGACCTGCACGTTGAAGACCAGCCGCGCGAAGTCGGTCCAGATCGTCTGCATGAGGTCTTGGAAGAGGGTGTAAGCCTCGTTCTTGTAGGCGACGATCGGCTCGATCTGGGCAAAGCCGCGCAGGTGGATCCCCTCGCGCAGGTAGTCCATGTCGTAGAGGTGCTCGCGCCAGCGCTGATCGATGATGTCGAGCAGCAGGTAGCGCTCGAGCGCGCGCATGATCTCGGTACTGAGCTCTTCCTCGCGCCCCTCGTAGAGCTTGCCGGCGTCCTCGACCAGCATCGTGGTCAAGCCCTCGCGGTCGATCGAGTCGGGGTCCGGGTCGGCCGCGGAGAGGCCGGTGGGCCAGATCTGGGAGACCTGCTCGAAGAGCCCGTCGAGGTCCCAGTCCTCGATGTAGTCGCCCGGCGTGTACTCCGCGACGAGGCGCTCGATCATCGCGCCGATCTCCTCGCGGGCCGGCTCGCCCATGTCGCGCCCCTCGAGGATCAAGTCGCGGTACTCGTAGACCTTCTTGCGCTGCTCGTTCATGACGTCGTCGTACTCGAGCACGCGCTTGCGGATGAGGAAGTTCTGGTCCTCGACCTTCTTCTGGGCCTTCTCGATCTGCTTGCTGAGCAGCTTGTGCTCGATGGGGTCCTCGCGGCCCTCCTCGTCGGTCACCCCGAACCTGTCGAGGATGTTGTAGATGCGGTCGCCGGCGAAGAGGCGCACGAGCTCGTCCTCGCCGCTCAGGAAGAAGCGCGACTCCCCGGGGTCGCCCTGGCGACCGGAGCGACCGCGCAGCTGGTTGTCGATCCGGCGCGACTCGTGGCGCTCTGTCCCGCAGATGAACAGGCCGCCCGCCTCCATGACCTCGTCGCGCTCGGCCTCCACCTGCGCCTCCATCTTGGGCAGGATCTTCTCGGCCGTCTCGTCGAAATCGGGGTCATCGGGCTTGAGGCCGAGCTTGGCGAGCTCGAGCTCTGTCAGATGCTCCGGGTTTCCACCGAGCTTGATGTCGACGCCACGGCCGGCCATGTTGGTCGCGATGGTCACCCCTCCCTTACGACCCGCCTCGGCGATGATGTCGCCCTCGCGCTCGGCGTGCTCGGGCTTGGCGTTGAGCACCGTGTGCTTGATGCCCTGCGTCTTGAGCTTCTCGGAGAGGACTTCTGATACTTCGACGGAGATCGTGCCCACCAGCACCGGCTGGCCCTTCTCGTTTCGATCGACGATCTCGCGCGTGACGGCGGCCCACTTGGCGTCCCGGGTCTTGAAGACCTGGTCGTTGCGGTCAGCGCGGACCATCGGCTGGTTGGTCGGGACCTCTACCACCTCGAGGTCGTAGATCTTCTTGAACTCCGTCGCCTCGGTCAGCGCGGTGCCTGTCATTCCCGCCAGCTTGTCGTAGAGGCGGAAGTAGTTCTGGAGGGTGATCGTCGCCAGCGTCTGGTTCTCCTCCTGGACGCGCACGCCCTCCTTGGCCTCGATGGCCTGGTGCAGGCCCTCCGACCAGCGGCGGCCCTCTTGGAGGCGGCCGGTGAACTCGTCGATGATCATGACCTCGTCGTCGACCACCGCGTAGTCGACGTCGCGCTTGTAGAGCGACTCGGCCTTGAGCGACTGGTGGAGGTGGTTGACGAGCGGACCGTTCTCCGCGCGGTAGAGGTGGTCGATGTCCAGGAACTTCTCCGCCTTGGCCACTCCCCGCTCGGTCACCGAGACCGTCTTGTGCTTCTCGTCGAACTCGAAGTCGTAGTCGGCGGTGAACTCCTTCTTGGCCCGCGGATCGAGGCCGTCGGGCTTGGTGCCCGCCTCCATCCTCGGCGCGAGCTTGGCGAACTGCGCGTAGAAGTCGGCCGCCTGCTCGGGGGCGCCCGAGATGATCAACGGCGTGCGCGCCTCGTCGATGAGGATGTTGTCGACCTCGTCGACGATCGCGTAGACGTGCTTGGCGCGCATCTTGCCGTCCTCGTCGGCGCGCTGGCCGTGCTGAGCCTTCTCCTCCAGCGACCTGGCCATGTTGTCGCGCAGGTAGTCGAAGCCGAACTCGGAGTTGGTCCCGTAGGTGACGTCGGCGGTGTAGGCGGCCTGCTTGTCAGGGGGGGGCTGCATGTTCTGCAGGACGCCCGCGCGGAGGCCCAGCGCCTCGTAGATCGGCCCCATCCACTCGGCGTCGCGGCGGGCGAGGTAGTCGTTGACGGTGACGAGGTGGACGCCCTCTCCCCCCAGCGAGTTGAGGACGACGGGCAAGGTGGCGGTCAGCGTCTTGCCCTCGCCGGTGCGCATCTCGGCGATGTCGCCGTCATGGAGCACCATCCCGCCGATGAGCTGGACGTCGAAGTGGCGCTGGCCCAGCGTGCGCCTGGCCGCCTCGCGGGTCAGCGCGAAGGACTCGTAAAGCAGGGCTTCGAGCGACTCGCCGTTGCGGGCGCGCTCGCGCAGCTCGTCGGCATGGCTGCGCAGCTCCTCGTCCTCGAGGAGCTCCATCTCCGGCTCGAAGGCCCCGATGCGAGCCACACGGTCCTCGTAGCCCTTGAATTTCTTGGCCTCGCCCATCCGTAGGGCGCGGTCGAGGATCGACATGCGGTTCAGGCTAGCAAGGCCCGCCGGGGTGCCTGCCGGGCCTCGGCGATCGTCTGCGCACCGCTGGAAGCGCCGCGGGAGGCGCCTCCCTCAGCCGCTCGCTCCCGGGCTGGCCAAGGGCGAGCTACACCGCTGGGGAAGCTCCCTCGTCGACGCCGGGAGCGCGTGCCCCGCGGCGGTTTCGGCGCTTGTCGCGGTGACGCTTGACCTGCCGGGCGAGGTCGTCGGCGCACTGGTTGAGGGAGTGGACCATGTCGGACGAGGCGTCGCTCGCCCGCAGGGTGATGCCCTTGAGGTAGAGGGTGGCCTCGGCGACGTGGGAATCGGCGATGGCGGGATTGCGTTCCTCACGCAGCTCGACTTCGAGGCGGGCCAGCGGTGAGACCTGCCGGCCCACCTTGTCGAAGCGCTTCTCGACGCGCTGGCGAAAATCTTCCGTGACCGACCAATTGCGACCCTTGACCTCGATCTGCATCGTGGCCCCTCTCGTGGTGGGGAGCAACGGATGCTACGCCCGCGCGAACGGTTTGTCAGCACACCCCCCGGCGGCGCGCCCGCAAGGGGGCAGGTCCCCCCGGCGCCGGTGCTCACCGCCGCAGGGCGCGCGTATAGGTGACCGCCGCGACGCGCTGCGCCCCCGCCCCGCGCAGAGCGCGGGCGCAGGCGTCGAGCGTTGCCCCGGTCGTGTGGACGTCGTCGACGAGGACGGGCGCCGGCGGGGCGCGCCCGACCGCCCGGATGCCCGGCTGACGGGCCAGGCGCTCGGTGCGTCGCCGGCCGGCCTGCGCCGGCGCGTTACCCGCCTGGTGCAGGCAACGTGCGATCGGCAGCCTCGATCGTCGCGCGAGGGCCGCGGCGAGGAGCTCGACGTGCGCGTAGCCCCTCGCCCGCCGTCGAGCAGGATCGGCCGGGACGGGCACGAGCGCCGCGCCGGCTGCGAGCATGCCGTTCGGAGCGCCCGCGGCGAGCTGCGCCGCCATCGCGTCGGCGACGCAGAGTCGAGCGTCGTACTTCAGGGCCCGGACGATCGTGCCGGCGACACCCTCGTGCGCGAGTGGAGCCCACGACGCGTCGAAGGCAGCGCGCCGGGCGGGGCACGGCCGGCAGGGCGCCGGCAGCCCGCAGCGCTCGCACAGCGGCCCGGCGAGCCACGGAAGCCGCCTCCGGCAGGACGGGCAGAGGATCTCCTCGGCCGCCCCCAGAACGACCCGGCAGGTCACGCACACCGGCGGGACGACGATGGCGCGCAGCTCGGCGAGCGCACGCCTCACCGCCCAGCTCGCGCCGCCCGAAATCGGCAGGGTCCCGCCACCCACGGCCTCAGCCGCGGTTTCGGAGGGCGAGGGGCGCTTCCGGCGAGGCGGGCGGGGCGAGAGCTTCACACGACGAAGCTTGCCGGCCGCCTCGTGTCATTTGACGCGCGCATTGCGACAATCGAGCCACATGGGTCCGGACTACGCGTGGACGCTCGCTCCGGGAGCGGTTCTCTCGATCGCCGTCGCCGGCGCGGTCTACGGCGTTCGGTGGCGCGCGGTGCGGGCCACCGAACGGCGCGGCGCACCCGGGCTGCGCCTCCTCGCCTTCCTCGCCGGCCTGCTCATCGTCCTCGTCGCTCTCGTCTCGCCGGTGGAACGCCTTTCGGAGCAGCTCTTCCTCATGCACATGGTCCAGCACATCCTGTTGCTCGACCTTGTCGCGATCCTGTGCATCCTCGGCTTCACCCGGATCCTCCTGCGGCCGGCGACGCGCCGCGTGCAGGCCGTCGAGCGCGCGCTCGGGCCGCTCGCGCATCCGGCGGCAGCGGTCGTCCTCTACGTCGCCGTCATCTGGCTCTGGCACGTCCCGGCGCTCTACGACGCGACCCTGCGCCATGAGCTGGCCCACGTGGGCGAGCACCTCTCGTTCTCGCTCGTGGGCGGGCTGTACTGGTGGCACGTGCTCTCGCCGATCCGCTCGCGCCACCGGCTGCGCGGCCTCGGGCCGCTGGCCTACATGTGGTCGGCGAAGGTCGGCGTCGGCTTCCTCGGCGTGCTGCTCACCTTCGCCCCCGAGGTGCTCTACGACGTCTACGCGGGCAAGCCCGACTACTGGGGCATGAGCCCGCTGACCGACCAGAACGTCGGCGGGGCGCTCATGGCCGTCGAGCAGGCGATCGTCATGGGCGTCGCGCTCGCCTGGCTCTTCGTCCGGATGCTCAACGAATCCGAGGACGAGGAGCGCCGCGCCGAGCGCTACGAAGAGGACACCGAGGCGGTGTGAGCCGATCGTCGCAAGCTCGCGGCTGGCTGGGCGGCGGGCCGAGCTTCTACGAGCGCGTCGGCGCCGGCTATACCCGCACCCGCCAGGCCGATCCGCGCCTCGAGGCGGCGATCCACGCCGCCCTCGGCGACGCCCGCACGGTCGTCAACGTAGGCGCCGGAGCCGGCGCCTACGAGCCGCGCGACCGCGAGGTCGTGGCGGTCGAGCCGGCCGCCGTCATGCGCGCGCAACGGCCCGCGACGGCGGCGCCGGCGATAGACGCGACGGTCGAGAGCCTGCCGTTTGCCGACGGTGCGTTCGACGCCGCGATGGCGGTGCTCTCGGACCACCACTGGGCAGACCGCGAGCGCGGCATCGCCGAGCTGCGCCGTGTCGCACGCCGCCGCGCCGTCCTGTTCACCTGGGATCCCGCGAGGGTGCTCGACGCCTGGCTCGTTCGCGACTACCTCCCCGCCTTTGCCGACCTCATCCCGGCCGGGGCCCGATTGCGCGATACGGCTCGTGCGCTCGGAGACGCCGAGATCCGGGTGGTCCCCATCCCCCACGACTGCCGCGACGGCTTCCTGCACGCCTTCTGGCGCCGCCCGCACGCCTACCTGGATCCCGAGGTCCGGGCCGGGATCTCCGTCTTCGCGCGCCTCGACCCCGCAGTCATCGACGAGGCGCTCGAACGGCTGAGCCGCGACCTCGACGACGGAACATGGCACGCGCGCAACCGCGCGATCCTCGACCTCTCCGAGCTCGACCTCGGCTACCGGCTGCTGGTCGCCGAGCTGGGCTGAAGCTCACTCGCCCCACGAGCTCAGGTAGGAGCGCTGCTCGTCGGTGAGCTCGTCGATCTCGACGCCGAGCGAGGAGAGCTTGAGGCGGGCGGTCTCGCGGTCGAGCTCCTCGGGGAACTGGTGGACTCCGGGCGGGAGATCGCCGCCGGCGGTGGCGAGGTACTCCGCGGCGAGGGCGTGGTTGGCGAAGGACATGTCCATCACCGCCGCGGGATGGCCCTCGGCGGCCGCCAGGTTGACGACCTGGCCGTGGGCGAGGAGGTTGAGCCGGCGGTCGCCCAAGTCGTGCTGCTCGACGAGCGGGCGCACCTCGCGCACCCCTCCGGTGGCCAGCTGCCGCAGCGCCACGAGGTCGATCTCGACGTCGAAGTGCCCGGCGTTGGCCAGCACCGCACCGTCCTTCATCTGCCTGAAGTGCTCGCGCCCCAGCGCGCCCCGGCCGCCGGTCGCGGTGACGAAGACGTCGCCGCGCGTCGCAGCCTCGAGCGCCGGCATCACCTCGAAGCCGTCCATGCGCGCCTCGAGCGCGGCGAGCGGGTCGACCTCGCAGACGACCACCGAGGCCCCCGCGCCCTTGGCGCGCAGCGCGATGCCCTTTCCGGTCCACCCGTAGCCCAGGACCACGAGCGTTCGGCCGGCGAGCAGGAGGTTGGTCGTGCGCACGATGCCCTCGAGCGTCGACTGGCCGGTTCCCAGGCGATCGTTGAAGACGCGCTCGGTGCGTGCCTCGTTGACGGCGAGAACCGCGCAGGCGAGTCGACCCTCTCCCTCCAGCGTGCGTAGCCGCAGCAGGCCGGTCCGAGTCTCCTCCGTCCCTCCGAGCATCCGCTCGGCGAGCTCGGGGCGGCCTGCGTGCATGACGGTCAGCAGGTCGGCGCCGTCGTCGAGGGTGATCCGCGGCTCCAGCGCGACGAGCGCGACGGTGTTGCGAGCGATCGCCGCCGCGTCCTCGCCGCGGACGGCGTGGACCTCGATCCCGTGGCGCTCGACGAGCGCTGCCGCCACGTCGTCCTGGGTGGCCAGCGGGTTGGCCGCGCACAGCGCCGCGCGCGCGCCGCCCGCCACCAGCGCGCGCATGAGGTTCGCCGTCTCCGCGGTGACGTGGAGCGAGGCGGCGACGGTCACGCCCTCGAGCGGCCGCTCCCGAGCAAAGCGCTCGCGGATGGAGCGCAGGACCGGCATCTGCCCGTCGGCCCACGCGATGCGGGCCTCCCCCTCGGACGCAAGGGAGAGGTCCGCGACGGTGTGAGGCGGCGGGGCCGAGCGGGGGGCCATGCCTGTCTACCGGCGGCCGCGCCGCGCGGCCCGGCCCCCGACCCGAAGCGGGCCGCTAGTACCGGTAGTGATCGCTCTTGTACGGGCCCTCGACCGGGACGCCGATGTAGGCGGCCTGGTCGGGCGAGAGCTCGGTGAGCCTGACCCCGAGGGCGTCGAGGTGAAGCCGGGCGACCTTCTCGTCGAGCGCCTTGGACAGGACGTAGACCTTCTTGGAGTACTCGTCGTTCTTGGTCCACAGCTCCATCTGGGCGATGGTCTGGTTGGTGAATGAGTTGGACATGACGAAGCTCGGGTGACCCGTCGCGTTGCCCAGGTTGAGCAGCCGGCCCTCGGAGAGCACGATGATCGTGTGCCCCGCCCGCCCTTCGGCGGCCGGGAAGACCCACTCGTCGACCTGGGGCTTGATGGTGATGCGCTCGATGCCCTCGATCCTCGAAAGGCCGACGATGTCGATCTCGTTGTCGAAGTGGCCGATGTTGCCCACGATGGCCTGGTGCTTCATGCGGGCCATGTCCTGAGCGGTGAGGATGTCCTTGTTGCCCGTGGCGGTGATGAAGATGTCCGCCGTGTCGAGGACGTCGTCGAGCGTGGCCACCTGGTAGCCGTTCATCGCCGCCTGCAGCGCGCAGATCGGGTCGACCTCGGTGACGATCACCCGGGCGCCCTGGCCCCGGAGCGAGTCCGCGCACCCCTTGCCGACGTCGCCGTAGCCGCACACCACCGCGACCTTTCCGCCGAGCATGACGTCGACGGCGCGGTTGATCCCATCGACGAGCGAGTGGCGGCAGCCGTAGAGGTTGTCGAACTTCGACTTGGTGACCGAGTCGTTGACGTTGATGGCCGGGAAGAGCAGCTGCCCGGTCTCCTGCATCTGGTAGAGGCGAAGGACGCCGGTGGTCGTCTCCTCGGTGACGCCCTTGATGCCCTCCCCGATGCGCGTCCACTTCTGCCCGTCGTCTCCGAGCGAGCGCTGGAGGACCTCGAGGATGAGCCGGAGCTCGTCGTTCTCGGCGCTGGCCGGATCGGGAACCGCGCCCGCCTTCTCGAACTCGACGCCCTTGTGGACGAGCAGCGTCGCGTCGCCGCCGTCGTCGAGGATCATGTTGGGCCCTTCCTCGCCGCCGCCAGATATGGCGGCGGCCGGCCACGTGAGCATCCGCTCGGTGCACCACCAGTACTCCTCGAGCGACTCGCCCTTCCAGGCGAACACCGGCACGCCCTTGGGCTCCTCCGGAGTGCCCTCCGGCCCGATGGCCACCGCCGCGGCCGCGTGGTCCTGAGTGGAGAAGATGTTGCAGCTGCACCACCGCACCTCGGCGCCCAGCGCCGTGAGCGTCTCGATGAGCACCGCGGTCTGGATGGTCATGTGCAGCGAGCCGCTGATCCGCGCGCCCTTGAGCGGCTGGGCGGCGGCGAACTCCTCGCGCGTCTTCATCAGGCCCGGCATCTCGTGCTCGGCGAGCTGGATCTCCTTGCGCCCGAAGGCTGCCAGCGAAAGGTCCGCGACCTTGAAGTCGTTCTCGGTCAGGACTGCGGCGGTCGTGGTCGTCATGCGGCCTCCGTGGCGGGGGTAGACGGCGAGAGGGTGGCTGCTGCGGCCAGGAGGGCCTCGTGCTTCTCCTGCTCCCAGTGCAGCCAGTCAGGGGCGGGGACGTGCTCGGGACGGTGCGCCTGGGCCTCTAGCCACTCCTCGACGGCCCCGCGAAGGTCCGCCTCGTCGCGCATGCGCGCGGCGAAGCCGATGTCCGAGAGGCCGACGTCGAAGCGCCCGAGCAGCTCGCGCAGCGTGCGCAACCGCTGGAGCTCGGCGGGTCCGTAGAGGCGGTAGCCCGCGGGCGAGCGCACCGGCGCGACGAGGCCGGCCCGCTCTACGTAGCGCAACATGCGCGGCGACCAGCCGGTCGTCTGCGCAGCCTCGTGGATCGTGAGTGCGTCCATCGTCGCTCAACCTTACCACGAGCGTGTCAAGGTTTCCCTCAGGCCGGGGACGCGCTGCTCCCTCAGAGGGGGGTGTGCTCACTTGACGGGAATAATCGCCGTCAAGTGAACACACCCCGGGCGGCTGGCCTGGGGGCGGCGGTGGACGGGCTGCTCACCCCGCGGCGAAGATCTCGCGCTTTAGCTGGTCGATGACCGGTACGGGCGAGGGGTCCACGCCTCGTAGGACGGCGAGGTAGAGCGACATGAGGTCGCCGAGCAGCACGAGTCCGAAGATGCGCTCCATCCTGGTCTCGCCGGCGCTCGAGATCACGTGCGTCGAGGCGGCCTCGGTCTCCACTAGACGGCGGGTCAGCTCGATGCGGCTGCGGATGCGGGGATGTAGGTCGGGGTCGTCGAGGAAGACCGCACTGAACGCGCCCAGTCCGCGCGCTCCCTCCCAGCCGACGATCTCGTTGTGGTCGAGCTCGGGCAGCTCGTGGGCGAAGGCCGGCGTCTTGGCGTTCTCGTTGAGCTGGGTCTTCCAGCGATAGGCCACGGGGACGGTCGGCCCGCTGCCCGCGACTTGGGGGACGGTGCCGTGCAGGGCGAGCGCGAGCGCCTTGGGCCGCGAGTCGTCGGGCGAGTCGGGGCCCCATTCGCGTACGAGGTCCTCCAAGTGGGCGGCGGCGACGTCGACCTCCGAGTGCAGCGAGGGCCCCGCGCCGCACGCGGCGGCCACCTCCAGGGCGGCGACGGTCATGTAGGCCACCGCGCAGCGCGGCTTGAGGCCGCCGGCCACCGGGATGACCGGCACGCCGTCCTCGCGCGCCTGGCGGCCGAGGTCGCCGCCGCTCGTCACCACGACTCGCCGGGCGCCCAAAGCGGTCGCGGCCTCGTAGGCGGCGAGCGTCTCCTCGGTGACCCCGGAGTAGCTGGCGCACAGGACGGTGGTCTCCGGCGTCGTCCACGCCGGCAGCCCGTAGTCGCGGTCCAGGACGATCGGCCGGGTCGTGCGCACGCCGAGCGCGGCGCGTGCGAGCGCGCCGCCGATGGCCGAGCCGCCCATACCGGCGATGACCAGTCCGCCCGCGGCGTCGTGGGGCTCGACGCCCGCGCTCTGCGCCTTCCAGACCGCGTCTCGTAGCTGGTCGGGCAGGTCGAGGATGTCGCTGAGCTGGTCCGCGGCGTCGACTTGCTCGATCCGCTCGCGCGAGAGCGCGCTCATCTCAGCCGCCCGGCCCGGTCGAGCCAATGTCGGCGACGCCCCAACCGAGCCGCGACGCCCGAGCCGTGGCCGCCCCAGCCTAGAACAGGATCGCCCCGTCGGGCAGGGTCACGCCGGGGAAGACGCGGACGCCCGCCCTGAGCATGTTGCCCGCGCCCACGGTGACCCCCTCCCCGAGCACCGCCTCCTGCTCGACGTGGGTGCCGTCGCCCACCCGTGCGCCCGCCGCGACGATGCAGTCGCGCAGCGTGCACCCGGCGCCGATCTCCGCCCCCGACAGGACCACCGCGCGCTCGATCGTGGTGTTCGCTCCCACCTTCACGTTGCGGCCGAGCACGGCGAGGCTCCCGACCTGCGCGCCCTCGGCGAGGTGGCACCCGTCATCGACGAGCGCGGGCGGGATGATCCGGCCCTCGGACTCCACGCGGTCCCCGACGGCGAGGAAGCCTTCGTCGAAGCGGTCCCTCACCGCGGTGCGCACGTTGCCCTCGATGATGTCGAAGGTCCCGCGCAGGTAGCGGTGCGGGGTCCCGATGTCCAGCCAGTAGTCCTTGGCAGGGAAGGCGTAGAGGCCGTTTCCGATCAGCCGGGGGAAGACCTCGCGCTCGATCGAGACGTTCTCGTCGGGCGGCACCCCGTCTAGCACCTCGCGCTCGAGGACGTAGGCCCCGGCGCTGATGAGGTTGGAGTCGATCTGGTCGTGGGCGGGCTTCTCCACGAACTCCGAGATTGCGCGGTCCTTCTCAAAGCGCACCAACCCGTAAGCGGTCGGGTCCTCGACCGGGGTGAGGGCAAGCGTCCCCCGTGCTCCGGTTCGGTCGTGTTGGGCCATCTGCGCAGTCAGGTCCATATCCGTGAGCACGTCCCCGTTGAGAACGAGGACGCGCTCGTCGAGCAACGACTCGGCGAACTTGACGGCGCCGCCGGTTCCCATCGGTCGCGGCTCCTCCACGTAGCGCAAGCGGACGCCGAACGCGGATCCGTCGCCCAGCACGTTTCGCACCCCGGAGGCAAGGAAGCCGCACGACATGACGACGTCGTCGACGCCGTGGCCGCGCAGCCAGTCGAGCATGTAGGAGATGAACGGCCGGTCGACGAGTGGTATCACGGGCTTGGGAACGGTCGAGGTCAGCGGCCGAAGCCGAGTCCCTTCGCCTCCGGCGAGGATGAGTGCCTGCATCAGAGCCCCCTAGCGCCTGCCGACGCCCTCGTAGTCCAGGCCGGCGCCGCGCACGATGCCCGGGTCGAGGAAGTTGCGCCCATCGACCACGAGCCTACCTTCCATCCGCCTGGCCAGCCCGCTCCAATCCAGCTCGCCGAACTCTGGCCACTCGGTCACCAGCACCACGGCGTCGGCACCCTCCACCGCACCGTCCGCGGAGCCCGCGAAGGCCACCCCCTGGATGAGCTTGCGCGCCTCGTCCTCGGCGACCGGATCGTAGGCCGACACGTGCGCGCCGTCGGCCTGCAACCGCACCGCGAGCACGAGCGAGGACGCCTCGCGCATGTCGTCGGTGTTGGGCTTGAAGGCCAGCCCGAGCAGCGCGACCCGCTTGCCCACGAGCGACCCCAGGTGCTTGTGGAGCTTGCCGATCACCCGCCGCTTCTGGAGCTCGTTGACCTCGATGACGGCGGTCAGGAGCTGGAAGTGATAGCCTGAATTACCAGCAAGTTGCTTTAAAGCACTCACATCTTTGGGAAAACAGGATCCCCCGAATCCAATACCCGGCTGGAGGAACTTCGGGCCGATGCGGTCGTCGAGTCCCATGCCCCGGGCGACCTCCTGGACGTTGGCGCCGGTTTCCTCGCAGACGTTGGCGATCTCGTTGATGAACGAGATCTTGGTGGCCAGGAAGGCGTTGGAGGCGAGCTTGACCATCTCGGCCGAGGCGACGTCGGTCCGGACGGTCGGCGCGTCGAGCGGGGCGTAGAGGTCGACCACCGCGTCGCCGGCCCAGTCCCCGTCGTCGCCGACGACGACGCGGTCGGGCGCCAGGAAGTCGGCGATCGCGCTGCCCTCCTTGAGGAACTCGGGGCAGGAGACGTAGGAGAAGCCCTCCTTGCCCTGGTTGCCGAACATGCGCTTGATCGAAGTGCCGGTACCCACGGGCACCGTCGACTTCATGACGAGGGCGTGGCGATCAGACGGCGGCATGGCGTCGACGACAGCATGCACGGAGCTGAGGTCGGCGTCGCCGGAGTAGGTCGGCGGGGTCCCGACCGCCACGAAGAGCAGCCGGGCGTGCTCGAGCGCGGGCGCCAGATCCGTGGAGAAGTGCAGCCGGCCCTCGTGCTTGCGGACGAGCTCTGCGAGGCCGGGCTCGTAGATCGGGATCTCGCCGCGCTCGAGCATCGCGACCTTCTCGGGGTCGATGTCGACGCACCACACTTCGCTGCCCAGTTCGGCGAAGCCGGCCGCCGTGACGAGCCCGACGTAGCCCGTGCCGATGACTCCGATGGGCTCGCGCTCAGCGCTCATGAAGCGGCGAAGGCTACCGCGGGCGCCGGAAGCGACGCGCTTGGGGTTCGTGCAGCGGGCCCCCCTAGCCGATCTTGCGAAGGGACTTCGCGATGCCGGTCATCTCCCGGTTCTTCAGCGACGAGGTGAGCGAGTTGGAGATCCAGTAGACGGCCTTGCTGGCCTTCCATGCGATTACGCGGATGCGCTTTCCGTCGTAGTAGACCTGGAACGTGCGCCCGCCGATGCGCTGGTTCTCGTGCGGCTCGGAGAGGAGCGGGGGGTCGCGCCAGCTCGTCGCCTGGACGCCGTAGTACTCGCCGATCCCGCCCTTCTTGAGCACCATCCGGTAGGACGCGTAGCTGTTGCCCTTGGCGCGGATGCGGTAGATGCGCGGGACGTCGACGTAGGTCGACCCGGGAACGCGCAGGCGGGGGAAGTAGACCGGGTAGGGAACCTTGCCGGCGACCGCGGTCGCCTGGTCCTCGCCGGCCTGCAGTGCGTCCTCGAGGTTTGCCCCGCCGACGTTGCGCTTGCGCTGTCGCTTGCGGAGGCGAGCGGCCGCCCTCTCCTCCTCGGTGCCCTTGAGCTTGGGCTCGTTGCTGACCTGGCTGCGGCCCTCCAGGAAGGCGTCGATCGCGCTGGTCAGCTTCAGGGGGTCGTACCGCAGATAGGTGTCCTTCGGGTCATTCGGGATGATCGCCGGGAACTCGACCTGGGCAACCGGCTTGTTGCGTGCGGAGAACAGCGCAAGCACGAGGAGCCGGAGGACCTGGCGGCTCTTGGTCAGGCCGCGATCGGTGTCGGAGTACTTGCCGAAGATCCGGACGAGCTTGCGGCGCTCGCTGAACAGCTTGCCGCCGCTGATCTGCGCCTTGGCCTGGCGCAGCAGGTCCTGCTGGCGGGCGGCGCGCACGAGGTCTGAGTCCTCCTCGCGGAAGCGGGCGTAGTCGAGCGCCTGCCTACCGCAGAGCTTCTGGTAGCCGGGCTTGATGTTGATCGCGGCAAAGGCGATGTTGTTGTTGAAGTACCGGCGATCGATGTCGAGGTAGACGCAGTTGATCGAGTCGATGATGTCCTCGAAGCCGCTGAAGTTGACGTTGACGACGTGGTTGACCTCGATCCCGAGCAGCTGCTTGACGGTCTTTAGCGTCAGCTTCGGCCCGCCCTCGTCGTAGGCGCGGTTGATCTTGTCGCTGCCGACGCCCTGGATGAACACGCGCAGATCGCGGGGGATGCTCATCACGGTGATGGCGTCCGCCTGGGGGTTGAGGCGCACGAGCATGATGGTGTCCGACCGCGCGCCGCCGGCCAGTGGATCGGTGGTGGAGACGCGCTTGTCGGAGCCCAGCAGGAGGAGTGTCTGCGGCTTGCCGGCGTCGACCTCGGTGACGTCGTTGGGGTCGAACTCGATGGGCTTGCCGCCGAGGCTCAGCGCGCCGGCGATGTCCTTGACCTCCATGAAGCCCGTGGTGGCCGCCGAGATCGCGGCGAGCACGACGATGATCGCGCCCCCTCCGAGGAAGCGCTTGAACATCCCCGCGCTGGCCTTTGGCGGCTGCTCGTTCATCGCGCGAGCTCCTCGGGCACCGACGCGGCGGGGGCGTCAGGCACCGAGGCGTCGGGGGCGTCGGGCCTCAGCACGGGCGGGGCGGAGCCCAACACCTCGCCGTTGCGCCCGCCGTGGCGCGCGAGCCAATCGGGAAGCTCGCGCAGGAAGTCGCCCAGCGCGCGCCGGTAGTCGGCCAGCGACGGGATCGAGACCCACTCCTCGGGCCCGTGGTGGCCGGCCCCGACGGGGCCGAGCTCGACGGCCGGGATGCCCGCCTCCAGGAACGAGACGGCGTCGGAGGACCCGTCGCGCCCGACCCCCAGCACCTCACCGCTCCTCGAGCGACCGACGGACTCGCGCAGGGCGCGCACGTAGGGGTTCGCGGGTGAGACGATGGCCGGAACCCGGGTGAAGGTGCGCATCACCTCGACGTCGGGGAGCGCTGCCACCTGGGCCGTCAGGTCGGCCGGGTCCTGGCCCGGCAGGTAGCGGACATCGACGTCCATCACGCACAGATCGGGCACCTTGTTGAGGGCGTCGCCGCCCATGATCCGGCCGAGGTTGATCGACGGTCTGTCGAAGAGCTCGGAGGACTCGCGGGCGAAGGGCAGCGACTCGATCGCCCGGAAGACGTCGATGGCCTTGAGCACCGCGTTGTCGCCCAGCCAAGGTGTCGAGCCGTGCGCCGCCGTGCCCGAGATCGCGAGGCGCATGGCGAGGACGCCCTTGGCCTGGACGCCGATGTGAAGGTCGGTCGGCTCGCCGGTGATCGCGAAGTCCGCTCGCACGCCGCTGGCCACCAGCGCGTCCGTCGAGCGGTCGTCGATCTCCTCGGACTCCTCGTCGGGGGTGCAGATGAAGCGGACGCGCACGCGATCCTGGGCCGCCGCGTCCTCCATTGCGCACAGCATCCCGGCGAGCGCGCCCTTCATGTCGTATGCGCCGCGGCCGTAGAGGCGCTCGCCCTCCACCCTGGCCTCGAACTGCCCCGCGCGGCCGGGCACCACGTCGAGATGACCGTGCAAGATCACCGCCGGCCCGTCCGAGGGCCCGACGTCCGCCATGACCACGGGAAGGCCCTGGTGCTCATGCTCGATCACCTCGATGTCGCGGAATTCGAGACAGCCCTTGACGAATCCTGCGGCGGCGCGCAGGCCGTCGGCCGTGGAGGTGTCGTAGCCGATAAGCCGCTCGGCGAGGGCCCGCTCGTCCATCCGCGGAAGGATAGGCCCCCGCTCCCCGACCGCGGGCAGCGCGGTGCTTGACTTGTAAGTGAGTAGTTACTTACACTGTGGTGCGTGGCCCAGGTTGCCTCGCCCCCCGCTCCTTCCGGCCGGCTCACGGCCGCCACGCGTCGCGAGCACGTCGTGGCAGCCGCGATCGCCGAGTTCGCCGCCGCCGGGCTGGCGGGCGCCTCGACGGAGGCGATCGCGCGGCGTGCCGGCATCTCGCACGCCTACCTCTTCCGCCTCTTTCACACCAAGCGCGAGCTTTTCATCGCTGCGATCGACGCCTCGTTCGGCCACGTGCTCGACACCTTCCAGCGCGTCGAGGCGCAGCGGCAGCCCGGCGAGCCCTTCCAGCGAGCCCTCGGCCGCGGCTACGGCACGTTGATCGAGGATCGCAAGGAGCTGCTCTTCGCCTTCCACGCCTATGCCGCATGTGGGGACGAGGACATCCGCGCCCGCGTGGAGGCGCGCTACATGGAGATCTTCGACTGGGTCCGCCGCGCTGGGGGCCTGTCGATTGACGAGACGCGCCTGTTCATGGCGGCCGGGCTGCTCATCGCGGTCGGCACGGCGATCGGCAACGACAGCCTCTCCCCCGACGGCGCGTGGACCGGGCGCGTGCGCCGATCGGCGAGTCGGTGATCACAGCGCTCACAGCGCTGGTGACCCGTCGCCCCCGGCGGGTCCTGCTCGTCGCACCCGTCTTCCTCGTCGTGGCCTTCGCCTTCGGCGGGCCGGTCGCCGGCCTGCTCTCCACGGGCGACGACTTCGCCGACCCCGGGGCGCAGAGCGTCGCGGCCGCCCAGCGCATCGAGCGCGCGACCGGAGTCGAGGCGGGGCCGTGGGCGATCGCGCTCGTGCGCCCGCCAGGGGGCGACGCCGCGGGGCCGGCCGGAATGCGGGAGACCGCTCGGGTGGCAGCGCAGATCAGGGCCGTCCCGGGCGTCGCGCGGACGGTCTCCTATGCGGACGGGCGCGACGGCGCCTTCGTTTCCCGCGACGGCGACGCGACCTACGTGGTCGCCTTCCTGCGGTCGGGGACCGACGGGGACGACGCCGCCGACGCGCTGAAGGCTCGCCTCGAGGGCCGGCCGGGCGTGACCCTCGGCGGGCGCGGCCTGGCCGGGCCGCTGGTCGGCGAGCAGGTCTCCAAGGATCTCGCGAAGGCCGAGCTGCTCGCCTTCCCGCTCCTCTTCCTTCTCTCCCTGTGGGTGTTCCGGGGCGTCGTGGCGGCGCTCTTGCCGCTCTTCGTCGGCCTGTTCACGGTGATGGGCACCTTCCTCGCCCTCCGCCTCGTCAACGAGGTCGAGCTGCTCTCGATCTACGCGCTGAACCTCGCCACCGCCCTCGGCCTCGGCCTGGCCATCGACTACTCGCTGTTCATGGTCTCGCGCTACCGGGAGGAGATGGCGACCGGGGCCGAGCCGCGGGACGCGCTGGCCCGGACGATGAGCACCGCCGGCCGTACGATCCTCTTCAGCTCGCTCACCGTCGCGGCCGCGCTGCTCTCGCTGCTCGTCTTCCCCCAGCGCTTCCTGTACTCGATGGGCATCAGCGGCGCGCTCGTCGCTCTCATCGGGGCGGTCGTCGCGCTCACCGCACTGCCTGCCCTGCTGATGGTCCTGGGCCGGCGGGTCGACGCGCTCGCGCCTCGCCGGTGGCAGCGCCGCGAGGCGGACGGCGACGAGCACGGCTTCTGGTTTCGTCTTTCCGGTGGCGTGATGCGCCGGCCGCTGCCGATCGCGCTTGTGACCGCGGCCCTCCTGGTCGCCTTGGGGCTGCCCTTCACCGGCATCAGGTTCACGGGCGTCGATGCCTCGGTGCTCCCCGACGGGTCTGCGCCCAAGGTCGTCGATCAGGCGCTCAAGGCGCAGTTTCCTCCGGGGCGCGGCGACCCGGTGAGCGTCGCGGTTTCGGCGCCGAGCTCGGCGGGCCCGCGCATCGAGGAATATGCGCAGCGGCTACGCGGGCTCGACGGCGCCGCCCAGGTCGCCGCGCCACGCTATCTGGGACGTGACACCTGGCAGGTCGAGGTCTTCTCGAAGAGGCCGGTCCTCGACGGCCGCTCGCTCGACCTCGTGCGCGGGGTGCGCGACGTCGCGCCGCTAGGGCCGGCCCTCGCCGGTGGGGAGAGCGCTGCGGTGCGCGATGTCGCGCAGCCCGGGCCGGCCCTCGTCGGTGGGGAGAGCGCTGCGTTCGTCGACCAGCAAGCAGCCATCGGCGATCGCCTTCCGTTCGCGCTGGCCATCCTCGCGGTGACCACGCTCGTGATCCTCTTCGCGATGACCGGCTCGGTGATCCTGCCGATCAAGGCGCTGCTCATGAACCTGCTCACCCTCAGCGCCGCATTCGGCCTGCTCGTTCTCGTCTTCCAGGACGGCCGGCTCGAGGGCCTGCTCGGCTACACGAGCCAAGGAGCGATCGAGTCGACCCAGCCACTCGTGCTCCTCGCGCTCGACTTCGGGCTGAGCACCGACTACGGCGTGTTCCTGCTGACCCGGATCAAGGAGGCACGCGACGCCGGGGCCTCCAACGACGACGCGGTCGCGGTCGGCCTTCAGCGGACGGGCCGGATCGTCACCGCCGCCGCCCTGCTCTTCTCCATCGCACTGGGCGCCTTCGCGACCTCGGAGATCATCTTCATCAAGGAGGTCGGGCTGGGCACCGTCGCCGCAGTGCTCATCGACGCGACGATCGTCCGCGCATTGCTCGTCCCATCGCTCATGGCCCTC
>Ga0183260_10000751_pt1 | contig 27555 bp, 26 predicted proteins | sample AntDrymUQ4972206_2_FD_129768 | JGI IMG/M metagenome (GOLD analysis project Ga0183260, IMG submission 129768) | Polar desert sand microbial communities from Dry Valleys, Antarctica - metaG UQ497 (22.06) (version 2) (version 2) | ecosystem: Environmental > Terrestrial > Soil > Desert | place... | reverse complement strand
CTACATCGAGGGCTGGTATAACCGGCGCCGGCCCCACGGCGGCGCCAAGGGCCGTCCGCCGCTGATCGCCTGGGACCAACAGATCGTCCAAAATGCTGTCTCACTTTCTTGACACACACCAACTGATGCCGTGCTTTGTCTCGTTGGTATCGTTTTTGTACGGATTCCATTCAAACTGCATCGGTCCTCTCCCACTCGATTCTACTGCAATGCAGTAGGATGTCAAGGTTTAGGAGTCCATCGTTTCCGGAAGTGCGATGAAGCCTATTATGCCGAAAGCGGGACCGGCATGAGCGATTGCGATTGGGTGCAGGTCGTGTGCTGAGTCGACATCGCGGCGCCACGGGCGGAGACAAGGTCTGCATCCCCGCGCCAGGCCGGTCGTTGCCAGCGCCACCATGATCGTGGTTAACGGCGTCACGCGCGCGGATATGGTTCCAACCTTGGGCCAACAGCGGCGATGAGAATGGCCAAGCCACAAGACAGCCGGAGGGGTCATGTGGTAGCCTGCCCCGGTCTGTTGCCTGTACGGCACGTACGACCTGATCGACCGCGGGCTGTTGGCCGATCGGCGCGTTGACGTGAACTGGCATGGACATCGTTGCCCGGCGCCGTGGCTGGAGGTTTGGGCATCGATCGTTTCACTCGCCCCGGCGGCGATCCAGACGATCCCGTCACCAACGAAAAGGAGGAGACAGGCTTGTCCTGTCCCGACCATTCGGGACACCACGACTTCGGCGGTTCTGATTCGCGCCATCCGGCGCGGCCGGAAGCCCGTTGTCACACTTTCAGGGAAGGGCGTCTATGTACAGGGTGCAACCGCTCGCTGGGGTGGCAGGCGGAATGACCGCGCTCGATCACGAGTTGGCGGCTTCTTCGACCACATCTCCACGACACATTTCAGGGAATCGATCCTCGCGGACGTCGCTGTTGCGCACGTTATCCGTATTGCTCTGCGCGATCGGGATGCTGGCCGCAACCGCCGCTGGCACGCTTGCCGCGCCAGTGGACGATACTGACAGTTCCAGCGAGGTCATCGCGCAGGTTGGCGGTGGACAATTCATCGCCGATTTCGCGCTGCAATTCCACGGGTATTCGTATGTCTGGGCGGGGAATTCCCCTTCCGGATTCGACTGCTCCGGCTTCACGCAATACGTGATGCTCAACACGCTCGGGATCGATATTGGTCACGGGGTTGCGGAGCAGACCAACCACGGCGCGTGGGTGAACTGGGGCGAATGGCAGCCGGGTGACCTGGTCTACTTCGCTGGGACCTATCGCGCCGGGATTTCGCACACGGGTGTCTATATCGGCGGTGGTGAGTTCATCCACGCCGAGAATTCCGGAACCGGGGTCGTGATTTCGAGCCTGGACTCGGACTATTATTCGAGCCACTACTTCGGCGCCTACCGGCACTGGTAGTCGCCGGCAGGTGGACACGCGGTCATCGAGGGCGCCTCACGGGGCGCCCTCGGTGCGTCTCCGAGTGGTTTCAACAGGTCTTGACGTCCTTTCAACCGGAGTTAGAAAATTTCGCCCCATTAGGGTGGATTGGGGCGCCGTGGCGCGAGATTCCTCTGGTCGCCTGGCGGCTCTCGGCGGAATGACATTTAGACCGCTTCGCGGCGGGACGACACACAGGTCGTCCCCTACGAGCAGCGGAATGACAATAAAGCGGGACGACACACAGGTCGTCCCCGACGAATGCCCGGTGGCGGTCGAAGCGGGCGGACACAGGGGCGCCGTGGCGCGAGATTCCTCTGGTCGCCTGGCGGCTCCCGGCGGAATGACAATGAAGCGGGACGACACACAGGTCGTCCCCTACGAGCGGCGGAATGACAATACAGCGGGATGATGTGGACGCCCCTATGCGATAATCGCGGCACATCGGAATCGCCACCGGATTCGATTCTTGGGCGGCCAGCGCGTGGGTCTGTCCGGCAATCGCAAGCGACCCGCCGCACGCAGGAGCAGCATCGCCATGGCATTCACGGAAACATTGGAATATGCCTATTTCGAAGGGAACTTCATCCCGTTCAAGGATGCCAATGTCAGCGTCGGAACCCACGCTCTCCACTACGGCACCGGCGCCTTCGCGGGCATCCGCGGCTACCTCGACGGGGATGGCGAAACGATCAACATCTTTCGCCTGCGTGAGCATGCGGCCCGCCTCCTCCGCTCGGCAAAGCTGCTGCGGATGAATCTGCCCCACGACATCGACAGCGTGGCCGAAACGGTGATGGAGTTGACGCGCCGCAATGCCCCGACCGGCGATGTCTACTACCGCCCGCTCATCTACAAATCCTCGGTCCAGCTCACGCCGCGTTTGCTTGGGATCGACGACGAACTGGCGATCTACATGATGCCGATGGGCGATTATCTCGATACTCAACGCGGCCAGAAGGTGATCGTCTCGTCGTGGACGCGGATCACGGACAGCATGATTCCGGCGCGGGGCAAGATCACCGGTGGCTATATCAACTCCTCGCTGGCGAAGGACGAGGCCGAGGAGGCGGGCGCCGACGAGGCGATCATGCTCGATGTCCAGGGCAAGGCCGCCGAAGGCACTGCCGCCAACCTCTTCATCGTCCGCGACGGCGTGCTGACGACGGCGCCGGTCACGGGCGACATCCTTGAAGGCATCACTCGCCGCTCGATTCTCCAGATTGCCGGCGACCTGGGCATCCCGACCGTGCAGCGCCCGATCGACCGCTCCGAGCTGTACCTCGCCGACGAAGCCTTTTTCTGCGGCACAGGAGTGCAGGTCGCCTGGATCGAGACGATCGATGGGCGCACGATTGGGAGTGGCGCGCCGCCACCGGTGGCGGCGCGGATTGGGGCCGTGCTGTTCGATATTTTCCGGGGCAAGAGTGAGCAATATGGAGATTGGATCACCCCGGTTGCGGTGACGCACCTTGCGGCGGCGCCATAGCGGCAGGATCGGCGCGCGGGTTCGGTCGTACGGGTCCGACTGGTGGCAGTGGTCGCGGCGAAGATTCCTCGTATCCCGGAGTGAACATTAAAGCGAGACGCCACGCACATTCGACACGCCCAGGACAAGGTTGTCAGCCTTTGCGAATGGCGGGATGACGGGCCGTGGCGTGCGCTCGCCCGGAACGGGATTCGTCAGGCGGGAGTCTATACATTGAGTCGCGGATGGTTCATGATGATTGGACACTCTTCGCAGGGACCTTGATTCTGGTGGGCCGTGACCGATGGACGTATCCAGCCTCCCCTGGCACGCGTGACGCCGCGCGACCACGGCATTGAAGGCGGGGAACATCCAGTCGTCTCCCGGCCTCGGCATGGGAGATCATCACGTGAATACCAGTTGGGAAATCAACTCCGTATTCCATAGAGAGAGGATCGGATCGATGAAAAGACGGTACGCGGGACTGCGCTTCGGTGTTGTCCTGATGTTCATGCTTGGTCTCCTGTCGCCTGTCGCATCGATCGGGGCAGGCGCCCAGGACCTGACCTGCGATGACTTCAATTCACAACGAGCCGCCCAGGCAGTGCTCGAAGCGGATCCGTTGCTCGAGGAGTCGTTCGATCCCGACGGCAATGGGATCGCTTGCGATCACGAGGAAGGCGACTCAACCGAGCAAGCGACAGAAGAAGCGACGGAAGACGTCACCGAGGATGACGACGTAACGAGTGACGATGGCGAGGCGTACCTCGCCGACATCCAGGCTGAGGTTGATTCCGTCGTCGACTCGTTCGATCGCCTCCTCGAAATCAACGAAACGTTCGGCGACGAGTCGGACTCCGAGCAGCAGGACTTGATCGTCGAACTCGAAGAAATTGCAGCTTTCTGGTCCGAGTACCCGGACGTTGCCGCCGAGTTCGAGGCCCCCGCGGGTTTCGAGGATACAAACGACGCGTATCTCGATTTCGCTGACGTGGTCGGAGAGACCGGTGACCTTTGGCTCGTGTGGTGGGAGATTCCAGGTGGCGACCCGGACGAGGAAGCGGCATTTGACGAGTTCGCCGATTCGCTCGACGCGGCGTACGCTGAGGCGGAGGACGTAACCGCGCAGATCGATGAAGCAGGTGGTTCCAGCGTCCCAACTGACGATCCAGCGGACGACCCATCCGATGACCCGGTCGATGACCCGACCGAAGACCCGGTCAACGACCCGACCGACGATCCGACTGACGACCCGACCGACGATCCGACTGACGACCCAACCGACGATCCGTCAGGCGACGGCGATGCATACGTTGCCGAGATCGAGAGCGAGCTTGACTTGCTCACGGAGCAAATCACCAGATTCCTCGAGATCGACAGTCTTGGCGCCGACGCGACCGACGACGAAATTGTCGAGTTGAACGAGATCGCCGCCGATTGGGCGAACTATCCGGATGTGGCTTCGGAGGTCGTGGCCCCGGAAGGCTTCGAAGAGATCGAGGATGCCTACCTCGACCTGGTAGGGGCCGTTGGCGAAGCAGGGGTGCTCTGGGAAGTGTTTTGGGACACAGACCCGGAAGACGAGGAAGAATCGGCGACCGCCCTCCAGGACTTCAACGATGTCTTCATCGATGGCCAGGACCAGATCGACGCTCTGTATGACCTGCTCGATGAGGCTGGTGGTTCGACCACGCCGACCGAAGAGTCCACTGAGGAGCCCAACGGCGATGGCGATGCCTATCTCACTGACATCCAGGGCGAGGTCGATCTGCTGACCGAGCAGGCCGATCGATTCACGGAGATTTTCGAGCTCGGCGCCGATGCGTCCCAGGACGAAGTGGACGAGTTGAACCAAATCGCCGCTGATTGGGTCGAATACCCGGAACTCGCTTCCGAGTTCGTGGCCCCGGAAGGCTTCGACAACCTCGAGGATGCCTACCTCGACTTCGCCGATACCGTGGGCGACGTAGGTGAGCTGTGGGAGATCTTCTGGGCGATCCCGCCTGAGAACGATGACGAGGAGGAGGTCGCGCTTGACGAGTTCAACGCCGCAGTTGCCAACGCCGAGGAAGAACGCGCGAACCTACAGGACCTGCTCGATGACGCGGGTGGTTCCACCACTCCGACCGAAGAACCAACGGAGGAGCCGAACGGCGACGGCGATGATGCGGGTGGTCCCACTACCCCGACCGATGAACCGACGGAAGAACCGGCCAGCGATGGCGCCGACTACATCGCGGAGGTCCGCGAGAATGCCGACGACTGGTTCGAGAGCTTTGACCGGTTCAACGAAATCATTGGACTTGGCGCTGAAGCGACCGACGCGGATTTTGCTGAGGCTAATGAAATCGTGGTCATGTGGCTCTCGGCGCAGGACACAGCCGCCGCACTCGACGCGCCGGAAGGATTCGAGGACATCCAGGAATCGTACGAGGCCTATGCCGATGAGCTGGCGGCGGCCGGCGCCTTCATCACCGAGTGGATCGAGACCGAATCCGGCACGCCAACGTCGGACGAGGCTTTCGACAACTTCGTCGCCGCGGTAGCCGAGGCCGAAGACCTGTATGCTGAGATCGACGCGTTGCTGGAGGACGCTGGGGAATAGCCGCCGCGTTCCATTTCGACCAGGCAAAGCACCGCGTTCCTCCCGGAGCGCGGTGCTTTGTTATGTCATTTGCCAGGAATCTCTTCTCCGCCGTGAATTCGATGGCCGCCGTCAACCAGCGCTCATTCGCTACACCAGGCGTCCCCGCGTCGGCACCAGCAGGACAGGCGCCTTGGATTCGCGCACAAGCTTCTCCGCAACGCTGCCGAGCAACCACCTCCGGAAGCCGTGCACGCCATGGGAGGTCATCACGACGATGTCGTTTGCTCCAATCTCCCAGAGCAGCGCGAACGCAGCCGTGCCCTCAAGCAAATCGGTATGCGTCTCGACCCCTCCCTCCCGCATCCGCTCGGCCACCCGCTCAAGATAGGCCGAGGCACGTCTCTCGGTTTCCTCGCGGGCATCGTCGTAGGTCTGGTCGGCGTCAGTGTTTGAGTTCCCGGATTTCGTCTGCTCCCCGATCGTCGACCGGACCTCGTCGAGCCCGACGCTTCGCAGCAGATGCAGCGGGAGCGACATCCCGCTGGCGATGGTGGATGCGATCGGCAGCGCAAGCTCGGCAAGATCGGAGCCATCGAGCGGGACCAGGACCCGTGCTGTCGATGGCAACTCCGTCTCGGCGGTCCCGGCGCGGACCAGCAAGGTTGGGGTCGTGCTGTGACTGCTGATCCGGTCGGCGACGCTGCCAAACAGGAAGCGTCCGGCCGCGCCCCGGCCGTGGGTGGCCATCACGATCAGGTCGAACCCCGCGGCGGCATCAAGGATCTCCCCGGCCACATCACCTGTGCGAACCTCGGTCCCAACTGTCCGCCGATCGCTCCGCAGCGGCGCGGCAACAGCCTCGAGCCTGGCGTCAAAATCCGGCGAGCCGGCTTCGCGGTTCGTGGCAACATGAAGAATCACGATCTCGGAAGCTGGGAGGCGGCCAGCGAATTCGGCGGCCCTGGCCGATTGTCGCGATCCGTCAACAGGAACCAGAATGCGCAGTCCCCCTGTATCGTGGTCGCTGGCGCCCTTGCTCATGCTCATTGGTGACCCCCCATCTGCACTGGAGCGGATTAGCGGATTCTTTTTGTCAACGCAAGTATCGCTTGCCTGGTGAATCAGGCGTCGCCGCAATCACGGAGCGCGCGCGACCACAGCTGGATGGGTGAAGCAATCAGATGGCATCCCGCGAGGAGCGCCAGCGAGAAGAGGAATCTCGCCCCGCGGGATTCTCTGTTCACGGCCGCGGCCGGAGACGTCTCGGACCGCGGCCGTGACCTGGCCTGAATTGAACGGGAACGCAGGTGTTTTACCCGATACCCGTCGGACGTGTAGGGGAGGTCGGTATGTCGTCGCGAGGGGGTACGATGCCGGGCGGCACGTTCGCGTACGGTCAGGGAAGGCTACAGGTCTTCCCGCTACCGAATGACTCCTTCATGAACAACGCGGGCCAAACCCTTCGCATCGCGCAGTGGCAGCACACGAGCCGCGAGGATGTCCCCGCGGCTCGTGTGTGCATGTTTTCGATGCGGGCATCGGCTAGCTGACCGGCGTTGCCTCGGATTCGATGCCTGGCTCGGCGAGGTAAACCTGAACGTCGACATTGCCATCGTCGTCCCTGGTCAGGATCGCGATTCCGGAGTAGCCGGAGTCGTTCAGCGGGTGCAGTGCGATCACGAGTTCGTCCTCGAACACGACGCCACCGATATCGCCGCAAGCGATGTAGTTCTGGACGTTCTCATCGCTCTCGTGAACGTTGATCGCGTGAGATTCGGCCAGCATGTCGTCGTCGAAGCTGTATTCGAAGTCGTCTGTCAAAGAGGAAAGCACGCTGGTTGCTGTCAGCACGCCCTGAGGGGCTGCGGCCTCCGCGTCTTCCTCTGCTTCCGCGGCCCAACGAGGCTCGATATTGTTCAGCGGCACGATGGGATTCGGATCGAGATTGACGCAGTCGCCGGTGTGGATGTGGACCGGATGGGAGGCAGTGACCTCTTCATCCTGCGCCAGCACGAGGCCAACTCCGCCGATTGCGAGACCACTGGCCAAAACCGCTCCAAAGGTGATGTTCTTCAGGGTTACGAGTCGCGACATCTTCCGTCTCCTCCGAAATGAGTAGTGACACCGTTGCCGGCAGTGCGCCGGTGTGGCATCGGCCACAGGTTTGATGACGATACAGAAATGTGCCTCTGTGCATCAAGTATTGCAGAAGCCGCCGTAAGTCACAATGGCCCCTTTGGGCGACTGGCGGCTGTGGCGACGATGATTGCGCATCGGTCAACGTGTCCTGGTCCTTGCCCGTGGTGCGAGGCGTTCCAATCCGGTTGCCTCCAACGACGCCCAACTCGAAACCGTCAGGATGCCGTTCACAATCTGTTCCAGTCTCCGATCGATAATCGTCATCACGTCGTCTTCCGCGAGTTCCTCGACATTCCGGAGACACCCTTTGCCGCCGGCGATGATCCGCGGCAGCGGCCAGTCGGCCGGTGTGTCGCGAAGGATGCGGATGGTCTCGCGCAGGGCGGGCATATGCGCTTCGAGCGAGATCGAGAGCAATACGATCTCCGCTCGACGTTGGACCACCGATTCGCTGAGGAATGCCGGCGAAACATTGGCTCCAAGGTAGTGCACCCTGGCCCCACGCTCCCGGAGGATGCCGCAGACCATGCGCAATCCCAGATCGTGCAGCTCCTCGGCGATGCAGGCGGCAACAACGATTGGCGCGCGCGGATCGGGTTCGGCATGGCGCAGCGTCAACTCGGCGATGAGGTCCCGCGAAAGCTCCGAAATCTCATGTTCCTGGCCCACCGTCAACAATCCGTTGACCCAGCGTTCGCCGACTTCGACCAGGGCGGGCCGCAACACCTCGTCAAACATGGGCGTCAGTGGCAGTCCAAGATCGTCGGCATGGAGGATCAGTTGAGTGGCGGCGGCCATCTCACCATGTACTGCCAATTCAAGGAGGCGCTGAGCAAGATGGGATGGCGATGCCAACGCATCCATGTTCTCGAGCCGCTGCCGGATTTCGGCCAGCGAGAACCGGTGAGCCTGCCAGTGCTTGATTTGGCGAATCCGGTCGAGATCGGTGACCGTGAACAGCCGGTGCCCGCCGACCGTGCGCAAAGGATTGACCAAACCCTCACGCTGGAGGAATCGCAACGCCGAATGCGACATATCGGGATAGGCGCCGCGGAGTTCGGATACAGCCTCCCCGATCGTGAACAAACGCGTCTTCGCGGGGAGAGTCATGACTCGTTCCCCCTTCCATGTCGAACGTGATCCGATGTCGCCATTGACGAATCTAAACCTGTACTGTAGGATTAGATTCACTATTCGATCATATCACGGAGGACGAAGCATGCGTAAGTCGCTCGATCTCGTCACACTGGTTCTTGTCATCGTGGGCGCGCTGAACTGGGGGTTGGTGGGACTCTTCGAGTTCGACCTGGTGGCGGCGATCTTCGGCGAGGACTTCGGGGAAGTGAACGTGCTTTCGCGGATCGTCTACATCCTCGTCGCCCTTTCCGGGATTTATCAACTCTCCACCGTGGCCCGGCTGGCGGGGCGCGATGGCGACGCCGTTTAGGGCCGTCGCGTATCTGGCGCCGATCCAGAGTCGCGCTGGTCTTCGAGATGGGTGGTTGTGGCTCCGATGAAGGAGGAGTCCTGCGACCTCTACCGGAGACCGATTACACGTCATTAACCACGCGGACCGCATAAGGTTGACGTCGACCATCCATAGACAACGTTTGGAGACAACCCATGACCGACACAAGCAAGCAGATCAGTCACGAGATTTCCGATTGGCTCGGCGATATCGTGGCGCTCGAATCCCACGTCGAAGAAGTGATGGACCACCAGTTGAAACTGGAATCCGGAAATCCCCAACTCGACGCCGCGCTCAAACGCTTTCATGACACCGTGCGCGACAGCAAGCACCGGGCTGAGGCGTATCTGAAGCAATACGGCTCGACCGCGGGTAACCCGGTGATCAAGGCGGGGGCCACATTGCTTGGCAAGGCCGCCGGCGTTATCGACAAGATGCGCCACGATTCGGTGACCAAATCGATCCGGGACGACTACACTGCCTACAACCATGTGACGATCGCCTACACGATCCTTCACACGACGGCGATGGCCCTCGATGACCAGGCCACGATGGCCTTTGCGGAGCAGGGCATGCGCACGTACGCCGGCCTCGTGCAGGACGTCAATCACATCATTCCGGAAGCCGTCGTCCACGATCTCAAAGCCGGCGAACACGCCCCAGTGATCAACGACAATGTGGTCAACGATTGCCGCGCCACGATCGACGACGTCTGGAAATCAACCGCGAACGCCTGACCAACTCCCAACCTACCCCACGACAAACCGGGAGGCCGTCTGGCCTCCCGGTTTGTCGTGCTCCCTCACCCCCAACCAAGGCACTCCAGCAGTGGCCGGGGTTTGGCATTTATGCTGAAGAGTTCAGAGACGATCACCCTCAACTATGCTACATCCCTGTAGACGGCACTGTTTACATTGCCGCAACGCTCAAGTAGCATGTCGTAGTAGTAGTCATGTTTACCCTCACCCAGTCGTAAAGAGAGATCATCCGATGGGATCGGCCGTTATCCGCGTGGAAGAAAAAACACACGCCACCCTTCGGGAGTGGTCTCAAGAACAGGACACGTCGATCGGACGGGTAGTGTCCGATCTGGTGGAGCGACAACTGCGGGATCGGTTCTGGCGGCAAGTGCGGGCCGACTATGCACGACTGGAGGCCGATCCAGGTGCGTGGAAGGAATACCAGGACGAGGTGGCAGTCCTGGAGGGCGGATCAATGGACGGCCTGGAACATGAGGAGCCGTATTACACGCCCGAAGAGGAGGAAGAAATCCGTGCCCATGCCAGATCCCAAGGTTGGTGACATTTGGGACGTGAACTTCGATCCGCGAGTAGGGAATGAGCAGGGCGGGATTCGGCCCGCCCTCGTGGTTTCTGGCGCGGACTTCAACGCCGTCTCGCACCGACTGCGGATCGTGATTCCGATCACTGGCACTGACAAGGGACTGGCGAATCAGGTCCGGGTCGCGGCGCCGGAGGGAGGGCTGACCAGACCCTCGGTCTTCATGTGCGAGCAGGTCAAGTCCCAGAGCCTGGTCCGCTTCCAACGGAGGAGAGGAGCGGTCACCGCCCAGACCCTGAAGAACGTTCAGCATCTGATCGGGATGTTCATTGATTGCCCAATGCCCGAGTGATATGAAATCCAGGTCTCTGCTTGCCTTATCCGGGTTGTGGAGGCGTACCGGTATCGAACGCAATAGCCAGGTGCCCAATCAGGTTCAGGTCGATGCGAGTTTGCGCCCCCGCGTGGTTCGCTGCGATGAGCATTTTGCAATCAAACTCAGCGAGGGCAGAGTTTTCCATGGCAGACCGTTCGACGGTGCCCGGGGCAGGCTCCAAGTCAGTATCTTTATACGAATTATCGCTATCGAGTCATCGGGCGGAGATGAGATTTTCGGGTCCTAGCCACGTCCTCCAAGTTCACCCCTTGATCCCGGAGTGGGTGACGCCTTCCATGAAGTAGCGCTGGAAGAGGAAGAAGAGCACCATCATCGGAATCGTGAAGATCACCGAGGCCGCCATCAGCAGCGACCACTGCGTCCCCAATTCCTGGAACGAGGTCTTCATCGTGCCCAGACCCAGGGCCAACGTGTAATTGTCGGGACTGTTGAGGTAAATCAGCGGACCCATGAAATCGTCCCACTTGGCATTGGCTTCGAAAATCGCCACCGCCACCAGGGCAGGCTTGATCAATGGCAACATCAGGTTCCAGTAGATTCGCAGGAATCCCGCGCCATCGATCCGCGCCGAATCGACCAGATCCTGGGGAATTGTCAGCAGGAACTGGCGCAGCATGAAGATGTAGAAGGCCGACCCAAAGAGGTTCCCGGCCCACAGTGGCCAAAAGGTGTTGACGGCCCCCAGCTCATTCCAGATCAGGAAGGTGGGAATCATCGTCACGGCGCCGGGCAGGAGGTAGGTGCCCATCACCAGCGCGAAGAGCGCCCCACGCCCCCGGAACCGGACCCGGGCGAATCCGTATGCAACCAGTGAGCTGGACATCACGACAGAAGCTACGGCCAGGGTGGTGATCACGAACGTGTTCCACATCCACCGCCACACCGGCGCGACTTCGAACACATCGCCGTAGTTGTCCCAACGCCACACCGTGGGAAGCCAGTTCGAGCCGAAGATCTCGTCGGCGGGCTTGAGCGAGGTCAGCACCAGCCACACAAACGGCGCGCAAAAGACGATCGCCAACACGGTCAGACCGAGATAGACCAGCGCGTCGCCTGGCGAGGGCAGTGAAAATCGAGATTGACGATCGCCTGTCCCAACCACGGTCCCGGCCATTGGCAGCGATTCGTTGTGTACAGCCATCGGAGGACCCTCCTCTCAAAACCCGCGAAGCCCGGGATCAACCGCGCGTATCGTGTTCGTAGTACACCCAACGTTTGGAAACCGTGAATTGAATCACCGTGACCACGAGAATCACGAGGAACAGCACCCAGGCAATGGCCGAGGCGTACCCCATCTGGAAGTACCCGCTGCCGAAGGCCCGCTTGAACATGTACATGACGATGAACAGCGCCGAGTCCTGAGGACCGCCGTCCTTGTCGAACATGACGTAGCCCTGGGTGAAGACGCCGAGCGCGGCGATCGTCGACACCGTCGCCAGGAAGAAGGTGACGCCGGAGATCATCGGCAGCGTCACGTTGCGGAAGCGGCGCCATTTCCCGGCGCCATCCAGAGTGGCGGCTTCATATAAATCCTTCGACACGCCCTGGAGAGCGGCCAGGAACAGGATCATCGCCCCACCCATCATCCAGACCTGGGAAATGACGATCGTTGGTTTCGTCCAGGCGGGGTCGACGGTCCATTGCGGCGCGGGAAGGCTCAGGAATCGCAATCCGCGGTTGACCAGACCATCATTGGGATTCAGGATCCAGATCCAAAGGTAGGCGGTGGCGATCGCCGGGGTCATCGAGGGCAGGTAGAATGCTGTCCGAAAAATTCCCTTCAGCTTCCGGGCCTCGTTGAGCAGGAGCGCGACCGCCAGCGCCGTCACCAAATGCAACGGCACATACATCACCGTGTACATGAAGGTATTGCGCAAGGCCAGCGGGAAGAGCCGGTCACTGGTTAGCAACCGGTTGTAATTTTCGAGGCCGATCCATTCGGGGGAACTGAGGACATCGTAGCGGGTGAAACTGAAGTAGAGCGAAGACATAAACGGGAACATCGTGAACACGATAAAGCCGAAGATCCAGGGGCTGATCGCCAACCAGCCTGACCGGGTCTCCTCGGATGGACGAAATCGGGATCTTGGCCGCGGTTGCCCGCCAACCACCTCGGCGCGGCTAAGTGCGGCACGAGCCATCGTCGACCCCTCTCAATGCGCCGAACACCGGAGCGACCGGGCATTTCGCCCGGTCGCTCCCTCGACACGAGGACGCTAGAACGAATCGATCGCATCCTGGGCGCTTTGGTTCGCCTGGTCGAGAGCTTCCTGGGCGGAAGCCTCGCCCCGCATCGCGGGCTCGACGCCTTCGGCGGCCATGATGTCCTCAAGTTGACCGGCGACCGGCGACTTGCCGATCTCACGGTTGAAACTCTCTGCCAGAATCTGGGGGAAGAGGTTGACCGCGTCGTCGAAGGCGCTGGCGATTGGCTCGTAGAGTTGCTCGATCTGGAGTTGATCGGCGGTCGTGCTGCCGGTCAGCGACGGAAGGTACGGGGAGCCCTGCTCGGCCCGGAGATCCTTGACGCCCTGGGCGCCGATCATCCACGTGTCATCGGTGTGCAGGAACTTGATGTATTCCCACGCCGCATCCGGATTCCTGGCGCCGGAGGTGATGTACCACCCGTTGCCGCCGACGAAACTGACCGTCCGACCTTCGGCCCCGGAACCGTTTTCGCGCACCGGCAGGACCACGAAGTTCAAGTCCGGCGCCACGCTGGCGATCGGTCCGCTCATCATCCACTGCTCGTAGAGCGAGATCGAAACCTGGCCACGGGCAAACTGCTCGTCACCCTGCCAGGTGGTGGCGAACCCCTCGTAGCCCTGGAGTCCGCCCTGTTCCTCGTAGGCCTGGACTGCCCACTCGAGGGCCGCGACATTGTTCTCGTCGTTGAAGGTGGCTTCTGTGGCATCCTCGTTCATGAAGCTGCCGCCATTGCCGTTGCCCCAGAGCCAGAAATTCCCTTGCTGCACCTTGTGGTCGAAGCCCCAACGGCTGTAGGAATCGCCATCGCGCTGGACGAGCTGGGCGGCGAACTCGCTCAATTGATCCCAGTTCGAGGTGTCGATCGACGCCCCGTCGATTCCCGCTTCCTCAAGATGGTCGAGATTGAAAAAGAGGGCGCGCACATCCATGCCGCCGGGGATGCCGTACAGCTGACCGTCATACGTCGATTCCTCGATCGCCGATTCATAGAAGTTCGACGTGTCATAGCTGTCGCGCTCAATGTACTCGGTCAGGGGCATTAGCACACCGCGGGAGGCCCAAGTCGCCGTTTCGAACCGGCCCAACCAGATCACGTCGGGCAGGGTTTCCGATGCGGCGGCGGTCAACAGCGTTTGCTCGTCGAATGATTCGACAATCTCCAGCTCGACATCGGGAAAGGCCTCCTGGAACGCCATCACCCTGGCCCGGGCCAGCGGGTTGGTTTCGGCGATGCCAAACCCCCATTCCACGAGATTTCCGGAGACTTCCGTGTTCTGACGGAAGGCGCCCGCTGGTGAGCGCAGGAAGACCGGCGCGGCGCCGGCGGCGCCGAACAGCATCGATGCCTTGACGAGCGAGCGACGAGACATGTCGCGACCAGGACGCAGTAAGTGATTCATGGTGCAATCCTTCTTTGAAAACGAGAGTCCGTTTCCTTCCGAGAACCGGAAAACCGGAGTTTCCGTTGGCGCCAGACCAGGAAACCCGGTCTTGACGAAGCGTCTGCATGGTTCTCCGCAAGGGTGCTCATCATAAAAGGAAGGTCACGTTGATGTCAATTGTCGATATAGCCACATTGGAGCATGCCGACCACAACCAGAGGCGGAGATGTCCGGCCGGTAGGCTCGTGGGTTGGACCTGCGCGTGCTCGCGGGTTGGACGGCGCCCGCCGGACCAGTGCGGTTTCCTGAATGCAGCGCGACGTGTGGCGCCCGGCCCTGACTACATCGTTTTTTGGACCTCTCGAGTCTTTTGCACGAAGCCGCCGGGTGTTTCTTTGGTGGTTTGCATCCTGTCGGCGAAGCCGGGGAAGCTTCGGTCGATCGTATCCTTGACCTGATCGGTCAAACTTCCGACCAGCGCCGACGCGGCATTCGAGAAGGTGTCCTCCAGCCCGGTGTTCTGGACGACCGAGCGAATACCGCTACTCATCGACGATCCGGATTGTGACGAGCCTCGCTGGCCGCCAGACGACGACTGTTGCTGGCCGCCACCACCCATCATGCCGCCAAGCACGAATCCACCGACCAGCGCCACCCCGAGCGCAACGAGCGGCCGCTCCTCGATCTGCTGGCGGAAATCCACGTTCTGCACACTCTGTTTCACGGTCTCGACCGAGTCTTCAACCGTGCCCTTGACCTGGTCGATGATCTGCTCAGTCGTGTCCTGGACGCCGCTCTTGAGTTGGTCGGCGGTATCCTTGACCTGGGTTTCGAGTTGATCGATTTTGCCCGCCGCATCGTCGCGCTTCTGGTCTATTTCTTCACGGATTTGATCTGTTGACTGGCCCATGCCTGGTCCTCCTTCAGCGATTCCATGGATTCCGTTGGTTTCAGGGACGATGCGCTCAGCTTCTTCTTTCCGGACATCGCGAGCATTGCCCCGATCAGGAGCAAGGCGACGCCGACGATGCCAGCCGCGATCCACATCTCAAGCCACTTGTTGAGCAGGTAGGTCACGCCCAGCATCAGGAAGATGAATCCGACGAGGGCGAATATCGCGGCCGCGGCAATCGATGCTGCCCCCTTGCCCATAGCGGAAACGTCGTCCTTGATCTCGGCTTTGGCGAGCTTCACCTCACCGCGCACGATTTCCTGAAGGTCCTCGACGATTCCCGAAACGATCGTACCCAGTCCTTCCGGACTGGATTTGGTAGTGCCGTCTGTATCCACCTTCTGCTCCTTTCGCCGCCAGTGCCCTAGCGAACGATCTTCGACAGAACGATTCCGATACCGGCGGCAATCAGCAACGACTCGACCGGCCTCTGCCGAACAAAGGCCTCAAGATCGTCCATCAACTGTGCGGTGTCCTTGTCCTTGAGATACTGGCTCGCACCGTCGAGCGTGTCAGCCGTCTTCGCCGCGGCGTTGCCTACGGCGCCTTCACGGTGTTCGCCCTGCTCCCGCAGCTTGTCGGCGGCTTGGCCAAGCCCGGATGCCGCGGCATCCATGCCCTGGTCGGCCTTGTCCTGAGCCTTGCCGGACATCTCGCTGGCCTTGTCCTGGGCCTTGCCGGACATCTCGCTGACCTTGTCCTGGGCCCGGTCGGACACCTCGCTGGCCTTGTCCTGGGCCTTGCCGGACACCTCGCTGGCCTTGTCCTGGGCCTTGCCGGGCACCTCGCTGGCCTTGTCCTGGGCATGGCCGGACATCTCGCTGGCCTTGTCCTGAACCTGACCGGACATCTCCTCCGCCTTGCGCTGCGACTTGCTGCTGCTTTGTCCAGCGTCACCGCTCTGGTACGTGCCTGAACTGGAATCAGCCATGTCATCCCTGGCCGAAGAAGGTGGTGGGAAAAGCGGATCTCGTGTGCTCATCGTCAACTCCTTAATACTGATGAAAACGTCCTTGAATGTGGACAGTCCTCGAATCTTGCCGACACTGGGCCACCTGTTGCCGCCGAATTTGACAAACGCCACGGCGGTGGTTGATTGCATGTGCCGGGCTCCGGGATGAATTTATCGCGGAGCGAACGGGAAATCTCGGAATACACCGGGAACCACATTCATCTCAACGAATCATACCGTCGGGGCGCCGGCAAATAATCGTGGTGAGACTGAAGCGTACGTCACCAAGGGCTAGTTGAGGGGGTCGGAATGACTCTATCGGGTGGGAAATGAGGAACAAGAATGCGGAATAACGCCTTGCGGGAAACAGCATCCAGTTGAAGGAGTCGTCACGAAGGGTGTTTGGATTGAATATGTCGGCCCGTACCTTGAGGAGAGGGACGCTTCCGGTTGTGCAGACTCGAGAACATTTCGCCGAGTCAGCGAACACATATCGGACACGTCGTTTGCGCCGCTAACCTGGCTTCACGCCACTGTGGATTGCGACTGTGCCGAAGCCGAGCATCGCATATTGCACATCGTCAAGACCGACGTCGCGCATCCGCTGCGCCAGCTCAAGGGCATCCGGAAACGCCGCTACCGAGGCCGGAAGATACCGGTACGACTGCCGATTTCCGCTCAGCAACCCCCCGACCAGTGGCATGACGCGCTTGAACGAGAACCGGAACAATGGACCAAGGAACGGTCTGCGAAACGGCGTCATCTCAAGACAGATGAACTGCCCGCCTGGTTTGAGAATGCGCGACATTTCCGCAATTGCCGCATCGTAATCCGGCATGTTTCGCAACCCGAACGACACTGTGCAGGCGTCGAATGACCCGTCCGCGAACGGCAGCTCCATCGCGTCGCCAACCTCGAACTGGACGTCGCCGCGCTCGCGCTCGGCCTTCTTCCTCGCGGCCGCAATCATCTTCCCGGAAAAGTCGATCCCCAGCACTTCGGCGGCCCCGGCCCTGGCGATCGCCAGCGCGAGGTCACCGGTGCCGGTCGCGACATCGATCACACGAAGTTGCCCATGCGGCTTGCCCGCAATCGCGATCTTCGCCACCCGCGTGCGCCAGGCCCGATCACGACCACCGGTCATGATCCGATTCATCAGGTCGTAGCGCGGCACGATCCGATCGAACATCGCCCGCACATCCGCTCCGCTCCGGATCGCCCCCCGATTGGCGCGTTCGGCGGAATCGGTTTTCGGTGAGCGGTGATCGGGCATGGCAAGCATCCTGGCGCGGAACGACTCATCGGACCTTCACTACGAAATGATCAGCGCCGCCGACAAAGCCAAACTATAGTAAAGCAGCGCCTTGCTGGTGTTGCCGAGCACAGGATTCAGCTCTCGCCCGGCGCGCGTCGTGACTTGATTCCATAGACTTGCCCCAAACGGCCACCAGACGATGGTCAGCACGCACGACCAGTTCAGCCAACCGACGATCCAAAACACCACCGGCGCCGCCCCGGCGACCACCAAGAGCGCCGCGTATTCCCACCGAGTCCGCCGTCCGCCGAGCCGCACCGCGACGGTTAGCTTCCCGGCCGCCCGGTCGGCGCCAATGTCGCGGAGGTTGTTGATCACCAGGATAGCAACCGCCAGCGCCCCGACTGGAATCGAGGTCGCCAGCGCTAGCGGCGTCAATTCCCCGGTCTGGACGTACGCCGTGCCGGCCACCGCCGCAAACCCGAAAAAGAGCATCACGAAAACCTCGCCGAGCCCGAGATGGGCTAGTGGCAACGGCCCGCCTGTGTAGGCCACGGCGCAGACGATCGCGGCGATGCCCAGCGCCAGAATGGGCCAGCCGCCCCGGATCGCCAGCGGCAACCCGGTGACGATCGCCAGCGCCAGGACACCGACCGTGACCTTGATCACGACATCGGCGCTGACCAGGCCGCTTGACGTTATGCGGACCGGCCCGAGACGTTCCGGCGTATCCACCCCACTCCGAAAATCAAAGGCATCGTTCGCGAAATTGGCGGCAATTTGAAGCAGCAGCGCCGTGATCATGACGAGGGTCGCCATGGGCCAGTGCTCGCCGCCCTCATGGACAGCGACCGCTGTCCCCGCGATCACCGGGGCGACAGCCGCGGCCAACGTCTTCGGGCGAATCGCGATCAGCCAGATCTGAATCGGGGAGAACATGGCGTTGGCGGTCATGCCTCAATCTCCGGCAACGGGATGTTGTCGATCAGGCGCGTTCCGCCGATTGTGGCCGCGATGATCGCCCTCGCCCCAGGCGCCGCCACTTCGAGCGGCTCGAGCGTGCCCGGGTCGACGATCTGGAGGTACTCCAGCTCGACCTCCGATGCCCGCTTCATGATCACCGCGCCCAGAATCGCCAGCTTCAGCGACGATCGCTCTCCCCGGCGGGCCGCCTCGCTCATTGCACTCAGCGCCTGGTAGAGGAATGGCGCAACCGCCCGTTCCGCGTCGGTGAGACGGGCATTGCGGGAACTCATCGCCAAGCCGTCTGGCTCGCGCACCGTCGGGCAGGCCACGATCTCGCCGGGCAGCGCAAGGTCCCGATGCAACTGCCGAATCATCGCCAGTTGCTGGAAATCCTTCTCCCCGAAGTACGCCCGATCCGGCCGAACCTGGTTGAGGAGGATGCTGACGACCGTCGCCACGGCATCGAAATGCCCGGGCCTGGATTCGCCCTCCCACTGCTCCGTGACGTTGGCGACATGCACGCCAGTCGCGAAACCCGGCGGATAGACCGTCTCCATGTCCGGCGCAAAGACGAGATCCGCCCCAGCCGACGCGGCGAGTTCTGTATCCCGCTCCAGTGAGCGTGGATAGAGAGCGAGGTCGAACGGATCGTTGAACTGGGTCGGGTTGACGAAAACGCTGACGACGGTGAGGCCGTTTTCGGCGGCAGAGCGACGAATCAACGAGAGGTGCCCCTCGTGGAGCGCACCCATTGTCGGCGCCAGGCCCACCGCGTCGCGTGGCCCGCGGCGGTCTCGGAGTTCGGCCACGGTCGTGACGACGATGGTTCCTCTCACAAGCGATCGTGCTCGAGGCTCTCGCGCAGTTCGGCAAGCACCGTCGATTTCAACTTGTAGGTGTGTTCCGGCGCGGGATACGCCCCGGACCGAACATCGCTGGCGAACGCCGCGATCGCTTCCCGCATTTCCGCCGCCAGTGTGGCATACCGCTTGACGAACCTGGCCGCGTGCCGGTCCTCGATCCCGAGCAAATCGTGCATCACCAGCACCTGGCCATCGCACCCGGACCCGGCGCCGATTCCGATCACCGGAATCGAGACCCGATCGGTGACGAGCGCGGTCAGCGCCGCGGGTACGACCTCGATCACGAGCATGTAGGCGCCGGCTTCCTCCACCGCGATCGCGTCGTCGATCAGGGCCCGGGCCGAAATGTATTCCTGACCCTGCACCTTGAACCCACCTAGCAACCCGGCAGTTTGCGGGGTCAGGCCGATGTGGCCAACCACCGGAATCCCGGCCTGGGCAATCGCCGCCACCCGGCTCGCCAGCGCCACACCCCCTTCCAGCTTGACCGCGTCGGCTCCGCCTTCCTTAATAAGGCGACCCGCATTGGCCACCGCCTGCTCGTCGCTGACCTGGTACGTCATGAACGGCAAATCGGCGACGATGTGGGCAGTGGGCGCTCCCCGCCTGACTGCCCTGGTGTGATGCAGGATGTCGCCCAAGGTGACCGGCACGGTGCTGTCATAGCCGAGAAGGGTCGTGCCCACGGAATCGCCGACGAGGATCAGGTCAACCCCGGCATCGACCGCGAATCGCGCGGTCGGGGCATCGTAGGCGGTGACCATCACGAGTGGTTCGGCGGGGCGCGCCTTGTATCGGCGCAGCATCGGAATTGTCCGGATCGGGGGTGATTCGGGCAATGGGGAGGTCATTGGCGGCAGCTTTCGTCTCAGGCGATCGCGCCAGTGTCCATCTCGCTATCGTCTTCGTGTTCAGCCTGGTACCGGCCTTCACGAGCGCGGACCAACGCCGTCATCAGGTGGTTGGCGGGTACCTTGATCGCGTGGCGACGCGCCTCGGAGACGATCGCGCCGTTGATCGCGTCGATCTCGGTCGGTGTCCCGGTCTCGACATCGACCAGCATCGACGATCGATTCTCGCCGGTGCCGCGGGCGACTTCGTCGATTGCGGCGATCACTTCATTGATGTCGATCTTCACGCCGCTCGCCTTGCCCACGGCTACAACCTCGCGGGCGATCGTCTCCGCCGCACCGCGCATCCAGGGATCGGTGCTGACTGCCGAATTCTGGACACCGGCAAGGGCCGTCAGTGGGTTGATCGCGGCATTGACGGCTAGTTTGCGCCAGACCCAGCGGTGGATATCGTCCACGGCGACGGTTTGCAGTCCAGCCGAGGTCATTGCGTTGGCGATGTCGCGCAACTGGTTGTTGACCGGATTGGTGCGTCGCCCGATCGCGGTGATGCCGGACCCGGTGTGGCTGACCACACCCGGTTCGGTCCGCATCGCCGCCTGAGTCGTGACTCCGAGATAGACATGGGGCCGCACTCCGTCGCGAAGCAAGGCGGTGCGAAGGGCCGCCGCATTGCCGAGACCGTTTTGGAGTGTGATCACCACCGTGTCGCGGTTGACGTGCTGGCGCAACGGCGCGGCGGCCTCGCCGGAGGCCCAGGACTTGACCAGCACCAGCAGCACATTACAACCCTCGACAGCGGCGGGGTCCGTGGTTGCGGTCAGCGGAAATGCGGTGCTGGAACCGTCGCGTTCGACCAACGTGAGGCCATTAGCCTGGATCGCGTCGAGGTGATCGGACGCCCGGCCGTAGAGCACCACATCATCAATCGCCGCCGCCGCGCTCCGATCGCCCGTGCCGGCGACGGCGGCGAGCCGACCCGCCATCATTGAACCCATCGCCCCAGCGCCAACGATCGCAATTCGCACGGTCCCGATCCTCGCTCATGGTCGCGGTGGACTCCAGGGGAGCTTCCATCCTGGCGCACCTCGACCCACCCGTTGCTCTCACCATCTCCGGATATTGTCGCACGGCGATCGGCTTCGCGTGGTTGGGTTCGATTGGTGCGAAGGTGTGCATCGCTTATCGAATCGTGTAGGGTTGCGGACCTGGTGTCCGCCCGCTTATCGAAACGTGTAGGGCTGCGGACCTTGTGTCCGCCCGCTTATTGAAACGTGCAGGTTGCGGACCTTGTGTCCGCCCGCTTTTCGAATCGTGTAGGGCTGCGGACCTTGTGTCCGCCCGCTGAAATAAAAGAGAACCAAGGTCGCACACGGAATCGGGCCAGCCCCCATGGCCGATCTCGCGCAAGCCGGCCCCCGCCCCATCCTCCACTGTCTCCGGCAATTGTCGCGGGCCCCGCCGCCCCGCGTTGATTCGGTCTACCTTCCCGCCCCTAGGAGTGAAATGTATGCATATGGCAGATGGGCAAGCGATCAGGGAGTACCTGGCAAAAGCGGTCGAGGGACTGGACGGCGCCGAGAGTGAATTGGCGAACTGTCGCTTCAACAACTGTGCAAATCGTTGTTACCATGCCTGTTTTCAAGCGGCCATTGCTGCCTTTCTGGCCGCTGGTATCGCGGCTCGATCTACTCGTGGGCATTGGCGACACGAGCATATTCAAGCCCAGTTTATCGGTGAGCTTGTTAACCGTCGGCATCGCTATTCACCCGCGCTTCGTCGAGGACTCAGTGAGAATATGGTGCTGCGGCAGAAGGCCGACTACGAGACAGATACAATCAGTGAGATGCAAGCGGCGCGCGCAGTTCGCCGGAGTCGCGAATTTGTAGAGGCGATCCGGTTGGAAGAAAGTAAGACACTGTGAACATCGAGGATTATCACATCACAGACTTAAAGATGAAGTCTGCTGTTTCAGAACTTCAGGAGCTGATCCGCTCCCGCTATCCGTCGACCACGTTTACCGTGGGCGAGTACGAAGGTCCGGACAGCGTATACATGCGCGCCACCGTCGACGTCGATGACACTGACGAGGTCACGGCGGTCTTTATTGACCGGTTGGTTGACCTTCAGGTAGAGGACGGTTTGCCAATCTATGTCGTGCCGGTTCGTACCCCTGAGCGCATCGCCGCTCATAGGCGACAACTCGAAGCTCGTTCTCATGTGGCCTCGTTGACGCCTAATCCGTAGAGCCTTCCTCCCGGCTTGACTGCGACCCCCACCTGCGTAGGGGCTGACCCCGGCCACATAACCTGTCTTGGCAGCGACACGCAGGATTGTCAGCCCGTCTCAAGATTGCCTCAGTCAGAACAAGTCCATCTGCTGCCTGCGCCCGACATGCGGCGCTTTCCGCTCTGCATCGGTCGGTTGCGGCAACTCGACCGCCGTGAACAACGGACCGGCCACGATCTCGTCGAGCAGCGCCGCCTGAGCCGGTTCCAGGGCGATGGCGCACGAATTTGGTTTCCTCCTGGAGGGCAGTCCTTGGGGAGCCTGCGCCCTGCAAAACAGCCGGTTGAACGGGCAACTTCCCGCTCGACGGGCAATTTCTTAAGTCGGCAAAACTCCTAGTCCCAGCGACTGAGGCGTTCCTGGTCAGTATCAGAACCTGCAGTCAAGAATCACCGATGTCACCTGTGTGGAGTCATTCGTAAGTCTAGACGCCTGCTTCGCCAAGGATTGCTGTAACTCGGTCAATGAATGGTTGCGTGATCTGTGTCGTGTTTGGCGCTCTGTTGGCTCCCACCGATCGCAATCAAAGAACGCTGCCAAGTAGATGCCATGAGAATGACCCTGCTGCATCAAGTATCGATCACGTAATTGACTTTCCATGTCTGTGTAGAGCGATTTATTCCAACATCCCTTTACTTCGCATACGACGGTGGCCGAACTCCCTGTCTTGGGATCAAGGCATTGAACGTAGATGTCATTCTCATTGCCAACGCGGTTTACCACTTCTCGATTGACGATTATGCCTGAGCGTTGGAGGTCCCGATCAAGGAATCTCTTTATGAAATCAGAGATTAGTTCCTCGTTCTTTGGTGTCCCTTGCGTTCTCCTCGAATTGAAGTTCCAAAGATCAATTGCACTCGGAGATTCAGCCGTTAGTTCAGACTGTAGCCTGGTCAGGGACTCGATCAGGACATCATGTAGTTGTTCAGACGTCTCGATGATCCTGGCTTCGCCTGATCGAACTAGAGCTTGGAGATTCTCCAGTGAGGGCGGCTGCCAAGTCTTTCGGCGCGCTTCCTCCTCAGCTTCAGCGACGCGGCGGGGCAACCAGACTATTTCCGGAAGTACCTGTGCAAGGCGTCGCAACTGCGCCACTGCCTCCCAGGTTCCACGCAGGGTCAGGCTTCCGAGAAGTTCTTCTCTCCAACTTCCAAGGCTTTCGCGTGAAGTCACGGTATGCATGCTCATGATGTGGATGTCTTCAGCAGCAGGGAACTGTTCTACGAGCTTTAAATAGAGCTCGGCAACCTCTGATTCGCCCAGTAACATTCCGAATTCAACGGCGTTGTGATGCCAATGGCCAAAGGATAGGAACACTCTCTTGAACAGATCGTCACTGTTTGAAACCACCGGACTGACATCATGCCATTCCCCTGCGTTCAAATGTTCAAGGATCGTTACCAGCAGTCGTACCGTGTCCTGAATCTTGTCAGGATCCAGGCTAAGGGAAGCTGCGACATGCAGAGCTAGTGAAAATGTAGGTGAATAGTTGTTGTCATAGAATCGTCTCACCGCTTCGTGCATTGCTGGGTGGGAGAACTCCTCAGATATCAGCACGCCTGACAACCGCGACAGTTGTCCGTCTGTCGAAAGTGAAATGACTTCATTTAACACAGGCGACATGTAGTATGCAGAGTCTCCTTTCACACGGCTCGCCATGAGTTCCAGCCAAGGTAGGGGATCAAAGCCATGATCCATCGCCTGCCGCAACAATTCGTGTTGATGCGGAATTTGCTTGTCCGAGGAACTGGGATGCAATCCCATAATGACCGGACCTAGTCTCAACCAGAGGTCGCTTGAGATCATGTGATAGAGGCGCGGACGCTCTGTTTTCATCAGCACGAGAGCGCGGTATGCAGAGTTATTGTCGTGAAAGTAGGTGTCCGTTCCGATATGCTCGGAACGAGGAATGTGGACTTCAAGGAAAGGCAGTGCCGAGTCGACAACCCGACGACGGGTATCTGCTGAGCACAGTTGCCAAGATGGAAAGGCAGTTATTTCAGTGTCCCAACATGCCGCCTGGGACCTACCTTCGTTGTCGAATAGGAGACGGTAATCTACTAGCCACCATTGATATGGTGAGCCTTTGTCGACAATCTCCAACATGTTCCGTATGTAGGTCTCAACTGAGACTCTGGGTTCGTCGTCAGTTGAATTTTCGGTCGGAGCGTTGTTTATGGCACGCCAATTCTTTCTCTGCTTATCAGCTTCCTCAGAGCGCCATTCAACTGGGGCAAAGAGAAAGGAAAACGCTGCTTTGAATCGTTGCAACTGGTAGAGACCGAAGAGAATGCTGATTTGATCTTGTTTTCCAAAATCAAATGCCTGCTGGATGACTCCGAGCCAAAATCTTTCAATAGATGACCCTGGGACTGATTTATTCAAGCGATCTGCAAACCACGTGAAATCCTCTTCGATCCAAGACGGGTATTGATGAAGCTCATGACCAAGTGAGTACGCGATTGTTCCAAGCTTCTCATTGCCTTCGGTTGAATCGCTGACTGCGACCCAAAGTGCTCGCCGCAGACCCCGTTGAACAAGCGCAATGATTTCAACTCGGGGCCGACTCGAGCCACCCCCAAAGAGGGGCTGGTAGGTGGATAGATTGGAAGCAACTCTGGTCGCTAGCCATGCGAAGACTCTGACATCTCCGCTTTCTGCCAACGCCTTCTGCATCAATTGGGCTTCTACGCGCTCGAGGTCAAAGGCAACCTTTTTCCATTCAGATTGTCGATTCAGCCACTCCAATGTAGGCAGCAAACTATCGATGCTCAGACCTTCAACGAACTCCTGAGTGAGGAAGAGGCGGTATGCTCCTAACCCTTCCCATCGTGGCGGACCGATATGACGCAGAACTTCGTCAATCGAGAGATTACTTGGCCAATTGGCACGCAAAGCGCAACCTCTGAGATCTTCAAACGGATCCTCCTCGGGGGTTGCATCGAGAAGTTTCTTCAAGGTTTGATGACTATGAATATCTCCAAGGCGAGTCACCGCCCAAGCGGCGCTGCGTCTAAGAACTTCCGGCTCTGATCGATCTAAAGCGATTGAAGCCAACACAGGTGCAAGTAGATCCAGCGTGCAACCGGAGGCAATATCTATAGCTGTGTCACGAGTGTCTCTATTAAGCGTCGAATCTGAAATGTATGGTGCAATGACATTCTCAATTCCTGCAAAGTTGAGCGAATCGAATCGACTTTTCCCCGGCCAATCGATCTGAACTGCCCTCTTCTGCTTCAAGGCTTCAACGAACGCAATGAGAAGTCGCTTTCGGTCATCCTCACTCGACAGGGCCACGTCACTCTCTATAAGGCAAACCGGATCGTGGACCAGCAAGTGGTCAAGCAACTGGGGCGACATGGAAGCCATCCACGCCGCCACCTCTACCATTCCCGGTATTACTTTCTTTGAAAAATCGGCGCCATTGGAGATCAAGTTGGTAACTTGGGACAGGGGAAGATCTAGACTCACGCAGTGTTTTGCGGCCAAGTACTCTGGAAACGACTGATGAAACCAGACGACTTGCTCAGTGCCTATCTGCGTGAACAGCCCTGACTTGAAGAAGCGCTGAAGCAGATCAGACGAAACAGAGTGAGTATCCAACTCTGTTGATACCGTTCCTCCAATGAGTGCCCTAAGAGGGATCGAGTCTGTTGGGACGGCTCCTCGGTCGATCCCACGCAAGATGCTTTGATATCCGCCAAATTTGGTTACAAACGCCACACGTCCAGCAACGGCACGGAACACTTCGCTCTCGTCTCCCGAGCCAGAGTCCATACAGTGTTGTCGTATACCATCCCAATAAAGTGACTGCTTGTCGGCTGGTAGTGCGTCGCCAATTCGAAAGATGTTGAATAGCCATCCCAACTGCGTGGGTCTCAACGCAAGTGCTTCGACCCCACGTGCAGTCAACTGTTGGCAAAAATTCGTCCCGTCCACTCCCTCGGTCTCTGCGGCGACAGCCAGGTCATCCCATCGTGGTGGGGCAATGTGAAAAGTAAATCCTGCCGCATCCGGCTTCTTTTCGTCATCTATGTGGAGTAATTGAGAGAGGCTGTTCCCAAAGGCGTCGTTCCAACCAGTTGACCGAGAACCTACCCTAAAGAACAATCTCTCAGAGTGGCGACTGTCATTTCGAATGGCTTCGCCCAGCTCCGTTTGAATGACTCCGTTCAGATTGCTTATGGCTTGGGCACTCTCGTCGTATCCATCAAAAAATACCCAAAGACGATGATTGGAACGAACCCAGGACTTCCACGGCTTGGAGTCGAACCAGTACCTATGGAGCGCCCCTTCTGTATGTATAGTTGTCCGACCATCCAAAAAGATGATCTGGTCATCTCCCTGCCCTTGTGCGCGAATGCGGTCCCGTTCTACGGCCATCTCTACGGACTTCCCCGCTCCTGGTTCACCGAGCAAGATCAAGAATCTCTTTTCCGAGAGTTCGACCGAGGTTCGATAAGTCTCTGGAGGGTGAGAGGGCAAAAACGTATATTGCACAGACTCGAATAAGGCCTCTCGTGGAATCCAATAGCGTTTCCAGTTCCAATAGCTTCCACTAGCCAATGCTGTTCCCTACTCTCAATCTGAAATGGGATTCGACAAGTACCCATACTGCCAACACGAATCTGGTCCACCTTTTCGGGCTGATTGTAGGGGGCACGTGGATATGTGAGAAGGGTGGTCAACTCCGCAAAACTGCAGCCCGCGGTGTTTGGAGGTTTCAGGTCTAGGAATGGGTAGCCCCTCCGGTCACTGTGGAAGCGGTCCCCCGAACGCGTTCAAGATGAAGTCGCTGGCGCATTTCCACTTCCTCGATGCGTTCGCCAGTCAGGGGTGCACTGGGTTGCGCCCCGAACAGTCATCAACTGGCTCTCCACTGAATTCTTGCGGAATTAGCGCGCGACGATTCCGCAATAAAGATCCCCGGATGGTGTGTGTCAAGAAAGTGAGACAGCATTTTGGACGATCTGTTGGTCCCAGGCGATCAGCGGCGGACGGCCCTTGGCGCCGCCGTGGGGCCGGCGCCGGTTATACCAGCCCTCGATGTAGCG
>Ga0183260_10000750_pt1 | contig 27593 bp, 23 predicted proteins | sample AntDrymUQ4972206_2_FD_129768 | JGI IMG/M metagenome (GOLD analysis project Ga0183260, IMG submission 129768) | Polar desert sand microbial communities from Dry Valleys, Antarctica - metaG UQ497 (22.06) (version 2) (version 2) | ecosystem: Environmental > Terrestrial > Soil > Desert | place... | reverse complement strand
GCAAGGTCGTGGTCTTCCGTCCCCTGTACGCCGTAGGCGGTCAGGAGCTCGGCTACCTGCCCGGCAGCGAGTCGGAGAAGATGGCGCCCTGGGCGCAGGCGGTCTTCGACACCCTCGGGGCCGTGACGCACGGCGACGTCGTCGACGAGCTGCTGGACCGCGGGATGCTCGAGGTGCTGCCGTTGACCCACATCCGCGGTCGCTCGCTGCACGACGCCTTCGTCGTGGTCGACGAGGCGCAGAGCCTCGAGCGCAACGTCCTGCTCACCGTGCTGTCCCGGATCGGCGCCGGCTCCAAGGTCGTGCTCACCCACGACGTCGCCCAGCGCGACAACCTGCGCGTCGGCCGCCACGACGGCGTGGTTGCCGTCGTCGAGCGGCTCAAGGGGCACCCGTTGTTCGCCCACGTGACGCTGACCCGGTCGGAGCGCTCCCCGATCGCCGCTCTCGTCACCGAGATGCTGGAGTCCGCTACGCCGTGACCGGAGGCCGCGACTCGTTATGAAGCCGGTATGGCCGGGGCGTGTCGCAGTCGGTGCGCTGTGGGCCACCCCGTGCCATAGTGCGCGCAGTCGATGACGAGCAGCGTCGACGCCAGCAGCGTCGATCACGGCGGCGAGGAGACGGCATGCGTGGGATTCGCGGTACGCGTCTGGCGGCATTGGCAGGTGTCGGGGCCCTGGTCCTGGCTGGGTGCCTGCAGTCCGAGGACAGTGGCGACGACAGCACCGGCAGCGGGGGCAGCGAGACCGGGGACGGGGCGGTGACCGTCTTCGGGGCGTTCACGGGCACCGAGCAGGACTCCTTCGAGGCGTCGGTCGCGTCGTTCGAGGAGGAGTCGGGCATCGACATCCAGTACACCGGCAACGTGGACTTCACCACGCTGATCGGGCAGCGGGTGACGTCGGGCAACCCGCCGGACGTCGGCATCTTCCCGCAGCCCGGCCTGCTGCTGGACCTCGCCTCCGACGGGTCCATCGTCCCGATCGACGACTACCTCGACGTGCCGGGTCTGGAGCAGACCCTGGTGCCGGGCTTCCTCGAGGCGGTGACCGACGAGGAGGGCACCATCTTCGGCGCCCCGATGAAGCTCGCGGTCAAGAGCCTCGTGTGGGTGCCCAAGCAGGCGTGGGAGGACGGCGGCTACGAGGTGCCGGAGACCTACCAGGATCTGCTCGAGCTGTCCGAGGAGATCGAGGCCGACGGCATCCCGCCGTGGTGCATCGGTATGGAGGCGGGCACCGCCACCGGCTGGGTGGGCACCGACTGGGTCGAGGAGATGGTCCTGCGAGTCGCCGGACCCGAGGTCTACGACCAGTGGGTGGCCCACGAGATCCCCTTCGACGACCCGCAGATCCAGGAGGCCTTCGACGCCTACGGCGAGATCGTCTTCACCGACGGGTTCGTGCTCGGCGGGACCGAGGGCATCCTCAACACCAACGCCGAGGACGCCGACAACCCGCAGTACGAGGACCCGCCCGGCTGCATGATGCAGCGGCAGGGCAACTTCGTCGTCGACTTCTACCCCGCCGACGTGCAGAAGAGCCTCGACGAGACGTTCACCGTGTTCGACCTGCCCCCCATCGAGGGCGGCTACGACGGCCAGCCGGTGCTCGGCGGCGGCGACCTGGTGTCCCTGTTCAACGGTGAGGACGAGGAGGCCCAGCAGGTCGCGGAGTTCCTCACCAGCGACCAGTTCGGCGCCGAGTGGGCGCAGACCGGGTCGTTCCTGTCACCGCACACGACGTTCGACGCCTCGCAGTACCCCAACCAGACCATCAAGACGATCGCCAAGGTCGCCACCGAGGCGGACGTGTTCCGCTTCGACGCCTCCGACCTGATGCCGGGCGAGGTGGGCGCGGGGACGTTCTGGACCGGGATGGTCGAGTGGACGAGCGGGGACAAGTCCACCGAGGAGGTCACGGCCGAGATCGAGGAGAGCTGGCCGAGCTGACCGTGACGCGGTGGGTGCCTGTGTCCGGCGCCCACCTCCCGCCGGAGGGGGCCGACACCGCGCAGGGGAGCAGCCGATGACCACCACCACCACCGCGGACCGCGCCGTCCCTGCGGCCGGACCGCCACCCGAGGGCTCGCCGGACGCCACGGCCGGCGCCAGCGTGGTGCGGATGGTTGCCGGTCTGGTGGGGCTGGCCGTCACCGGCTACGTGATGGTGACGGCGTTCCAGGCCGTCGTCTTGTTCGAGATGCCCAAGCTGGCCCAGGTCGTGGTGGCGGTCGCTGCCGGGGTCGGCGGCGCGATGGCGCTGTTCTACTTCCTCAACTTGCTCGTCGAGGGCTTCAGCCGCCGGTGGGAGGAGCGGTTCAAGCCGTACGTCTTCGTCCTGCCCGCCGTCGCGTTCCTCGGCCTGTTCCTCATCTACCCGACTGTCGGGACGTTCGTCTATAGCTTCCAGAACGACGACCGGACCGCCTGGGTGGGCTTCGAGAACTACACCGACGTCCTGGGCGACACCGACTTCCGCGAGACGATCGTCAACAACGTCTTGTGGATCGTCATCGTCCCCGCCGTCACCGTGGCCCTCGGCCTGCTCGTGGCCACGCTGGCCGACAAGCTCTCCGCCCGGTGGGAGAAGATCGCCAAGTCCGTGATCTTCCTGCCGATGGCGATCTCCTTCGTCGGCGCCGCCACGATCTGGCGGTTCGTCTACGACCAGAGCACCGGCGACCAGCAGATCGGCCTGCTCAACGGGATCGTCGGCGCACTGGGCTTCGACCCCGTGAGCTGGCTGCAGTTCGACAGCTTCAACGTCAACGACATGCTGCTCATGGTGATCCTGGTCTGGTTGCAGACCGGGTTCTCCATGGTGCTGTTGTCGGCGGCGATCAAGAGCGTGCCGGAGGAGACGCTCGAGGCGGCGCGCATCGACGGCGCCAGCGAGCTCAAGACCTTCTTCTTCGTGGTCGTCCCGCAGATCCGCGGCACCCTGATCACCGTCTTCATCACCGTCCTGATCCTCGTGATGAAGGTCTTCGACGTCGTCTACGTGATGACCAACGGCGAGTACGGCACCAACGTCATCGGCCTCGAGTTCTTCAAGCAGATCTTCCAGTTCCGCAACAACGGGCTGGCCTCGGCGATCGTGGTGCTGCTGATGCTCGCCGTGATCCCGGTGCTCATCTACCAGGTGCGGCACTTCAAGCAGGAGGAGGCGACCCGATGAGCGAGGCCGTCCGGGCGCGGTGGCCGTCGGCACGTTCCAAGCCCGCGGCCACGGCGACCGCCGCAGGCCCCGACCCGACCCGGCGCGGCGGTTGGGTGACCAGGATCGGGCTGGCCGCCCTCTGCCTGCTGTGGACGGTGCCCACGATCGGGCTGCTCGTCACCTCGGTCCGCCCCGAGGAGGACGTGAGCGACACCGGCTGGTGGACGGCCGTCTCCGCGCCGTTCACGTCCGGGTGGACGACCACCAACTACGACCAGGTGCTCGGCGGCAGCAACGACATGGCCGGCGCGTTCGTCAACTCCATCACGGTGGCGGTCCCCGCCACGGTGCTCCCCATCATGTTCGCGGCCTTCGCGGCGTACGCGTTCACCTTCATGGAGTTCAAGGGCCGCGACACCCTGTTCGTCGTGGTCGTCGGCCTACTGGTCGTTCCGCTGCAGGTGGCGTTCGTCCCGATGCTCGAGCTGTTCGGGACCAACGGCCTGAACATCACCGGGCAGTTCCTCGCGGTGTGGCTGCTGCACACCGGCTTCGGCATGCCGCTCGCGATCTACATCCTGCGCAACTACATGGCCACGCTGCCGCGCACCGTCATCGAGTCGGCCAAGATCGACGGCGCCTCGCACTATCAGACGTTCTGGCGGCTCATCGTCCCGATGTCGGTGCCGGCCCTGGCGGCGTTCGCCATCTTCCAGTTCCTGTGGGTCTGGAACGACCTGCTGATCGCGCTGCTGTTCCTCGGCGTCCCCGACCCCGTCGTCACGGTGAACCTGCAGCAGCTGCTCGGTCGCCTCGGCGACGGTTGGCAGCTGCTCACCGCCGGAGCCTTCGTGACGATGACGGTGCCGCTGATCGTCTTCTTCGCGCTGCAGCGTTTCTTCGTCCGGGGCTTGACGGCGGGATCGGTCAAGGGCTAGGCACACAGGACCACAGCAGCACCACCCCTCACGACGGATCGTCCGGCACGTACCTGCCGGTGAAGGGAAGGGCAGCACCCATGGCCATCGTCACCTACGACCAGGCGAGCCGGCAGTTCCCCGGCACCGACCACCCCGCGGTCAACAAGCTCGAGCTCGAGATCACCGACGGCGAGTTCATGGTCCTCGTCGGCCCGTCGGGCTGCGGCAAGTCCACGTCGCTGCGCATGCTCGCCGGGCTCGAGGAAGTCTCCGAGGGCACCATCCACATCGGCGAGCGCGACGTCACGCACATGCCGCCCAAGGACCGCGACATCGCCATGGTCTTCCAGAACTACGCGCTCTACCCGCACATGTCCGTGGCCGACAACATGGGCTTCGCGCTGAAGATGGCCGGGGTGAGCAAGGAGGACCGGGCCAAGCGGGTGCAGGACGCCGCCAAGCTGCTCGACCTCGAGGGCTACCTCGACCGCAAGCCCAAGGCGCTGTCCGGTGGCCAGCGCCAGCGCGTGGCCATGGGGCGTGCCATCGTGCGCGAGCCGCAGGTCTTCCTGATGGACGAGCCACTGTCCAACCTCGACGCCAAGCTGCGGGTCTCGACCCGTGCGCAGATCGCCGCCCTGCAGCGCCGCCTGGGCGTCACCACGGTCTACGTCACGCACGACCAGGTGGAGGCGATGACGATGGGCGACCGGGTGTGCGTGCTCAAGGACGGCCTGCTGCAGCAGGTCGACACCCCGCTGAACCTCTACGACAACCCCCGCAACGCCTTCGTGGCCGGCTTCATCGGATCTCCCGCCATGAACCTCTTCCCGGTCGAGACCACGTCCGACGGGGTCACGGTCGGGACCGAGCCGGTGCCCGTCGAGCGCTCGGTCATGCAGCGTCTGGGCGGCGCCAAGACGGCGACCATCGGGGTGCGACCCGAGTCGTTCAAGGTCGTCGGCGAGAGCGACCAGGGGCTGGCCGTCGACGTCGACGTGGTCGAGGAGCTCGGTGCGGACGCGTTCCTGTACGCCACGATGACCAGTGAGCACGCCGAGCCGGTGACGCTGGTGGCCCGCCACGACGCCCGCAAGCAGCTGCGGCCGGGGCAGAGCGTACGGCTCGCGGTCAAGCCCGAGGACATCCACCTGTTCGACACCGAGAGCGGCGAACGCGTCACGAGCTGAGCCGCCCGCTGCGGATCACCGCGCGCCTTGACCGGCACGGCACACTGGACCCGGGCGATGAGCCCCGTGCGTCCGGTCGAGGGCGCTCGCCTCGAGGGGGTCAGCCGGTGTCGAACGTGGGTGCGTGCAGGCCGCGGGTGCGCCCACGCGCGGTCGTACGTGCCCTGCTCGCCGCGGTCCTCGCCGTCGCGGTCGCCGCGACGGTGGGCACAGTCGCCGGCACCTCGGCGGCGGCCGAGGTCCCACCGCGGTCCGAGCCACGGTCCGGTAGCGCGGCCGAGACCGGCGCGCGGCTGCCCGCCCAGACGATCGACCGGACGACGGGGACCGGTCGCTACGTCGTCGTGCTCGACCAGCCGCCGGTCGCCTCCTACCGCGGGGGGGTGGAGGGCCTCGCCCGCACCGCGGCCCGAGCCGACACGGCCTTCCGCCCCGGCAGCGCCGCCGTCGGCGCCTACGCCGACCATCTGCGGCTGCGCCAGCGCCGCATCGCCGACTTCGTCGGCGCCCGCCCCTACTACCACTACACCGCCGCGCTCAACGGCTTCGCGGCGCAGCTGAGCCGGCGCCAGGCGAGGCTGCTCGATGCGGAGCCGTCCGTGCTCGCCGTCGTCCCCGACGCGTTGCGCGGCACCGACAGCGGGTCCGGGCCGTCCCCGACCGCCCCGGCCGTTCCCGGCGTCGACTGGCTCGGGCCGGACGCCGTCAGCGACCGGGCCGGTCGGGGCATCGTGATCGGGGTGGTCGACTCCGGCATCGACAGCGGCAACCCGTCGTTCGCCGCCGCGGGCAGCTCGGTGCCGCCGACCTGGCACGGCAGCTGCGACCCCGGCAGCGACACCGATGGGGACGCCGCGTACGCGTGCAACGCCAAGCTGGTGGGGGGGCGGTACTACGTGGCAGGCCAGGGTGGCGGCGACGCGGTCTGGGGCGGGGAGTTCCTCTCGCCGGAGGACCGCGACGGGCACGGCACCCACGCCGCCTCGGTGGCCGCCGGCCGCGCCGGCGTCTCCGTCACGTCGGACGGCGTCGACCTCGGCACCGTGTCGGGTGTGGCTCCGGCGGCCAGGCTCGCGTCGTACAAGGCCTGCTGGACCGACGAGGTCGGCCAGACCACGTGCGCGACCTCGGACGCGATCGCGGCGATCGACCAGGCCGTACGCGACGGCGTCGACGTCCTCACCTACTCCGTGGCCGGCAGCCGCGACCAGCTGACCGACCCGGTGGAGCTCGCGTTCCTGCACGCCGCCGACTCCGGGGTGTTCGTGGCCGCGTCGGCGGGCAACGACGGGCCGGCCGCCGCGACCGCGGCTCATCCCGGTCCGTGGGTGACGACCGTCGCTGCCGCGACGCAGCCGACCTCGCGGTCGAGCCTGCTGCTGGGCGACGGGCGGCGCCTGGTCGGCGCGTCGGCCGACCCCGACGGCGTACGGCGCTCGCCGCTGGTGCTCGGGGGTCGTGCCGTCGCCGCGGGCACCGCACCGGCCGACGCCCGCCTGTGCCTGCCCGGCACCCTCGACCCCGGCGCGGCGGCCGGTGCCATCGTCGTCTGCGACCGGGGAGTCAACGCCAGGGTTGCCAAGAGTGCCGCCGTCGACGCCGCCGGAGGCGCCGGGATGGTGCTGGTGAACCCCACCGCGCAAGACGTCGTCGCCGACCCGCACGCCGTCCCGACGGTGCACCTCGACTCGGCCGCGGCCGATCCCCTCCACAACTACGCGTCCTCCGAAGGGGCGACGGCCCGGATCGTGCCGGGCGCTGCCGGCGGGTCGGCGGGCACCGTGCCTCCGGCTTCGGCCGGCACGTCGAGCCGCGGACCGCTCGCCGCGGACGGGGACCTGCTCAAGCCGGACGTCGCGGCACCGGGCGTCGACGTGCTGGCCGCCGTCGCCCCCGAGGGCCACCGCGGTCGCGAGCACGACCTCGGCACCGGGTCGTCCGCGGCCGCGCCGTACGTCGCGGGGCTGGCCGCCACCGTGCTCCAGCGCCACCGCGACTGGTCGCCTATGGTGGTCAAGTCCGCCCTGATGACCGGCGCCCGGGACCTCGCCGACACCGCCGACCCGTTGGTGCAGGGCGCCGGCCACGTCGTCCCGCGCCGGCTGCTCGACCCGGGCCTGGTCCTGGACAGCGGCCACCGTCAGTGGTCGGCCCTGCTCGCCGGACGGCTGGCCGCCTCCGATGTCAACCTGGCGTCGGTGTCGGTCGACGAGCTGGCGGGGCGCGAGGTCGTGTCGCGCCGGTTGACCAACGTCGGGCGGCGCACGGCGACGTACCGCCCCCACTACGACGGGCTGCCCGGCGTGGTCGTCGGGTTCTCACCCGCGACCCTGACCCTCGAGCCCGGCCGGTCCGGCACGGTGCAGCTGACCTTCGAGCGGGTGTCGGCGGAGCTCGGCTCGTGGGCCAGCGGGAGCGTGACGTTCGCCGACGGTCCCGGCGGGCACCGGGTCCGGCTCCCCGTCACGGTGCGCCCGGTGGGCATCGCCGCCCCAGCCGAGGTGCGGCTGGACGGTCCGGCCGAGGTCGGCACCCGCTCCGGGGTCGCCGGCGACGTCCGGGCCGGGGTGCGCGGACCCGTGCCCGGTGTCGACACCGTCGGCACCGGTGAGGACACCGGCGGGGTGGACTTCGGCCCCGGCCTGCCGGGCAACTACTCCCAGACCCTCACCGTCGGGGGACCGCGAGAGCTGGTGCGCGTCCAGACGCTCCCCGGCGACCCGGCCGACGACCTCGACCTCTACCTGGTCGGGCCCGACGGCGCGGTCGTGGCGTCCGCCGCGACCGGCTCGGGCGCAGAACAGCTCACCGTGGACGGGTTGGCCGCCGGGACTTACACCGTGTACGTGCAGCCGTGGTTCGTCGCCGACCCACAGGGCACCGCCACGTTCACGCTCCGGACCTTCTCGGTGCCCCCGACGTCCGGGTCCACACTGACGGTGAGGCCGGACGAGCCGTCCGACCAGGGCCGCCGGCTGCGCTGGCGGCTCGGCGCCGGGGACGTCGACGACGTACGCCCGCGACTCGGCTGGATCGGCTGGTACGAGGTCGGCGAGCCGGGCACGCCGCTCGGTCGGACGATCGTCGGCACCGGCTGATCACCCCGGCGGGACCGCCGGTGGGTGGCACCATGGCGCCGATGACCGCCACCGCGTCCCGCGCCGGTACCGGCCCGTCCGTCGAGGCGGACGACGAGACACTGCCGCCACCGCCGTCGGGTCGTCGGCGCCTGGTGCCGTACGCGCTGTGGGGGCTGTTCTCGGCCGTCTACTGCGCGATCTCCCTCGCGCGCTACGACCGGCTCGATGTCGTGTCGTGGGACCTCGGGATCTTCTCGCAGGCGGCCCGCAGCTACGCCGAGCGCGGCTATCCGGTCGTCGACATCAAGGAGCCGGGGTTCGCGCTGCTCGGCGACCACTTCAGCCCGGTCGTCGCGCTGTGGGGGCCGCTGTGGGCCGCGGTGCCGTCCCCCGTGACTTTGCTGGTCAGCCAGGCGGTGGTGATCGCCTTCTCGATCGTGCCGGTGACGCGGGTCGCGATCCGGCTGCTCGGCGCACCCGCGGGCACCGCCGTCGGTGTCGCGTACGCGCTGTCGTTCGGGCTGCAGGGGGCGGTGGACTTCGACGTCCACGAGTACGCGTTCGCCGCGCCGCTGCTCGCGCTGGCCGGCGAGGCGTACCTGTTGCGCCGCTGGCGAGCGGTGTGCCTGTGGGCCGGGGCGCTGGTGCTGGTCAAGGAGGACCTCGGCCTGACCGTGGCCGCGATCGGCCTGGTCCTGGCGCTCGCGGGGGCCCGGCGCCTCGGTGCGGGTCTCGCCGCGTTCGGGCTCGTGGCGATGCTGCTCACGCTGTTCGTGTGGATCCCGGCTTTCAGCCCCGACGGCTCCTGGGACTACTGGAGCCGGCTGGGCCCCGGTGGCGACGGGTCCGCCGGCATCGGGGACACCCTGCTCGGGCTGCCGCTGCAGCTGTTCTCCCCGGGCACCAAGGTGGAGACGTGGCTGCTGACGTTCGGTGTCACCGGCTTCCTCGCGCTGCGCTCGCCCTGGGTCCTGGCCGTGCTGCCGACGATGCTGTGGCGGCTCGGCAGCGACTACGAGTTCTACTGGGGCACCGACCTGCACTACTCCCTGATCCCGATGCCGATCATGTTCGTGGCACTCGTCGACGCGGTCCGGCGCGCGCGCACCGGCCGTACGGCGTGGCTGCGTCGGTACGCCGCACACGCGCCGGCCGTGGCGGTGGCGGTCGCGCTGGTCCTGTGTCTGCAGCTGCCGGTCGGGGCGCTGCTCGCACCGGCGACATACGCCGACAGCGCGCGAGAGCTCGACGCGCAGCGGGTCCTCGCGCTGCTGCCGGACGGCTCCAGTGTCGAGACCGACATCGGTCTGCTGGCCCCGCTGGTGGCCGACCACGAGGTCTACTTCACCGGCACGAACGAGGGGCCCGGCTCGGTCGCCGTCGACTGGGTCGTCGTGGACACCTCCATCCAGTGGGACTGGTCGACGGGGCTGGAGCGGTGGGCGGAGGCCCGCCATCCCGGTTCGCAGTACGAGCAGCTGCCCGACGTCGGCCGCTATCTCGTCGCACGCCGGGTCTCGTAGCGGCTGGCTCTGGCACTCTTGCGCCATGACCGGACGAACGATGGGGAGTGTGCCGTGAGCAGGCTGGCGCTGGGGGTCGTCGAGGACACTCGGCGCACGTTGTGGCGGGTCGGGACGTCGGGCGCGGGCCTGTCGGTCGTGGGCCTGATGTCCCCGTCGCGGCCTGGCCGCGCTCCGCAGGGGGGCGCGGGGACACGGTGGTCGGCAGCGTTTCGCTGACGGTCCTCGGTGGGGTGCTGCTCGTGGCCGGCCTCGCCCTGCTCATGGTGCCGGTCGTGGCCTTCGGGACGTTGCTCGCGCGCAACCTGCGCGACTGAGGCACGTTCGCCCGCTGCTGCGACACGGCGGGAAGCGGAGGTCGAGTGCGCACATTCGGGGTCGGCCGTTCGAGTGGTCACTACCGCACCACCGCGGCAGCCCCCGGTGGTGCCGAACTGACCACTCGACGCGCACCGCTCGCTGTCAGGGGTGGGTCATCGACAAGACGTCGAGTGCCTCGTCGAGCTGCGCCTCGGTGAGGTCACCCCGCTCGACGTAGCCCTGCTCGAGCACCACGTCCCGGATCGTCCTGCGCTCCCGGACCGCCTGCTTGGCGACCGCGGCGGCGTTCTCGTAGCCGATGTGACGGTTCAGCGGGGTCACCACCGACGGGGACGACTCGGCGTACTCACGGCAGCGCTCGACGTCGGCCTCGATCCCGTCGATGCAGCGCTCGGCGAGCACCCGGCTGGCACCCGACAGCAGGCGCAGCGACTCGAGCACGTTGCGGGCCATCACCGGCAGCATGACGTTGAGCTCGAAGCTGCCGGACGCACCGGCGAAGGCGACCGCCGCGTCGTTGCCGACCACCTGCGCGCACACCATCAGCGTCGCCTCCGGCAGCACCGGGTTGACCTTGCCCGGCATGATGCTCGAGCCCGGCTGCAGGTCGGGAAGCGCGATCTCGGCCAGGCCCGTACGCGGCCCGGACCCCATCCAGCGCAGGTCGTTGCAGATCTTGGTGAGGCTGACCGCGACGGTGCGCAGCTGGCCGGAGACCTCGACCAGCCCGTCGCGGGCGCCCTGCGCCTCGAAGTGGTCGGCGGCCTCGGTCAGCGGCAACCCGGTGTCGGCCGCCAAGACTTGGATCACCCGCTGCGGGAACCCGGGCGGGGTGTTGATGCCGGTGCCGACGGCGGTGCCGCCGAGCGGGACCTCCGCGACGCGCGGCAGTGCCGACTCCACCCGCGCGATCCCCGCCCGCACCTGCGCGGCGTAGCCGCCGAACTCCTGGCCGAGCGTCACCGGCGTCGCGTCCATCAGGTGCGTACGGCCGGACTTGACCACGGCGGCGAGCTGCTCGGACTTCGCGGCCAGGGAGCGGTGCAGCCGGTCGAGCGCGGGCAGCAGGTCGTGCACGACACCGGCGGTGGCGGCCACGTGGATGGAGGTCGGGAACACGTCGTTGCTGGACTGGCTGGCGTTGACGTGGTCGTTGGGGTGCACGTCCCTACCGAGGGCGCGGGTGGCCCGCGTGGCCACGACCTCGTTGGTGTTCATGTTCGACGACGTGCCGGAGCCGGTCTGGAACACGTCGACGGGGAACTGGACGTCGTGGCCGCCGGCGCCGACCTCGCGGGCGGCCGCCTCGATCGCCGCCGCCATGTCGGGCTCGAGCACCCCGAGCTCGCCGTTGACCTTCGCCGCGGCGGCCTTGACCGCCGCCAGGGCGCGGACGTGCGCGGCCTCGAGCGGGATGCCGGAGATCGGGAAGTTCTCCACGGCCCGCTGGGTCTGCGCGCCGTACAGCGCATCGGCCGGGACCCGGACCTCGCCCATGGTGTCGCGCTCGACGCGGTAGTCCGGCTCGGCTGTCATGGGCGGGAGGCTAGCCGCGACCGGTGGGACGCGGACGCACGGGTGCTCCGCGCCGCTGGGGACGCGTCGCCACGACCACCCAGTACGCCAGGTCCCGGCCCTGCAGGCGCACCGGGCAGGCATGCGTCCGTACGTCGGCGAACGTTGTGCGCAGTGCGGCGGCGAGCGCGGCCGGCTGGCTCGTCGACCAGACGGCGAGCACCCCCGTCGGCGTGAGCACCGCGGCGCAGACGCCCAGGAAAGGGGGCTGGTACAGCGCGACGTTGGCCCGGTGCACGAGGTAGTCGGGACCGTTGTCGACGTCCAGCAGCAGCACGTCGACCGAGCCGGGTGGGGACTGCTCGATCCAGGCGCGGGCGTCACCGACGTGCACCTCCACCCGGGGGTCGGCGAGCACCGTACCGCCGCCGGGCACGACGTCGCTGCGCAGCCACTCCACGATCGGGGCCTCGGCCTCGACCACCGTCACGTCGCACACGCGCGCGTCGGCCAGCACCCGCGCCAGCGTGCACCCCAACCCCAGACCGGCGACCACGACATGACCCGGCGCCTCGGCGGCGTCGAGGGGGAGTTGTGCAAGCGCCTCCTCGCTGGAGGTCTCGGCGGTGTCCATGACGAAGACCCCGTCCACGCGGAGCTCGAGCACCGTCCGGTCGCCGTCGTGGCGTCGCAGCAGCAGCAGGTCCCCGCCGCGGGACGACGTCGCGCGGGCGACCTCGGTCACGACGCCGGGCTGGCGCCGTGGCGTTCTCCGACGTCCGGCCCGGGGCCGACGTCCCGCCCGGGGCCGACGTCCCGCCCGGTGCCGATGTCCTGCTCGGTGCCGGCGTCCGGCTCGGCGCGGTCGCCCGCCGAGGCCGGGCCGCCGGCGAGCAGCGGGCGCAGCCAGCGCGAGTCACCGTCGACGTCGACGAGCAGCGCCTTGGCCAGCAGGCTCAGCGGGACCGCCAGCAGCGCGCCGACGGCACCGAGCGCCCAGCCCCAGAAGACCAGCGACAGGAACGTGACCGTGCCCGACAGCCCGACCGCGTCGCCGACGAACTTCGGCTGGATCACCGACTGGATGGCGAAGTTGAGCACGCTGTAGACCGCGACCACGAGCAGCATCAGCCCCGGTCCACCCTCCAGCAGGCCCAGGATCGCCGGCGGCACGAGCCCGGCCACGAAGCCGATGTTGGGGATGTAGTTGGTGATGAACGCCAGCAGGCCCCACAGCAGCGGCACCGGCACCGGGGTGAACGCGAGGAACACGGTGTCCAGCACCGCCACCACGAAGCCGAAGACCGTCGACACCACGAGGTAGCGGCGGGTCCCCCAGGCGAAGGACATCAGCGCGTCCACGACCGCGCTCCGCCCGGCCCGCTGGTCGCGGAGCTTGTCGGGGAAGTGCGACGCGTCGATGCCCATGAACAGCAGCAAGGTGACGATGAACAGCAGGTTGGACGTCAGCGACAGCAGGCCGGTGAGCACCGTACCGGCGATGCCGACCACCTGACCGACATCGAACGCGCCAGTGATGCTGTCGATCTGCGCCTGTCCCACGCCGTACTCGCGCAGCCGCTCGGTCCCCGACTGCACCAGCCGGTTGAAGTCGTCCTCGTAGCCGGGCAGCAGGGTGCCGAACCGGGCCACGGCGACGACGAGGGCGGCGCTCAGCCCCACCAGGAGCAGGTACACGCCGACGATGCCCACGAGCATGCCCGCCCACGGAGGCAGTCCGAGCCGGCTGACCCAGCCCCGCAGCGGATGCACGGCGATCGTGAGGACCAGCGCCAGGAACGTGGGGCCGATGATGCCCGCGGCACCGCGGATGCCCGCCACCGTGATCACCGCGGCCGCGAGGCCGAGCAGGATCATCAGGCCACGCGGGAGCGGCCACGCGGAGCCTCGCTCGTGCGCCGGGGTGCTCACTCGCCGAGTCTGGCAGCCGTGATCCCGTCCGCGGGGGCGACCGGCCGAGGGCTAGGGTCGCGCTCGTGGGTGAGCGTCTCCCGCACGGCCAGCGCCGTGCGTCGCACGACGACCGTGAGGCGGTCGTCGAACGACTCCGCGTGGCCACGGGCGACGGGCGGCTCACGATGACCGAGCTCGATGAGCGGATCGACGCGGCGTACGCGGCGCGCACGTACGCCGACCTCGAGCCGCTCACGCACGACCTGCCGGACCCCGGGACCCCGGCGCGCGTACCGCAACCGGCGCCCGGCCGGCCAGCGACTCGGGTCACCGGCGCGCCCGGACGCCGCTGGTCGGTCGCCTGCATGGGAGGCGCCGAGCGCCGTGGACGCTGGCGGGTCGGTACGCACCACACCGCGACGGTCGTCATGGGCAGTGTCGACCTCGACCTGCGCGACGCCGATCTCGAGGCGCCGGTCGTCACGATCATCGCCCTCGCGGTGATGGGTAGCGTCGACGTCGTCGTTCCCGACGACTGCGTCCTGGACGCCAGCGGCTTCGGGCTGATGGGCGGTTTCGACGACAGCGACAAGGCGCCCCCGGCGCCGCCCGGTGCGCCGGTCGTACGGGTGCGTGGCTTCGCGCTGATGGGCGGCATCGGCGTCTCGCGCCGTCCGCGCAAGGGCGCGTCGGCCCAGGGGGGGTTGGAGGCCGGACGCACGGACGCTGGCCAGCTGGAGGCTGGAGAGCACCGCCGACACCTCGGGCATGGCCACGGTGGGGAGCGGGGCCGGTGAGGCAGCTGTCCGCCCTCGATGCACAGTTCCTCAACGTCGAGAACAGGTCGACCTTCGGCCACGTCGGCGCGCTGATCGTGCTCGACCCCGCCACGGCGGATGGCGGACGGCTGACGCTCGACGCGGTGCGCGCGGTGCTCGAACCGCGCCTGCACCTCGCGGCGCCGTTGCGGCAGCGGCTGGTCCAGGTGCCGCTGGGGCTCGGGTACCCGTACTGGGTCGACGACCCCGACTTCGACCTTGAGTACCACCTGCGCGAGGTCGGCCTGCCGCAGCCGGGGACGGCCGAGCGGCTCGGCGAGCAGGTGGCCCGCATCCACGCCCGCCCGCTGGACCGCGCGCGCCCGCTGTGGGAGCTGTATCTGGTGCACGGGCTCGAGGACGGGCGGTACGCGCTGTACTCCAAGGTGCACCACGCCGCCATCGATGGGATCTCCGGCACCGAGACCCTCGCGACGATCATGGACGTCGGCCCCGAGCCACGAGAGGTCGCCCCCGAGCCCTGGGAGCCCGGCGGGGTGCCGGCGTCGTGGTCGCTGCTGCCCCGCGCTGCGACCTCGGCGGCGACCCGTTCACGGGACCTGCTCACCGGCTTGCCGCGGTCGCTCCCGCACGTCACGGCGCTTCCGGGCGCGCACCTGGTCCCGGGGCTGCGGATGCTCGCCGACGCGACCGGCGTGCTGCGCAGCCTCGTCGGTCTCGACGCGACCACACCACGTCCACGGCGCGACCTGGTCGCGCCCCGTACCCCGTTCAACGGCCCCATCACCGCCCACCGGCGTTTCGCGTACGGTTCGGTGGAGTTGGGCCGCGTGAAGCAGGTCAAGAACGCCTTCGGCATGACCGTCAACGACGTCGTGCTCGCGCTCACGGCGGGGGTCCTGCGCCGCTGGCTGCTGGACCGCGACGCGCTGCCGCGGACGCCGCTGGTGGCGGCGGTGCCAGTCTCCGTGCGCGACAGGGACGCCACCGACGACGGCGAGAGACCTGCTGGAGCCGGCGGAGGCAACCAGGTGTCGGTGATGCAGGTGGCGCTGCCGACGCACCTGCCCGACGCGGAGGCACGGTTGCAGGCCGTGGCCGAGGACGTCGCGATCGCCAAGGAGGAGTTCGACGCGTTGCCGGCAACGATCCTGCAGGACCTGTCCACCGTGCTACCGACGGCCCTGTCCGGTCTGGCCGCGAGGGCGCTGTTCCGGTTGGTCACCGTGCCGGGTGTGCCGTTCAACTTGTTCGTGTCCAACGTGCCGGGTCCGCAGCTGCCGCTCTACATCGCCGGCGCCCGGGTCGAGGGGATCTACCCGGTCTCGGCCGTCACCAACCTGTCGGGCGGTCTCAACATCACGCTGTTCAGCTACGACGGGTCGCTCGACGTCGGGTTCATCGCCTGCCGCGAGATGGTCCCCGACGTGTGGCGGATGGCGGGCTACCTCGCCGACGAGCTCGACGTGCTCGTCGCCCTCGCCGAGGAGGGCGACGGCTGACCGCGTCGGGCGCGAGGTGAGCCGGTACGCGCGGTGACAGTGACGCCCCCCGGAGCGGTTGGAAGACGCCCCGCTCCGGCGAAGCGGCCTCCCCACCGACTTGCCGCACCATCCCATGAGCGGATCCTGCTACGACACGGCTCCGTCCGGCGCCGGTTGGGCTTCCTGCACGGAGCGGGACAGCAGACAGAACTCGTTCCCCTCTGGGTCGCTCAACACCACCCAGCTGACGTCCGGGTCCTGGCCCACGTCGACCCGTCGCGCACCAAGAGCCACAAGCCGCTCGAGTTCGCCGGCCGTGGTCATGCCGTCGGCACGCAGATCCACGTGCAGCCGGTTCTTGACGGCCTTGTCCTCTGGAACCGGCAGGACGTCAATGGATGGCCACGACCCGTCCGACGCAGCGATGCTGACGCCGTCGTGGTCGGCCTCCACCACCCGCCATCCGAGGACGGCGCACCAGAAGTCCGCTACCACCCGGGGTTCCACGGCGTCGATAGCGATCACAGCGATGCGGCTGGACATGGTCGTCAGTCTCACCCGCCGTGGGCAACTACGCCAGCACCGTCACAGAGCAGGTCAGCGCGACAACCGTTGAAGCCGGCGCGATTGACGATCCCCTGCGGGACACGCAGGGGTCGCCTTGGCCGACCCATCGCGATGGGACCTCCGCTGCACCGCAAGCGGTGCCTCTTGCGGGCGGTCAGGTGCACGCCGCCATCCACCGCCGCGCGATCACGCAGCGCCCTACCCTCCCGACGGGACCGCCTAGTCTCCAGCAGCGCAGGACCGTCGGGGAGGCCCATGATCCGCGCCCGTTGCTGCGGGGCAACAGGCGGTATGGCCACGGGCAGCCACCACGTGGCGCTCGCGAGCACCGTCATCGTTGCCCGTACGATCGCCATCCCTCGACACCCGTCGGCGGCCGGACCATAATCGGATGGCACCCGGTGAGAAGGATGCGGTGTCGAATCCGGTGGCGATGTCCTTTCGGTCACGAAGCAGGGAAGCATACGACGCGAGGACAGATCACATGACCTCAACCGGGCGAGGGTCCGATGGACCGGTTCAAGGCGCCCGGACGTTCCAGACCTCTGGTCCGGCCTACGACGCATTCATGGGCCGGTACTCCCGACCACTCGCGGTCGAGTTTGCCGACGCTGCCGGGGTAACCGCAGGCATGTCGGCGTTGGATGTCGGATGTGGTCCCGGCGCGTTGACGAGCGTACTCGTCGACCGGCTCGGGGCCGGTGCGGTGTCAGCGTGCGATCCCTCGGCCCCGTTCGTCGAGGAATGCACCGCACGACATCCCGATGTCGACGTCCGCCAGGGTCGGGCCGAGGCGATCCCGTTCGACGACGACACCTTCGACGCCGTCCTAGCCCAGCTGGTGCTGCACTTCGTCGGCGATCCCGCACACGCGGCCGACGAGGTCCGTCGGGTGCTGCGCCCCAACGGGACGGTGGCCGCCTGCGTATGGGACTTCGCGGAGGGCATGCAAGATGCTGCGACACTTCTGGGACGCCGCGCTCACCGTCGACCCCGACGCGCCCGACGAGGCGCGGACTCTCCGGTTCGGCCGCGAGGGCGAGATCACCGAGTTGCTGGACTCGGCTGGGTTCCAGGACTTGTCGGAGACCACACTGACGGTCACCTCGACCTACACCGACTTCGATGAGCTGTGGTCCGGGTTTCTCGCTGGCATCGGTCCAGCTGGTACGTACTGCCTGAGCCTGCCTGAGCAAGCCCGTGGCGAGGTGCGTTCGATCATGTCCCGCCGCCTCGGGTCAGCGATCGGACCTCACGCACTCGACGCGGTGGCCCGATGCGCCTCTGGCCGCGCCCCGGAATGAGGCGGCCCGCTCGAGTCGGCGGACTACGCCCCGCTCTCCTGAGAGCGGCCAGCGGGTCACGACCACGACCGAGCGACGGGGTCGGGCGGTCGACGGGTTGCCGCCTTCTCGCCACAGCCGGATCGGTCGCGCTAGCGGGACCGCTGGCGGCGACACCCAAGAGAGCGCCCGCTCGGACCCGAGGTGCTGTCCCGCAGGGGATCGGCATGCGGGACGCGACCGGGTTTCGCTTGTCCGCCTGAAGGAACGGCTGACGACTCCACAGCCGGTGTGGACACCAACCTCCACATGCGTTCCGCTGCGCAGCACGACACGCTCCGACGCATGGCAGCCAAGCTCTTACCGATGCTGTCCGCGAGTTCGGGCACGGGCACGATCTGTACCTTGGGCAGGCGGCCCCCGGCAGCGGCCGGATGGCAAAGCAACCCGGCTGGGCTTGCGACGCGATCGGCGGCCCGCCTGGGGGTCGCGTCTCCTCGGGCGTCCCAGGCGTGGTCCAGCGCGGCGACGGCAGAGCCGTCCGAACAGGCCAGTGCCGGCGGCCCGGACGACGTGTCGACGTCTGCCACGCCCGAGGTCGCAGGGCCGTTGGTCGCCGCGGGGCCGCAGGCCGCGACCAGCGCCACGGCGAGGAGCGTCGACGCTGGACGAATCGACATCCTGAACCCCCCTTGCTTGGCGCAACGGTCCGGCGCAGGCCGGGTACGGCCGGTTCCGCGCGGTACGCACGGACGTCGCCGGAGACCGCCCTCGGTCAGCGGGGACTGAGGTCGTGCCGCCCGACCGCTCGGGCTGCCGTCCGCTCGACCGCGTCGACGACCAGGCCGTGCAGCGGCCGCGGGAGGTCGTGGGCCATCCCCGGCACGAGCACGAGCTCGGAGCCCGGGACGGCGCGGGCGGTGGCCCGACCACCGGAGGGGTGCACCAGCTTGTCGGCCAGCCCGTGGACGATGGTGACCGGCATCCGCAGCGAACCGAGGTCGCGGGTGCGGTCGGGCTGGGCGAGGACCGCCAGCGTCTGGCGCGCACCCCCCTCCGGGTCGTAGCCGCGGTCCCATGTCTCGGCGGCGCGAGCGGCGACGTCATCGTCCGACGTCGGGTACACGCTGGACGCGATCGACCCCCACACCCGGACCGCGCGTGCGACGTACTCCTCGCGGGTGCGCGCCACCGGCGCGAGCAGGAGGGGGAGCAGCCGCGGGTCCTGCCAGCCCGCCCGACGCGACCCGGTGGTCGACATGATCGACACCAGGCTGTGCACTCGGTGCGGCCGGGCCAGCGCCATGGTCTGCGCGATCATGCCGCCCATCGAGACGCCGGCGACGTGCGCCCGCTCGATGCCGAGATGCTCGAGCAGGCCGAAGGCGTCGTCGGCCATGTCGTCGAGGGTGTACGGCGCGTGCCGGGCGTCGCCGAGGAAGGCCCGCACGACGGTGCTCCGCCGCAGCCGCACGGGACCGGGCACCCGGCTCGACCGGCCCACGTCCCGGTTGTCGAAGCGGACCACGAAGAAGCCGCGGCCGGCGAGCGTGCGGCACAGGTCGGGGTGCCACCAGGTCATGGGGCCACCGAGTCCCATCACCAGCAGCAGCGGTTCGCCGGAGGGGTCGCCGAAGGTCTCGTAGGCGATGCGGATGCCAGTGGGCAGCTCGACGGCGGACTCGGGCACCGGCCCAGATTACCCGTCGGTAGGTCCCACGGGGACGGAGAGCTCGGGGAGCTCGGTCCGCCACGGCGGGTCCGCTCCGGGACGCGAGCAGCAGACCGCCGCGGCGGTCGTCGCGAGCCGCCCGAGCCACGCCAAGGAGCGCGGGCCGAGCCGGTCCGGACCGAGCCGGTCCGGGCCGGGGGGCGACGCACTCGCGGCCAGCAGCAGGCCGGCGATCAGGGCCGCCATCACGGTATCGCCCGCTCCGATCGTGTCGACCACCTCGACGGCCGCGGCCGGCACGACGAGCTCGTGCTCGGTCGTACGCAGCAGCAGCCCGTCGGCGCCGAGGCTCACCGCTGCCAGTCGCACGCCAGGGAGTGCCGCGAGACCGGCCGCGACGGTGCGGACGTCGTCGTCCGGCCGCAGCAACGCGGCGTCCTCGTCGCTGAGCTTGACCACCGTCGATCCCTGGGCGACGGTGCGGAAGCGGCGACGTACGTCGTCGAGGTCCGGCGTGACGCCGGGACGCAGGTTGGGGTCGAAGGACACGGGGACGGCCGCGGACGCCGCGGCCGTGACCAGGCCGGCGACGGTGTCGGCGCCGGGGGCGAGAGTGGCGGCGATCGAGCCCACGTGCAGCAGCGCGAAGCCGGCCGGGTCGGGCAGCGTCTCCGGGTCCCACGCCACGTCGAAGTCGTAGGTTGCCGCACCGCCGGGGCCGACCCGCACGGTCGCTGTGGACGTCGGCCGGTCGGACGGGAGCCGGAGCAGCTCGACTCCCGAGCCGGCGGCGTGCCGGGTGACGGCGGCACCGCGGGCGTCGTCGCCGACCTGGGTGGCCAACGTGGTCGGCAGCCCGAGCCGGGCGAGCCCGACGGCGATGTTGAGCGGCGACCCGCCGGGGTGCTCCGCAACCGTCGCGTCGCCGGGCCCGCCAACCGGGTCGCCGTCGTCCACGCGTACGTCCACCAGCGCCTCGCCGACCACGAGGACGCGACCGAGCCCGTCGCCCGGCGAGGCGGCCACCGCGTACGCCTCAGTGCTCGAAGTCGACCGCGGAGTAGGCCCGCAGCTTGGACAGCCGGTGCTCGCTGCTGATCTCCCGGATCGTGCCGCTGCGCGAGCGCATCACCAGGGAGTGCGTCGTGGAGCCGCCGGCGCTGTAGCGGACGCCCCGCAGCAGCTCCCCGTCGGTGATGCCGGTGGCCACGAAGAAGCAGTCGTCGCTGGCCACGAGGTCGTTTGTCGACAGCACCCGGTCGAGGTCGTGGCCGGCGTCTACGGCGCGCTGGCGCTCGTCGTCGTCGGCGGGCCACAGCCGGGTCTGGAGCACGCCACCCATCGCCTTGAGCGCGCACGCGGCGATGATCCCCTCCGGGGTGCCCCCGATGCCGAGCAGCAGGTCGACGCCGGTGCGCGGGCGGGCCGCCATGATCGCACCCCCCACGTCACCGTCGGTGATGAACTTGATCCGAGCGCGGGTGGCCCGCACCTGCTCGACGAGCTCAGCGTGCCGTGGCCGGTCCAGGATGCACACGGTGACGTCCTCGGGCGTCGCCCCCTTGGCCTTGGCGACCAGGTGGATGTTCTCGGCCACCGGCAGCCGGATGTCGACGGTGTCGGCGGCGCCCGGCCCGGCGGCGAGCTTTTCCATGTAGAAGACCGCGGACGGGTCGTACATGGACCCGCGCGGGGCCACCGCCATCACTGACAACGCGTTGGACATCGCCTTGGCGGTGAGCGTCGTGCCGTCGATGGGGTCGACCGCGACGTCGCACTCCGGGCCGGTGCCGTCGCCGACCCGCTCGCCGTTGAACAGCATCGGGGCCTCGTCCTTCTCGCCCTCGCCGATGACCACCACGCCGTTCATGCCGACGGTGCTGATCAGCACCCGCATCGCGTTGACCGCGACGCCGTCCGCGCCGTTCTTGTCCCCGCGACCGACCCAGCGACCCGCGGCCATGGCGGCGGCCTCGGTCACCCGGACGAGGTCGAGCGCGAGGTTGCGGTCCGGCACCCGGCCCGGGGGGTCGAGGTGGTCGGGGGGGTGGGTGAGGTCGTGGGCGTGCCGGGGTCCGGGTGGCTCGGTGGGGGGCATCGGACCTTCTTCGCGTCGGTGGCAGCCGGGGACAGGTGGCGATCGTACAAAGCGGCCGTGCTCAGGCGTCGTAGACCTGTACCTCGGTGGCCTTCAGGCTCACCCATACGGAGGTGCCGGGGACGAGCTCGAGGTCGGCCACGGCCAGCGGGGTCACGTCGGCGAGGACTGTGGGCCCGCCGGGCATCACCACCTCCACCCGCACCATGTCACCGTGCGGGGTGAGGCCGGTCACCGAGCCTGGCCAGACGTTGCGGGCGCTGACCTGGGGCTGTGCCACGTGCAGCGACACGGCGCCCGGGCGGAAGCTGGCGAAAACGGCACCGCGGTGGCTGCCGGTAGCCACCAGGTCCACCTCGCCGGCACCGGCGTCGAGCCTGATCCGGTCGCCGTCGGCGTTGCCCCGTACGAGGTTGAGGCCGACGAGCGCTGCGACGTGGGCGCTGCGAGGCCGCCTGGCGACATCGCCCGGTGTTCCCCTCTGGACCACCGCGCCGTGGTCGAGCACCACCAGGTCGTCGGCGAGCACCATCGCGTCCAGCGCGTCGTGGGTGACCAGGACCGTGACCCCGGAGTGGTCGCGCAGGTGCCGGTGCAGGAAGGTACGCAGCTCGAGCACCGCCCGTACGTCGAGCGCGGCGAGCGGCTCGTCCAGCAGCAGCATCCGGGGCCGCGTCGCCAGGGCCCGGGTGATCGCCACTCGCCGGGCCTGGCCGCCGGACAGCTGGTCTGGTCGACGGACGGCAAGGTCCCGCAGGCCGGTGCGTTCCAGCCACTCCTGCGCCTCCGCGCGGGCCGCGGTGCGCGACAGGCCCTGGTGGCGGCGGCCGAAGGCCACCTGGTCGAGAACCGTCAGGTGCGGGAAGAGCATCGACTCCTGCGGCACCAGACCGGTGCCGCGGTGCTGAGCCGACACCCGGTGCCCGGTCGCCGGAGCCTCGAGCACCCGCTCCCCGAGGCGGACGTGGCCGGCGGTCAGGGGCTGCAACCCGGCCAGCACCCGCAGCACGGTGCTCTTGCCGGCCCCGTTGGGTCCGAGGACCGCCACCACCATCCCGGCCTCGACGCGCAACGCGACGTCGAGGTCGAAGTTGCCCAGGCTGGTGCGGACGAGGGCGTCGAGCGCGCTCACCCGACACCGCCAGCCATCCACCGGTCCCGCAGCAGCGCCAGCACCCCGACGCTGACGACCAGCAGCACCAGGCTCAGCAGGATCGCGCTCTCGAAGTCGGTGTTGAGGGCGTTGTAGACCGCGAGCGGCATGGTGCGGGTGGTGCCGGGGTAGCTGCCGGCGAAGGTGATCGTCGCGCCGAACTCGCCGAGCGCGCGCGCCCAGGCCAGCACCGCGCCGGACAGGAGCCCGGGGGCGGCCAGCGGCAGCGTCACGCGGCGGAACGCCTGCCAGCGCGAGGCGCCCAAGGTCGCCGCGAGGTCGTCGAAGCGCGCGTCCGCCGACCGCAGCGCGCCCTCGACGGCCAGCACGAGGAACGGCAGGGCGACGAACGTCTGGGCCACCACCACGCCCAGCGTGGTGAAGGGCAGCGTGATGCCGAAGGCGTCGTCCAGCCACTGTCCGGCCACCCCGTTGCGGCCGAACGCCGTGAGCAGGGCGACGCCGCCGACGACCGGCGGCAGCACCAGCGGCACCGTCACCAGTGCCCGCACGGCGCGCCGGCCGGGCACGGTCGTCCGGGCCAGGAGCCAGGCCAGGGGGGTGCCGAGGACGAGGCAGCAGCCGGTCGCGGCCGTCGCGGTCACCAGGCTCAGCCGCAGCGCCTGCAGGACCTCGGGGTCGTCGAGGCGGGACGGCAGGGTGGACCACGGGGCTCGGACCAGCAGCCCCACGACCGGCAGCAGCAGGAGCAGCAGGCCCACCCCGGCGGGCACCAGCAGCTGCCACGGGACGGCTCCGGTCGCCGCACCCGTCCGGCGCCCGGACGCGCGTCGAGCGGCGGTCGGCACGGGACCGGTCCGGCTCAGGACGCCGGCAGGAAGCCGTAGTCCTGCAGTGCTTGCTGTCCGGTCCCGGAGGTCACCAGGTCGACCCAGTCCTGGGTGAGCCCGGGGTCGGCGGCGTCGGCGAGCGGCGCGATCACGTCGGAGTTGAGCGCGTGGTCAGACGCGGGCACCTCGATCGGCTCCACGTCGTCGCCGGCGGCCTGGGCGTCGCTGACGTAGACCAGTCCGGCGTCCACCTCGCCGGTGCTCACCTTGGTCAGCACGTCGCGGACGTTGTCCTCCTCGGTGACCGGCTCCGCGGTGACGTCGACGAGCCCCAGCAGCTTCTGCGAGGCCGCACCGCACGGGGCGGCCAGCACACAGACACCGTAGGCGACGTCGCCGCTGTCGAGGTCTTCGATCGCCTGCACGTCGCCGGGGTTGTCCGGTGGCGTCACGAGGATCAGCTCGTTGCGGGCGAACTCGATCGGTACGCCCGCGAGCCCCTCGTCGACGACGATCTCCATCGTCTCCTCGTCGGCGGTCGCGAGCACGTCGGCTGGTGCGCCCTGCACCACCTGCTCGGCCAGCGTGCTCGACGAGTCGAACGTCAGCTGCACGTCGACTCCCGGGTGCTCCTCCTCGTAGGTCTGCTCGAGCTCGCCGAAGACGTTGGTCAGCGACGACGCGGCCAGCACCGTGAGCGTCTCCTTGCTCTCACTACTGCCGTCGTCCCCGCCGCCGCCGCAGCCCGCGGCCAGCAGGGACACGGCGGTGAGCGTGGCGGCCGTACGACCCGCGCTCATGCCGGACGCTCCACGACGACCGTGGTCGCCTTGACCACCGCGTCGGCGAGCACGCCGGGCTCCAGGCCCAGCGTGTCGGCCGCCTCACGGCTCATCAGTGAGACCACGCGGTAGGGGCCGCAGACCAGGTCCACCTGGGCCATCACCGTGTCCCGGGTCACCTCCGTGACGATGCCGCTCAGCCGGTTGCGGGCGCTGGTGGTGGCCGGGCCCGGGTCGCCCGGGTCGAGGTGGGCGCGGTCGACGGCCAGGGCGGCCAGGTCGTGTCCCTCGACCCCGGTGGCGCCGGAGCCGGTGGCCGTGGTCGCGACCTGGCCCTGCTCGGCCCAGCGCCGCAGGGTGTCGTCGCTGACGCCTAGCAGGCGCGCGGCTTCGGTGAGTCGGTACACGGGCATGCGGGGAGATTATGGCGCAGATGCGGAGATGTCGAGCGCGATCGTCCGCGTACACGGAAGAGCGCAGGCCGTTACAGCCGCACCTGCGGTCCAACGCACAATCCCTCGGCCCCACGGTGGACCGCTGCTAGTGCGGGCTGGCCCACAGCCAGCGTGTGCCGTGACCGGCAACGTTCGCCGTGTCCTCGCCGCGCCCCGGGCCGGTGCACCGATCCGGTCGGGCACTCCACTGCCCGGGGGTTGTGTGCACCGCCCGAGGGTTGCAACTCCCGGGCAGTGCCACTGTCTCCCGGGAAGCACCGTCAGGTGACCGTGGCGCGTCGGGGGATCGCGCGTACGTTGGCAGCCGCGGCAGCCTAGGCGTCGGCGGGGTCCCGCTCGTCCAGCGTCCCGGCGTACGGGTCGCGCGGGGCGTCCCGCTCGGCGGCGCGTTTGGCTGCGGCCCGGCGGCGACGTTCGCGTCGCTCGCGACGGGTCGGAGGCCGCAGCGGGCCGACCAGGCGCGGCCCGGCGAGCCGGTTCTCCAGCCGACGTGCCTCCCGCTTGAGCGGTTGGGCGATGTACTCCCCGAGGAGCACGCCCGAGGCCAGCCCCACGCCCACGCTGACGGCGGTCAGGAGCGGGAAGAAGCCGGTCACGTCCTTCTCGGTGAGCAGCTGGAACAGTCCTCGGTAGATCGTCAACCCGGGCAGCAGGCTGACGATGCCGCTCACCACCACGACCAGGGGTGGCACGCGGAAGCGGCCGGCGAGCGAGAAGCTGCCGACGCCGACGAGCACCGCGGCGACCGCCGACGACCACGCGACCCCCGAGCCGGCGGTGACCAGCAGCACGAGGGCGGCCTGGGCCACCAGGCCGACCGCGGCCACGGGCACGACGGACCGCAGCGGTGCGTAGCAGCTGAGTGCGAACCCGACCGAGACCAGCAGACCGCCGATCGTGGCGAGGGGCAGGTCCGACAGCCCCGAGCTCGCCCGCGCCGTCAACGGCAGCTCGAAGCCGAGCTGCAGCCCGATGGTCAGGCCGAGGCTGACCCCGGCGATGATCCCGCCGGTGAGCAGGATGGCCTCGAACGTGCGCGCGGAGGCGGTCACGTAGTAGCCGCTCAGTGCGTCCTGGACGGCGCCGACCAGGGTGATGCCGGCCAGGAGCACGACGATCCCCGAGGCGACGATGACCGAGGGGCGTACGGGGACCTCGACCAGGTACAGGCCGTGCGCGACCACCGTGACCACGAGCGCACCGGCCACCTGCTGGTAGAACGCCGGGATCCGGCGGCGGGCCAGCTGCCGTACGGCCTGGTCGGTCAGGGTGGAGGTCGCGAACGCGATGGCCACGACGAGCAGCGATCCCTGCAGCAGCAGGCCGACACCGGCGGCCATCAGCCCGGTGGCCGACGACACCGCCCAGCGCGGGTAGGGCTTCGGGGCCGACCGGATCTCGTTGATCCGCCTGCCCGCGTCGTCGGGGTCCACGGTGCCGTCCGCGAGCCCCCGCACGAGGTGGTCGACCTCGCTGAGCAGGCCGTAGTCGAGCCCGCGGTAGGTGATGGTGCGGACGTAGGTCTGCGGCGGTTCGCCGGGGTCGGCCTGGTACGACACCAGGAGGGTGGTGAAGCTGATGTCGACGTGCACCGAGCGCAGACCGCACGCCCGGGTCACCGCCAGGACCGTGGCGTACGCGTCGGCCGCCCCCGCTCCGCTCGACAGCACCACCTCGCCGATCCGCAACGCCAGGTCGACGGCCTGGTAGACCTGGCGCGTGTCGTCGCTCACGGTGCTCCTCCGCTCCCACCCTGGTGGCCGCGCGGGTGTGGTCCGTCCACGGTGTCGGCGCTCCCGGCCCCCGGGACGACGATGACAGCGCCGCCACGCCCGCGTCACGTCGGCGGGCAGCGCAGAGCCCGTACGTGAGCGAGCCCACGTCCCGCGACCCGACGGACAGCCCCGAGCCGCGGGGCCGGTCGGGCGCGCGCCGGCTGGACGTGACCCTGGGGGACATGGTGCGCGGCGTCGCCCTGCTGGCGCTGGCGGTCCTCGTCGTGGGCTGGTTCCTCGGGCTGTTCCGCAACGACACGGTGGTGGAGCCGGAGGCCGTGGACGTCGTCGCGGTCGCCGAGGAGGCCCAACCGGCGGCGCCGTTCGAGCTGGCGGTGCCGACGTCGCTGCCGGCGGGCTGGCGGGCGACGAGTGCCCGGTTCGAGCCGCTCGAGGACAGCTGGCACGTCGGGTTCCTCACCGCCGCCGACGAGTACGTGGGCCTAGAGCAGTCCGCGCACGGCGTCGAGGCTCTGGTCGCGGACTTCGCCGCCGACGCGATACCGGCGGGCCAGGCGCGGCTCCCGGGCCGGACGTGGCGCCGGCTCGTCGACGAGACCGACGGGGAGGTCACGCTGGTGCGCGGGGGCGCAGCGGCCGGCACGCTGGTCACCGGCTTCCCCGAGCCTGCGGTGGTGCTGGTCGCCGCCGAGCTCGGGGGCTGACGGCTCAGCCGTCTGCGTCGGGCCGCTCGCCCGCCGACACGGCGGCGTCGAGGCGGGCCCGCGCCCCGTCGAGGAGCCGCCGGCAGGTGCTGGCCAGCTCCTCGCCCCGCTCCCACAGCGCCAGCGACTCCTCCAGCGAGACCCCGCCGGCCTCGAGCCGGCCGACGACCTCGACGAGCTCGTCGCGCGCCTGCTCGTAGCTGAGCCCGTCGGTGGGTGCCTGCTCGGTCATCGCGCGGAGCCTCCGGAGCCGTGGTGGGCGCCGTCGTGCCCGCCCGGGGTGGGCCGGGGCCCGGGGAGGAGCTCGGTCGCCTCCGCCCGCAGCCGTCCGTCGTGCAGGCGCACCGTCAACGCCTGGCCGACGGTCGCCTCCGACGCGCCGGCGAGCACGTGGCCGTCGTCAGTGGTGACCACGGCGTACCCCCGCTCCAGCGTCGCCAACGGCGACAGCGCCCGCACCCG